>QWCY01000169.1_pt1 | contig 108721 bp, 129 predicted proteins | sample 1972631 | NCBI WGS metagenome assembly QWCY01 (sample SAMN09866696, study PRJNA288562) | Human gut metagenome isolate pre1_stool, whole genome shotgun sequencing... | isolation source: gut | host: Homo sapiens | place: USA: California
TAGAACGACTTGAAGATAAAATTTTATACTGAAATAAGTGTGCTCAACGCGCACTTACTTTCATTCCTTCTCCCGCTTAAAATTGGCGGGAGTTTTCCTTATATAAAAAAAATATATTTATTACCTGTTGACAAATTATTTGTTTTGTGGTATAAAGAATGTGGGGTAAATGTATATTTATAAGTCTTGTCAAACGACGAGACTTTCTTTTTCGGTAAACCGATATTTTTATGATATACTTATAAAACCAACTTATGGAGGAATTATGATTAAGAAAATATACGCCGGTGTACTATTTTGTGCATTATTTGCCCTGATTTGTTATTTTATATGCAAATGTCATTTTTGTACTTCAATAAATTTAAATTCTCTTACACTTGCAATAATTGTAGGCATGCTTATAGGAAATTTATTGCATAAATTTGTTCCTGAAAATTTTAGAAACGGAATTGCTTTTTCTTCAAAAAAGATATTAAGATTTGCAATTGTTCTATACGGATTTAGAATAACATTTCAACAGATATTTGCAGTAGGTTTGGACGGTTTGTTTGCTGATATTGTAATGCTTACTACTACATATCTTTTCGGGTATTATCTCGGAACACGCGTGTTTAAATTGGATAAAGATTTGTGTATGCTGACTGCGATAGGTTCGTCAGTCTGCGGTGCTGCTGCTGTTTTGGGAACTGATGCCGTATTAAAAGCAAAATCTCATAAAGTTTCTTTAGCTGTTGCAACTGTTGTATTATTCGGAACTGTATCAATGTTTTTATATCCGTTTTTGTTTAAATTAGGGATTTTAAGTCCTGAATTCTTCGGGATATATATAGGTTCAACCGTTCATGAAGTTGCACAGGTTGTTGCTGCAGGAAGTGCAGTTTCTCCCGTGGCTATGGATACAGCTGTTATTGTAAAACTTACCAGAGTTATGATGCTTGTACCTTATTTGTTCTTGCTTGGCATGTATTTATCCAAGAAATCAGGTACAAAGTGTGAAAAAATTCCTATGCCTTTGTTTGCAATATTCTTTGTAGCGGTTTGCGGTTTTAATTCTCTTAATATTGTGCCGCTTCCCGTAAAGTCATTTATAATAGAGTTTGATGTATTTTTACTTACAATGGCAATGTTTGCACTGGGATTGGAAACAAATTTTGAAAAGATAAAAGGTCTTGGTTTAAAGCCCATATTGCTTGCAGGTTTGATGTTTTTCTGGCTTGTCGGCGGCGGAATGCTTGTTAACAAGGTTTTATATCTTTTGTAAACTTAATGTAACAAAACATTCTTTTTGTTAAAGTTTTTGAAAAAAATTACCGAGATTAAATTTACGAACAGATCAAAAGTTAATTGGAGGTAATTTTTTAAATGGGATCAAAAACTGAAAATGTTATGGTCATGGACTGTAACACAATTGCCAATGGGATTATGCGTGACATAACAGACATTGACGCAATGGAGAGAATGCTTAGCAGTGAATTGAGTTCCGAAGATTTATTTAGAATTGACAGTGCTATTTTATCATCATTGAGGAATACTACCGATTTTTCACGTGATTTGCTGAAGCAGCTTGAAGAAGGAAGATTTGAAACGGCTGCTGTCAAACCGCAAAAATCACTTGACAGCGAACTTGCCGAAATTCAGCGTGAAACTATGGTGGATATTACATTACCATTACAGAATATGTTTGATGAAATGATTAATTATGTTTCGGAAGCATTTGTTTAAGTTTTAAGAGGAGTATTATTTAATGGACAGAGTACATGAACCCCGAATTGAGACGATTTTTAATTGTGAAGAGATTGTTTTAACTGATGAACTTTTAGAAAAATTTAAGTTACAGGTTGATGAAACAAAAATTGATAAGTTTGAAGATATCAATTTTGTAGCTTTATTAGAATAAAAAGAGAGGATTTAACCTCTCTTTTTTATTTTTTATCTTTGTCTGAGCGTTCTCTGACTGAAAGTTTAATCGGAGTACCGAAAAATCCGAACGCTTCACGAAGTTTATTTTCAATATAGCGTTTATAATGGTCTTTCATTAAATCCGCGTTATTGGCAAAGATTACAATATGCGGCGGCTGTACGCCGGTTTGTGTTACGTACATAATTTTAAGGCGTTTGCCTTTTGAAGATGCGGGAGGATTAAGCATATATGCTTCTTTAATAATCTTATTTAAAAGACCTGTTGAAACACGTTTAGTACATTCTGCATAAACTTCTTCGGCTTCGGTAAAAATTTGATGTAATCTTTGTTTTGTAACTGCTGAAATATAAATTTTCGGTGCATATTCCAAAAACGGGATATCATTAGCGAGTTTTTTGTTGTACTGGTTAATTGTGTTTGATTTTTTATCTTCAATCAAATCCCATTTATTGATTGCGATAATTAATCCTTTACCTGCTTCTGTAATAATAGATGCAATCTTTTTATCCTGATCGGAAATACCTTGAGCTGCATCAATTACAAGCAGTGCAACATCGCAGTCCCTGATGGAGCGGATTGCTCTGTCAACGGCAAATTTTTCAACTCCCCAGTCAACTTTTGATTTTTTTCTGATACCTGCAGTATCTACAATTATAAATTCTCTCTCTTTGTAAGTTATTGAGCTGTCAATGCTGTCGCGTGTTGTTCCGGAAACATCTGAAACTATTACTCTGTTTTCGTTTAAAAGAGCATTTACTATTGAAGATTTACCCGCATTCGGCCTGCCGACAATTGCAATTTTAATTGTATCATCATCTTCCTGTTCAATATCCTGCGAGAAATCTTCCGTAACTAAATCTAACAAGTCGCCGACCCCGCCTGAACCATGAAGAGCTGATATTCCTATGGGTTCTCCTATTGCAAGTGAATAAAAATCGTTTACCATTAATAAAGATTCGGGGTTGTCGGATTTATTAACCGCAAGAAAAACAGGTTTTCCCGATTGTCTTAAAATATTTGCGATATCGTAATCTACTGGATTAACTCCTTCTTTGCCGTCAACAATGAAAATTATTTTGTCGGCTTCTTCACAGGCAATTTTGGCTTGATCAAAAATAGAAAGCATAATTTCGTCTTCATCACCCGGAATAATTCCGCCCGTGTCGATTACCGTAAAAATTTTGTTCTGCCATTCGACATCAAAATAAATTCTGTCGCGTGTAACCCCGGGTAAATCGTCTACGATAGAATTTCTTGTACCTATAAGACGGTTTACAAAGGTTGATTTGCCTACATTAGGGCGTCCTACTATTGCTACAATCGGTTTTCTCATAAGGCTATTATAACATAAATATTTTTTTAAGCCTTAAATTATAATTATGAAGTAAATCAGCACATGTTACAATATGTAAATATAAATTTTAATATGCCTGAAACCTGCTTATAATGCCTCATAGGATAGGATAGGATAGGATGGGGTGCGGGCGTGGCAACATTTTTTATTTATATAGTTTGTCTGTGTTGTAATTAATAAAAGGAGATAAATTATGGACATCAATTGTAAAGTATTAACTTTAAAAGGAAAATTATTATTATGCCAAAAATTTGGGGATAAACTGTATCTGCGTGATGGGAGATTTCCCGATAAAATTCTGCAATCCAAAAGTTATGAATACGGCTATATTGTCCGTGAAGATTTTGTAAACAAACGTTCATCTTCGGTTCCTCATGCTTCTATAAAAGATGTCGGCGAGTTTAATGTAAAAGACGGAACAATGCGAATGGGGGGTACTCAAAAAAAACAGAATATTTTAAGTTTGGATATCTTCAACATACCTTCCGGCAAAAATTACGGTTCTGCTGAATTGGGTCCTCTGGGTAAAAAGTATCTGGAGAGAGTAATTACTTATATAAAAAATAGTGTAAAATAAATATTTTCCTACTTTTTAAACCCGTTTTACGGGATTTTTTTTTGAAAGGATTTAAATTAGAGAATAGACATCGTCTTCCAGTAAGCTTTTTTGGAATTCTTCGCATTCTGCAATCATATCAGTGAGAATTACATATTTCGGCGAATGCAGAACCTGTGAAATATCAACAGCCGTATTGTAATCAATTACATAATAATCTTTTGTACGTTCTTTTATTTTAATCATTCCTATATCGTCAAGGATTGAGAAAAGAAGCTCAAATACCTGATATGATTTGCCAAGAAAACTTGCACAGCGGCGAAGCTCAACTTTTCCGCCGTTGTTATGACACGCAAATTTAAGCATTCCGCAAACAGTTTTTAAAAATTCTTCTTCATCCATATATTTTATGTCATAGTTCATAAAATGAATTGAAATGGGAGTTGTTTGATTAAGAATTCTGTCGAAAGTTTCTTTATCTGCGGGATAATCAAAGAACATCAAAGAATCACAAGGTCTTAAATTATCACGTGTTATTGTACGTGCATACAGTTCTGAGAATGGTTTTAATTTATCTGATACGGATTTGCTTTCGGCAAAGATTAAAATATTTTGTTTTGAATTTTTAACATAATCGTTAACCTGCGGTAAAATATCCGTTTTTTTACGGTGGTCATAAAGTTTTTGTTGTGGAAGATTTTCTTCTTCCTTTAAAAATTCGGAGTGAACATCATCAATTATGAGCTGCACGCTTGTAACCCCGTTATATTCATTAATTTGCGGATGGAATGCAATATCAAGGGTGTCGCCTTTTACAAGTGAAATATCACCGTCTTTCCAGCGGATACAGTTAAATTCCGTAGTTCCTGCCTGACAGGTTAAACGCAGGTGATTTTTATTTTCACCCATTAATCGTTTTTCTTTAATTTTAAGATTTTTTATTGCAAAAACAGGGCTCGGGTTATTTTGTCCGAAAGGTTCAAGCATAGATATTTGTTCTACCAGATCAACGTCAATATCATCGGGCATAAGTTCTAAATCAATATTGATAAACGGTTTTAAATCCTTACCCTGTGACATTTCTTTAACAGTTTTGCAAAGTGCGGTTTTCACTTTATCAAAAGATGCTTTTTCTTCACTGAAAGCAAGTCCCGCAGCCATAGCGTGACCGCCGAAACCGTCCAAAAGTTCGGCATTCATTGAAATAGTTTCATAAAGATTAATTCCTTCAACGCTTCTTGCAGAACATCTGAACTGTTTTGTTTCATCCGAATATGTCATTAAAAATGTCGGTTTGTAATACTTTTCAACAAGCATAGAGGCAACGATACCGATAATTCCTATATGCCATTCTTTATTAAATAATACTATTGCAGAATTTCTGTTTCCTTCGGCTTTAACCATTTCATCGGCTTCTGCAAAAATATTCTGGCAAAGTTCCTGACGAATTTTATTAAATTCGTTAAGAGTTTGAACTGACATTTCAATTTCCTGCCTGTTATCTGAAATTAAAACCTTTAAAGCCGCATCAACAGTATCAAGACGTCCCGATGCATTAATTCTTGGTGCAACGCCGAATGCAATCTGTTCAGACGTAATCTGACCTTTATAACCCGCGCTGTCTAAAAGTCTTGACAGACCGTAATGTTTCCCGTTAGAAATAAGTTCAAGCCCCTTTGTAACGTAATATCTGTTTTCTCCGATTAAAGGCACTAAATCCGCAACGGTTCCGACAGCAACATAGGGTAGAATTTCTGATATAAATTCAAGTTTTCCATATTTTTCAAGCAGACCTTGAGCTACTTTAAAAGCAACTCCGACACCTGCAAGAGATGTAAGACTTTCAATTTGTCTTGCTGATAAATTTTCATCAAGAGCGTTTGGGGCTTTAGGGTTGATAATTCCGTATGCCTTAGGTAAGATTTCGGGGGCTTCGTGGTGGTCTGTTATTATTACATCAATCTTAAAGCTGTTTAAGAAATTCACCGCATCAACATCTGAAATTCCGCAGTCACATGAGATAATTACTTTCGGCTTAACCTGTGTCATTAATTTTACAAGAGCTTTAGTGTCAAAGCCGTGTCCTTCTTTTTCCCTGTTTGGAATAAAATAATGTACATCGGCATTTAAGTATTTAAAAGTTCTGTAAAGCAGAGAAGTGGATGTAACACCGTCAGCATCGAAATCACCGTGAATAACTATTTTTTCACCGTTATCAATTGCACATGCAAGCCTTTCAACACATTTTTCCATATCCGTGAAGGCTTTCGGGTGAGTTAATTTCATTTCCAGAGGATGTGTAAATTCGTAAATATCTTCATCTGTTTTAATTCCTCTTGAATGTAAAAGTCTTTTTATTAAAGACTTCTCCTGCCCGTCATATTTGTTAAAAATCCACTCTTTCATTGCCATAATAAAATCATAGCATAAAGTTTTCTTACCAAAAAGAGAAGTGTGACATCTCATGTTACAATATGTAAACATAAATTTTAAAATGCCTGAAATCCGCTTATAATCCTTCATAGGATAGGATAGGATAGGATGGGGTGCGGGCGTGGCAACTTTTTTCGCCATATCGACTTTTCATGTGTATAGTCGATTTATAAATAGAAAGGAAACAGGGAAAAATGGTTGCAGCAGTTAATGTTAACACCGTTGTGAACGGTTTTTTGCACGAATATTTAAAAAATAACAAAAAAGCTACGGAACAGGATTGTCAGACAGCAGTCCGCAGTCATCTTCAGGATTTAAAGAAGAACGGTGCAAAAATCAGCGACAAAAAAATAGTTCAGGCAAGTGCTCAGGTGACAGAGCTTTATAAAGCAAATGTCATGACAAAGCCGGCAAAAATGTCTGCAAAAGCGGTTAAATCACTTAACACATCACAGGCAGTTCATAATTATCCTAAGTATAACGCTCATCTTGCTGCAGATCATCATTATGATGAATTTCATCAATTAGGGAAAAAAGCAAGAAAAAGATTACATCAGAAAAATATGGATGATGCAAAAGCTGCGTTCAGCCAATTGGAAGTGCAAGATTTACCTAAAGCCGAACTTTCCAATAGCCAAAACAAAAAACTTATGCGTGAAAACGAAGATGCTTATATCAGTTCAAAAAAACGCAAGCAGTTGAAAAAGGAAGCGGAAGCTGCATCACAGGCAGAACATAAAGCACAAAGGCTTAGAAATAACCCGAAAGATAAAGTTCTCAGAAAAGCAAAAGGAAATGCCGAATACTGTACTTCGCAGGGTATAATGACTAAAAATGCAAGAAAAATTTTCAAAAATATTTCTCAAAAGCTTGACGGAAAATTTGTTATAACTGAAAAACCAAATCTTGAATTAAAAACATTAAACGATTATTACAGAAGTCTGGAAAGCACCTCTGCTCCTGTAATAACAGAAACACCAAAACCAATATTGGAAATACCTAAACCTAAGGCTAATGTGCAGGGGGCTGTTGAGAAAGTAACAACAGCCGGCACAAAAGCCGCCAAAGCGGGTGGCAAAGCAGGCTGGTTATTTGCGGGATTTGCGGCAATGACAGCACTTGGTGCGGCTTTGATTTCTTCTGATAAAAAGGAACAACAGAAAAATATTGCATAATTTTTTCAAAAATAGCAATAATTTTTATTTTAATGTTTTAATTAAAATTAAGAAAGGTTAGATAAATGAACGTAGCTCCTATTAGTGAAAAAACTATTAAACCTGATTTTCAGGCAAGGAAAAGGAAAGAAAAAGATTTTGATGCAACTGTCGAAAAGCAGGAAGAAACTTACACAAAAAGCAAAGTAAACGGAATGGTTCTTGCGACTGCTCTATCAGCGGCAGTTCTTGGCGGTGCAGTAATGCACGGACATGGCAAATGGAAAATCAGTAATCTTAAAAAAGATAATGAAACAATAAAAAATACTTTGACAAAAGCTGAAGAGAAAGTTAAAAATCTGACTAAAGATAATGAAACTCTTTCAAGTATAAATAAGAGATTACAAGAAGAAGCACAAAAAGCCAAAGACAGACTTACAGATATTTTTGAAGGCGATATCGCCCCCAAAGATATGCGTGATAAGATTTTTAACGAATTAAAAACTAAAATAGAAAAAGGCGGCTATGGTTATGATATTGCACAGCCGCCTGTAACAGGTAAAGGCGGTGCAAAAGTCTATAATGACGCAATTCCATTGCCATCTGCTGTCGGAACTCAAAATCATGCAGGCATAAGAGAATTACAAATTCCTGAAATTTCATCTGACGGAAGATTTAGCTATGAAATTCCTATGTCTGATGAGGTTAAGATTACTCATATGCAATCAGTTGATTTTACTCCTGTAAAATCTCAACCGACAAATATTTCCGAAAGTTATGCGGATTCTGTTAAGTGGGATAACGATAAAATTGCACGTGATATTTTACAGAATTTTTATGACGGTCACGGACAAACACTTGACGGTGTAAGATTACATTTCGAACCGGCAGGAGCAGGAAAATACAAGGTAAGAATTGAAGGTAAATCTACTTATACACCGGATAAAGCGGTTTATATAGGTGAATCCACAAAACGAAATGATGCAAAAGCAGCCGGAAACTACGGCGAAGGTTTAAAAATGGCTACGCTTAAACTTTTAAAAGACGGCGGGGCACAGGATGTAAAAATTGCATCGGATAACTGGAAGGTTACATACAGCCTTGATAAAGGAAATCTTTCTGATAAACGGGTTTTATCATACTCTCTTGATAAAACCGATAAATATAACGGAAATTATATTGAATTTGAAACTTCTGATAAGGAATTGCTTGCATCATTAAGAAGTTCATTAAACCGTTTCTATAATTCGGGAAATACTCATTTTAAATGTCCTGATTTTGAAAATGAAATAATTGGTATAAAAAATCTTCCGAGAGGTGAAAAAGGCGGAATTTATATTGCAGGACAAAGGTTTGAATTTGACGGAAAATATGACGGACTTGATGACATTGCTATTTTCATTAAAGAAAAACCGCCTGTTGATGTTCTTGACCCGTCACGCGACAGAACCTCTTTGAATACTTCAAATATTGAAGAAATTGCAAAATGGCTTGCAAAAGACGAAAGAATGTCAAATGATGACAAAGTTAAATTGTTAAAATCCCTTGAAGGCTATTGGGATTTAAAAGGATTTTTTGATAATAAGCATCCAATGGACAACTTTATTGAAAGATTTTTAGGTTATACAAATTGGCTCTCAGATAAATCTCAGTTACATATAAAATTTCCGGAAAAATATGTTGCATATTCAAACGCAAGTTCGGATGTCGTTAGTGATTTAAAAATGAATGGTTATAAAGTATGTAAAGATGATTTCTCAAAACTTGGCATGCCGACAATCCGTGATCTTATGGGTGATGCAAGAGCTCATGATGTTGTTATTCCAAACGATAATCAGAAAAAGAAAATTTTAATCCTCAAAGAAGCTTTGAACAAACTTTCACCGTCTTTGAAAGATAAACATTTTACTGCGGATGAACTTGATACGCACATTTATATGTTTGACAGAACATCTGCAAAAGACAGTAAAATGTATTCGGATTGTAATGCAGAAGCTATAACAGATAATGGTGTTTCAAAAGGTTTCTGGATTGATAAATCTTATCTTGACAGCTCAAGTTTTTCAGATGTACTTGAAACTGCTCTGCATGAACTTTCACATAAAGCCGGCGGAGATGAATCTGCGGAATTTTCTTATAAGCTTACAAACGTAAATAAAGATGCTATCGGTCAGCTTATTAATGATATTCAGGCAAGACATGAGATGCAGGCTTTGAATAATCTCTGGAACAGCTTGTTGTAATATTTATGATATAATCTTCATTAAAGGAGATGTGTATTATGAAAGAAAAAGCTGTAGAATATTTTAAAGACGGTTATTCGTGTTCTGAAAGTGTGATAAAAGCCGCATCAGAAGAAGGACTTTGCCCTAAAGATTTTTTATCAATAGCAACAGCCTTTTCAGGTGGAATGTCATCAGGATGTGCGTGCGGAGCTATGACTGCTGCTCAACTTATTAACGGTTATCATTTCGGGCGTGAAAACGTTTGCGGAAATGATGTAAATGCACGTCAGAATGCAAAAGCAATTGTTGATGAATTTAAAAGCAGAAATAAAGTTACTTGCTGCAGAATTTTATCTGGCGGTTTAGAAGGCCCTGCCAGAAAAGAACGCTGCTCAAAATATGTGTCAGATGCTTGCGAAATTATCGAACAGATGTTAAAGGCGAAAGTTGATGCTTAATTTAATTGCAATATTTACGGGCGGCGGTGTCGGTGCTGTTACAAGATATCTGATAAGCCTTAATATGGCAAAACATTTTCAAATTAACCTGCCTTTTGCCACTTTTGCCGTAAATATTATTGGAAGTTTTGTAATAGGATTTTTGTATTTTCTGTTTATAGAAAAAGCAGATGTAAGTCCTGCATTGAAACTTGCTTTAACAGCCGGTTTTTGCGGAGGACTTACAACATTCAGCACTTTTTCTCTTGAGCTTTTTGAGATGTTTGCAAATCATCAGTTTATTCATGCATTTTCTTATGCTATAATGAGTGTTACGGTATGTTTATTAATGACAGCAATTGGAGCGTATTTTGCAAAACTTATTTAAATTCGATAAATTAAATTTCATAACAGCCGGCATGCCTTTAAGAACTGGCAAAGGCAGTTATGTGTCAGCGTTTGGCGTTTTAGAGGAAATGAACCTTGACGGTATGGAGCTTGAATTTGTCCATGGCGTTAGAATGAACAATGAGCACAGAACTTTTGTAAAAGAAAAGTCAAATAATTTCGTTATTACTGCTCACGGCCCGTTTTATATTAATCTTAATTCCAAAGAAGAAGAAAAGATTGATGCAAGTGTGCAAAGAATTATTGATACAGCTTCTGTTGCGTCTCAGGCAGGTGCTTTCAGCATAACTTATCATGCTGCGTTTTATATGGGAGCTGATAAAGAAACAGTTTACAATCAGGTTAAAAAACAGACCAAACGCATAATTGATGTTCTGGAACGCGAAAAAATAAAAGTCTGGGTGAGACCTGAAACTACAGGCAAAGCTACTCAATGGGGTGATGAGGATGAAATTATCAGACTTTCAAAAGAGTTTGAACAAGTTCTTCCTTGTATAGATTTTTCACACCTTCATGCAAGATCAGCAGGTGAATATAATACTTATGATGAATTTTCAAGAGTTTTGGAAAAATTAGGCAAAGAAGTCGGGCAATACGCTCTTGATAATTTTCACGGGCATCTGGCAGGTATTGAATACACTGCAAAAGGTGAAAGACAGCATCTTAATCTCGAAGAATCCGATATGAATTATAAAGACCTTATAAAAGTTCTCAAAGAGTTTAATGTAAAAGGCGCGCTTGTCTGCGAAAGCCCGAATATTGAGGACGACTGCAAACTTTTAAAAGAATATTATAATTCTATATAGTATAAATGTATGATTTAATTAAAGATTTTATGTAAGTTGCCGATAAGTTATAAAAAATGAGGCATCCTATATGTTTAATAATGTGAATAATCCCTTTAACAGGGCGATTTCTTCTTCTACATCTTCTGACAGCAACGGCAGGCGGCAGAAAGAGGACCCGAAAGAGGAACTAAAAAAATATATTGATGAAGATGAACCTGATGAAGTTTTAATCGGCGGTCAACCTATTTTGAGTGAAGATGAAGTTCTTGCTATGACTAAACAGTATATTGCAAAGCTTAAAAACGAGCATGAAAATAATGAAAAAGTTCAAAAGAAGCTCGATAAATATTTGGAAAACTTTGATGTAAAAAAATTTATGAAAAAAAATCCGAATATGACAAGCCCTGATTTTTATATGGTTATGTTTAACGAAACAGAAGGACTGGTTAAGTAATTAATATCTCTTTACAAAATTTTAAAGTTTTTTTATGCAATGTCCGATATACGTACATGTAAAAGAGTAGTTTTACAGAAAGGACAGGTATATGGAAATTTCAGGAGTATCATCAAAGGCTTACACCTCAGCAGCGGCAGCCGCTGAAGAAGAAGATGAATTACAAGAAACACAGGAAGAAAATGCAGCAGAAGAAGCAAAAGAATACGGTGTTGCAGCAAAAGAAAAACAAGAAAAAGATGTAACTCAATTTTCTTCATCCGATTATGATGAAGATGATGTTGAAGAAAAAGCAACAAATTATTTGAAAAACATTATGTTTACGACAAATTTAACGGATAAATCTTCTGCGGCATTACAGAACTACTTAAATACTTTCGATGTTGCAAAATTTATAAAAAATTACGGTCCGTTTACTTCAACCGCTGAGATATCATCGGCAATGTATGCGGCTGTCGGAAGTTTAATTAAGCAGCAGGAAGAATAATTTATTTTAAAGGCGGTTTAAATAAACCGCCTTTTTGGTTAATACGTCATTTCCCATCCATCATTAAGAATTTTGCCGAAGCAGCCCCACCAGGTTGTAGGGCTTGTTCCAAGGCAATATGTATTATAAATGTTTTCTCTTTGTTCTGCAGATAGAGGCGGTTCTGCATCGGTTCCGCCCTCGTCTATTAAACCGTTATTATACAGTATAAAAGCAAATACATCTCTGCCTATGATATTCGGTCCTTTTTTGCCGTTTATATCAATATGTGCCTGGATACCAGCAGATCTCAATACTAATCCTATGGCAGAACCGTCTGCAAGAACATAATAATTCATTCCGGCAACGTCGGTTCCTATAGGTACAGACACACCGTTCATTTTTTTATACTCACCGGTGGCAAAACAGCCTGTCCCATCGTTTTCACAAGATTGAACAATTTTAAAATATTTTTTTACAAATTCATCGATTGCATCTTGGGATGTAATCCCTGCCTCTTTCATATTTAAAGCATTATTGTCATTCATATACTGGACAGATGCCTGTGAAAAGAGATTATAAACCTTATGCAGCTGTGTAACATAAGTTTTTCTCTGGTAATTTTGCATCAAAGAAGGAACAGTCATTGCGGAAACTACACCTATAATCCCTAAAGTTACCAAAACTTCTGCTAAGGTAAATGCAATTTTACGAACGTTGCTAAAGGCTCCTGCGTGTCTGGCATCTTTTGCCGGAATAAATCCGTTTATGCAAATCTTATTCATATCTTACTCCTATAAATTAGTAATATATCTTATTTTATACTGAATATATTCAGTATAATACTGATTATAACATATATAATATTAAAAAACAATATTATAAAATTTTATTATATGGATATGTCATATTACAATAATGAACTTGCAAAAAATATGCGTGTTGAGCGTGCGAAATTAAAAATTTCGCAGCTTAAACTTGCAGAAATGGCAGATGTTTCATTAGATACCATTAATATGATAGAAAGAGGCGCAGGTAATCCAAGACTATGTACTATAATAGCAATAGCCAAAGCATTGAATGTTGATCTTAATACTCTTTTACAATTGTAATCAGTAAGTCATTTCCCAATTGTCGTTAAGAATTTTACCGAAACATCCCCACCAGTAATTAGCTCCTTTATCTTTCTCACAGCTATCGTTAAAAACATTTTCCCTGCTTTCTGTTGAACAAGGTGCATTTGTGCATAAGTCATCAATAATTCCGTTATTGTATATTTTTAAAGCGAAAATATCACGACCAACAATATTCGGACCTTTCTTGCCATTGACATCAACATGTACTTGAACTGTTGTAATTCCTATAGATGCACCGTTTGCGAGTACGTAATTTCTCCATTCTGTTCCCTTAGGGACAGGATTAATACTGCTTCCATCTATTTTTTTATAGCCGCTGCCAAAGCAATCAGTACCATCTGTACCGCATTCTTTAACTATTCTAAAATATTTTTTTATAAAGGCATCTATATTGTTAATATCATAAAATCCTGCTTCAGTAAGATTAACTGCGTTTTTGTCATTCTGGTACTGAACTAAAGCCTGAGAAAGTTCATTATATACCTTATGTAATTGTGTAACATAAGTTTTTCTCTGGTGATTTTGCATCAAAGAAGGAACGGTCATTGCGGAAACTACTCCGATAATTCCTAAAGTTACTAAAACTTCTGCTAAGGTAAACCCGGATCCCCTTGCTATACAATAACTACAACGGGGGGGGGGCAGTTCAAAGCTTTTAATGTCAACATTTTTCTACCTCCTGTTTTTATTTATTATAAACTATTTATTAAAATTTTTCTAGCTTTTTTTTGCTGATTTATCGGCAAGCTCTGAATCAAGCCTTAAAAATACGGGTTTAATATCTTCTTTAGATATTAGTTTTCCGCATTGAATGTTGTCTGCTGTTAAATCATCCAGTTTAGTGCTTAAATCAAATGAAAGCTGTCTTGCCATATCACGCGCAATATTAGGGCAATACGGATAAATCAATGATGCGATTATACACATAATGTCAAGCACATTTACAAGGACCTGTCCGCATTCTGTCATTTTTTCTTCTTTAGCAAGCGTCCATGGTGCAGTGTCTTGAACATATTTGTTTGCCGCATCAACTAATGATGTAATTTCAAGTCCTGCTTCGGCTATTTCAAAATTATCGAAGTGGTTTTTAACAATTTGAACTGTTCCTAATGCTTTTTTAGCTAAAGGATTTTCACCTTTAAATTCAGGTTTAACTTCTCCGTCAAAGTATTTAACGAGCATTGATAATGTTCTGTTTAAAAGGTTTCCCATGCTGTTAGCGAGGTGTGCGTTAACCTTTTCTTTAAAATCTTCATCCGAATAATTTCCGTCACGTCCGCAAGGAGCTGATGTTGCCATGTAATATCTGAATGCATCGGGATGTTCGAGATTAAAGCTTTCAAGAACAGATGTCGGAGAAATTACGTTGCCTAAAGATTTTGACATCTTAGATTCGTCAATTGTAATCCAGCCGTGAGCCAAGATGTATTTTGGCAATGGTAAATCCAATGCCATTAAAAATGCAGGCCAGTAAATGCTGTGGAATTTCAAAATATCTTTTCCTATTACCTGAACATTAGCAGGCCAGTATTTTTTGAAAGTTTCCGACGGGGTTTCCGTATCGTAGCCCAAAGCTGTAATATAGTTAGAAAGTGCATCAATCCATACATAAATTGATTGTTCATCATCGCCTAAAACATCAATACCCCATTCAACATTTGATTTTGCACGGGATACTGAGATATCCTGAATGTCTTCGAGCTGGTTAATAACTTCGTTTGCTCTGAATTCAGGTACGATAAAATCAGGATGTTCTTTAATATACTTGATTATTGCATCTTTGTATTTAGTTAATTTAAAGAAATAGTTTTCTTCTTTAACAACTTCCGGTTTTTTAAGGTGGTCAGGGCAAAGTCCGTCTTCTGTCAAATCTTTCGGGTTTAAGAAGCATTCACACCCCTGACAGTAAAGTCCTTCGTATGAATGTTTATAGATATCACCTTGTTTTAGTAATTTATCAAAGATGTGTTGAACAATTTTTTCGTGATCTTCATCAGTTGTTCTGATAAATTTTGTATAATCAACATCTAATGCTTTCCATGCATCTTTAAATTTTTGAGCATTTTCATCACACAGCTCTTTTGGTGTAATTCCTTTAGCAGCAGCAGTTTTTTGAATTTTAATACCGTGTTCATCAGTTCCTGTAAGGAAATACACATCATCGCATCGTTGTGTATAGTGTCTTGCGATTATATCAGTTAGAATTTTTTCGTAAGCGTGTCCGATATGCGGAGCACCGTTAACGTAATCTATTGCAGTTGTTAAATAAAACTTTTCCATTCTTTACCTCTCTTATAGGTTTAATTTTAGCATAAACATTATTTGTGTTTAAAGATTATATATCTGAAGCCTTCATCGATAACCGCTACAGGGTTGTAATTTTCCTGTACAAAGCCGCAGAATGAAAGAGCATAATCCTGACAGATGTAATTAAAATAATAATCTTTCATATTAAGGTTGTTGAAAATAATGTATTCAGGCATTGTTTTTTTGTAATGTTCTATGATTTTGTTTTCACCGAAACTTTCGATATACAGCGGCAGAAGCGAATTATAGAAGTCATCAGACTTACGCTCTGCCAGAAAATTAACTGTCATTCCCTCAGGAAAAATTACAACTCTGTCTTTTTTATCTGTAGAATTTAAAAATTCTATAAGCTTATTTGTACTGTCTGATAAATTTTTTACTGTGTATATAGTTCCTTTATTGGTTCGAATTTTTCCGTCCGTAAACGTTTTTAAATAAAAGTTCTGACACATTAAAATTACGGAAACTGCAATTAAACATATTCCCGCAGTTTTTTCGCTTTTTGAGGGTATATACTTGAACAGAAGCGCAAAAACTGCAATAAGCGCAATTGAAATATAGTAGTTCCCGTAACTTCCGAGAAGCAATACCCAGAATACTTTTGCACATGCGGCAAGTACTGAAATAATTAATATTGCAAGACTTGAGTTAATCTTTTTATACCCTGCACAGGCAAATATAAGTAAAAACAACGGTAAAAATCCGAACATGGTTTTTGTATCAAGCAGTAATAAAAACAAAATACAGGAAATCACCGTAATAATTTTTTTGTTTTTACTTACCCCGAAAAGTATGCCGCCGAAAGGAACTGCTGTCTTTAAAAAGATTATGAAATCCGTAAGCAGTGCTTTGGGGTGAAAATAAATTCCGCTGTTCTGGTAAAAATACGTCAAAGTCTTACTTTTAGCCATTGAGGCAGTTATTCCGAGCTGATTAATTAAATCTTCAAGCCTCATTCCCTGAATAAACAGTGCCCCGAAACTCAATATCGGCACAGAAATGAAAACTAAAAAAGCTTTCCAGTCTTTTACCTTAAATATAAAAAACAAAACAATAAATGCATACAGCAGAAAATCATATTTGCACGCAGCGGAAATTCCTGCCAGCAAAGCACTTATGCAAAGAAAAGAAGATTTTTTCTCCCCGTCATATTTCAAAAGAAAATACAATGAGAACAAAAAAGCACTTAACCCGTAAAGCATTGCCCATGAATAAGGAAAATGAAAGTTAAAAATATTCGTTGCAGTTACTCCGACGGCTATTGTAAAAACTCCGATACAGAAACTTAAAAATCTGCTCAAAAATCTTTTTGCAATAAGATAAATTCCGCTTACAGTTAAGATTGAGCAAATGCAGCCCGAGGCGTAAAGCGTTGAGAGTTTTGCCCCGAAAATTTTATACAATATTGCATTAATCTGGTATGCAAGAGGTCCGTAGATATTGAACAAATCTTTGTATAAAATTTTTCCTTCCAAAATCTGTTGCGGATAATAAACCTCACGTCCGAAGTCAATTAAAATTCCAGAATAATGACCGCAAAACAATATTAATCCCGCAATACACAATATCCACAAAATAAGCAGATATTTGTTTTCCCTTAAAATCTCTTTCATATTACAAAATTTAACAAATAATCGTATAAAAAGCAATTTTTGAGAAAAAAAACATTTTATATACATGTGTAGAAAGGGAAAAACTATGACCTATAACTGGGCGGCGAATTTGGATATGTTAGCGCAAAACGGTGTATTAGATTATGATGCGCCTTCATATATTACCGGTCAAAAACCTCGTTATGTAGGCTCTCCCGATATAATCCCTTCACCTTACGGCGGTCCTGCCTCTGTTCCGAAGATACCATATCTTAGAGAACCTGATGTGGATGAATTTCTTCACGAAAAACCCGATAAAAAAGATATAGTTGCAAATCCTTCGTGGAAAAAATGGGCTTTCGGTCTTATAACAGCAGGAGCACTAATTTTCGGCGGCTATAAGTTTAAGTCTAAAATAATTCCGAAGCTTAAAAATCTTCCTAAAACTTTAAAATTAGATAAATTCGGGAATTTCTTAAAAAACGGCTGGAATAAATTTACAGGAATTTTTAAAAGCAAGAAAACGTAATTTAAATTTCCATATTTTCTAATGACAATTTTAATTTCTGTTCGGTTATAATAGCTGCAAGTGTTTTGTCGTGGATAGTTGAAGCAAGAGCGTTAATATCTTCTGGCATAATTTCAAAATCTCTTGCAACCCCTGTAGCATTAGCGAGAAGTTTAACATGAGAAAGGAGTTCAATGAGTTTCAAATCGAGATCGGCAATCAAATCTTCATAATAACCTATATTGGGTTTATTTTCTTCATCATCCATGCTTTTTCTCTCCTAAATGTAACTAAATGTTTCAATAAAGACAGTATAATATCTTTAAAAGATATTGTCAAGTTTTTTATGGCAACTCTGGAAAACATGGCTATACTGTTGATATGGTTATAGTAAATCTTTACAAAGTTGTATGGAAAAAGAAATATACCAGAAAGGAAATTTCTGAATTAACAGGGATTAGCCCAACTACAATTACCAAACTCACAAAAGGCGAACACGTTGATTTAAAATTAAGTACTTTGGAAAAGATTGCTAAATTCTTTAATTGCAGTGTTCTTGATATTTTAGAAGAAGTTCAGGATTAATTTTAAAAATATTGCATTTTTTATTGCTTTGTTATATTATTTCTGCGGGTAAGCCCATATGTCATTAACTTACCTTTGAGGAGCAAACTATAAATTTGTATAACCGCAAAGGAGGGGGGTGATAATGTGGAATTCAGTGTAACTGAAAAAGCGTTAGTGCTTATCTTACTGATATTACTAACGCTTAAATTTAACCACTAAACGGGGGCTTTTAATGGGGCAAGCGGTAACTTGTCCCGCCCTTATTTATATTATAACTTATTTTTTTATAAATTCAACCCTGCCGTATTACATAAGTTCTTCCGGCTGTAATTCAAATGCCTTGACTGTTGAATAATCAACAGGCAATATAAACACAATACTTTTTGATGTTGCTTTTTTATCCATTTGCATTAATTCAATCATTTTTTCGCGATTAAATTTCGGAATTTCACGGAAATTGTATTTTTTCATTACGTCTTGCGCAAGAAACTTATAGTTTTTATCTATAAGATTTCTCTTAACGGCAAGGTTAAATGCAAATTTCATGCCCTCAACTATTGCTTCGCCATGGGTGTATTTTTTGTATTTCGTTATTTTTTCTATTGCGTGACCGTATGTGTGACCGAAGTTCAAAATTCTTCTTAATCCGTTTTCTTTTTCGTCCTTTTCAACAACGGAAATCTTTAGTTTTACGCAGATTTCAATGAGTTTTAATAATGTTTTTTCGTCGCGGTTAAGGATTTCGGCTGTTTTTTCGCTTAAAAAGTTTGTCAAATTTAATTCTTCTTCGCATTTGCAGCTTTTTTCGATAAACGAATATTTTACAACTTCGCCTAAACCTGTTTTAAACTGTCTTTCATCTAGTGTTTTTAAAAATTTCGGGTTAATAAAAACAATTTTAGGCTGATAAAAAGCCCCGACGAGATTTTTCCCGTAATCCGTATCAATTGCAACTTTGCCGCCAACGGAACTGTCAACACACGCCAGTAAAGTTGTCGGAATCTGTATAAAATCAATTCCGCGCATATAAGTCGATGCGGCAAAACCTGCTAAATCCCCCACAACTCCGCCTCCAATTGCGATTATTGCATCATTTCTTGTAAGCTTCATTTTCAGGGCGCGGTCTGTGATATTTTTGTAATTTTTAAAGTTCTTTTCTTTTTCCCCGTCTTTCAAAACAAATTTATTTTCTTTCGGAATATTAAGCTGCTTTCCGTAAAGCTTTTCAACTTTTTCGGATATTACGGCAAGATAATTCTGCCCTTTTACAAATGATATAAGCTTTTCTGATAAATCTGTAATTTCTTCATTTTTTATAATAATAGGATAACTTTTTTCATCTTGTTTTATTTTTACGGACAAATCAGCCATTTAATACCCCTATAATTTCTTTTACAATATCGTAAGGTGTTTTCCCTGTTGTGTCAATCGTGAAGTGAGCTTTTTCGTAATTTTTTGCACGAAGCTGCATTATAGATGCAATTTTTTCTACCGAAAAATTTTTCTTTAAAAGCGGACGGTGATTTTCCTGTTTAATTCTGTCATAAATTTCCTGCGGTGTTGCTTTGAGATAGATTACATCTGCATTTTCAAGCATGATTTTCCGGTTTTGCTCACTTTCAAAAGCTCCGCCGCCTGCTGAAATTATGTAATTTTTTTCCTTGCAAAATTTTCTGATTTTTTCTTCTTCAAGCATTCTGAAAAAAGGCTCTCCATGTTTGAGAAAAATATCTGAAATTTTTTTTTGAGTACTTTTTTCTATCTCCGCATCTATGTCTGTATAGCGGAAGTCCGGAAGAGCTTTGCTTAATTCCGCGCCTACTGTAGTTTTTCCGCTGCCCATCATACCGATTAATACAATATTGTTTTTCATAACTGATATTTTACAATAAAAAAAGACTTGCTGTTATAAAGCAAGTCTTTTTTCTTTTTTACTAATTTTTTATTGAGCTGCTATTTCCTGTCCGTTAGTCATTTTTGTAAGTACTTCAATAGCTTTTTTCAATTGTAAGTCATTTTTGTTCTTGACGTCTTCTTCTGATAATTTAACTTCAATATCAGGAGTAATACCTTTTTTGTTAATATCTGTTCCGTTAGGTGTGAGGTATTTTTGGATTGTGATGTTAATACCTGATTCGTACGGAAGTTTGTTAATTTCCTGTACAAGCCCCTTACCGAATGACTGTTCACCGATAATAACGGCTCTGTGGTTGTCTTTCATTGCTCCGGAGAAGATTTCTGAAGCTGATGCGGATCCTTTGTTAATAAGAACAACAATCGGTTTTTTTGTATAAACTCCTGCGGAAGCTCTTTGTGTTTCTTTGTATCCGTCCCTGTCAACCGTGCTTACGATTGTACCGCCGTCAAGAAACATATCCGAAATGTAAATTGCGTTTGTCAAAAGACCGCCGGGGTTTGAACGAAGGTCAATGATAAATCCTTTTTTATCTTTGTTGTTATTTAAAATTGTACCGAATTCCGTTGCCGCATTCCTGCTTATAAATGAGCTTAATCTTATATAGCACAGGTCATCAGGAAGTTTCATATCGGTCGGAAGTTTTTGTGATATAGATTTTACCTCAATTTCTTCACGTGTAATAACGTATTTTTTAGGAGCGGTGTCTTTGCGTTTGACAAGCAAAGTAACCTGTGTTCCTTCTTTACCTCTGATTTTATCTGCTGCTTTATCAACAGTAATACCTTTGGTGCTCATGCCGTCAATTTCAAGAATTTCGTCATCGGCCTGCAATCCTGCCTTTTCTGCGGGAGTATCTTCAATCGGAGCAATTACCGTTAACTTTCCGTCTTTAACTGCGATTTGAATACCGATACCCTTCAAAGAGCCCTTAATTGAACTTGTTTCATCTGCAAATTCTTTAGGGTCCAAAAATTTCGTGTAAGGGTCGTTTAAACTTGCAACCATAGTATTTATGGCAACGTATGCATCTTCATTTGTATGAATTTTGCTGTCATATTTGTGCCGCCATTTAGCCCAATCCTGCTGATTATTGGACTGGTCTACAAATTTATTGTTGATTAATCTCCATACATTGTCGTATAAATCAGTGGGGCTGTATGCAAATACATTATCTCTGATTACCCAGCCTGAGAGGAACAAAAATGCTCCCAAAAATATAATGCTTTTTTTCATAATGTTTCTCATTCTTTAACTGTTTCCCTCCAAATACTCTTAACCTTTTTGTGCACAACTTAATTATTAAGATGTAAATTTAATAAAAAAGTTTCCTGAGTGACGGCAAGAATTAAAAGTGTTTTTATTACATAATATCATAATTTTTTTAAAATAGGAAATTTTCATTACACTTTAAAACTATTTTTTGTCTTCCGTCATGAGCAAATAGGTTAACATTTCAAGCCTTGAGAGAATTTCGATGTAGCATTCCAGGGTAATGTCGAGATTGTTTTTTGCTGCTTCTTTGCTGATTTCGATTGTTTTCAAAATTTCTTTTTTCAAGTTTTGGTTCATCATATTTTATTCCTCATTTTTTCTTACAAAAGCATTATATAATGCAACAAAAAATAAATCAAGAAAAACAGGAAATAAAATTAAAATAATTAAATTTTGAGCAGAAAAATGTCAATATGGCTGATTTTCAGAAGTGTCAATATAGTTGATAATAAGGGCATGGATAATGAATATCTGAAGAAATTTGCACAGCATTTAAAAAAAATCAGGAAAGAGAAAAATATTAAGCAGGATGACTTTTTAGATGTAAACGGAATTTCGAGATCAACCATTGCAATGGTTGAAACTGCCAAGACGGATATCACTCTCTCAAAATTAAAAATTATAGCAGATGTTCTGGGGGTAAACCTCAAAGAATTGCTTGATTTTGACTAATCAAAGGTTATTACGGTTATTTCCGGCGGACAATTAAATCTTACGGGTAGAATACTTGTTCCGAGACCGAATGTTGTATATATTTTTTTTCCGTTATCATCCAAAAAGCCGTTTGCGTATTTTGTACCGAACTTTGACGGTACTGTTATTGCATCAAACAGTCTTACCTGTCCGCCGTGAAGATGTCCGGCAAGAGTAAGATTTACGCTGTTGGGGACATCAGGCATTATGTCAGGTGTGTGACTTATTAATATAACAGGTTTGCCGTTTAAAGGGAGTGCTTTTTTAATGTCAGGTGAGCCTGTCTGCATGTCGTCAACACCTGCAACGCAGAATTTATCAAAACATACATTGTTATTGAATAAAACTTTTATATTATGTTTTTCAAGCTCTGATATAATTTCTTCTTTACCCTGCCAGCCGTCGTGATTGCCTATAACTGCGTATGTTCCGTACTTTGAGTGTATGTTTGAGAATTCTTTTGCAATTTTATCAATCGTCATTGATGCCCCTTTTTTATGACCGCTGACATAATCTCCGCCTAATAAGACGGTATCGGCGTTTTGTTTGTTTATTGTCCTTATGATGCGTTTAAGCCTAAACATTTCATACGGTTTTATATGAAAATCGCTTGCAAAAACAATTTTGAGACCTTTAAGTGTTCTGTCATTAATTTTTATATGTTTGACTGTTAAAATATTGGGTTCGATAAAAACCGCCCAAATAGTAATACAAATTAAAATTAAAATAATAAATTTCATAATATTTATTATAACATATAGGATTATAATATACCCGAACGGGTATCTTAATAAATACGGGAAATATAATTAATTATATTCGGGCAAATATATAATATACATATTATATAAAAAAACTCCCTTTTGGGAGTTTTTATGTTTAAGATTCCACGTATTCTCTTAAGCGTTTGCTTCTGTTCGGGTGGCGTAATTTTCTCAGAGCTTTTGCTTCAATTTGTCTGATACGTTCACGTGTTACGCCGAACAATTGTCCGACTTCTTCAAGAGTTCTCTGGCGGCCGTCATCCATGCCGAAACGAAGTCTTAATACATCACGTTCTCTCGGTGAAAGTGTACAGAGTACTTCTGCCAGATCTTCTCTCAAAAGTTCTGAAGCAACTGTTTTAATAGGAGCGTCAGCTTCTTTATCTTCAATAAAATCTCCTAAGCGTGAATCTTCTTCTTTACCTATAGGAGTTTCCAGTGATAAAGGTTCTTGTGCAATTTTGATTATTTCACGAAGTTTCGGAATTGAAACATTCATTTCAATAGCAAGTTCGTCTTCGGTCGGTTTTCTTGAAAGTTCCTGTGCAAGGCGTCTTGTAACTTTTTTCAATTTGTTAATTGTTTCAACCATGTGAACAGGGATACGAATAGTTCTTGCCTGATCTGCGATTGCTCTTGTAATTGCCTGTCTTATCCACCATGTTGCGTAAGTTGAGAATTTAAAACCTCTTTCATGGTCAAATTTTTCTGCGGCGCGGATAAGACCTAAGTTACCTTCCTGAATAAGGTCTAAGAAAAGCATGCCTCGTCCGACATATTTTTTTGCAATACTTACAACTAATCTGAGGTTGGCTTGAACGAGTTTTCTTTTAGCAATAGCACCCGGGGTTCCGCCTTCAAGAATTTTTCTTGCAAGTTCGATTTCTTCATTTGCAGATAAAAGTTTAATTCTTCCGATTTCTCTTAAATATAATCTTACGGGGTCATCAACGGCAATTCCTTTGGGTACTTCAAAATCAGCTTCCGAGCCTTCCTCATGGCTGTTCATCATATATATATCGTCTAAATTGACTTTACTTTCCATTTTTTCGGTGACGATATCTTCGATGTTGTCGGTGCTTATGTCCATGTTCATGTAGTTAACACCGTCGGCATCGCCTGAAAGGGCGCCGTCTTCATCTATTTCATGCAAGTCAAGATTATCTTCATCCATAATGCTTACGATAGAGGAGCTGCTTTGTCTTTTTTTACTCATTCATTTTCTCCAATTTTAATCTGTTATTTATCTTATCTCTTAGCTGCATTTGAATTTTCAGGGCTTCTGTTTCATTATCATTTGCGCTTTTATATAAATTCCGTATTTGTTCTTGTTCTTTTTTAGCCTGACATTCTTTGATTTTGTTAATATTTTCAATTATAACTGTCGCAAAATCGTTGTCGTCAAGGTTTTGGAAAGTTTCGGAAATACTTATCAAATCCGTTATGATTTTTTGTGTTTCCGGTTCATTAACGAAGGCTGTGTAGAGCTTTTCAATTAATTCTTTCACATTATTTACGGTACATGTTAATTTGTCAATTGTAGATTTTACATTTATTAACGTTTCGTCCGTAAACGGGGCATCGCCTATCATTTGCCTGATTTGTTCAAACGAGAAATGATTGTCGGTTACAAGAAAAACGCTCAATAAATTTTTTTGCGCTTTTTCCGAAATTGATATATTTTTCTTAACAATTTTTTCAACGCTTTTTTCAGGTGAGGATGAAATCCGGTGTGATTTTTTTATTTCGCGCATAAGAGCGTTTTCATCAATATTAAGTGTATTAGCAATCATTCTTACATATTCTGACTGAACGATTTCGTTGTTAATTTCCTGCAAAAGCGGGATAATTTCTTTTACGGTTTTTGTTTTTTCGATAGGCGTTTGCGGTTTATCTTTCATTATGCTGTTAAGCTGAAAATCCAGTAATAACGGAGCATGCTCCATATATTCTCTGTAGCTTTCTGCGCCCACAGATCGTATAAACTCATCGGGGTCTTTGCCTTCTGGCGGTGCTATAACCCTTATTTCGCAAGAATATTTATCATTTGAGGTTGAAATATAACTTTCGTCAAACTGTTTTATATTGCCAAGCCCCGTGAAAGCTTCTTTAATAAGTTCAGCGTTTCTGTTTGTAGCTTTTTGTCCTGCCGCGTCTGTATCAAAAGAAAGATAAATTCTTCTTGAGGGTGTATATCTGGAAAGCAGTTTAATATGGTCGGCAGTTAATGATGTTCCGCATGAAGCGACTGCATTTTCAATTCCGTGCGCCTGAGCCGAGATTACGTCAAAATATCCTTCCATTAACACAACACTGTCATCATTTTTTATTGAATCTTTTGCCGTATAAAGCCCGTATAACAGTTTGCTTTTATTATATATTAATGAATCCGAGGAATTTAAATACTTGGGCTGCTGATCTTTTTCAATTGCTCTTGCTCCGAATGCGACGTATTCTCCAAATTCGTTTTGAATTGGTATAATAATACGGTTGCGAAATCTGTCGATGTATTCGCCTTCTCTTGTTTTAATTATCAGCCCTGCTTTTTCCATAACTTCTTCGGAAAATTCGTTTCTGAATTTTTTGTAAAACATCGCAAAAGCTTTCGGTGCAACGCCTATAGTGAATTTTTGTATAATATCTTTGGTTATTCCCCTGCCTGTTAAGTATTCTATAACTTCGGTTGTTTCGGGTTCTTTATCTTTCAAAAGTCTTAAATTATAAAATTCCGCCGCTTTTGCACATGCCTTAATCATTTCTTCTTTAAGTCCTTTGGGTTCGGACTTATTGAAGCTTTTCGGCATTTCAAGCCCGTATTTTTGTGCAAGTTCTCTTATTACTTCAATAAATTCTTTGTTTTGTGTTTTCATCATGAAGGTAAGAGCATCTCCGCCTTCTCCGCAGCCGAAGCATTTGTAAATTCCTAAATTAGGATTTACCGAAAAAGAAGGGGTTTTTTCTTTGTGAAACGGGCATAATCCCCAGTAATGACCGCCGTTTTTCTTTAGTATAACCTGTTCGGAAACGACTTCAACAATATCAAGACGGTCTTTAATTTGTGATACTAATTCTTCGATAGTGCTTGTCATAATTTCAGTTTATCATTAACATAAACATAAATCAAAAATATACCTATTAGGGTAATTGATTATGAAAATTCCCTGACTATCATTAATTTTGTTATGAAAAATCTGTTATCCTCGGCAGAAAATCAAGATATTATTTTTGTAAACAACGTTAAAGAGCTTAAAAATAATAAGGGTCTTATAAATAAAAGACTTTGTATAATTAAAACAGATTTTAAAGATATTGATAAGATAAAAAAAATTTGCAAAACCTTTCCCAAACTTGAAGTGTGGCTTGCAACCCGTAATATGTCCAGACATAATATGTTAACGGCAAATTCCTGCGGTGTTAAAAACGTTATTGAATATCCGATTAAAAAAGAAGTTTTAAAAGACCTGTTAAAAGATAACAGCCAAAAAAATTTTGCGCGAAATTCCGAAAAAGACGAAAAAAAGTTTGCCTGCTTAAAAGGACAAAAAGTTATGATTGTTGACGACAATCCCTTTAACATAGAGCTTTTAGAGGAAACTTTAAAAACATTAAATCTTAATTTGACGTCCTGCCAAAAACCTAAAGATGCTGCGAAAATTGTTGACAGTGAAAAATTTGATTTGTTTCTGCTTGACATTATGATGCCTGAATTGTCAGGTTTTGAGCTTGCGGAAAAAATTCAGAGTACAAAATTAAATTCGGAAACTCCGATTGTATTTATTTCGGCGCTGTCGGATGCGGAAAATAAAGTTAAAAGTTTTGATTTAGGCTCTTATGCATATATTGAAAAACCGTTTAATATTAAAGTTGTTAAATCACAAATATGTAATCTTTTAAAAACAACTTCTGAAAGAGAAAATCATACAAAACAACAGGATTCATACTGGGCAATGGTAACACACGATATGAAAGGACCTGTTCAGGCAGAGCTTTCCGCTTTGAAATTTTTGTTAAATAATAATGACGGTAATTTTAAGGAATGGCAGATTGAAATTCTTAATGATATGGTCAGTTCCGCAAAATATCTTCAAACTCTCATAGCAAATGTTTTACAGAAATTTAAATGTGACAACGGGACCGTAGTTATTACCAAACAGCCGAATTCATTTAAAAAACTTATAACCGAATGCTGCGACGAGCTTCAATATATAGCTTCTGAAAGAGATATAATAATAAAGGCATTTTACGACAGCGGTATTGAAGAATTTCTGTTTGACTATGACGAGATAAAGCGTGTTTTGCATAACCTTTTGACAAATGCTTTAAAATACAGCTATAAACACAGAGAAATTTTAATTACGGTTAAAGATGACAAAAATAATATTATAGTATCGATTAAGAATTACGGTATGGGCATAGATCTTGAAAATCCTGATGATGTTTTTGATAAATTTACTTCTTACTGTGAAAAATATAAAAGTATAAGTACCGGTTTGGGATTGTATATTGCAAAGGAAATAGTTTCCGCTCACGGAGGCGGCATACACTTTAAAAGTGCCTTGAATGATAAAACAACTGTTACATTTAATTTGCCCGTAAAAGCATAAACTTGATGTTATCCTTTTTTCTCATATAATAATAATTATGAAGTATAAAGATAATGTAAGAAATTTTTGTATAATTGCCCACATTGACCATGGAAAATCAACCCTTGCTGACCGCCTGCTTGAAAAAACAGGCACTGTTGCCCAGCGTGATATGCAAAACCAAATTATGGATTCAATGGATATCGAAAGGGAACGCGGTATTACCATTAAGCTTAATTCTGCAAGAATGAATTACAAAGCCAAAGACGGAAAAGATTATATTCTTAATCTTATTGATACCCCGGGGCATGTTGATTTTTCTTATGAAGTTTCACGTTCTCTTGCAGCCTGCGAAGGTGCCCTGCTTATTGTTGATGCAACTCAGGGTGTCGAAGCACAAACGCTTGCAAATGTGTATCTGGCAATTGAACAAAATCTTGAAATTATCCCCGTAATTAATAAGATTGATTTGCCTTCTGCAGATGTGGAACGGGTTAAGGAAGAAATTGAAGAAGTTTTGGGGATTGACGCCTCTCTTGCAATTCCCGTAAGTGCAAAAGCAGGCATTGGAATTGAAGAAGTTTTGGAAGCCGTCGTCGGCTTAATTCCGCCTCCCGTTGATAACTCTGATAAACCGTTAAGGGCAATGGTATTTGATAGTGCTTATGACCAGTATTTAGGCACATTGTGTTTTTTCAAAATAATGGACGGAAAAATTAAACTCGGTGATAAAGTTAAATTTATGGCATCAGGTAAAGAATATGATGTTGTAGAATTAGGATATCAAACGCCCGCAAGAGTTCAGGTTGATGAGCTTGTTTGCGGTGATGTAGGATATTTTGCCGGTTCTATTAAGGAGCTGACAAGATTTGTAGGTGACACTGTCACGAATGTTGAAAACCCTGCAAAAGAACCGTTGCCCGGGTATAAAGAGGCTTTACCTATGGTGTTTTCAGGTATGTACCCTGTTGATAATGATGATTATGCTGATTTAAAAGAGGCTCTGGAAAAACTTAAACTCAATGACAGCAGTATTACGTTTGAACCTGAAACATCTACTGCTTTAGGTTTCGGTTTCAGATGCGGATTTTTGGGAATGCTTCATATGGAAATTGCGCAGGAACGATTGGAGCGCGAATACGGGCTTTCAATCGTAACTACCGCACCTTCCGTTGTTTATCATGTCTATAAAACCAACGGAGAAATGGTCGAGATTGACAACCCTGCAAATCTTCCGCCCGCACAGCTCAGAGATTATATTGAAGAACCTTATGTAAAAGTCCAGATTATCGCTCCGAATGATTATGTAGGAACATTAATGGATCTGGCGCAGACAAAACGCGGTATTTTCAAAAATATGTCTTATATTGACAAAGTCCGTGCAAGCCTTGAATATGAAATTCCTTTGAGTGAAGTTATTACCGATTTTTATGATCAGCTTAAATCTCGTACTAAGGGTTACGCAAGCATGGATTACGAATTTAAAGATTACAAGCGTTCAAAACTTGTAAAACTGGATATTATGCTTGCAGGCGAAGTTGTAGACGCACTTTCTGTTATATGCCACGAGGACAGTGCGTTTTATATCGGTCAGAAGTTAACCGCTAAATTAAAAGATATTATTCCCCGCCAGCTTTTTGAAGTTCCTATTCAGGCGGCAGTCGGCGGACGCGTTATTGCAAGAACAAATATCAAGGCAATGCGCAAAAACGTGCTGGATAAGTGTTACGGCGGTGATATTTCGCGTAAGCGAAAGCTTTTGGAAAAACAAAAGAAGGGCAAAAAACGTATGAAGTCCGTCGGTCGTGTTGAAGTTCCGCAAGAAGCTTTTATGGCTGTTCTGAGTCTTGAGGAGGAATAATCCTTTTTAAGATAGCCATTCTTGTGGCTTCTGTTCTGTTTTTTACCCCCAATTTTTCAAAAATGCCCGTAAGATGTGCTTTTACTGTAGAATTACAGATGCAGAGTTTTTCACTTATATCCTTATTACTTTTGCCAAGTACCATTAATTTTAAAACATCCATCTGTCTTTCAGTAAAACCTGGTTTTTTCTTTTTCATATTCTTATTCTCTTCTTGATTCCATATAAATCTTTTTACTTTATTACAATATTAACAAAATTAAATATTATTACTATTAGCCAAAAGTATATATTTCAGTCATACTGCAGAAATCAGCTACATTGATAAAATTTTACTATATTAAGATTTGTTAAATTTGATGTAAAAAATATATATCATATACGCAATTTTTAAATACAAAAATACTTTATATAAATATAGAAAATCAATTAAAAGGAAGTCTTAAGAGATTAGAGTATTATTAATTTATGTAACAAATATCTTTAAAGTATGATTTTTAATTAAAGTTTATTAAGAACATAACCGATAAAGATAATGTGAGTAAATAATTAAATTAACGGAGAAACGGAAATGACAAAAGTTAACGGAAATGGCGGCGACAAAACAAATTTAGAAGCATTAAAATCTTATTATGAAGCATTAAATGCTAAAAAAGCAGGTAAAGAAGAAAAAACAGCAGCAGCAAAACCTGTTGTTAATTTTAAAACAGAAAAAGTTGAAGCAAGCGCATTAGATGCAACTGCAGCTCAAATCTGGGGTGTTCAGCTTTCTAAAACAGATAAATCTGATGCAGCTACAACAAAACGAATTGAACAATACTTTAACACACCTTTTATGGCATCTTTAGATGAATTGCAGGGAATTGAAGCAAACGATGATTTTGCATCATATGCTATGTCAAATATTAAAGGAGTAGATCCTGATAAATTTGCAAAATATATGAGCAAACCTTTAGGGCAAGAAACAGCCGCAGGTGTTACTGAATTTTTAGACGCGTTAGTTTAACTTATAAATATACATATTTACTCACACAAATTTAAAGACCGATTAAATATCGGTCTTTTATTTTTATTTTCCTACAAAATTTAAAACTTTAAACCCGCGTTTTTTCTTTTCGAGTTCGACATCCGGAAGCTCGTAACATTTTATGCATCGTGCTTCATAAGTTTCGTCGCCGCCTATCATAATCAGCGGTGAATTTTTATCCGCGGGTTTGCCGTCAATAAGTCTTTGCGTGCGTGTTGCGTTTTCACAGCCGCATTTCATGCATACTGCATGTAATTTATCCACCTGAGTTGCAATGCACATTAGTTCGGGCATGCTGCCGAAAGGTTCTGCCTTAAAATCAAGCTCCAAACCTGTTCCGATAACTTTTTTGCCTTCATCCATAAGTTTGGAAATAACTTTAACAATATTGCTGTCAAAAAATTGAAGTTCGTCAATTGCAACAACTTCATCTTCAGGTTTGACAACGCTCATAATCTGTACTGAATGCTTAACTTTGATTGCATCAAGCCACAAACCGTTTCTTGATTCTATGTAATCCCCTTTTGCGCGTGTGTCTATATCGGGGGAAATAACTTTAACTTTTCTTTTTGCAATAATAGAACGTCTTACACGTCTTAACAATTCTTCCGTTTTGCCGCAGCTCATCGGACCTGTAATTAATTCAAAACTATACCCGTACATTTCTTTTCCCAAAATCTCTTTTAACATGTTAAATTATACATCCCGAAAAACCATTTGAAAAGTAAATTAATGTAAAATTTTGTCGCGCAGTTTTTTCAAACCTGCACCGTAGAAGTAGCGAAGCTGTTCGGGGAAATTATCTTCAATATCAATCATATACATATCATGGACTGTAAATGCTTTTATAAGGAAAACTATTTCGGTATTTTTTGTCCAAATAACCTCGGGAGTTCCGTTTTTTGCGGGCTGTGTAATCCCGAATAAGCCTTCATTGTTATCTGCGGCAAGGAATACAAATTTTCCGTTGAAATAGTGTTCAAGCATTGGAATTCCCGAATGCTGGAAGGATTTTCCGAAATTGCAGATAAAATTGTCATATTTAACTATTTTTACATCAAGCCCTCTGTTATATGCGTCGAGAAGATGGGTTTCAAGATATTTGTAATCTTGTGAAAAAAGTGCAATAAATATTGTTTTTTGTGCATTTTTTATAATTTCAGTTATTTTGTCAACAATTTTGGTTCTTCCTGAAACCGAAAGTACAGGTTCGGTATAATTATCTTCTTTTATATCAGGTAATTTTTTTTCAAGAAAATTAATTGTAGAATCAATTTTTCTTTTATATCGTTTAGTGAGTTCCCTGGGTTTTATCGGGGTGTAGGTAACGGGTTTTGTATTCGATGGAATTGCTATATGCAATGTTTCAAGAGTTTTCAAAGTATCATAAGCCCTTGATTGCGGGATGTTTGCAAGTTTGCTTATTTCGTAGCCCGTTGCGGGAAACTTTTTCAAAAGCGCAATGTAAACCTTTGACTGGTATTCGTTTAACCCGATTTCTTTTAATTTTTCAACAATTTCGTCCATAAATTGAGTTTAGCAAAATTTTTAAACAAGGGCAATAAATTTATGCTCTCGGGTGTGCCTCGTTGTAAACATCTTTTAAGTGTTGTGTTGATACGTGAGTATAAATTTGTGTATTTGATATGCTGGCGTGTCCCAAAAGTTCCTGAACAACTCTTAAATCCGCTCCGTTTTCTATCAAATGTGTTGCAAAGCTGTGCCGGAATACGTGGGGTGTAACATGTTTGGGCAGATTAATTTTTTCAACAACTTCATTTATGACATTTCTTACAGTTCTTGTCTGAAGCCTGTAACCTGTGTTATTTATGAAAACAGGCGAGTTTTCGCTTGTATCAGGTACCGGAAAACCTTTAGGTATCAATGCTCTTGCGCTTTCAATGTAGCGTTCGAGAAAATTTTTTGCCCTGTCTGTCACAAGAATAATTCTTTCTTTTGAACCTTTTCCGAAAACTCTGATTTCGTTATGCTCAAGATTTAAATCTCCGAAGTTTAAGCCGGAAAGCTCGGAAATTCTCATCCCCGTAGCCCAGAGAAGTTCCAGAATAGTTCTGTTTCTGTATCCCGCAGGAGTTTCGATTTTTGTGTTGTTTAAAATCTGTTCGACCTCATCAGGGGTTAAAAATTTCGGCAAGGATTTCGGACGTTTGGGATTTGTAAGGTTCATCGCAGGGTTTGAATCAACTTTACGCTCCCTGTAAAGATATTTGTAAAAAGTTCTTAAAGATGCAATTTTACGTGCCACTGTTGTCTTTTTATAGTTAAACTTTTGTATGAAATGCAGATATTCACGAACCCTTGAAAAATTTACATCTTCACAGGACTGCTCGTCCATCCATACAAGAAAACTTAAAATGTCCGAACAATAAGCCTTTGCAGTATGTGAAGAAAAATTCTTTTCCGCAATTATGTAAGATTTAAAATCTTCTAAATCCTGTTTTGAATCCTTATTTATGCTCATCTTTCTAATTCGTTTATATTATTGCTTTTTTCTACAGACTATTATACAATATTTTTAGAAGAATTTAAATACCTGCAGGAGATAAAATGAATTTAAAAAAATTATTAATATCATCTATTGTCGTTATGGCTGCACTGTCAACACAGGTTTATGCAAAAGAATTACAGGCACAGGTTCAGAAAAATACGGCTAATGCAAATAAAGCCGTTAAAACTTCACCTGTTCAGGCTCCTTCCGCTACTCAGGCTTATCCTGAAATATCAAAACTTATTGAATATAACCACTGTGCGGAAGCTGATGTTAAAATCAGACAGCTGCTTAATATGAAACCTAATGATATTAATCTTTTGGCTTTAAGGGCTGTTTCTCTTGCAAAACAGTTTAAATTGGACCCTGCACAAAAAGAATTGGATAAATTGTTAAAAAAATATCCTAAAAATCCGACATTGCATTATGCACAAGGGCTTGTCTACCTGCAAAGAACAACATCATCGGATGTTGATTACATTAAAAATACAAGAGGATTGATTAACAGTGCCATTAAAGAATTTGTAACCGCTGTTACATTGAACACAAAATATTATGAAGCTTATAATGCAATGGGTGTTGCAACTTTAAAACTCGGCAACAGAAACGATGCATTGGATTTATTTAATACCGCAATTAAAGTTAATCCTTCATTTGCAACTTCGTACGATAACATCGGCGTTGTTCAAATGATGAACGGAAACCTTGATTCTGCGGAAAGCTATTTTATGAAAGCTATGAAGTATAATACACATAACCCTACGGCATGGTATCACATGGCACAGGTGGAAACACGAAGAGGAAATTACTCAAAAGCTTTAACATGGGTTAATCACTCCGTTCACGTAAATCCGAATTCAGCTCCCGCATTGACTTTGCAGGGTGAGTTATACTTGAAACAGGGCAATCAGGCAGCAGCAATTAATTCTTTCAAAAAAGCACAGGTGGTTAAACCCGAAAACTCAAGAGCTTACTTAAATCTTGCTGCAATATATGAAAACCGTGCAGATGAAGAGTTTGCAATGGAACAGTTGAAAACCGCTCTTGCTATTAACCCTAACTATCAGGAAGGCAAGCTGAGAATTGCAAATATGGCTTTGCATACAAGAAAATATGATCAGGCACTTGATTATTACTCAAAACTTATCGGCGATGAAAATTATAATGAAGATGCTATAATCGGGCTTGCAAATACATACTATGAAATGGCAAAAGACCGCGGCGGCAAAGAAGGTATAACTACAAATAAAGAAGTTTACCTTGCTTATGACTACATAAATAAAGCAATTGAAAAATGTCCCGAAGATTTGGAACTTCACCTTGCAAAATTAAAACTTGCAAGACTTGTTCATCAGGAACCGTTATCACAGGACAGTTTGAATTACATTGTTCAGGCTGCAGGAAACAATCTTATGGATACTGTTATAAAGGGTGAAGCTTTTCTTGCTCTCGGCAGAGAAAAAGATGCGGTTTACACTTTCGAAAATGCCGTAAACTTCTCAAACTCTGTTGATGATGACCTGTATCTTGCAGAAATTCTTGTTCATAATAAACAGTTCAGAACTGCAAGACTTGCTTTGCAAAAAGCTTTAACAAAAGATTCCGATAATGTAATCGCTAAAAACGGTATTGAATACATTAATCTTTGCGAAACAAAATCAAATGAATTCTTTGATATTGCTCAAAGAGAATATGAAGAAGAAAATTATGCGACAGCAATTGAATATTGCAACCGTGCAATCGACTTCTATCATAACAGTCCTCAAATTGCAAAATTAAAAGCAATGTCTTATGAAAAAGAATTGAATTACAGAGGCGCAATAAAATATTACCAGCAATATCTGGCAATGAACCCTAACGCAGCCGATAAACAACAAATTACCAAAAAAATAGAGAAATTTAAAAACAAAGCTAAATAGTAAAAACCGGACATGAAAAAGAAATTCGATATTCGAAAGTCATTTGAAATATTTTTGAGAGAGCCCATCAGTGTATTAACTGAGGGGCTGTTTCAACTTGTGAATATTGAAAATAACATTTTCAGCCAGAAACCTTACGTTAATGTTGACTTTGTGAATAAAAAAACGCAGATTACCGTCGTAAACAGCGAAAAGATGTATAATCTTTTCCAAAAAGTTCTTTTTAAACAGAAGCTCAAAGAACAGAAAGAAAAGGTATTGTCTAAATGATAAAATATATGCAGGCAAAGTTTTTAATAAGCGCCGAAAAATTGCCGCAGTGTCCGCCTTATACACTGCCCGAATTCCCGCTTCTCGGACGTTCAAATGTCGGGAAATCCTCGTTTATAAACGGGCTTGCAAACCAGAAAAAACTTGCAAAAACTTCCAATACTCCGGGAAAAACAAGATTAATAAACTTTTTTCAATTTGCCGATAAATTTATGATAGCTGATTTGCCGGGTTACGGGTATGCAAAAGTTTCAAAAGAGGCGCAAAACAGATGGCAGAAGTATCTGGAAGAATATCTGCTTAAACGTGAACAGATTACGTCGCTTGTACAGCTTGTTGACGGCAGGCATGATATTCAAAAAAATGATTTTCAGATGAGAGAGTGGGTTGAGGCTTACAACCTTCCGATTTTTACGGTTGTGACTAAAATGGATTACGTGCCGAAATCAAAGGCTTTAAATGTTATAAAAAATGTTGAAAAACAATTTGGCGGAGTTGTCCTGCCTTTCAGTGCGGTTGATAACAGATATAACGAGAAGATTTTCGAGCATATTTTGAGTTTTAAATCCATTCAGGATAATAATTAATCTCTATAATTTTGTTTGTTTTTAATCTGGCATGACCGCCTTTTATAAAATTAGTCAAAGACCCTGTAGGGGGCAGAATTGTAAGCGCCCATTTCAGAGGAAATACCCACAGGCTTCTGTCCTGCCCGAAACGCTCGTATGTGTAGTCAATTTTATTTGCGTCAATATTTTCAAATTCAAAACTGCCGAAAATTATGCTCGCTGGAATTCCGTTCATCCCGCTTGTTATTACGGTTTCAACCTTAGCGGGGACAATTGTGCCCTGTTTAATTATTATTTCTCCGTTATAAAAAATATCGCGTACTACACGGAAATTTACGGGCTGACCTTCATAAACATGGTTTTCGTCCTTTATATTTTCCGTAATCTGCATTTTTATAGGGATTTTTGTCGTGCTTTCGTAGTTGTAATTTAAGTGAACTTCTGGTTTTTCGGTAGGAATGTCCGCAAAACATGGAGCTGAGATTAAAAATAGAACAATAAAAGCAGCAATAATTTTATTCATACTTTAGTTTTTCCTTTGATCCGCTTTTAATTTTTTCTTCCAGTAATCTTCTGTTTTCAACGGAATTCAGAAGAAAGTTTTGATAGTACGGATTTTGTAAATACTCGTTATTTGTAATAAAATACGGATATTTTGTATAAATATATTCATAAATATGTGCAAGCCGTTTGGATGTAAGATTTTTATTGGAGATTAAATCCTGATAATGCTGCGGGAAAGCTTTGTTAATGAATGTGATAAGCGCAAGCGGATTGTAACCTGCTTTTACCATATAGTCGACGGCTCTTTTATCTGCTACCATTTCGAACTTTTTCGGTGCCGCTTTAATTTGAACTGCTGTCAGCCATCCGTTTCCTATGCCGTCAAAAGTTCTCTGCGCATTTGAGATTTCTCTTGCAAGGTATGCTGCAAGCTCGTTATCATCAGATATAAATTTGTAATATTCACGGAACATTACAATCTGCCTGCTTGTAACTGTTGTATCCATTTTTAAGAGAGTATCTTTTGCGTCTTTGTCGTAAACAAATATAATTCTTCCGCCGATTTTATTAGCATTCAATATCTGTGTACCGGTTTCATTAATCCTGTTTTGGATACTTTGTTCTTTTATAATTTGTTCGTCTGAAACAGCAAAAGCCGCAGATGTTAACATAAACAAACATAGAATACCCGCTATAAAATTTTTCATACTTAACTCCAGATTATTTACCTTAATAATATATTAACTTTCAATATTAGTCAAAAAATACATTATATAAAGGATTAAATAAATATACATACGGGTTAAAATATAAATGGGTTAAGTAATATCTTTAGGAGTGGCTTTATGGAGGAAGTTTTTTATCCCCAGAATAACGGGGAAATTTCAGGTTCAATTACGCAGAGTTGGACGGAGCAGGCGTTAGAGTGTTATTCGATTAATTGTGACTGTTCAAAGTGTTCTTTGAAAAACGGCAATTACTCGTTTAAGTGCCAGATGCCGAAAGTTATTGATATATTAATTAACGTTGCAGGGCGTCCGCAGACAATTTGATAATTTTTATAGTATAATATCAGTGATGAAAAAGATTTTAGTTCTTTTAATTACTTTAATAATTACAGTTTTACCCTCAAATGCCGAAATAGAAAAGATTTCCGCAGACGGTGCCGTTCGTCTTGCGCTTCAGCATAACCTTGCTCTGCAGGCTAAGCGCAAAGAAATTGAGGTTCTGCGTCAGGAAGTCAAAATGGCAAATGCGCTTAAAAACCCTCAAATTCAATCGAGTATACTGATGGGACCTATCGGAAGATCTAATGCAAGTCAGGCAGGGCTTGCCGTTCCTGTTGAAATTGCAAAAAGAGGGGTTCGGAAAAAAGCCGCAATCGCTAATATGAAACTTCTTGAAAATCAAATAAGACAGGAAGAATTAAATTTAAAGCTCGAAGTTATGAGCGCTTATTTCGATGTTGTTTACATGAAATCGGTTGTTGCGATTTTGCAGGAAAGAGAAGAATTATTTAAAAACATGAAACTTCTTGCGGAAAGCAAACCAAAAAATTCTCAAAATTATGAAATTGAAAAGCTTCAATCTGATATTAAGCATAAAAAACAGATTATATTATTAAATAAAGCAAAAGCAGATCTTCTGTATGCTCAATTTCATTTCAATAAAATTCTTAACCTGAAAGATACCGACACAATGTATGATACCCGTGAAAATTCATTGCTTCAGGAACATATTTCGCTTTTGGATATTCAGCTTCCCGAGTATAACACGATTGAAGAAGTTGCAATGAAATACAGTTATTCAATCAGAATTGCATACGATTATATTGATAAATCAGAACGCGAACTTGCTGTTGCAAAACATAAAGTAATCCCCGATTTAACAGTAATCGGCGGTTATGCTTTTTCGGGCGATGGTCAGGCTCATGGCGGTTATGCGGGCGGGTATCTTGATTTGCCGATTTTTTATACTTACAGACCAGAAGTTACGAGAGCAAAAGTTGTGCTTGAGAGAGCTAAAATTGATGCCGTATCATTTGAAAATAAGTTAAAGTTTGCATTAAAAGAAGATTACAACCGCTTTAAATATGCAAAAGAGAATATGGCTTACTATAAGGATATTTTGAAAGAGTCTGAAAATATTGTTAAGATGTCCGAAAAAAGTTATGCGGATAACAAAACTTCTTTATTAAATATGTTTATCATAGAAAACGCCTATCAGGAAACTTTAAACGAATACATAAGCGCAATGCAGGTTTATTATAATGCATATCTTGATTTGATGCATAATATGGGGCATGATATTCTGCTTGATGAAAATGCGCTTGATGATTTATAATTTACGCGCACAAAAAAAATCGTTGAATTATGTTCAACGATAATTTATGTATTGTTAAATTTTGCTATCCCAAATCTCGGCAGCTGTTCTTAACAGCGGCGGGGCTGTTTTCAGCGGGCGAAGCCCTCTTTGTGAAATTTCACAAGTTTGGCAAGATGCCATTCTCTTGCACTTATGTCATCTATTTTGTTTTTAATATCTTCAAGTTCAGCGAGCAGGGTTTGCAAATCCTTTCTCTGCGGAACCGTCTGTTCGAAATGTTCTTCGTCTTCCAGCCAAAAAAGCGGAAAACAATTGTTTTCAAAAAGTTCTTTGTTGTTCATAACACCACACCCCGTAAAACTTTTATGTAGTTTCTTTCTTTTGATACTGCGTGATAAATGCGTGAATCATATCCACTAAATCAAAGTTGCCGTATTTAAACGGATAAGGCTGATTTGAATATTCGCTGTCTGTTACTTTTTGAAGCTCTCTAACCTGCTTATAATCCAGTGAATCAAAATCAAAACTTGTCATTTCACCGTAATCAAGCATTAAATCTTCCATATCCATAACTTTTTTTTCTTCATTCATGAGCACACACTCCTTATAAAATCTATCAACAAAATCTTTATCGGATATGGGGCTGCAAAACTTTAAAGTTTTGAATAAGATTGTTACATATTTTTACAATATCATCTGTTTAGAGGTTTGACTTTTGCATAAATATCATTAACATGTGTTTGAGAAGTTAGTAACCGAGGTTGTAGTATGGCTAATAATAACGGAATACTTTCCGGTGTATATGCCGGTTTGACAAATACATATTCATATCTTGCGTCGCAGTATCCTAACGGACTTACGCTTGAAAATCTGACCGAAGCAAGAACAAAAACAACTAATGCAGGTGTTTTGAACCAGACATTTGCGTCATATCTTCAAAATAATTTCGGCACTATTGATAAAGACGGCGACGGAATTATTACTGCAGATGAGATGAATACGCTTTCTAACCGCATATCAATGCAGGGACTGACAAAAGCAGAACTGACACAGCTTTACGCTTCAGGTGCAAGCGGACTGTCGGAAAGCACAATGTCAAAAATTTTAGAACACTTTGATGAAATGGACACAAACCATGACGGAAGAATTACCAGTGCTGAAATTTCAGCCTATGACGTAAACTGTTCCAGAATGGAAGTTGAAGATGATTTTAATAACCGCCGTGCAACTAATATGTCAGTATTTTACGGTGACAGTTCGGCATCTTCCGACACGTACAGCCTGCTGAGCTACAAGTACAAATCAAACAAAGACTAACCAATTTACACACACACTAAACTTAGTAACGATATTTGGAAAGGAAACAACAGCTCGCATTAAATGAGAGCTGTTTATTTTTTAATATTGAAAACCGCATGAATATATGTTAATATTAATAGAGTAGTATTTATAATTAAGGAGCAGAAAATGAAAATAAACAAATGTATTAAATCCGTAATGTCGGGGGGGGGGCAGATTTAGGCGCTCCTGCTAAATTTTTTAAATTTTTGTGCAATCCCTTTGTATCGGGTCAAGCGGCACGCTTGGCATTTACTCTTGCCGAGGTGCTTATAACTTTAGGAATAATCGGCGTTGCAGCATCTTTGACTATGCCTTCATTAATTCAGAAACATAAAGAAAAAGAACTTATTACCCGTACAAAGCGCGTTTATTCTGTAATCCAAAATGCAGTACTTATGGCTCAGAAGGAAAACGATACTATTGGTGATAATACTTTTTTGTTCGATACCGGTAAGACAAGCGCCGAAGTTGCTTCAAATTTCGCAAAATATTTTAACGGCGCAAAGGTTTGTGTTTCTAACAGTAAAGACTGTTCAAATTATTATTACAGTGTTAAATTCGCCACCAGAAGGAAAGACGATACAAGCGGTACTACAATTGGCACAGGCATGCCTGTGCCACGTATAATTACAAATGACGGTGCAATAATATTTATTAATCAGATGACTTCCTGTGAGAGGACATCAACGGATTGTAAAAGAGATGAGGATTATAACTGCATAAAAGATGAAAACGGAAAAACAACCGATGTTATACAAACAAGTTATAATTGTGCTTTTATTGATTTTGATGTAAATGGTCCTAAACCTCCTAACCAGTTTGGTCAAGACGTTTATGAACTTTCAGTCAATGTTGATAAAATTGTTCCAAATCTAACAAACCTGGCAGGAGGTAAAAGTTTCAAGAATATTTTGATGGGTGTTGATAAATTAGAGTATACAAAATACAATGTAGGTGAAAGTGACTAATTAAAAAAAGCTCCGATAATTCGGAGCTTTTTTTATTTTATTTTTGACCGTTGAATGCCTGCAATCCTAAATATTTTGCGGCTGAGCCGAGTTTTTGTTCAATTCTTAAAAGCTGATTGTATTTTGCCATTCTGTCAGAGCGTGATGCCGAACCCGTTTTGATTTGACCGCTGTTTACGGCAACTGCCAGATCTGCAATAAACGTATCTTCAGTTTCACCTGATCTGTGTGAAATTATTGTTGTATAACCTGCCGCATGAGCCATTGATATTGCATCAAGTGTTTCTGACAGTGTTCCTATCTGGTTAACCTTAATCAAAATTGAATTTGCAACATTGCGTTTAATACCGTCTGCAAGACGTCTTGTGTTGGTTACAAAAAGGTCATCTCCGACAAGCTGGCAATGGCTTCCAATTCGTCGGGTCAGCATTTCCCAGCCTTCCCAATCCTGTTCTGCCATGCCGTCTTCTATTGAAATTATCGGATATTTCTTCACCCAATCTTCCAGAAAATCTGTCATTTCTTTGTTGTCAAAAGATTTTCCCTCACCTTTAAGGTTATATTTTCCGTTTTCGAAAAACTCTGATGAAGCAACGTCAAGACATATTTTAATCTGGTCTGTGTTGTATCCTGCTTTATCAATTGCTTCCAGAATTACTTCAATCCCTTCTGCATTTGACCCTAAATTCGGAGCAAAACCGCCTTCATCACCAACTGATGTTGCCATACCTTTGCTTTTCAATACATTTTTTAATGTATGGAAAACATTGCAGCCCATTTCAATAGCGTGTGAAAAGCTTTCAGCACCTACAGGCGCAATCATAAATTCCTGAAAATCAATGTTATTATCTGCATGAGCACCGCCGTTAATAATATTCATCATAGGTACCGGCAGAGTTAAAGCGTTAATTCCGCCCAAATATCTGTATAATGCCATTCCGTAGGCTTTTGAAGCAGCTTTTGCAACAGCAAGGGAAACTCCTAAAATTGCATTGGCTCCGAGTTTTGATTTATTTTCAGTTCCGTCCATATCAATCATGAACGTGTCAATTTCTTTCTGGTGAGAAGCTTTTTCGCCGATAAGCTCGGGGGCTATAATATTGTTTACGTTATCAACAGCTTTTTGAACGCTTTTACCCATATATTTGGACTTGTCGCCGTCGCGAAGTTCGAGGGCTTCAAATATTCCCGTTGAAGCTCCCGATGGAACTGCCGCGCGTCCTTTTACTCCGTTAGTTAATTTTACATCCACTTCGACCGTCGGATTGCCGCGCGAATCCAAAATTTGTCTTGCATAAACATCTTCAATATAAGTTGACATATAAGACCTCCATTAGTACACTTTTATGCAATTCTGTCATAAAACATTTATCTTTGCAAGTAGGTTATTAGTCTAAATATATGATGTATTGTATTTGAAAAATATATATAATTTTTAAATGGACAAAAATCAATTACATCAAAAGTTTCAAGAATTATATACTAAAAAATTAGAACCTAAAATTATCCCTCTTGAGCAAGAAAGAAAATCCATTGCAAAAGCATCAAATATTAATTTGTTAATTGCTGTACTTTGTCTCATTGGCTCTATCGGCGGTTTTTTGTTGTTATCAAAAGCATATATACTGCTGTTTTTAATCCCTGCTGTAATAATGTTTGTTATTGAAAATAAAAGACAGCGTAAATTCAGATTAAAATTAAAGCAGCAGCTTTTGATGGAACTCTTTTCGTTATTTGGAAAGTTTATGTATTGCCCTGATAAAGAACTTATAACAAGGAATGAAATACGTAAAACGGGGCTATTTCCTAAATTTAATCATAAAAGAGATGATGACAGAATTGTCGGCAATTACAAAGGAATGGATATTATTATTGTTGAAACCGAGTTAACCCATACCGAAAGCGGAGGAGAAGGAAATTCAGACAGTACTGTAACTGATTTTAACGGTTTAATTATAAAAACAACTCTAAATAAACCTTACAAAGGAAAAACTCTTTTATACCAAAAAGTAATCGGTCAAAAAGGTCAAAAACAGGCAATTAAATCACTTTTGTCAGATAGTCTGGGAGATGAACAAGCTGATAAAATAGCAAATTCAGATGTCGTTAATGCTGTAACAGGCGTACTGGCTTTTGCTGAAAAACTTCCGTTAAAGCATTTGAAATTATCTGAAAATGGTGTGTCTTTATCTCTTAATAATAAAAATAAAGAAATCAGAGTTGCAGGTAACTTACAAAAAGTTACTCTGGAAGATTCGGAGTTTAATCAAATGTATGATATATATTCTGACGATCAGGTTGAAGCAAGATATATTTTGACACCGACTTTTATGGAAAGACTTAAAAATGTCAGAGAAGTTATTGGCGGATTTGATGTTCATTGTCTGATAGAGAACAAATATATTACTTTATTTATTGAAACTCCTAATGATTTCTTTGAAATCGGGAATAATATAACAGATTCAATTAATAATAAAAGAAATTATGAATGTATATTTGTTCAGTTAATCAATATATTTAATCTTATTCACTATTTTAAATTGGATAAAAAATTGGGCTTATAGTAAAGAAAGGATATTTAATATGGAAATTTTACTTGTTGCAGCTGCTATTGTTGTTATTGGACCTTATTTAATTTATGTACAGCTTATTAAGAAGAAAAACAAGGTGAAAGAAGCTGAAGGCAGTGTTGATGTCCAGCTTAAAAAACGTTACGATTTAATCCCTAATATTTTGACAATTGCCAAAAAGTTTATGGAGCACGAAAGATCTCTGATTGAAGATATTACAAAGCTTAGAACGCAAGCTGCAAAAGCAAATGAAATGTCTGAAAAAATAAAATTGGATAATGCAATTAAAGGTAAAATGGAACAGTTGATGATAAATGTTGAAAATTATCCGCAATTAAAATCAGATGCAACTATGGTTCAAGCAATGCAGACTTATGCGGAAGTTGAAGAACATATTGCTGCTGCCAGAAGATTTTATAACAGTGCGGTAAATGAATTAAATAACGCTGTTGAAATTTTCCCCTCATCTGCTATTGCAGGTATGTTGAATATTAAAGCCAAACCGTTTTTTGAAGTTCAGGAAAATGAAAGACGTCCTATTAATGCATCAGATATTTTGTAATTAAATAAAATATTATAAATGACAACATCCCTTCTGTTTATTATATGGAAGGGATGTTTAGTTATCAGATAAGTAACTGTGAAGTTTATTTTTAACTTTGTAAATAATATGTTTAATGCTGTATAAATACCCGAAAAATAATATTGTTGATGCGCTTACCCATGCAATCGGACCCGAGTAAAATATTCCGATATAACCGAATTTTAATGCCAGATAAACAGCCGCAAAAGATCTCATTACAAGCTCTGCGATACAGGCAAGCAGAGGAAATAAGGTTTCCCCCATACCCTGTAATGCGTTTCTGTATATAAAAATCTGACCCAGAAAGAAGTAAAATACCGTGCTTATCAGCAGGTAATTGTGCGCAATATCTATAATTTCTTTTGTTGCGGTACCGATAAAAGCCCCGATAATATCAGTACCCCATATCCGCATTACAAAAGCCATTACTATACTTAAAATAATATTTATAGTTGAAGTTTTTATAACTCCCAGACGAATTCTTTTGAATTTCTTTGCTCCAAAGTTCTGTGCAACGTAAGATGCAAGAGCTACACCGAATGACATCATCGGAAGTGTGGCAATTTGTTCAATTCTTAAAGCGGCGGTTAATGCTGCAATTACATTAGCTCCGAACGTGTTGCAGACACTTTGAATAATTATAATTCCTATACCTATAATTGAAAATTGTATTGCCATTGGTATTCCGACACGCAAGTGTTCGTATGCTGAATTGTAAAAATCCCTGTCAAATTTTATAAACCATTCACCTCTGCGTATATGCAAAATAGGAAATCTGTACTTAATGAAAAATAAACACAATATAACTGAAATTGCCTGTGACAAAATTACCGCAAAAGCAGAACCGGGAACTCCCATGTTAAAAATCTGAATAAAAATCAGTGCAAGAATTATATTTATAACAGAAGCTATAATCAAAAAATATAAAGGAGTTTTACTGTCACCCAGAGCCCTTATTATACTCGCAAGCATATTATACATTGTTGTGGAAATTAATCCTATAACAATAATTTCCACATACCAGTACGCGTTATGATAAATATTTGCGGGAACATTCATCCAATGCAGTATATGGTTCATAAACACAGTACATACAATTGAAAATAAAAGTGTTACAATTATGCTTAATACAGTTGATACAACAACCGAATTTCTTACACCGGGAATATCTTTTGCTCCGTATCTCTGCCCTGTCACAACCGCAAAACCGTTTGTTAACCCGACGATAACAAACATTATAAGAAAAAATAACGGTGCCACCGCACCTACTGCCGCAAATGGTTCTACCCCGAGAGTTCTGCCCACAATTACCAGATCGGCAATATTATATAACTGCTGAAAAATATTCCCTATTAACAGCGGAACTGAAAATAAAAGTATATGTTTTAAGGGACTTCCCTTAGTCATGTCAGTAATCATGAGCTGAACCTTTTATACAATTTTTCTCTCTGCATTTTATTATAAACTAAAAAGATAATTATTTAAAATATTGCAGCAGGCTGATAAATATGTTATACTTTATAGTGTTGAAAATATTATAGGAGCAATTGTTATGAAAAATTTGATTAATGTTAAATTGTCGGGGGGGGGGCAGATTTAGGCGCTCCTGCTAAATTTTTTAAATTTTTGTGCAATCCCTTTGTATCGGGTCAAGCGGCACGCTTGGCGTTTACTCTTGCCGAGGTGCTTATAACTCTGGGCATAATCGGAGTTATATCCGCATTAACCGTGCCTTCATTAATTCAAAATAATGCGGAAAAGCAGTATGCCGCACGTTTGAAAAAGTTCTATAGTCTTATGAATCAGGCTGTTGCTTCCGCAAGATTAGAAAAAGGCGATATAAATTACTGGGGATTAACCCTTGCAGGCAATACTACAGAGGATAATTTGACGGATGAGCAAATTGCTGCAGGTAAAACAACAGTTGACCGATTTTGGAGTATAATGTCAAATTATTTGAAAATAATTAAGCATTGCAAGTCCGATGAAAATTGCGAAACTTATGAACGTCATTCATTAGACGGTACGCATTTTGGTAAGTTTACAAATAACGTAACACTCGCAGACGGTACGAGTATTGTAGGTACTACAGTACTTTATCCTAAGTGTGACGGTGTTCGTGGCAGCACTAACATGCTTCGGGATATTTGCGGAGAAATTTTTGTCGACGTAAACGGTTCAAATCCTCCAAATAAAACTGGTGTTGATGTATTTATATTTTACTACGGCAATCAGGGAGTAATTCCTGCCGGGACTTATAATGATACCGCCTTTTCATTTACTTCTCACTGCAATTATTCAAAAGCAGGAAGTTTAAATGGTTACGGTTGCGCAGGCTGGGTGCTTCAAAAAGAAAATTTGGATTATTTATATTGCAATGACTTAAGCTGGTCAGGAAAATCGGAATGTAAATAAAAAAATCTTGCAATTTAATTTTGTTTATGCGATTATAAGTCTTGTCAATAAAATAAGACTTATGGCAAGGTAGCTCAGCTGGTGAGAGCGCACGGCTCATACCCGTGAGGTCGAGAGTTCGAATCTCTCCCTTGCTAAATAAAGAAGGATCGGATTTATTTTCGGTCCTTCTTTATTTATGTTAGGGATTTTTTATCCTATCTTTATTAAGCTTGCATCTTATGTTATAATAGGTTTATGAAAACTCAAAAATCGTCAAAATTCTGCATTGAAGCTGCCTCTTTAAATATTTAATTTACTAATATTTAAGGAGGTTAAAATGAAATTTGAAATAAAAGATACTAATTGGAAACGATATAATTTATTTTGGTATTATATCAATAATTTGCGTAATGTTATAAGTATGACCTGTGACATTGATATAACTGGCTTTTTAAATTATGCTAAAAATAAAGGGTACAGATTTTATCCTTGTTTTATGTATGCAGTGAGCAATATAATTAATGCACATGATGAATTCAAACTGGGATGGAATGATAAAAATCAAGTTGTTGTATATGAAGTAATTCATCCATATTTTGCCCATTTTTATAAGGAAGATGAACAGTGTGTTTTACTGGTTGCTGAATACAATGATGATTTAGAGATATTTCATAAAAATTTTGTAAGTGTACTTAAAAAATACAAAGATTACAGGGCATTTGATTTTAAAGATGTACCTGCAAATACATTTAATGTTTCTTGCCTGCCATGGGTACATTACAAAAGTTTTGATATACACGTATTTGATGATGGTAAATACCTTGCTCCTGTTGTAACCTGGGGTAAATTTTCCCAAAATAATGAAAAAATTTTAATTCCATTGTCATTTAATATTCATCATGCGGCAGCAGACGGTTATCATCTTTCAAGATTTTTTATTGAGCTTCAGGAAATGATGGATAAATTTTATTAATAATCATGTCTGAATGTCTTATTGACAAAAAATTTGTTTTAGTTTAGTATATACCTATACCCCGTGGGGGTATTACAACTAAAAAGGAGAATTTATATGAAAAAATTATTGACAGGTTTATTTGTACTCGGTGCTTTAGTTTTTGCGGCAAATAATGTTTTTGCCTGCGATAACTGCACAAACGAAACTGCAAATAAGGTAAACTGTGAATGTCCGAAAAATTGTGATTGCGGCTGCCAAAAACCTTGTGATGAAAACTGCACCTGCGGATGTCAAAAAGGTGAAGAATGTACTTGTCCTAAAGATTGTACATGCGGTTGCAAGAAGGATGAGGAATGCAATTGCGCAAAAGATTGTGATTGTGTAAAAACCGATGCGCCAAAATGTAATTGCGAAAAACAAAAATGTGATTGCAAATCAAAAAAATTCAAATTATTCAGAAGAAACAAATGTGATTGTAATAGTAAGTAGTTTAAATAAACTTTTCCCCTCTTTAAAGAGGGGAAAAATTCATAATACAAAGGTGTTAAATGCAGACGGATAAAACAAAAATTATAAGGCTTTTAAAGACTGTAAAGGGGCAAATAGACGGACTTATAAAAATGATTGAAGAAGACCGCTATTGTATAGATATAAGTACACAGATACTTGCCAGTCAGTCTATACTAAAAAAGATTAATCTGGAAATTCTAAAAGGACATTTTACACATTGCATCAGGGAGGCTTTTGAAAACGGAAGCGATAAGGATAAAGAAGAAAAAATGTCTGAAATAGCAGGAGTTTTAGATAAGATTTTGAAATAGCTGTATCATATTGCGAACCTTGAAAAAATATGTTAAACTTATAAAGTAGTATTTCTAATTAAGGAGCAGAAAATGAGAATAAACAGATGTATTAAATCCGTAATGTCGGGGGGGGGGCAGATTTAGGCGCTCCTGCTAAATTTTTTAAATTTTTGTGCAATCCCTTTGTATCGGGTCAAGCGACACGCTTGGCGTTTACTCTTGCCGAAGTTCTTGTAACTCTGGGCATAATAGGTGTAGTTGCTTCGTTAACAATGCCGGCGTTAATTCAAAGTCAGCGTAAACAGGTAGTTGAAGCACGATTGCAAAAATTTTATTCGACAATAAATCAGGCAATTACCATGTCTGAGGTCTATAATGGAGATAAAGCTGATTGGGTTTCTTCAGATACTGACGATTTTTTTAACAGATATCTTAAAAATTATTTGTCATTTATAAAGTATGATAATAAACGTGTCGGCACGGGAAATGATTATAGGCTTGTCTATCTTGCTGACGGCAGTGCATTTTTATTTGATATTTACGGCACATGGGATGCTGACGGAAATCAGACTTACAAAACAAACGGAGGTCATTTTATTTTCTGTCCTCAATCGAAAGATTGCCAAAATGGTTCTGATAGAAAAGTATGGGGCAGGAAACAATTTGTATTTGCTTTTTGGCCTAACGAAAGTAACCCGACATTCAAATACCATAAAGATAGGGGTGTAGAACCATATATGGCTCACTGGGACGGTGATGAAACAAGTTTATACACCGGATCAGATTACGCCTGCAATGAGGATGCAAATAATTTTTACTGTACTGCTATAATCCAGCATAACGGATGGAAAATTCCGAAAAATTATCCTTACAGGTTTTAGTTAAGTTTTATTGTAATAACTCCGTTAATAATTGCTGTTTCGTTTTTTTGGAGATAATTTAACGGAGTTTTTATAATATAATATTTGTCAGTTTTAATATATTTCTCATTATCTTTCTTATTTATTAATTTAATATCTTTTGATTCTTGGTATTGAAGTTTGTCTATATATGAATTTTGGTTATACGGATCAATAATCTCTATGAACTTATCATTTATTGATATAAGATTAACGTAATGTCCCCATTGCCTTACATATTCTTTGAAGTTTTTTCATTTTTGGCTATCCAGCTCCATTTTCCACGCAATGTAAAAATAAATGGCAAGTATAAGATAAACCGCCCACATAAGCACTGTCGAATATGCTTTTGTTCCGTGCATAACAAGATTAAGCCACATTATCAATGAAAGTCCGTTTGCAATCATCCACAAAATATATTGTTCAATAGCGCGTTTTACCGTCAAATACATCCCGAGTATTGATAAAAATGTCGTTATACCGTCAATAACAGGACTTTTATCGTTGAAATAATTTAAGATTACAATTGTAATTATAGACCCTGCAATTCCTGCAAAAGCTATTTTTAAACGTTCCGTATCACCGAGTTTTACTTTTATAATTTCTTTTGTTTTTTCTTTAAGATGCTGTTTCCATTTAAAAATTCCGAGTGTCTGCATCGGAATGTAATAACACAGGTAAAGCAGCATATTCCCCCATAAAGCGTTTTTAAATGAAAGCCAAATATAACAGGATGAACCTAAAAGTCCGAAAAAATAGCAGGATACTTTTCCTTTTCCCGCAATAATCGTATACAAAATTCCGCACACAGAATTTATAACGGCTGCAGGACTGTCTTTTAAAATTACTGCATTAACGAAAATTATTATAAAAGCGATAAATAATCCCGCTATTTCAATACTTTTCCACCCCTGTAATTCTTTTTTTATAAATTCTGTGATTTTCATTATCAGCATTGTATAATGAATTGAGATGAAAGTACAAGCTGTTTACAATAGCAAAATACTGAAAAAGGGATTGGAATTTGCGGCGGATAACGGTTCTTTATTCGTTGCAACAGCGTCTCTTGCGCTTTCAACCATTGCGCGTCCTATCGTAATTATGGGGACGCCTGATACTGACAAAGAAAATAAAAAATATGCCTGTGCAAAATCGCTTGCATCAAGTGCTGTCGGGTATTTGTTAATGCTTGGTGCTTCTATGCCTGTATCAAAGGCGATAAAAAAAATAGATAAAAATCCTTCAAAATATCTTAAATCTGAAACGATTGAGGCATTAAAAGCGGGTGAAAAAAGCCTTGCAAAATCTAAACGTTACGGATTTGCAACCCAGCTTTTTAAACTCGGGCTGGGCTTTGTTATAGCTGTGCCGAAATCAATTATGACATGTGCTTTAATACCTTCTGTCATGTCAAGTTTGTTTTCAAAAAAAGATAATAAAAAACAGAAAAAAGAGATTGCATTTACAGGGTTATATAACTCTGCAGCGGAGCGCATGGCAAAGAGTTTTGGTAAAATAATTGACACAAATCCCGTTAAAAAAATGGCGGAAAAATTTCATAATACAAATTTTGAACAACACATAATTTCTTTAACAGATATAGTGGCAACGGGAGCTTTCATTCATCAGACGGCAAAGAGCAAGGGTATTGAGGAAAAACGAAAGAAAGCTTTAATGTATAACGCAGGTATTTCAACGGGTTTATGTATTGCAGGCGGATATGCTTTGAATACCCTGCTTAAAAACCCGACAGAAAAGTTTATTAAGAAGTTTTCGGAAGTAAACAAAAATTCGCCGAAGCTTGAAAAGTATATAGAGGGTATCAAGGTTGTGAAACCTGCCCTAATTCTCGGCGGAATTTACTATATTGCAATACCGTTGATATCAACGTTTCTTGCAGATAAATTTGATAGAAAAAACTTAGCAAAGGAGGGTAACAATGAATTATTTGGAACTAAAATTACAGGGTCTTGATAAAGACGGTAATGAAAATGAGTATACTTTAGCTGATTTTAAGGGGCAAAAAGTAGTTTTATATTTTTATCCAAAAGACAACACATCAGGCTGCACACAGGAAGCATGCGATTTTAGAGATAATATGAACAGAATTACTTCTTCTGCGGTTGTTATCGGTGTCAGCCCGAATGATATTAAAAGCCACAAAAAATTTAAAGAAAAACAGGATTTGAATTTCTTACTTCTTGCAGATACTGAACATATTTTGTCGGAAGCATTCGGTGTTTGGAAAGAAAAATCAATGTACGGAAAAAAATATATGGGTATTGAACGCTCAACATTTATTCTCGATGAAAACGGCAGTATTGTTCACGAATGGAGAAAGGTAAAAGTGAACGGGCATGTTGATGAAGTTCTTGCTTATTTAAACAATTAATCAACGCGCCTTATACTGAAAGGAGTTTCATATTTAAGCGGTATTTCTTTGATGCTGTCAATTTTTTGCTGAATTTTTTTTACAAATTTCGGATTGTTTATGCTTGCAGGTCTTTTAATCAAAGTCCAGAGCTGTCCTCCGCTTAATTTTTTTCCTGTGAGATGCTTCTCATCAATTCTGAATTTAAGATATGCTTCTGCGTACTTTAGCTGTTCTTCACGCGGGAGATTAATATATTTTTCCATTGTTATGTTTTTATCAAGTTTGCAGTTTTTCCCTTGAGCATTGAGAGCATGTTGTACTGCAGCGTTTAAAGATGTCTCATCCATCTGAATTAAACCATAGTAATTGCCGCCGTTAGCTTTCGGATCGAAACGCGATTCTCTGAACATAAGAGCTGCGAGATCTTCAGGATTGCAGTTTAATCTTTTTGACATTGCAGTGAGTTCGTTAAAAAATTCTTGTGAAAGTTTCGGAACAACATTTGACCAGCTGTCATGGAGTTCCTGACTTATGTTTTTTTCTTTTACGCGTTCTGCTTCTTTTTTAAAATTAAAAACAGGTTTAAAAATCGGAAGTTCTAATTTAAAGCCGGGTAATTTTACGGAATTTGGGCGTAAAGGGCTTATACCCTGTAATTTTTTGTCATCACTCATGCAACTTAACCTTTCTTACGAAATATATTTACGTCAGAATGGTTAAAAAACTTTAGAAAATATTAAAACTTGTTACACTTTTATTGTTTTCCCGAGTTCCGTAACGGTTTTTATGTCATTTTCGGGTGCTTTCCCGACTGTTGTCAGATAATTTCCGACCATAATACCTTCTACACAGCTGTTTAAAGCTTTTCGCTGATTTTCATCGGACAGGCGCATTCTTCCTCCGCAAAAACGAAGGATTGAATTCGGGTTTGCTATTTTGAATATTGCGAGAGTTCTTAAAACATTTTCTTCATCAATTTTATCAAGGTAATTTTCAAAAGGTGTTTCGGGAATTGGCATTAATATATTTATCGGGATTGAATCAGGTTGAATTTCCGCAAGTTCAAGAGCCATTTCAATTCTCTGTTCAACGGTTTCACCCATTCCGAGAATTACGCCGCAGCATAGCTCCATTCCGTATTTTTTTACAAGTTTGCAAGTATTAAGCCTGTCATCCCAGTTATGTGTTGTGCAAACATCAGGATAGTAAGATTTTGAAGTATTTATATTATGGTGAAATCTTCTTAATCCTGTTTGAGCAAGCTTTTTGGCCTGTTCCTCGTTTAAAATTCCTATTGATGCACAGCTTTTAAGACCTTCAATTTTATTAACTTCCTCAATCATTTTCAAGATTGTGTCAAAATCGCTCTCATCAGGAGTTTTGCCCGACGTAACGATTGCAAATCTCGATGCTTTATGAGATTTTGCCTCAAGTGCTGTTTTTCTGACTTCTTCGAGTTCTACAAGCGGATATGCCTCAATATTAGTGCGGTAATGGGAACTTTGCGCGCAGTATTTGCAGTTTTGAGAGCATTTTCCGTTGCGTGCGTTAATCAGTGAACAAAATTCCACGTCATTTTTAATATATTTTGATGAAAGTTTTAAAAGTTCATCTAAATCTAAATTGTATAATCTTAAAAGTTCACTCTTTTCCATCTTAAACCAATCATATATCCTTAATTGACTAAAGTCAAATCCTGTGATAGAATTGGCTCACAAAGGAGTATATAATGTTTTGTCCGAATTGCGGTAAACAGATTAAAGATTACGATAATTTTTGCAGATACTGCGGCACCGATTTGAGAAATGAAGTACAAATGCCTGAACCTGTACGGCATGCGGAAATTCAAGAGCATACGGACAAAGAAGAATATAAACTTCCTGCGGATGACGCGGAAGAATTTGTTTTATATGATGTGAAAAAACACTGGATGGCACTTTTCTGGCCTGTTATTTTAACTCCTGTATTTTTCATTTATTTTTGGACAGTATTTTTAAACACACACAGTTTTTTCAGCTGGGTAATAGTTTTGCTGCTTTTATTGCCGATTATTTACCCTGCTTTAAGATATAATTCCGATAAGATTATTATTACAACAAAGTATGCACATATTAAACTCGGAGTTTTAAACCCCGAAGAAATTGATATTCCTCTGAAAAAGCTTGATATGCTTGAAGTTTCTCAGACTGCAATGGGCAGAATGCTTGACTATGGAATGGTATCATTTTCCCATAAATCAGAAAGATTTGATTACGGTTATATTAAAGCGCCTGAGGAATTGCAGTATATAATTGACAATCCCGCGCGTTTTGTCCATGAAGCAATGGAAGAAGAAAGCAGCTCTCCCGTGTAAAGTCACGGAAGAGTTTTCCAGTAATTTTGATCCGTAAATGCTTTATAAGTGCATCCTATGCCGTTTGTAAGAGAAGTTGAAGTTTTTGAACACTCCTGATTATAGTAAACCGTTCCGGGTGCTCCCATCGGAAGTAATTTGCCGTCGTCCATCAGCTGAAACGTAAATAAATCATGCCCCCATGCATTCGGTTTTTTTCCGTTACCGTTAACATCAACAGATATATAAGTATTTTCGATATTTTCAATCATTATCAACATTCCGTTTTTAATTACAAATTGCCCGTCATCTAACGGCTTTCCTTTAATTTTACCTGACTTTTTCGAATAATTATTGTAAATATCTATACTTTGCACCGAGTTTTCCGTTGTTCCTCCCGCACAAATTACAGTACTTGCATTTGTACCATGGACTCCGCCCCAGCTGCAGTCAACCGGAGAATCGAAATAAGGCATGATTATAGATTTTAACTTCCTGTTCGCTGCATTTTGTGAAGTAACTGTTTCACCCTGCTCATAACTTGCACGTGTCAAAGCCTGCTGCAAAACGGAATAAGCTTCTTTTAATCCTGTCTGCAATTCTTTTCTCTGCTTATTTGCAATTAATACAGGCATGGTCATTGTAGCAACCACACCAATAATCCCCAAAGTAATTAAAACTTCTGCAAGTGTAAACCCCTTTAACCCGTTGCTATAAGTTAGTTTTGCGGGGGGGGGGCAATTCTTAACGCTTTTAAATTCATCATTTCAGCCTCCTTTTTTATCCTCTTTGGCAATTGCGCCAAACATTTATTGTCTTTGCCAGAGGCTAAAGCCTCCTTTTTATCTTTTTAATTATTTACTATTTCGGTGGTTTTGTCAAGTTTAAGGACTAAAAAGTAAATGTATCGGGATTTGACTCCTCATTTACACGTTCGTTTCTGTTAAGATTTGATATTGCCGCCATATCGTCATCGGTAAGCTTAAAGTCAAATATACCCGCATTTTCTTTAAGCCTTTCTTCATGAACGGATTTCGGGAGAACTATCAAGCCTCTTTGAACTTCCCATCTCAGAACAATTTGAGAAACAGATTTGGAGTATTTATCGGCAAGTGATTGTAAAAATTCATCTTTAAAAACTTTTCCTCTTGCGACAGGGCTCCAGCATTCAACTGCAATACCTTTATCCTGATTATATTTAACAAGTTCTTCCTGTGTAAGGTAAGGATGAACTTCAATCTGGTTTACTGCGGGGATAATTTCTGCAGAATTTAAAAGTTCTTTCATGTGCTGGGGGTGAAAGTTGCTGACGCCTATTGCTCTGAATACACCTTTTTTATAGTATTCTTCCATAATTTTCCATGTTTCGACAAAGACATCTTTGACAGGCCAGTGGATTAAAAACAGGTCAATGTAATCTGTATCAAGATTTTTAAGACTTTCTTCAATAACTTCACGCTGTTTATGTGCGCGCATATCATCGTTCCAAATTTTTGTTGTTATAAAAACTTCTTTACGGTCAATACCGCTATGTTTAATCCCTTTTGCAACATCTGCTTCATTAAAATAAAATTTAGCAGTATCAATATGTCTGTAACCAAGGTTAAGGGCAGTTTTGACTGCTTCGGCGGTTTCATCTCCGCTGTTATAAACACCTAAGCCCAGAACAGGGATTTCAACTCCGTTGTTTAAAGTTTTGCTCTCGTTATAAATCATAATTTTCCTTTTTTTTAAATGTTTTCAAATTTAACTTTATTTGAATACAAATTATCTATTAACTGTGCAATATTTTCTTTGTCTTTTTTGTCCATAACTTTGATGTTGTCATAGCAACGTGTCATAACTTTAGCGGGTTCAACGGGTTTGTATTCATAGTTTTTATTGTTAACCCAGCTTGTAACTTTTTCCGTTACAGGGTCAATCTTTTTTATTATGCTCACTGTTTTGCCGTCGCGTTTGTATATTGAAATTGTTATAATTTTTCCTGTTTCCGAATCGTATTCCTGTATAGAGGAAATTTTTGTTTCGTCTTTAACATTAAAGTTTATTGTACGGAGCTTTTTACCTGTTTCAGGGTCGTATTCATCAACTGATTTATACAGAACATAATTAATTGTTCTTAGCTTCTTACCTGTTTTGCGGTCGTATTCGTCAACAGAGCGTATTTTTTTATCGTTGAAATAATCATAATGTGTTGTTTTGATTTTTGAGCCGGTATTAACATCAAATTCAATAATTTTATCAACAGACTTTCCGTTTTTGCGATAAACCACTTCTTCTCTTGTTTCAGGATGCATATTTGAGTAAAGAAGCTGCAAGTGAGAGCTGTCTTTCTCTACAGGAAGGACCTTTTGAATTGCAGTCAATAATTTCATAATTAATTCTCCTACATATATAATACATGATTACTTTTTTATGTAAAGTATTATACATAATTAAAATTCGTAAAATATTACCCGACACGGCATATTACAACAATATATTAACCTCTTTTTGCAAGAAGTTTCAAAAAAGTTTTGTAATCCGTCCCCCAGCTTGCCATTGCGTTTAATACAGGTGCAAGGCTGTAGCCGACGTCTGTGAGTGTGTATTCGACACGAGGCGGAATTTGTGCAAACACTTCTCTTTTTACAAGTCCGTCATCTTCCATAGAGCGGAGATTTGTCGTTAAAACTTTTTGAGATATTCCGCTGCAGGCTTTCTTTAATTCCCCGAAACGTTTCGTACCGTTTAATAAATCCCTTATTATTAAAATTTTCCATTTTTCCCCGATAAGCTTTAGTGTCGTTTCGACAGGACACTTTGGAAGCTCCTTTAATTCCATAAATTCTCCTTTAGTATCTTTTGGTAATTAAATAACAAATTAATACTAGCAGATTATCATAATAAAGTCAAAAATTTAGACCGCAATCAGCGGTCTAAATAATTAATTATTGCATGTGCAAATGCCTTACTTGATTGGAAGTTTTGACCTGTTATAAGGTTTCCGTCCTCTACGATGTTAACTTCTCCGATGCCGCCTTCTACAAATTCGGCGCCCGCATCTTTAAGTGCATCTTCCAAAAAGAAAGGAGTAAGATTTTCTTTTTTATAATAATATTCTTCTTCATTTGTAAAGCAGGTGAGTTTTCTGCCGTTTACAAAAGGTATTCCGTCTTTTTTTGCGGCAAGAAGTCCTGCAGGACCGTGGCAAACTGCAGCGATAAGTTTTTTTCTTTCGGAAAAGTCATTAATAATTTCCCCTAAAGTTTCGTTTTTGTAAAGATCAAACATCGGACCGTGACCGCCCGGCAATACAATTGCATCACAGGATGTAAAATCAACCGTGTTTAGCTGTTCCGTATCGCCTAGTGCCTCTTTTGCTTTATTCCACCTGATATCGTCTAAAAGATTTTCACTGTCAGGATCAAGCGGGGCGGCTCCGCCCGCGGGTGTCGCAACGATTACTGTATAACCCTGTTCGATAAAGGCAAGATAAGGTACTGCAAATTCTTCAAACCACAAACCTGTTTTGTGTTTTTCGTCAAAATGGTCTGCCTGTGTTACAACCATTAAAATTTTTTTTGGTTTTTCTATTTCACATATTTCGCAGACTTCCGCCTCAAAAATTTCTTCATTATTATTTTCGGACATAAATTATTCCTCCCTTTTTTATAATGAAATCACACAGATGCCAAATCTTCATTAGTATAAAGGGCTATATAAATTTATAAATCAGGTAATAAATTATTGAGGAAATAATCATACATGCAGGAATTGTAAGAACCCATGCTATAACGATATTACCGACAACGCGCCACTTAACCGCATGCGCATGGAAAGTTGAACCAACCCCCATAATTGCCGTTGAAATTACATGCGTTGTGCTCAGAGGAATACCGAAATGCGAAGCAGTTAAGATTAAGCCTGCCGCCGATGTTTCTGCAGCAAAACCGTGGATTGGTTTAAGCTTAATTATTTTATGCCCCATTGTTTTAATTATTTTCCATCCGCCGTTCATCGTACCTGCCGCCATAGTAAGCGCGCATGCGATTATTACGTATATCGGAATTTCAAAATCTCCTGTCGGACTTTTATGCAGAACTCCGCCTGCCAGAAGCGCAAGAGTAATTATCCCCATTGTTTTTTGAGCATCGTTTGAGCCGTGGCTCAATGCCATTAAACCGGATGAGATTAGCTGTAATTTTCTGAACTGCTTGTTAACTGTCTGCGGGCTTTCTCTCAAGATAATGATTACCCAAGCTATTAAAAGCATTAATGTAAAGCCGACGCAAAATCCAAGAACTGGTGATGTAAACATGGGTACGATTACTTTGTCTAAAAGTGTATGAAAATGAACAACATCTATACCCGCTTTAACAATTGACGCTCCTAAAAGACCGCCTATAAGTGCATGTGAAGAACTTGACGGAAGCCCGAGCCACCACGTAAATAAATTCCAGATGACAGCCGCAAGAAGCGCGCAGAATATTACCGTAAGTGTAATCATATCAGCGTTTACAATCCCCGAACCGATTGTTTTTGCAACGTGTGTTCCGGTTAAGGCTCCAACAAACTCCAAACTCGCTCCGAAAAGTACAGCCTGCTTGGGTGAAAGAACTTTTGTCGATACAACCGTTGCAATTGCGTTTGCACAATCATGAAAACCGTTTATGAATTCAAATGCCAGAGCTACAAGTACTACAGCTATTAAAAGTAAAATCGTTATACTCATTTTTTCCCTTGCCTAACTTTGTTTCAATACTACATTCAGAATTGTATCCGATACGAAGAAACAAGCATCAAAAGCATTTTCAATTTCTTTATACATATCTCTCAATTTAATAACATCAAGAGCTTCATACTGTCCTGAAAACAAATTACCCATGGCGCGGCGGTGAATTTCATCTCCGTGAGATTCAATCTCTTTCATCTCGATATTAAGTTCGGTAATTTCCTCAACGTCGGAAACTTTTTTAAATTGTTTTATAATTTCGCCGAGTTTTTCCGTTGCCTGAACCAAAGTTAAAGCCTGTTCTTTCATTTCGTCCGTGTAGTTGTCTAATCTGTACACTTCCAAATTCAAACAGGCCTTTACGATTTTTTTTGTTATTTTGTTAAGCTGAACCGCTATGGTTTGAATATCTTCCCTCTCAATAGGGGTTATGAAACTTTTGTTCAGCTGTTTTAAACAGGCTTTATACGAAAGTTTACCTTTCCTTTTATATTTAAGAGCTTTCTCCTTATATTCATCGTTTAAATGGTTATGCATAATTTCGTCATAAAGTTTAGCGGTTTTAAGGCAAATTTCCGCACTTTCCTGAAAGTATGTAAAAAACATCTTATCTTCAGGAGGCATAATATACGACATTAAATTGAATTTTGGCATGATATAAATCTCCTTTTCATACACACACGCCCAGCATAACCAAAAAACATTTTGTTGAAAAGTGTATGTTTACAATTTGTAATCAAGAAGTCTGTTTTCACATGTTACATAATGTAAAGATAAATTTTAAATTGCCTGAAACCCGCTTATAATCTCTCATAGGATAGGATAGGATAGGATGCGATGCCCTTGTATCAAGTTTTTTCAGGTTTTGCCGTAGCTTGTACTATTAGAAAGGAGTAATTTATGAGTAATATTGAAGGCAGCGGCGGCGATTTATTAAAACTCGGGAAAAAAGGCAGTCAAATTAATTTAGGCATATTTAACGGTAAAGGTATTGCTAAGAATGATGTAAATAAATCTATTTTTGAAAAATTTGACTTTAATAATGATGGCAAACTTGATGAAAAAGAAGTCAAAGCATTAAAGGCATTTTTGTTAAACCGTGCGGGTGATGACGGTATATTATCAAAAAGAGAAGTGAAAGGCATAAAGCAATTCGGTACAAAAAAATCTGACGTAAATAATTTTTATGCGGCATTGAATGACATGTATTCCCAGCAGGTGGCTGCAAACAATCTGCCTGATGAAAAACCGGCTACTGCTCCTGTTCAGGCAGAAGAAATTCCATCTGCACAGGAGCAGGTTGAAAATCCTGTTGAGGAACATGTAACTGTCACTGCTGATGAGGTACAAGAACAGGAACAACCCGAACATGCAGAAAAACCTGAGAATATTAATCATCAATATAAAGTTAATTATAAAGACACATGGTACGGCATTGTTCAGGCAAAATATGGTATTAAAGACCATAAGCAGACAATGGAAATCGTAAGGTTGTTAAAAGCACAAAATAATGTTAATCCTAAAGCAGCAAATATGCCTGAGGAAATTACTTTGCTTGATAATATAATATTGAAAGACGGTACAGAAGTTAAAATGTCAGATATTGAGGCGGCGGTTGATCAATCCCACTGGGGATTTAAGACAACAAGTGAAACAGGCAGATATACCATTACTCAGAATGGCGGGACGAAATATTATGCCGCTGACGGTACGGAATTAAAACAGAGTTATTACGAGGCAGTAGAAGCATCACCCGATAAACGAAAAATGTCTGAAAACGCTTCGGGCAGATACTCTTATACTGCAGAGAACGGAGAAACATGGTATTTTGCGGCAGACGGTACCCCGATTAAAAAAGAATACTATGAACAGCGTGAAACGGAGTACACTGCTGTTAACTCGCAAAAAGAAACAGTTAAAAATGCAAGAGCTGCTTTTCAACAACAGCTTGACCGAGATGGCTGGGCAGGTAAAACAGCCGACGCCGTGAGTGTTTTATGGAATTCCGATAACAGAGCGGTTAAGGTTGAAGAAGATTTAAAGACTTATGAAAATCAGATAAAAGAATTACAAACGGCTCAATCTAAAGGGGCAGCAGAATTTAGTTCTAAATTTAAAGAAATTTACGGAGTAGACTATGATCCCGCAAAAATAGCAGAGTACGAAGCAAATCCTACAGATGAAAATTACAAAAAAGCTTACGGAACAAAAAATGATATCCACAAGCGTGTAATGGATTACAATAAATCTCAGCAGCAAGGTGCTTCTGCTGTCAAAACAACAGTAGTGGTCGCAGCTTCCGCAGCGGCTGCTGCAGCTACGGGCGGAGCGTCTCTGGCGGTAACGGTCGCTGCCGCAGGTGCTTCAACTATGGCAGCAAGAGCGGCTGTTGAAGTTACAGACCTTGCTACAAACAATATTGACGGAGATGTTAATGCTCAGAATCTGGATAATATTGCAAAACAAGCTATGGTTGAAGGAACAATTACAGCCGCAACTGCCGGTATAGTAAAAGGCGCAGGCGGATTAGCCGGAAAAACAATATCTAAAACAGCCTCTAAAACAACAGGCGGAACTCCGGCGCCTATTCCTAAGGCTCCTTCCGGAAATTCAGACCTTGTAGTAAGAACTGCATCTTCTAAAACTTCTAATGCAGGTTCTGCAGGGGCAAGAGCCGGAGAAAACGGGGCAAAAGTAACCGGTGCAGCATCTGAAACAGCATCTGCTGCTGGGAATGTAAACTTAAATTTTGTTAAAAATATAGCCTCAAAATTAGGCAGCAGCAGTAAGATTTCAAATCTTACAACTGCTGAAAAAGCACAACTCGATCAAATTATCGGCGTGCCTATAGAAACAATTGCAAAAATGCCTAAAAGTGAATTTCGATCTTTAATACTTAAATTTCATCCCGACAAAAATCCGGATAAAGAACTTGCACACGAAATTTTTACAATAATACAGAACTTGCGTTCAGCAGCTTAAATGTTGTTTATTACAATTTTCAGGCTCGGCATGTATCATAATTGTTACGTGTCCGAGCTTTTCCTCAATTAAATTTTCGATTTTATCACAGATTTTATGGCATTCATTGATAGTCATATCATCAGGGAAAAGCATTGTTATTTCAATGTCTTTTGACGGACCGCAGCGGCGGGCTTTAAGATTTTTGTAACCCTTAACGCATTCATTATCATATGAACTGATTATTTCTTCTATTAATCTTAAATCTTCAGAAGGTAAAGAGCCGTCGAGTAAATTATTTAAGGTTTCTTTTGAAATAGAAAAACCTGCTTTTAAAATAAATAATGCGACTAGTATTGCGATTATCGGGTCTAATATGTCAATCCCTGTTATTTTGATTAAAATTAACCCTGCCATTACACCGAGTGATGAATATATATCTGTTCTTAAGTGTTCACCGTCTGCAAAGAGAGATATGGAGTTTGATTTTTTTGCAACTTTAAAAAGATATCTGCTTACGAAAAAGTTTGCGATAACTGCAAAAAGCATTACACCGATACCGAGAGTTGTGTCAACTTCAAATGTATGATGCAAAAACAATTTCTTAAAGGCTTCGTAAATAATATAAAAGGCTGCAAAAATTATCAATCCGCCTTCGATAAATCCTGACATATCCTCATATTTTCCGTGTCCGAAAGGGTGTGTTTCGTCAGCCGGTTCAGAAGATTTCATTACGGCAAAAAAAGTAAGCACAGATGCAAGAAAATCGCTCAGCGAATGTATGGCTTCAGAAATGATACTTATAGAACCCGAGATTACACCTGCAACAAATTTTAAAATGATTATTACGGCGTTGGAAGTTATTGAAAGACCCGCTGCCAATTTTTTTTCTGTTATAATATTCATTTTCGTTTCAAACATTTTAGCATATTTTTGGTACTTTTATCAACCCTTAACGACTCGCAGATTTTTTGGATACTTTTGTTAAACGTCCAATTGTCAAGTTTTGATGTTTTTAAGTATTCCAGAGTTTTTTCGGGCTGTTTTACATAGCATATTGAAAGCGCCCAGGCAACAGCCATTCTTGAATAATACCTTTCATCTCTGAAATTGTCGATTAAGTCTAAAACCCTGTCAATGTAATCATTATCTATAAAGTATGAAAGCAGCATAACGTAACCGAAACGGATGTCGTATTCTTCTTTTGATTTAAAATAGGGTTGAATAAAATCCCATACAAGTTCTTTGTTTTTGTTTGTAAATTTCAGACCGACACAGAAGGTGTCACAGACTGCCCAGTTATTAATTTTCGGGACAAAATCCTTTACAAGTTCAAGAATTTCTTCGGGGCTTTTTCTTACAAGTCCGATAACCATTCCCTGAAGCATAATTTCTTCCATATATTGACAGTCAGTCTGTTTTATAAAATCTTCCCATTTTCCGCTTTTATGAATTTCTTTTGCGATTTTTCGCAGAACAGGCAGTCTTACCCCGAGAACGTTATTAATGTTTGGAATAAGTGAGGAAAAAAATTCTTTGTAATCATTTTCTGCTTTTTCAAGAATTTGTAGTTTTATATCCATAACCGGATTTTAACATAAAAGCCGTCAGGAAATAATATTTAGCGTGCAGAAGTAAACGCACCTGTTGATACTTTGTTTGATATAGCTAAGGCTTTACATAATAATATCAAAGAACTATTTGATAATTAAAAGTATATCATAAAACAAAGTATGATGCAATAAGTTATCGTCTAATATACTATTTTAAAAAATAATAATAAACTTTAATATAATAAAATGAGTCGTAATAGCAGTTACATCAAAACCATTGTAGGGTCTAATATAAAAAGAATTAGGGAATTACGCGGACTTACTCAAGATGATTTAAGTGAAGTTATTAACATGAATACTTCTGCATTGAGTGATATTGAACGTGGTTTAACATATCCAAAGCCTGAAAATTTAGATAAAATCGCACAAGCATTAAAAGTGCCTTATGAATTATTATATGTTAATGCTCTTTATGACCCGGAAGTTGTAAACGAGGATTTTAATAAGCGCGTTGAGCTAATTAAACAAGATCCGGAAAAGTTTACTATTATATATAATTATTTAAAAATACTAACACTTTAATTGATAAATGAACTAGTTTTTTTATAGTACCTTTAAGAATATATAATGTAATTTATTTTCGTTTACGAAACTTATAATTAAATCATATTAGTGATGATAAAAATATGCAGCAACAAAATGAAAAACTTTTACAATTATCGCTAAAATTAGGTGAAATTTTAAAAGAGTTACGCAAAAATAGGTCAGAGTTAACTCTTGAAAAATTAGCTTATGAGTATGATATTCCTAAAGGTACATTAAGCAAAATAGAAAGAGGCAAGCAAAAATGTCAGTTTGTAAATCTTTGGAAGATTTCAGAAGCTATTGGTATAAGATGTTCTGATATTGTTAAAATGTTAGAAGAAAAAATGGGTGACGATTTTACTTTAATAGATGAATGAGCAAGTTTAGGGGGAGGCATCCTTATTAACTATACTTTTTTCAAAAGAACAGCGGCATGAGCTTCTATTGCAAGTTCCTGTCCTACCGCGTCCATTTTTTCATTTGTTTTAGCCTTTATTGAAATCCTTTCGGGTTCAACCGAGAGAATTTGGCACAAAACCTCTTTCATTTTCGGAATATATGGCATCATTTTCGGCTGTTGGGCAATAATGTTACTGTCAATGTTTTCTATTGCGTATTTTTTTTCTTTTATAAGCTTATAAACATCTCTCAATAAAACAGTACTGTCCGCGTCTTTATAAAGCTCATCAGTATCAGGGAAAAGAGTTCCAATATCGGAAAGTGCAAGCGCACCCAACATTGCATCAATTATTGCGTGAATAAGGACGTCTGCATCTGAATGCCCCAAAAGTCCTTTTTCATGAGTAATTTTAACCCCGCCGATAATTAAATCTCTGCCTTCGGTGAGTTTGTGGATATCGTAGCCTAAGCCTATTCTATACATTACGTCTCCTTTTATCTTATTATTACACAAAAGTTTTTAATGTTTATATATGATGACTTAATATTTATCATATAGTAATCTTAACGTAAAAGGCGGTTTGTATGTTATTTGTTAAAATTTTTGAGTTTATTTTTGAAAATATTTTTTTGAATATTCTAATTTTTATAGCATTTGTGTGGTTTTGTGTTTGGGCTTATAAGAAATCAGTAAAATCAAGAAAGTATTATAAATGTCCCGAATGCGGTGAAAGTTTTCGTTCGGAGCACATGAATTCAGTTTGCTGCAAGGTTTGCGGGGCAAAGCTGGAAGAAACAGATGACAGTAATGTTAATGATAAAGCAGTATAAAGGAGAAAAAATTTATGATTAATCGTGAAGATTTACTTGCGGGAACCCGCCCTGAGGTTGGAAATAAAATTCTGGTAACAGAAAAAGATTTTTTTGAAGGTTATCAGGTTATGGAATACCGTGGAATGGTATGGGGTATTTCAATGCGTTCAAAAGACGTGGTACAAGATATGTTTATGGGTTTTAAACAATTTGTCGGCGGTGAATTGTCATCTTATACTGAGCTTTCTGATGAATCCCGTCAGAAGGCGCTTGACAGGCTTCTGGCTTCTGCAAGAAGAATTGGCGCAAATGCCGTAATCAATTTCAGATTTGAAATTTCATCATCGCCTTATGCAGGAAATGCCGAAGTTGTTGCATACGGTAACGCCGTAGTTATTAAACCTATTAAAAATTACGTTCCTACAGGCGGTCTGGGCAACATTCTTGCGGAATTTGTTGATGCTTATATGATGAACAAAGGAATTTGCACACAGCCGGAACAGAAGGAAATTGTTAAATCACCTGTTGCGGAAGTTATAGAAAACAGCGGTTATAAATTTGTAGTTTGTCCGAAATGTAAAACAAAATATAAAGTTGATAACGACGAAAACGGTAAGCCTAAAATCAGAGGACTTCAAGATGTTGATGATACGGAACCCGGCATGCAGATTTACTGTCTGAAATGCGGTACAAAATTCACAATTCCTGAAGTTTAATTGCAAAACTTATTTACGGCTTTTACAAAACCGTTATTTTCAACGGTATCTGTTATGAAATCGGCACATTCTTTTAATTCGGGTGTGCCGTTTCCCATTGCAACTTTAATCCCGCCTGCTTTCAAAAGTTCAATATCATTATTTTGATCGCCTATTGTGAGAACTTCGTCTTTTTTAATTCCCCATTCTTTGCACAAATATTCAACGGCACAGGATTTTCTGGCGTCTTTGTTAGAAATTTCGCAAAAATAAGGAGTTGATTTAACTATGTACAGTTCGGGATAAGTCTTGTCAAGATATTTAACCCATTCGGTAACAGTATCCGCATCGCCATATTTAATTGCAAGAATTTTATTTACGTTTTTGATTTCCAAACTTTCAAACGGGCACACAGTGTATTCTATATATCTAGCATCAGTGTATTTTCTGATTGTTTCATCATCTTTTTCCACATACAAAACGTCATCCATATATAGATTAATATGAATATTATTTTCTTTGGCCCATTTTATAATTTCTTTTGCATGTTCGGGGTCTAAATCTTTTCTGTAATGAACTTTTCCGTTATCGCAATTATCCTTAATCATTCCGCCCTGGTATGAAACAATTGGCGTGTCCAGACCAAGTTCATCTGCAAGAAACGTTGCGGCCTTATGCATTCTGCCTGTTACGAGAACTACTTTAACCCCGTGTTCGGTAAGTTTTTTAATACATTCCTTAACTTCGGGAGTAAATCCGAAATCCCATTTCAGAATTGTTCCGTCAATGTCTGTCGCAACCATTTTAATCATTATCTTTTCCCTCTGAGCAATGCACAAAGCGTCTTTGCGTCATTAATTTGTCCGTTATCAATCATTTTTAACACATCATCATATTTGTATTCAAATGCTTGAATAATTTCGCCTTCGTCAGGGTGGCAGTGAGTGAACTCCAGATCTTCCGCTTTGTAAAGATAAAGTTTTTCATCGCTGTAACCGGGTGATGTGTAAACATAACCTAAATCAGTCCATTTATTTGCGCAGTATCCCGTCTCTTCTTCCAGTTCACGTTTAGCGGCTTCAAACGGATTCTCTCCCTGCTCAAGTTTTCCTGCCGGAAGTTCGAGCATAACTTCTTTCATGGGATACCTGAACTGTTTTACAAGAAGAATTTTGTCTCCCTTAAAAGCTAAAATAACAACTCCACCTGAATGCTTGACAACTTCCCTGAAAGTTTTCTGACCTGTTGAAAGCTCGACGCTGTCTTTGTAAAGCTTAACAACTCTGCCGTCAAAAATAAGCTCTGAATTAATAGTTTTTTCCCTGAATTTCATATTTGAATATTATCATGAAAAATTTTATAAAGCACGGATTATTGCTTTTATGTTTATATCCGTAACTTTCAGTAATGCAACGGTTCGTGCGGTTTCGTCAAAATTCCCGAGATTTTTTAATACTTCGGCTGTTTTCAAAATTAATGTCTGATTATTCGATTTCAAAAGTTCGCGGATTGCAAGCACGTCCGTCGCAAAGTCCAATGCCGTAAATACTAGAGGACTGTCCTCTTTCAACTCGTCATTAATATATTTTTCAAGTTCTTTTTTATCGGCATTTTTCAAAAGCCTTTTAATATCCTGAATTTCGTTTTTTGTTTCTTTGCTTTCGTCAAAAGTGTATTCATCGTTTTCCGTCAGAATATCAAATTTTTCCTGCGCATTAAGGATTACAATAGCGGCCTTGCTGTCGTTATGGTTATTAACAAGCCGTTCAAATACTTCAAACAGCTCAAAGTCAAATACACAGGAAAGAGGTAAAATTTCTCCGAGCCCGTTTATAATATAGTTTATGGCGAGAAGCGTATTTTCATAGTATTTGTCGAGCAAATCAAACAGGTTTTCAAGATACGGAATTTCACCGGCAATATTTTCGGGCATTGTGGAATTTTTCATAGTGTCGAAAATTGCAGGGATAGCATTTTTATTTCCGTATGCGACCAGAAATTTTACGGCTGCAAGTTTGTCAAAGTCATCACCATTGTTTAATTTTGTGACAGCAATGTGATAAGCTTCTTCATCATTCCATTGTGCAAGAGCTGATGCGCAATTTTGCGCGAGATATTCATTATCCGAGTATGCGTTTGCTTTTAAAAATTCATGCGCAAGCGGATCCTGAATTTTCGCAAAATATTTTGCTGCATAAATTTTTTCTTCAACTGTTCCGTTTTCGAACCTCTCCAGCATTAAGTCTGTCAAATCTTCATCAGCGTATTTTACGAGTGAAGAAACAATTACATCTTCATAGTATGGAGAGTAGTATTTTAAAAATTCAATTAAGTTTTTGTAGTTAGTTTCGTTAATCTCGTTTGCAATCCTCTGCGCAACGTTATTTTTAACGAAGTCAAACAAAAAACTGTCACTGTCAACAAGTTCTTTGAACAGTTTTGTATCGGCATTATTGACTAAATCCCGTGCGGCGGTTTCATAGTCATTTTTATTTTTGCCCGTAAGTTTTTTTAAATTTTCAGACATAATAATAAGTTTTTAATCCAGATAGAATACAGTAATAACTTTATGACCCTCTTCAGCATATTGAACGGCATTATGTAAAGTTTTACTTGTATGTGATAAGAAACAAATCAACTGGTTGCAGTCATCGATAATTTCTCTGTTGCAAACACGTGATGCATCTGCTAAAGTCATCATTGCTCTGTCAGGATGTTCAACAATATTGGGAACACCGATAAGCTGATTTTGGACGTCTGATGGCTGCTGGCCGATAGTCTGCGGCAAAATAACTTTTAATTTATCGGGATTAGCTTTCATAGCACCGCGGATAGCTGCCGCGTTTGTTCCCGAAGAACCGCCCGATGTAATAATTGTATTTCCCTGCATTACAAGAGCCGTTGCAAGTGTTTCAATCATCTGCTGATGAGTAATCGGAAGATTGCGGCTTCCGATAATTGCAATTCTTTTTGCAGATTGCTGAATAGTAGCTAATTCCATTGCAAGTTCGTCAACGGTATCAGGTGAATCTGACGCCACGGTGTCCATATCATCAATCGGCACCATAATTGAATTTTCTTTTGCATCATCTTCAGAACCCATAAATATATTCATCATGTCAGTTTTCACCATTTTTCCTACTTTCTAATTGCAATCTTTACGTTTTTAGTTTATGCTGATTATATCACAAAAATTTGATTTTGGGAATAGGGATATGGAAAATATACTGGATAATCTTAACAAAGAACAGAGAGAAGCAGTTCAGACCGTTCAGGGACCTTTGCTTGTTTTAGCGGGTGCAGGGAGCGGCAAAACAAAATTACTTACCTCAAGAATTGCATATTTAATACAGAACGGCGTAAAACCGAGAAATATTCTTGCCGTAACATTTACCAACAAAGCCGCTAAGGAAATGAAAGAGCGTCTCGGAAATATTTTGGGACAGGATGTTGTTAAATACATGTGGGTCGGAACTTTCCACGGAATCTGCGGAAGAATTTTAAGAGAAAATATTGAAAATTACAGTTTTCAATCAGGTAAAAAGCTCGATAAAAATTTCTCGATTTATGATGAAACGGACAGTAACGCTGTGATTAAACAGGCTGTTAAAAAATTAAATCTAGATGACAAAGTTTATGCCCCTAAACTTGTGAAAACAATTATATCCAATGCAAAAAACAAAATGCAGGATGCATATACGTTTGCGACTTTTGCAAGAGATTTTAAATCACAGAAGATTGCGGCGATATACGAAGAATATGAAAATGCTTTAAATAACAATAACGCAATTGATTTTGACGATATGCTGCTGTTGACCGTAAAACTTCTTGAACAGTGCAAAGAAGTTCGTCAATTGTATTATGACAGATTTCAGCATATTCTGGTTGACGAGTTTCAAGATACAAACATGGCTCAATACAAGCTTATTAATATGCTTTATACTAATAACGAAGCTGAAATCCCCGAAGAACGTTCGCTTTGCGTTGTAGGTGATGTTGACCAATCAATTTACAGCTGGCGCGGTGCCGATTACACTATTATTTTGAATTTTCAAAAAGACTTTAAAAAGACAAAATTAATTAAGCTTGAGCAAAACTACCGTTCAACCGCAAATATTTTGAACGTTGCAAACGCGATTATCGAAAATAATACCGAGCGTGTTGATAAAGTTCTGTATTCGAATAAAGGCGACGGTGAACTTATTGATTATTTTGAAGCTCAGGATGAAGCTGACGAAGCCAACTTTATTGCAAGCCGTATAAAGCAGGACAGCGGAGGCGATTATAACCGTTTTGCAATTCTTTACCGTACAAATTCACAGTCCCGTGCTCTTGAAGAAGCCTGTATGGCAGCGGGTATTCCCTACAGAATTTACGGCGGTTTGAAATTCTACGACCGTAAAGAAATTAAAGATATTATCGCGTATCTTAAATTAATCTACAATCCTGATGATTCTCAAAGTTTCAGAAGAATTGTCAATGTACCAAAGCGCTCAATCGGCGATACAACAATCAAAAATTTATCTGATTTTGCTGATAAAGAGGACATAAGCTTATTTCAAGCATGTCAGAGAATTGAAGAAGCAATTGAAATTCCGCCGAGAACAAGAGCAAAATTAAGAGATTTTTCACAGCTTATTTTGAAATTCAAAGATGCCGTAACTTCATATTCTTTGCAGGAATTTGTAACCCTTGTCATAGAAAAAACAGGTTATCTGGCAGAATTACAGGCGCAGAATACTCCCGAAAGCGAAGCCGATATTGAAAACTTACAGGAACTTGTAAACGTTGCGGGTGAATTTGTTGCGGAAGAACCTGATAACGCGCTTGGTGAATTTTTGCAGCAAGTTGCCTTAGTATCAGATCTTGACGGAATGGATGATATTACAAATAACGTTACTTTAATGACACTGCACTCCGCAAAAGGTCTTGAATTCCCTGTAGTATTCCTTGCAGGCTGCGACGAGGGTGTATTTCCTCATCAAAGAACGTTTAATGTTCCTTCTGAAATGGAAGAAGAACGACGTCTGATGTATGTAGGTGTTACGCGTGCAGAAGAAAAATTGTATTTGTCATCTGCAAAACGACGTCAAATGTGGGGTGAATACAAATATTACAATCCATCCAGATTTATTGATGAAATTCCCCGTCAATTGCTGAATTCTATCGGATTTGAAGGTTCAACCAGCGGTACATCCACATTCCAGAATGCCGTATCTAAAGCTCGTACCGGAAAATCTGATTTTTCATATTCTGCTGCTCAATCAGATAGCTATGGATATGTAAAACCATCATCAGGGTTTGGTAAAGGCTTTGTTGCTCCGACAAAAGGACTTGCAACGGGCAATTCTCAAAGCGACAGACAAAAACAAAATTCTTCATATTATAATAAACCTCAAAGAACTCCAAGTCGTACAATTCTTGTAAAATCAAAAGAGAACAAACAACGTGATGAAGAAAAAGTTAAAGAATTTTTCAAAGATAATGCCATAAAGCGTATGCTTGAAGAAAAGAAGCAAAAAGAACGCATGCAGCAGGAAGCAGAAGCCGAACGCCAGAAGAAAATGGAAACAACAACTCCGATTGAATACGTATTTAATGAAGGAGAAAGAGTTTTCCATGACAAGCTCGGTATCGGTCATATAAAAGAGGTTACGCAAATCGGCGACAGCATGATGTATACGATTGACTTCGGGCGGCAGGGTATAAAAGCAATGGATGCGGCTTACGCTAAACTGAAAAAGTTTTAATATTATTAATCTTCAACATCAAAAAGTTTTGCAGCGTTTACATTCAAAGCCTCTGCTATTTTGTGCACCATTTTTAAACTTATATTTTTATGTCCGTTTTCGATTTGACTTATATAGGTTTCATCACATTTGACCATTTCACCAAGATGCGCCTGAGTATAATCTCTAAGATTTCTATAATATTTAATCTTTAAACCTATACGCTTTCTAAACTGTTCAAAATCCATGTAACTAGATTAAATTATTTGACAGTCAAATAAAATTGGTTTATTATATAATAAATATGATTTATTTGTAAAGTTAAAGGAATATTATGGATAACAAAACACTGGAAAAAGAAATTTTGGGAAGCCTCGATGTCATTAAGCAAACTATTGATAACCTTTATGAAACAAATTATGAGAGTATTACAGATATCAGAAGCCGCCTGGAATACCTTAATCTGATAATTGTAAAAAATAACAAAGAATAAAGATTATACATTTACCTGAACATATATCCACCCGGAGCTCCTAATGTCGGGCTTTTTCTAAATTGTCTTAATACTGTTGCAGAATAAGGTAATTCTTCATACATTTTTAATTCTTCAGGAAATGGTGAAACTTTCATTCCTGCATATGTTTCTATGATTTTTTTATCATATTCTTCAATCCCTGATGATTTTGTAACTTCAACATTTTTTATTGTGCCGTCTTTAAGAATTGTGCATTTAATAACAGGTTCTTGAGGAATATAGCTGTAAATTGTCGGAATTCTATCAAACATATATTTGCTGACTCTGTCAATATATTTTTTATAAGCCTCTTGAACTTCTGCAGGAGGCTCAACCGGCATAATTGACATTCTTGCAGAATTGTAAATTAAAACGGTACGTTTTATTTAAAACGGCGCATCATTTTCATTGCTTTGTTAATTGCATGTTTGCCCATTTTACCGCCGAGCGCATTAGGATTTGGCATCCCGCCCATTTTGCCGAACATGTTTTTCATATCTGACATACCCTTCATCATCATGCGCATTTGCTCAAACTGTTTTATGTAGGTATTAATTTCTGCTAAATCCATTCCGCATCCTTTTGCAATGCGTTTCTTACGGCTTGTATTTATTAAATCTGGATTTGAACGTTCTTCAGGCGTCATGCTTGATATGAATACTTCCATTTTTTTGAATTGCTTTTCGCCTTCATGAGAAATTTTCTCTCTGTCATCTTTGCCTATGTTAAGTCCCAGCATGCCGAGTAAATTACCCATAGATCCGAAAGCTTGCATTTGTTTCTGCATTTTTAAAAAATCATTGTAAGAAAAATTGTTCTTACTCATTTTTTCTTCAAGTTCACGAGCTTGTTTTTCATCAAAAACTTCTTGAGCACGTTCCACAAGTGATACGATATCACCCATTCCTAAGATACGTGTTGCCATTCGTTCAGGGTAAAAATCTTCTAAAGCGTTAAGTTTTTCGCCTGTACCCGTCAATTTAATAGGTTTGCCTGTACAGTATACAACGCTTAATGCAGAACCCCCGCGGCTGTCACCGTCGAGTTTTGTTAATACAAGACCTGTAAGCCCTAATTGTGCATCAAAGTTTTCTGCAACATTAACGGCTTCCTGACCTGTCATCGCATCAATTACAAGAAGTTTTTCAGCAGGGTGGAAAATTCTGTCAATTAAAAGCAATTCAGCCATCATATCTGTATCTATTTGCAAACGTCCTGCAGTATCGAGGATTAGTGTATTAAATCCGTTTTGGTTTGCATAATCAATTGCACTGCGTACAATATGCTGAACATCTTTGCAATCCGGAATTGTAAAAACTTCATTATCAATTTCTTGACCTAATGTTTGCAGTTGTGAAATTGCAGCCGGTCTGTATACGTCACAAGCCACAAGAAGCGGTTTTCTTCCTTCTTTTTTCAGCTTAACCGCAAGTTTTGCGGAAGATGTGGTTTTCCCCGACCCTTGAAGCCCCAGCATCATAATTAAATTTGGATTTCCCGAAAAGTCAAGCGGTTTTAGTTCAGTTCCGAGCAGATTAACAAGTTCATCATGTACAATTTTGATTAATTGCTGCGACGGATCAACGCCTTCTAGAACCTTTTCCCCTTCCGCTTTATCCTTAATTGAAGAAATAAAAGCTTTAACAACACGCAGATTAACATCTGCATCAAGCAGTGCACGTCTTATTTCGCGCAAAGCTTCCTGCATATTGTCCTGTGTAAGCTCTTTCCCTCTTGTTTTGCTTATTATTTCCTGTAATTTTTCACTTAAACTGTCAAACATATTTAAATTATATCATGAACTAATCTTCAATATTATCATAGTTCATATCGGTTTTTACATCATCTTTGTGTTTTTCTTTGTAACTTTCGTAAAGCATCATTGCAGGAACAGATATTGGGAAAGTCAAAACAGTAACAATACCCAAAAGCCCTTTTTTAAACCCGGGTTTATTGCCTGGTTCAGGAACTTCAGGTGCATTTAAATCGAAACCGTAATCGTCACCGACGCCGAAATTAATTTTATCGGATAACTGCTGTGAAATGTTATCTGCATTGTTTTGTAAAATTGATTTTGTGTTATTAATAAAATGTTTTCTAATATTTGCAGGAGTTACTGATTGAATACGCATAATGCTTCCTTTAATAATTACTTTTGTCATGCATTATAAGTCGAACAATATTAATTTATGCTACTTTTATAGTAAAATTTTTACATTATTTTACAAATTAAAAACATCATACATTTTTATGATTTCATTTAAGATTTGGTTTGCTAATATATAACCATACTCCTTAGAGAACTAAGATACACATATCCCTAATCAACAGCTATGCACTTCTAAGTACATAGCTTTTTTTTGCTGTGGTACAATGTAAATGTATAAAAGCACATATTTGAAGGAATATTATTTTGTATAACGCACCTCTTATTGAAACAGACAGATTGATACTCAGAAAGTTTACGGAAAATGATATTTCTGCATTATTTTCCATTTTGAGTGATGAAGATGTAAACTGTTATCTGCCGTGGTTTCCTTTAAAATCGTTAGATGAAACAAAAGCGTTTTTTCAAGACCGATATGCCGAAGTATATAAGCAAAAAAGAGGTTATAATTATGCAATATGCTTAAAGATTGATAATATCCCGATCGGATACGCGAAAATAAGTACGGATGACAGCTATGATTTAGGCTACGGTCTTAAAAAGCAGTTCTGGCATAACGGAATTGTCTTTGAGGCTTGTTCTGCTATTATACTACAGGCAAAAAAAGATGGCATTCCGTATATTACGGCGACTCACGATAAAAATAATTTTCGAAGCGGAAATGTAATGAAACGTTTGGGGATGGTCTATCAGTATTCCTATATGGAACAATGGCAGCCTAAAGATATACCTGTTACATTTAGAATGTACCAGATGAATTTTGATAAATCATTAAAATTTGTGTATAAAAAATATTGGAATAATTCGGAAAAACATTTTATTGAAACGTGCATATAAAATTGCTTAAGAGCTTATACTTGACAATAAAAATTTATTTAATACAATAAAAATACATCCAAACAACTGTATGGAGGAGTGCCAGAGCGGTTGATTGGAGCAGTCTTGAAAACTGTCGTACGTTCACGCGTACCGTGGGTTCGAATCCCACCTCCTCCTCCATTTTGAAAGAGCCTTTAAAGGCTCTTTTTTTATGTTATAAATTTAGGTATGATAATAAACGCAGGCGGAAGAACTGATATTGTAAATTATTACAGTGAATGGCTTTTGAAAAGGTTTCAGGAAGGTTTTGTTTACTCAAGAAATCCGTTTTCGCCAAATGTTATTAATAAGTATATTCTCTCTCCTGATTTGGTTGATTGTGTTGTTTTGTGTTCTAAAAATTACAGACCAATTTTAGAAAGATTGCATGAAATTTCTGACAGATTTAACATTTTTTGCCATTATACGATAACGGCATACGGAAAAGATATTGAGCCGAATGTTCCGGATATAGATGAGAGTATTGAAACATTAATTAAGCTTTCTAAAATTGTAGGGAAAGAACGGATTTCATGGCGATATGATCCGATATTGCTTACTGAAAAATATACAATAGAAAGGCATTGTGAAACTTTTGAGTATATGGCTGAAAAAATTTCTCCGTACATTTCTTTTTGCATATTCAGTTTTGTGGAATTGTATAAAAAACTTGATACGAATATGCCTGAAATTATTCCTTTCACACCGGCTGATAAAGAAACTTTACTAACAAATCTCGGAGCGGTGGCAAAAAAATATAACCTGAGAATTCAAACATGTGCGCTGAATGAGGATTACTCCAAATATGGTATCTCGCAATCAGGCTGTATTACAAGCGAAATCCTTTCAAAGGCGAATAATATTAATTTTAAAAAAGTTCCGCATAAAGGGAACAGGGAAAACTGCAAATGTATGCCAAGCCGTGATATAGGAGCTTATGACACTTGCCTGAACGGCTGTAAATACTGTTATGCAAACAGAAATCCCGAAATTGCATTTAAAAATATAAAATTGCATAATCCCAATTCTGCCATATTAATTGGTGAAGTAAATGATAATGATATAATAAAAGACGGAAAGCAGGAAAGTTTTCTGACAGCCAAACAAATGACAATTTTTTAGTAGGAAGGAGGCAATTTATGTCAAATGAAAATTTAAAAACAATCCGTTTAATTTATCCTCAATGGCAGGGCGGTGTAGTATCACACTGGATGCCTGATATTCCGGCAGAAGATTCCTCACGCGGATATTATCTGGGAGCACAGCTTTTAAATATGCTTGCTCCTCAAAGTTCGCAGGAAGTTTTTGAAGTTCCTGTTTCTCTTGATATAAGCCACAGAACCGTTGAGAAAGGTATCACGGACAGAGATGCTATTCTTCAACAGACAAAAGCGGCACTTGATATTTTAAAAGAAAATAATCCCGATAAAATAGTTACTTTAGGCGGAGAGTGCTCTGTAAGTGTTGTGCCGTTTACTTATTTAGCTGAAAAATATAAAGATGATGTTGCAATTATATGGATAGATGCTCACCCCGATATAAATCTGCCTTACGATGAGTATACAGGATATCATGCAATGGCTTTAACGGCATCAATTGGCATGGGCGATGAGGAATTAATTGAAATGCTTCCTGCAAAAGTCGATGCATCAAAAGTTTTATTGCTCGGACTTCGTTCATGGGATAAAGGTATGAAAGAACGTCAAAAAGAACTTGGTATTAAAGGATTATCTCCTGAAGAAAGCCGTAGCCCTATCGTTTTAGACTGGTTGAAAGATACAGGTGTATCAAAGGTTTTAATTCATTTTGATTTGGACGTAATTGATCCTGATGACATGGTTGCTGGTGTAGGAGTTGAGCCTTACGGAATGAAAACAGAAGATGCAGTTTCTGTAATAAACAGCGTTGCCGATAACTTTGATTTGGTCGGCTTAACGGTTGCCGAACCAATGCCGAGAATTGCAATTAAGCTGCGCAATATGCTTTACAGCCTTCCGCTGCTCAAATAAAAAGACAAAGAAAAATCCTGCTATTCTACCCTTTTTTACCAGTAGTACCCCTCACATAGCAGGACAGTTAATTGTCATATAAGTTAATTTACTACATATTATTTTCCTGTTTAACACCAACGAGATAACCGGGCACAAGGTGTGCTGCAGGAATTACTCTTGAAGCCATTTTGGCTAAATTAGTTCCCGTATTTGAAATAGAAGTAACAAGACAAACATTATCAAACTGTTCAGCCCAGTCTTTCCAGTTTAATTTTCTGTATGCATCTTCGTTGAATACATTTTTGTTAATTTCTCTTGATACTTTGTTTCCCGCAATAACACCTGCGATTAAACTTCCAAATCCGAATGCAAATTGGATTGGTTTTGTGATAGGCGGGAATTTAAAGTTTTTATTTAAAACTTTATTTAATTTAATTCCGCCGCTTACGAAAATTGTCGGTATAATATAGTTTCCCAAAAGTTGGACAACACCTTCTTTAACTTTAGCTTTTGTATTTTTTGCGTCTGTTGCATAGCCGCCTAGCAGACCGCCCAAAATAGATGAAGAAGCAGTCAAAATTACATCATTGCCTTTAAGTTCAAGCTTTTTAAGAACATTTAAAACTTCCTTAGGTTTTTTAAATGAGCTTGGTATTTTAATTCCGTTTTTTCTTGAAATACATGTTAAAGCACCTGCAACACCTGCAACACTGCCTAATGCAGCAGCAGTTTTTGTAGCTGCATTTGCTTTTTGTGTATTTGAATTATGTTTATAATTATAAGGATTATTCTGAGATAAATTTATATTATAAATGTTAGTAACGTTTATTGTCATTTATTTTTACTTTCCTCTGGAAAGTTCCTCCTTGAAGTTTGTATACATATTTATACACCCTTTCAAATTAATTGCAATAGCAAAAATCAAATCTTAACGCTATCTTAACGCCGCAGAAAAAAACTTAACTTCATTTTGATATTTATGTGTTAAAATTAAGATTATGAAAGGGATTAGCAGTAAAGAAGAACATATTTTAGTTTGTCTTTCAAGTTCTCCGTCAAATCCGAAGGTTATAAGAACAGCTTCCAAAATGGCGCAGGTATTTGATGCGTCTTTTACTGCATTATATATTGAAACGTCAAAACCGATAACGGCTGAAAATAAGAAGAGACTTGATAATAATACGCGTCTTGCAAAAGAATGCGGAGCCAAAATTGTTACGGTAAACGGTGATGATATTGCGGCTCAGGTCAGCGAGTATGCGAAAGCAGGCAGAGTTACAAAGATAATTATCGGGCGTTCCGGATACAGACCAAACCGCCTTTTTACTCCGCCTAATTTTATAGACAAACTTATAGGCTTAACTCCGGATATTGAAATTTATGTTATTCCCGATAAGGCTCAAAGACTTTATATAGGTCAAAGACAGACAAAACTATCTTTTAAAGATATATTGCAGTCTCTTGCTGTTTTAACTGTTGCTGCGTTAATAGGGCTTATTTTTTATAAGCTGAATATTAACGAAGCAAATATTATAATGATATATATTCTGGGATTAATGCTTATTTCTTATGTAACGAGGATTAAGCGCCAGGCAAGGCAGTCATCGCAAAAAGCTTACAGAACGGAAATAATGCTTGAGATGAGCCAGAAACTTCAGCAATGCAGCAGTAAAGAAGAAATTACGAAAGTTACATGCGAACAGATAAACAAGCTTTTGAATTGTGATTTAAACCTTTATACTGAAAAGCGGGAAAATGACATTGTCAACGATGTATTCGAAAATAACAAACAAATTGTAAAAGATTCACAGGGTATTTATCTTCCCGTCAGCAGTCTGGATAAAGTTTTTGCCGTAGTTGAAATTTTAAATACCAATATCAGTGAATTTGAACAAAGTCTTTTGATTGCCATGCTCAGAGAATCTGCTCTGGCTTATGAGAAAGATGCCATCTCACAGGTTAAAAACGAGCTTATAATAAAAAATAAGCAGGAAGAACTGCGTTCAACTCTTTTAAGAGCTATTTCGCATGATTTACGAACTCCTCTTACAAGTATTTCGGGGTATGCAGAAATTTTGATGAAAAATGCATCAATCCTTTCCGATGATAAAAAACAGGATATTTTTACAAATATATATGATGATTCAATCTGGCTTTTAAACCTTGTAGAAAATCTGCTTTCGATAACAAGATTTGATAAAAATGAGATTACCATAAAGCAGGAATCAGAGTTTATAATTGACGTTATAACAGAGGCTCTTTCGCATCTCGGCAGAAAAAAAGAAGATTACAATGTTCAAACTGTAATAGAAGATGAGGCTCTTTCTGCAAAAATGGACGGAAAACTTATTGCACAGGTTATTTTTAACCTTGTTGATAATGCCATGAAATATGCGCCTCCGCATACAACAATTACAGTTAGAGCTAAAGCTGTTGGCGAATTTATTGAAATCTCAGTTGAAGACGAAGGCAACGGGATTAAAGACGAAGATAAGAAAAAAATATTTGATATGTTTTATACGGTAAATAATTCAATTGCCGACGGCAGAAGGGGGCTGGGTCTGGGGCTTGCGCTTTGTAAAGCTGTTGTAAATGCCCATGGCGGTAAAATTGAAATAAAAGATAATAAACCTAAAGGAACAATATTTTCATTCAGATTAACAGGAGATTTTTATGAATAAAGGCACGGTTCTGGTCATTGAAGATGACAAAATGATACAAAATTTAATGTCCACAACTCTGGAAATAAGCAATTACACATACCAGATAGCTCCGAATGCGGAACAGGGAATTTTAAAGGCTGCATCTTACAACCCCGATGTAATAATTCTTGATTTAGGACTTCCTGATATGGATGGGATTGAAGTTATAAAAAAAGTCCGTTCATTTTCAAATATTCCCATAATTGTTGTCAGTGCACGAATTGATAATGAAGATAAAATTTCTGCGCTTGATGCGGGCGCTGACGATTACCTTACAAAGCCTTTTAATACGGAAGAACTTCTTGCGCGCATAAGGGTTGCTTTGAGGCGGAAAACATACACGAGCGAAGAAACCGTGCAAACATCTGTTTTTACGAACGGAAATTTAAAGATAGACTATGCTCAAGGCTGTGTTTATGTCGATGATAAAGAAGTTCACCTGACTGCAATCGAATATAAACTGCTTTGCCTTTTAGCTAAAAACTTAGGAAAAGTTTTAACTCACAATTACATTAAAAAAGAAATCTGGCTTGATGATAACGGCTGTGATTCCCAGTTATCTTTGCGGGTTTTTGTGACAAACCTCAGAAAGAAACTGAATGCCTCAGATTATATTAAAACCCATATCGGCATCGGTTACAGAATGCTTCAGCAGGGAAAAAATTAAGTTGCAAGATCTGATTTGCATGGAATTACGTTTGTTTCTGACTTGAAAATGGCAATCCCTAATGAAAGAGGACCTACACGGCCTAAGAACATTGCAATTGATAAAATAATTTTTCCCCACATTGAAAGGTCTGCCGTAATCCCCATTGATAAACCGACAGTGCCGAGTGCGGATGCCGCTTCAAAACACAATTCAAGGAATGAAAACGGTTCTGTTAACGTTAAAAGGTAAACAACAATTATAAGTGTGAAAATGTAAGTTGTAGCCGCTGCAATTGAGGTGAAAACTCTGTTAAAAGGAATAGTTCTGTTTAAGAAACATATTTGCTTAAACTGACCTCTCATAACACTTTGAACAACGCCTAATAAAACGCTGATACTTGTTGTTTTAATCCCTCCGCCCGTACCGCTCGGTGATGCTCCGATTACCATTGCCGCGATAAGTACGGAAAGTGATGTTGTGGAAAGTGCGCCTATATTAACTGTATTAAATCCTGCGGTAGTTGACGCTGACATGACCTGAAAGAATGCCGCAAGTACATTATGGTCGCTTTTTACAAGATAAAGAGCAGTTCCTCCGACACACACAAGAGCTGTGATAAACAGAATAACTTTTGTTGTGAAAGTAATATTATGGTTTTTGTCCACAACTTTTTTATAAATATCCATCGGTATTATAAAACCTATTGCACCCGCATAACATAAAAATGCTATTATAAGGTTTACGGATAAGTCATCTCTGAAAAGCGTTAAACCCTGCCCGTAAATACTGAACCCGGCTGTTGAAAATGCTGACACACAGTGAAATAATGCTGACCAGAGAGGTTTTGCATAACCGAGTTTATGAAATTCCAGAGCAAGAAGAAATGTTCCAAATAATTCCACTGCAAATGTGTAAATTATAATGTTACGAACAAATTCTCTTATATTAAAATTTTCCGGCATTGTAAATTCCGTACTTAAAATTTTTGTTCTGTATTTGGAAAGATTATTTCCCGATGACAATATGAAAAATGAAGTTATTGTCATGTAACCTATTGCACCGAGTTGAATCATTATCAGAAGAACAAGCTTGCCGAAAGGCGTGTATAATTCGCTTATGTTTCCCGTAGTCAAACCTGTTGTGGATAATGCTGATGTAATATTGAATAAATTATCAACAACTCCAACATGCATTTTTTGCGCAAACGGTAATGAAATTGCAATCATCCCGCATATAATATATGTTAAAAATCCTAAAATTATTACCTGATAAGATTCAAGTTTTGCTAATCTTTTTTCTAAATTGTATATAAATTTCATATTCTTCCTTGTCTGATTAAATCCGTTCCTGATAGTACATCAAGGTTTATTGAAAAGTCAACTTGTTTAAATATATAATGTTCTTATATGAAATATTGTATTGAATGCGGAACAAAACTTATTAAAAAAGAATGTATAAATTTCGGCTTAAGCGAAGGCTTAATCCCCTACTGTCCCAAATGTTGTGATTTTCGATTTCCTCGTTTTAACACTGCCGTAAGTGCTGTTATATTTAACAGGGATTACAACAAAATTTTACTTATACAGCAGTACAACAGACCTAAAAATATCCTTGTTGCTGGCTATGTTAATAAAGGCGAAAATCTTTCTCATGCGCTTATAAGGGAGATTAAAGAAGAAGTTAATCTTGACGTACTTGATTTCATATTCAATGAATCAGAATATTACGAAAAGTCAGATACTCTGATTTGTAATTTTATTGTAAGAGCTGCTAATGAAGATTTTAAACTTTCTGAAGAAGTCGATGCCGCATGCTGGTATGGAATTGAAGAAGCTAAAGAAGTTATATATAAAGGCGGGCTTGCGGAGGAATTTTTAGAAGCTGCTGTTTCCAAAACAGCCTGTTTAGTGCTTAATTCCGCTCAGGTTTAAACCGACAACTCCTATTATAATAAAAGCAAGTGAGATTATTTTAACAGGGTTAATCTGTTCGTGAAAAAATATAACTCCGATTGCTGCAATCAAAGCTGTCCCGAAGCCGCTCCAAACAGCATAAGCAAGACTTACATCAAGCGTACGTAAAGACATTGAAAGACAACTGAAACTCAAAATATAAAAAACAAACAACCCTATGCTCGGCAGTAAAACTGTCAGCCCGTTTGAGAGTTTCATCATAGTTGTTCCTATAACCTCAAAAATTATTGCTGTAATCAAAAATAACACATTAACCATATAAATTTATATTATCATAAAAAATTTCAAAAAGTTGTTATGATTTTAACAGTCATAAATATCAGCCGTATTAATGAAATTTAAATAATTGAATAATCTCAAATTTCCACACAATAATGATACAGTTATTATTATATTTGGGAGAAATAGTGTGGCAGAAGCTCAGCAGATTAGTGTCCATAATAAATTTGAAAATTTTTTGAAAACAGAAACAGGGGATGACCTTTTTGCAAAAGCATACAAGGTAAATAATGTTTTACAAAGCGGTGTATTAACGGGTAATGAAGGTTTAGGGCTTGTTGCAGGCGATAAGCTTCAAGGGGAATATCTGATAAGAAATAAATCGGGAGAATTCCGTTCTGTTATTATGCTCGGTTCAAATTCATACTTAAATTTGTCTACGCATCCGAAAGTTATGCGTGCGGCTCAAAATGCTCTTGACAAGTTCGGTTACGGTATGGGTGCAGTGTCAAATTACGTCGGAATAACAGACATTCATAAAGAATTGGAAAGCCGTATTGCAAACTTTTACGGAACCGATGCGGCAATTGTTTTTCCAAGCGGCTACGGCACAAATGTGGGAGTAATTTCCGCACTGTGCAGCGAGGGCGATGTAATAATCAATGATATTTCAAACCACGCCTCAATCTTTGACGGCTGCAGGCTTTCCGGAGCTGATATTAAAGTATACCCTCATTCTGATATGAAAGCACTTGAAAGGGTTTTGAAGAAAATTCCCGAAGAACAAACAGGAAGGCTTATAATCACTGACGGTGTATTCTCAATGGACGGTGATATTGCAAAATTGGATATTATCACAGAGCTTGCAAAAGAATATAATTGCAGGGTTATGGTTGACGATGCCCATGGTGTCGGTATTGTAGGACCTACAGGACGCGGAGCTGCGGAATATTATAATGTAATTGACAAAATTGATTTGCACGTGGGAATGCTCAGTAAATCCCCGGGCGGTCTCGGCGGATATTGTGCGGCATCTTCGGAAATTATTCAATATCTAAGGCTTTATGCGCGGACTTATTTCTTTTCGACTTCACTTCCGGCATCGGTTGCAGGCGGATTAAACGAAGTATTTAAACTTTTTGAAAATGACAGGGCAGGCAGGGATATTTTGTGGGAAAAAATTAATTATCTTAAATCAAAATTGGCAGAAGCCGGCTTTGATATTGCTCACACACAGTCTGCAATTATCCCTGTTATGATTTATGATGAAGAAAAACTTTTTAAAATACATGCCGAGCTTTTGCAAAAAGGTTTGTATACCAATATAGTAACTTATCCTGCCGTGCGAAGAAAAGAGTGCAGGCTGCGGCTTTGTGCGATGAAAGAACTTACCTTTAGGCAAATTGATAAGGCAATAGAAATTTTGAAAGCAGCGGGAAAAAAATATAACGTTATAAATTAACTATGGTATAATTTAGAATAGCTGAAAGGATATAATTTATATGAAAACTATAAAGTTAACAAAAATGCAGGGATGCGGCAATGATTTTGTAATTATTGATTACCCCGAATATGAAAAGACCGGCATGAAGATGGATGAACTTGCAAAAAAAATCTGTGACAGACATTTCGGCGTCGGTGCAGACGGTATGATTATACCGAAAACTGATACAGAAAATACAGATTTAGGGTGGTATTTTTATAACTCCGACGGGTCAACGGCTCAAATGTGCGGAAACGGTATGAGATGTTTTGCAAAATATGCCTATGATAACAGACTTGTTGATAAAAAAGCGTTCAGCGTAGAAACTCTTGCCGGTGTTATTAAACCCGAACTTCTTGAAAACGGACTTATAAAGGTTAATATGGGCAAACCTGTTCTGGAAGATAAAAAAATTCCTTTCTGGGGTGAAAGAACTTTAACCGCACTTGACAGAGAATTTGAAATTACTCCCGTTTCAATGGGCAATCCGCATTGCGTTATTATAACTGATGATGACCCTATGGAACTTGCGGTTAACTACGGACCTGTTATTGAAAAACATGAATTTTTCCCAGAAAAAACAAATACCGAATTTGTTAAAGTTAAGTCGCGTATGGAAATTGATATGCGTGTTTTTGAACGCGGATGCGGTATTACATTAGCCTGCGGAACAGGTGCATGCGCAAGCGTTGTTGCATGTGTTTTAAATAACTTAACAGAACAAAAAGTTAAAGTTAACCTTCTTGGCGGTCCTGTATTCGTTGAATGGCAAGGGTCTAAGGATGATACGCAGCAGGATATTTTCCTTATAGGTTCTGCAAATTACAGCTTTTTTGCAGAGTATATATTGTAAAATACAGTATTTCCATGATAGTATTATTTCATACACTAAAAAACGAAGGAGAATAGTAATGAAAACTTATGAATTATTAACTGTGTTTAAACCTAATTTAGATACAGAAGAAGTAGATAAAGCAGTTGAAAGATTAAACGCTTTAGTTGCCGAATTGGGCGGTAAAGTAGAATCTACAGACAAAACAGGGAGAAAAAAACTGGCTTATGATATCCAGAATTTCAGAGACGGATTTTTCGTAACTTCAGTTTTAAGCTTACCTGCTGAAAAAGTTGCAGAATTTAGACGCCAGTTAAGATTAAGCGATAACATTTTAAGAACAATGTTTTTAGAAGTTGCAAAAGCAGGAGTATAAAATATGAGCCTTGCAAAATCGGTAGTTACGGGAACTGTATACAGAGCACCGGAAAAACGTTTTACACAAAACAATGTTGCGGTATCTGCTTTTGTTCTTAACATCGGAGAAAGAGAAGAAACTTTGATAAGAGTTCTCTCTAAAAGAAATGCACTTGATGAAATTGTTTCATCTTTGACAAAAGGTGAAAGAGTTCTGGTTGAAGGCAGACTTCAGACGGCAGCCGTTAAAATGGATGACGGCTCGGAAAAAAGAATCTATGAAATTGATGCAAATACAATTGAAAGATTAAGCGGCGAAGGCGCACCTGTAAACCAAAAATTCGGAACAGAAGAAATCGTTAAATTCGAATCTGACGATATGTCTAACGAATTAATTAACGAGGATGAAATTCCGTTCTAGGAGCGATAAACCGTTCCATTCACAAAACAGAGTAGTACAAACGGCTAGAAAGGTTAATACGGCAGCAAGCGCCCGGACTTGATTATTAAGAAATGACGAGTACACAAAAAGCGGAGCTGCTATCCATAATTTATAGGTAATACAATAATCGTTAGAAAGGTTAAAATAAAAATGGCAAGACAAAACAACGACGAAAAGAAAAAACGTAAAAATTGCAGTCTTTGTGCTGACAAAGTTGAAGCAATCGACTACAAAGATGCAGCTAAGTTGAAAAGATACCTGACTGAAGCAGGAAAAATTATTCCTCGCAGAATTACAGGCAACTGTGCTAAACACCAGAGAATGATTGCAACAGCAATTAAACGCGCAAGAGAAGCTGCTATTATTGATTACGTTTTTGACTAATCAGTTAATAAATAAAAAAGACCGGTATTTTTGCCGGTCTTTTTTTTATTCTGTGAATTGTATTCTGTAATACATATCTGCTTTAACATATTTATTCATCGGTTTCTTTTTCCATAGTTTTAAGTTAATCTCAGCAGGTAAAGCCGTTACGGTAAACATTAAATCATTCTGCATGGGAGAAATATTATTGCATCCGTCTTTGTACTTGCAGCTTCCGCCAAGATGTATATAGTCACGGAAAATTTTTAAATCATCAGTTACGTTATTATTTTGATCAAACATACTTATGTTTTTTGTGTCAAACGCATAAACATAATCATATCCGAAATCAAGCGCGTTAAGCCCCGATAACTGTATGGGATATCTTGTATTCCTGCTATTAACTCTTGCACGAAATTTTAAAAAGTTCTTTGTCAGTTTGTATTTTGCAATAATGAGATTATTTTCTTCACTGTATTGAATTGATATAGGCAGAAATTTACTATAATCAGCTGTACAGAATTCTTTGTTGTATCCTAAATCCCACGGCAAAAACGGCAGACTTAAACCAACAAGTGCATCAGGATTATTAATTTGAGCACTTACTTTTGACGCTCCTTCAATCCTTTCATGATAATCTCCTTTGTAATTTAGCTTTCCGCAGGTTACAGTTCCCCACCAGGGTTTGCTGTCAGCAATTGCTCCGAAAACTCTTGTATCGGGCTCGTAATCTTCTTTTGAAAAAAGAGAATTTTTTACATGATTTTTTCTTATATCAAATATTTGTTTTTTTGTTAAATAGTTGTATTCACTTAACGGATTAACTTGTACAGATTGAAAATTTGAATAATCCCTGATATTTAACATTTTGTTGTCATTGAAAGAAAAAAATACTGACGGAAAGCAAAAGTATATAACAGCAGCAAGTATAACAATTTTTACGGCAAGCAAAAATTGCGGGGGAAGTTTATCAAGTAATTCCGGTTCCTGGGAGGAAGCTGTTTTTGTTGTATAAGACTTGGTTTCTGTTTTCATTGATTTGCATATTTCTGCTAAATCATTCAAGTCTTTATTATTAGGATCAACTTTTAAGAACTCCTTATGGGCAAGTAATACATTATCGTAATCTTCAATTGCTGAATAATAAAGTACTTTCCACTCGAGTGCTTTAATATTAATAGGATCAACCTGAAGTACATAATTTATTTCATCTAAAATTTTTTGTTTTTCTTCAGGACTTGAATTTTTGGTAAGAGACGGTACTTTATCTATAAATGTATCTATAAGCTTTTCTAATTCTTCTTTATCCATTATAACCCCTGACATTTTTTTCTTTAATTTTGTTAATAATAAGGATTATGTCCAAAACTAATGATATTGCTATAAAAGCGAAAATAGGCAGGCATAGAAGCCAGGAATCGTCTTTTAGGCAATCTGCAATTGAATCTTTCATTCCTGTAATGAACATAATTCCTATTGTAAAAATTAGAATAGAAATCAATTTTATTTTTTGTTCCAAATGTTTTGTAATTAAAGGTTTAAAGCCTTTATAAAGATAATTCTCAATTTTTTCGTTAATATCTGGGTTTGCACCTGCACCTTCAAATCTGTAAGTAAAATTATTTATATTTCTGCTGTAATCAATAATTTTATACATAAATTTTGTTGCAGAAAAAAATGGAGTATGTGATATCGAAAATTGTTTGTTATTCAAAACTTTAAAATTAAGAACAATTTCTTTCACAACGATGCTTGAACCGTATTTTGAATAAGAAATTGTGGTCTTTAAAACCGCTTGTAGTGCGTTTATATCTCCGTATCCACAGACAAAATTATATTGAGGTTTATTAAAATTAAACTTTATTCTATCCGGCAGAAAGTCAACTGATTTAAGATTTAGTGACAAGCTTATTTCGCTTAAAGCCATTTGCCGTGATACGATTGAACATATTAATCCCAAATAGAATACTGCCGGCAAAATTATAAATGTTACCCATGCAATCCAAGGATCTTCAGGATTGTCTGCTAAAAGTGAATTATATGAAGTTGTTACCCAATTCCAGAAATGCGAAATCGACCAATCTCCGCCTGATACTAAAAAGTACATAGCAGACATTACGCCTGTATAAATTATCGAAACAATCAAGAAACCTGCAATCATCTGCATTGAAGTCTTTTGTGAAACATTATTTATATGCATACTCACCAACCTTTTATAAAAAAGGATAGCAAATTTTTCATTATATGTAAAGAACTTATTTTATAACTTCAATCGTATCGTAATCTACAAGATAAGGCATGTGTTCTTCTGTAATTAATTCGCCTGGAAGCAATACCGCAATTCCCGGGGGACATTCTGCGATTACTTCTGCCGCAATTCTTCCGACAGCATGTTCTTTTGAAATAACTTCTTTATGAGAATAGAAAGCTTCACGCAAGGTCATTTTTATAATCGGAGTAAGCATAGGCATATGTTTTTTCTTTTCAAGGTAACATATATCTGTGTAATGTGTTTTATCAATCTGCTGTAAGCATTTAACAAGATACTGCATATCGCTTCTTGTGTTTCCGATATTTGATAAAATTAGAAGTCCTGCATCTGATGCGCTTTCAACTTCGATATTAAAATCTATTTCCAAAATTGACTCAAGTCGTTTGCCTGATAATCTGTCATCCCTGATAAATACTTTTGTAATATCTGTTTTATATCCGAAATCCGGTTGAAGATGATGGATATGTTCAAGTTTATCAATTTCACGTCTGAGAAATTTCGCATTTTGGACAGCTCTTTCAAGCTGTTTTCTTCCGCGCGGGCTGTCAAGGTTTGCACGAGCCGCATCAAGGCTTGCAAGAAGCATTAAAGAAGGGCTTGTGGTATGAAGCAGTTTCAAAGCTTTTTCAACTGCGTCAACGTCAAGCAAAGAATCTTCAGCAATATGGAGCATAGAACTCTGGCTCATACTTCCGCCGGTTTTGTGCAGAGAATGAACAACCGCATCGGCGCCGAGCTTTAAAGCAGTAGTAGGAAGATGGTTATTGAAATTCCAAAGACATGCATGAGCTTCATCTACAATCAGCGGAACATTATGTTTTTTGCAGATTTCTGCAATTGATTTAATGTCAGACACTACGCCTTCATAAGTCGGATTTGTCACCCATACCATACCTGCATCGGGATTTTTGTTAAGCATTTCTTCAACGCTTTCAGGCGTAACGTTCCCCCAGATACCCCATTCGTCAAACTTTTTAGGTATAAGCCATAAAGGTTCAGCGCCTGAAATTATCATTCCTGTTAAAATAGAACGGTGACAGTTTCTGTTTGTAATAATTTTCTGTCCTCTTTTAGTTAAACCCATTGCAAGAGCAAGGTTTCCCGCTGTAGAACCGTTTATTAAAAAGAAAGTTTTTTTAGCACCGAATGCCTTTGCTGCAAGTTCTTGTGCTTCTTTTATCGGACCTGTTGCGGGATGAAGTGTTCCAAGCCCGTCAAATTCATCTGTTGTATCTATTGATAAAGCTTTTTTACCAATAAGTTTCTTAAATTCGGGCAAAGAGCCGTTTCCCTTTGTATGACCCGGAATATGAAACTGGTAAGTGGGGTTTTCATAAGCTTTTTTTAAGGCTTCAACTATCGGGGCTTTTATTTTTGAAGATTTTTCTTGTCTTGTTACATTTGTCATAATAATTAATATACACTAAAAAAAATTTTTTTTGCACTAATTTTGTGTTACATTAATATTTGTGAACTATTTTTTTAAGAGAATAGCTTTAATACTTATTTTAATGATGTTTGCCCCGCCTGTGTTTGCTTTCGGAAAGAATAAGCATAAGGAGATTAAGCCTGTTGAAAAGCAGGAGGTTATTCATCTTGATGTTTCTAAAAATTCTGAAAATAATGAAAAAGAGGACTGGGTTCAAAAAGATATCATAAGAGATAACGTGGACACCGAATTCTCTATTTTCGACAATTTGATTGATACTAATCAGGAAACCGATCATCCTTTTAAGATTGAGGAAGAGTCTCTTTTTGGCAGAATTTATAAAAAAAAGCTGGAAAGAACTACAATTCCTTCATTTCTTCTTAAAGACGAATTGACTTTTAAGTATAAAAAAGGTCCGGTTGATAAAGTTCAATTTTACGGTGCTTATCAGGGTAATATGGGATTTGATTTTGATGGTGCGGATTATGACACCGACTATGGATTCGGGTTTATGGAAGCCGGTGTTGTCGGGGATTTCAAAGATAAGAATACCGATTTTAAATTACAATTTAATTTTAAAAACGGTGAAAACAGAACATACCTTCAAGGTCTTGTAACAGATGCATATATAATGAACACGCGCATTCCTCATCATAAGATTATTGTCGGGAATTCACGAAATCAGGTAGGTGTTGAAGGCGGTATGGGTTCATACGTTCTTCCTTTTGCAATGCGTTCACAGATTTCAAGAACATTCGGCAACACAAGAGCTTTAGGTGTCAGGGTTGTAGGTGATTATGATTTAATTGACTACAGTGTTGCATTAAACAGTTCAGACAGATTTTTTAAGGAATTTTTCCCCGGTGCGGAATTCACAGGCTGGGTAAACCTTAAACCTCTCGGGAAAACTGACGGAAAATATGGCACTCTTGTTCTCGGGGGCGGTTTAAACGCCGGGCATAATGATACCGATTATACAGTGGGCGGAGCTTATGCAAGCTACAGATATAAAAAGTTTATGGCAAATTTCGAATATGCAATAGCGGACGGTTACAACGGAACATACAGAAGTACGGATAAAGCGGAAGGTTTTTATACAACTCTTGCATACAGGATTACTCAAAAACTGCATATCCTTGCGCGTTACGACCAGTTTGACCCGAACAGAGATATTGCAAATAATAAAAGCAGAGAGTATTCTGTAGGTTTAAATTATTTTATTAAAGGGCAGGCACTGCGTTTAATATTAAATTACGTATTCTGTGATAATGAAAATACCGAGGACAGTCACAGGATTATCCTCGGTACTCAAATTGTTTTATAAGCAATTAAATTTGTTAAACTAAAAATTATTAATCCAATTTAACTAAATCTTCTAATTTTAGATTTAATCCTGAAAGCAAAGCTAAAATTGTAGGCAATGTTGGTGATAATTCTGCACGTTCAATTTTGCCTATATGTGTCGGATTAAGGTTTATTGTTTCTCCTAAACTTTCTAAAGAATAACCTTGTCTTATACGTTCAGCCCGTAAATTTTTTCCAAATTCAACTGCTTTTTTATATTTCATTTTTTAATCTTAGCATATTGACATATTATTGTTTAATCATTAATATGATTATAATAATCATACTAATGATTAAAAATGACATAAGTATGATAAAAATAAAAAGGAGTTATAAATGAATGAAATAACCGCAGAACAATTATATGATTGCTTGAAAGAAAAATATAAAAATTTATTTGATATAAGTTATATCAACGATAAACAATTCAAAAATATTCTTGATGAAATATTCCGGGAAACAATGTTATCTTATGTGAAAGTTTTAGTGCTTTTTCAAATTACAGATGATGTGGTAACTAATTTTAGGTGTAATACTAAAAATAGTGCAGAACTAAAACAAATCGATTTATTCCTGCACTATTTTGCTAAAATTATTGATAAACATAATCTTATAATCAAAGATTTACGTAAAATGAATATGAAACTAAAAATTTAATTATTAAGCTTTTTCTTCTTCCGAATGAGAATGTTTCACATCTTCTTTAATTACGATAAGATTGTTGATAATCTTCATTGCGCATGTCGGAAGCACAACTTCATCAAGACCGTTTGCGATACTGATGATTTTTCCTGCGCCAAGTACGACTTCATCGCCTTTGTAATAGAATTTGTAATCGTCTTTTCTGTCTGAACGAATTGTAATTTGACTCATTTTTTTTACCTCTTTTTTATAGTTATAATTAAATCTTTATAGGTGCATGGAGCGGCTAGGCTCCTTCTTTAGTTTAGATTGTAAAAGTTTATTTCAAACCCTGATTGTCGGGTGCAGCGGCACGTTGCCCTTTGTTGTTATAGAAAATTCCTTCTTCCATAACTTCGTTATAAATTTCTTCGTCTTTTTTGAAGCTTTCTTCGGTGTACGGATACAAATCAATACATACATCCATTTCTGTTTCAATTTTACCGATAATCGGCCATATTTGTTCGCGTTTTGATTTATCCTCAATGTCAAAAATTGCGGCAAGCTCTATATCTTCATCTTCGTGAAGTTTTCCGTCAGTGTGTACGCCGAATAAATAAATACCTTTGAAATCGTTAAAAATACGATTAAAAGCGAATGCGATTTTTGCGATTACTTGATCAACAGAATTACTCATAATTTATCCTTTTATTTTAACGGTAACATCATTTCTGTCAATCGTAACCTGTTCCGATGTTTCCAGATTTTTGACAGATACTTTATTTGTCTTAATCTCATCTTCACCGAGTATAAGTGCAAATTTAGCAATTTTCGATGCTTTTTCAAGCTGTTTGGTGAATTTTTTATTTGCAAGGTCAAATTCGATATTAAACCCCTTTGCTCTAAGTTCTTCGGCAAGTTCAAAGGCATCCGCGGACGAGTTTGAAACAATATATCCGTCTAACTTTTGCGGTTCAATTTCGGGCAGGAGTGAATTTAATCTTTCCATACCCATAGCCCAGCCTACAGCAGGTGTATCATCACCGCCGAGATTTCTCACAAGGCTGTCATATCTTCCGCCTCCGCAGACTGCATTTTGCGAGCCAAGATTATTTGACTTAATCTCAAAAACGGTTCTGTTGTAGTAATCCAAACCTCTTACGAGAAGTTTGTTTTCAATATATTTTATTTTTAATTTATCTAAATATGATTTTAATTCTTTATAATGTTGTGCGCATTCTTCGCATATAAAATCCGATTGAATGACTTTTTGGATTTCCGGTTTTGCGAAAATTTCTTTGCAAGTATCAACTTTACAGTCCAAAAGTCTTAAAGGATTTTTTTCGTAACGATTTTGGCAATCCTCGCAAAGATTGTCAAATTCCGGTTTTAAAACTTCTTTAATTCTTTTTTTATATTCTTCTCTGCATTTCGGGCAGCCGAGAGAATTTATTTCGACTTCCAAATCGTTTAATCCGAGGGATTTCAAATAATTTACGGCTAAAAGGATGACTTCCGCATCAGCAGTTGCGTCTTTAATCCCGAACATTTCAACTCCGACCTGATGGAATTGTCTTTGTCTGCCTGCCTGCGGGCGTTCGTATCTGAACATCGGGCCTTTATACCAGAGCTTAACGGGAGCTGAAAGTCTTGCCATTCCGTTTTCGATAAACGAACGGACTACGCCTGCCGTGTTTTCGGGACGGAGAGTAATTGAACGATCGCTTTTCTCAAAAGTGTACATTTCTTTGTTGACAATATCGGTGGTATCGCCTACACCGCGTGCAAACAATTCTGTAACTTCAAAAATCGGAGTTCTTATTTCTTTATATCCGTAACGGGTAAATATTTCCAGCGCATTTTTCTCAAGCTTATGCCATTGTTCAACTTCCTGAGGTAAAATGTCTTTTGTTCCTTTAAGCACTTTAATCATTTTAGTCATAAAATTATTATATAAATTTGAGGGTCAATTGTCAAATAAAAATGCAAAAAACCTTATATAATGCTTATTTTAAACTTCTTCTATAAACTCGAGTTTAAACCCCAAAATCTGGCAGATATAACCCATTTCGTATAATTTAAGTTTATTTTGAGCAAGACGGTAGTTTAAATTTTGCGGAGAATAGTATTTTCCGCTTGCCTGTGAAAGTTTTTCAGCGAGCATTTTCATTGTCCATGCTTTTTTTGAAAGCATTATTTTAACTTCTTTTCTTGCATCAATTTTTTGTAAGTTACCATTCAGCATACAAGTAAATTATATATGTAATATTCGCGTAATATCAGCGACAGGTTGACAAAATAAAAATAATGTTGCATAATTAAAAGTATTATTTTAATTATAAAAGAATACTTTTATAAATTTAAAGGAGAATGCTATGGCCAAAAAGTATTGTTTTGCATATACGCTTGCAGAAATTGTTATGGTAATGTTAATTATAGCTGTTATTGTTGCTGTCAGCATAAAGGTAACCAAAGCAAAACTTGATAATATAATTTCTTATACATACTATTCGGCTTATAATTCTATCCGCAAAGTCACAGCAGAGATGCTTGCCGATTTTGATATTAAAAATGACGATTATATTATGACATTATTTGCTCAACCCGTATATGCAGCTTCTGATGATTGTTTTTATTCCGAAACTGCAGCGAATGGAACTGTTTATTGCTATAATTATGAACTTGTTGATTCGTGTCAAGTTCATAATTTTAATTGCCTGCAGCATGTGGGTGAATACGGTATTACCTCACAAATGTGCGGGGGCGGAAACGGTATACCGTACGGGTTGTATGTTACTAAAGGTCAATTAACAACTTCAACAGGTGTGGGTAAGGTTTTAGATAAAATTAGAGATTTGATACCGTCAGGGCAATATGCAAGTATTATTACCGAAGATTCTTTATGTTCTTTTTATTGGGGAACAGGTGATTGGCAGCCTTTAGGTGCATGCCATGATACTGACCATGCTCAGCAGTGCGGCTGGGGAGCAGTTAGTGTTTTTCTTTCGAGTGAAGTTAAAGAGCCTGAGCCTGAACCGCCTGCTTGTGAATTGCCTTTTGAAACGGAAAAAGAGATTCAATATTGCCGGGGTAAAGAATTTGATGCTATAACCTGCGGCTGGAAAAACATTATACCCTTCCCTCCTTCCTGCTCTGACGGATATCAATGGAATAATGCACCAATTGATTGTAAATGTATTCCAACTCCGCGTACTGTGCCGCGTAAGGGAGTAAATTTCTGCAAACTTTTTGCCGCTTATTCAAATACGCGTTCCGGAACAATTGATTGTAACGGTGATGCAATATCTCAAGGAACAAATGATTTTAGTACTTTAACACCTGATTTAACACTTCGTAACGGAATAAGGCTGTATAATGTCCGCCAAAACCCTTCATCAATTGCCGAATTAGCTGATAATATTCAGGGCGGTTCTTACGATGGGGTAGATAATATTAATTCATGGGGTTATACAATTTATGCCGATGTTGACGGTGTTAAAGGCGGTTCAACACTTTGGGAAGATATTTTTCCTTTCTATGTAACACTTTCGGGTCGTGTAATTCCTGTTTATAAAGATGAACTTGGCGGTAACAGCACACGCCATCTCGCGGTAAGTGTTGAAAATGAAACATATAACGAAGATGGAAAACGTGTTATTAAATGGCTTTCTAAAAGCGTCAGTTTTAAAGAAGGAGCATGTGCGGCAGGTTATGTCGGTCCTCTTACTCCATATTGCGCCAATCAGCCAAAATTATGTCTAAGCGGAACATGTACGGTTAAGGCTATAGCTCCTGTAAAGTTTTTCTTCTGACTCTGAATTGCTCTATAGTATCAAATTTAATTTGAGAGTCAGTATAAAGGCACCAAAATTCAGGTGCCTTTCTCTTTAATTTTCCCAGCGCTTAGGATCGAAACGCAAATCTTTTACATTTAATTTTAATGATTTTAAGTAAGGTTCAAATTTTACAAGAAGCTGTGTTTTTCTTAGCGTTAGTTCCTGTGCAACAATTGCATTTTCACAGGCAATTACCATTACTCCGCCGCCCATCATTGAATAAGGTTTGGATTTTTGGGCAAATTTAGAACCCGCAATTTTTTCCCAGAATTTATACAAATTATTGCGTGTAATTGCCTTTTTTATTTCTTTTTTTTCAAGCAGAACTTCAACAAGCGACTCTGTTGTTACGAAATCTGTGTAGAGAACCTTTTTCAATTTTGAAACCTGACTTTTTTATGTTAAACTAATAAAATGGATTATTCTAAATTAAATGATATCATAAAATCGTCCAAAAATATATTGATAATTTCACACGTTAACCCTGACGGAGACACATTAGGCTCAATGTGCGGATTGTACTCGGCAATTCTTGAAAATTATAAAAAAAGATGCGATATGCTTGCAATTTCAAAAATCCCCGATGTTTATTCGTATCTTCCGCATTTGTCAGATGTAAAGCATCTTGATGATGTTGATAAATCAAGAGAGTATGATTTAGTTATAAATGTTGATGTGGCGTCTATTGACAGAATTTGCGACGCTAAAATTCTGTTTGATAAAGCAAAATTTAACGTAAATATTGATCACCATAAAACAAATAATGCCTATGGAAAGTTGAATTTTATTAATCCCGGCGCAAGTTCGACAGGTGAGGTTTTATTTGAATGTTTTAGCAGAATGGGATGGAAAGTAAATCTTAACACCGCAATTTGTATTTATACCGCAATTTTAACCGATACAGGATCATTTAGATTTGATAATACTAAACCTTCAACGTTTGAGACTGCATCAAAACTTGTTGAAATCGGTGTTAATCCTTCTGATATTTATAAAAAAGTGTATGAATCCGATTCAAAAACACTGGTAATGTTTCAGGCGCACTGTATAAGCAAAGCAAAGTTTCTTAACGACGATAAAATTGCATATACACTTGTTTATAAAAAGGATATGGAAAAATTAGGTGCTGGTGATGATTGTATGGAAGGTCTGACAGAAAAACTGCGTGCAATAGTTACAACAAGAATAGCTTTTGTTGCTAAAGAAATGAAGTCAGGCGGCACGAAAATTTCTATGCGCAGTAAATTCGCGGATGTTGCGGAAATATGCGGGATTTTCGGAGGCGGCGGGCATAAATACGCGGCAGGATGTACAATTAAAGCTCCTGTTGAAGATGCTGCCCGAAAAATATTGGAAGAAATAAAAAAACATGAAATTTAAAGCTTTTATAAGAGGTTTAAAAAGATTAATTATATCGGTCATAAAAAACGATTTCTACGGTATGGCAGCAGAAATGGGATTTATGATGGTAATCGGAATTTTTCCTTTTATGCTTTTTCTTACTGCCGTTTTTGGCTGGATGGGAAATAAGGCATTAATGACACCTGTTTTACGTTTTCTTGCAACTTTTATGCCGGAGCAGGCAATGGATTTAATTGTGACTGTTTTGTCCGAAGCCATGATTTTTTCTCACGGACGATTAATGGCGATAATCGGTTTTTGTGTGACGTTATTTTTATCTACAAACGGAATTGCTGTTGTGCTTAAAGGGTTAAATCGAGCTTATAAAGTTACTGAAACAAGAAATTTTATATACACCCGCGCTTTGTCATTACTAATGGTTTTCGTTGATACTATGGTAATGTTTTTGAGCATTAACCTTATTGTATTCGGTAAAGCTATTATAAACCTTATGGTAAGCCATTTTCATATGTCAAAAGGGGTTGCGATTACACTGCTTACTCTTCGCTGGCCTGTGGCATTTGCAGCGTTGTTCTTTATGGCATTTTTAAGCTATTACATTTTGCCTGACCTGCGCGGCAATGAAAGATTTAAGAGAAAAAGTGCAATTCCGGGAACCTGGTTTTTTACAACTTTCTGGCTAATCGGTTCTTGGGGTTTTTCTATTTATGTAAACAACCTGAAAACATATAACATGGTTTACGGAACAATCGGAGCGTTTGCTGTTCTTATGGTATGGCTTTATTATACGTCTGTTCTAATCCTTATAGGCGGCGAGATAAATTCTCAGGTTTATAACCAGTTGGAGCGGAAGGCGCAGGAAATCAGAGATGATTTTGCAAAACTTTCTGTTATAGAAAAAATTGTTCAAAAAGTTAAAAAAACTGATGAAAAATAACATTATTTTATAAATAATGGTTTTACAAGAACGTAAATGTCATTAAACAATACAAATACCAGAAGCAGTATTAACAACGAGAAGAATACTGTCATAATTTTATTTGCAACTTCTTCATCTACAGGTTTTCCCTGAATTTTTTCAATAAGTAAAAATAACAGGTGTCCGCCGTCAAGTGCAGGTATCGGTAAAATATTCAATATTGCAAGGTTCATTGATATTACCGCGGTAAGAAGAATTCCGTAGAAAATTCCTTCACTGCTTATAATATCTCCGCCCATTTTAGTAATTAAAACTACGCCATGCATATTTTTAAGCGGAATTTTGCCTGTAAATAATTGTTTTAAAACAATTATCATTGATTTTGTTTCATTGTAAAGATAATTCCAGCTTGCCGAAAATGCAGATTTTACCCCTGTAATCGGGATAAGAACTTCTTTTCTGTCAAGAGTAATTCCGATAAGCCCGTCTTTGTCGGAATAAACCGTATTAAGTGCTACCACTTCGCCGTTTCGTAAAACTTTTATATCAAGCGGTCTTTCGCTGTCAGATAGTGCATATGCCAGATCTTTAAGACTGAATGTTCCGTCGGTTTCTAAGAATTTTTGGTCTTTTGCTTTGTCACGGAGTTGTATTTGTTCGTCTGAAAGTTTAGTTTCATCAGGTTTATAGAGCTCAACTGCATTTAAGACGTTTCTGCTTAAAACAACTTTTTCTTCTTTTTGAATTTGTTCGGGAATTTTTACGATTAAACCCTCAGGGATAATTTCATCTTTCGTATAAGCAGGGTTAAGTTTTTTGAGATATTCGCAGTTTTTTTCTGCTAAACCTTCGTTGGTTTTGCCGTCAAAAGAAGCACTGTACAGAGCGTAAAGGTTCAGCCCGTATTTTGTATTAACCTGACTTCCGTTAACTTCAATAATTTTATCGCCTTTTTTAAGTCCTGATTGCCAAACGCTTGCTTCTTTCGGGGCAACTATGTCATTAACATAAATATCAAATTTCCCTGACGGCATATTATGCCACAAAGCAGCTGTCAAAAGTACAAGTACATAGGCACAAATTACATTTGCAATAACACCTGCAGAAAATATAATTGCCCTTTGCCAGATTGGTTTGTTCATTAATCTGTCGGGAGAATTCTGCGGAAGGTTCGAATCTTTGTCGTCATCAGGGAATGATACGTATCCGCCGAAAAGAAAAGCGTGAACGATTAAAGTAATATTACCGACTTTCTTTTCCCATAATGTAGGTCCAATCGGTAAACCTATGCCAAACTTATCGACTTTAACTTTAAAAAGCAAAGCCGCTCCGAGATGTCCGAGTTCATGGACAAGAATTAACAGACCGATTAACAAAATCATTATGATGACTGACATAAAATTATTTTCCCTCTCTTAATATAATAATTCTTTCAGATAGTTCGGTAATGCGAAACGTGCATTGTGGTAATCTTTATTATATATTTTGCAGGTTTTTACAATATCTTCGTATCTGTCATCTGCAAAGTATGATAAAGGTTTAACCTCAGTTGAGCAGAACGCCCATGCCCAGTATCCGCCGGGGTAGGTCGGAATATTTGATGTGTATGTTGAACAAATAGGAAATACTTTTTTCAACAAATTATACATTTTTTTGATTTCTTCTTTGTTAACAAACGGGCTTTCTGATTGTGCGGCAACAATGCCGCCTTCTTTAAGCGAATTTTTAACGTTTGTGTAGAATTCTTCTGTAAACAATCCTTCCCCGGGTCCCATAGGATCTGTAGAATCTATTAAAACAATATCGTATTCGTTCTTTTTGTCTTTGATAAATTCTATTGCGTCTTCAACTTTAATTTCAACACGCGGGTCTGAAAGACCACAAGAAATTGTCGGTAAAAATTCTTTACAAGCATCAATTACCATTCCGTCAATTTCGCAGAGTACAACTTTTTTAACTGATTTGTGTTTTAGAACTTCTCTAACTGTACCGCCGTCGCCTCCGCCTATAACAAGAACGCTTTCGGGGTTTTTGTGGTGCATCATCGGAATATGTGAAATCATTTCGTGGTAATGGTATTCGTCTCCCTCTGTTGTCATCATTAAATCGTCAAGTGTTAAAACACGTCCGAGTTCGGATTCTGTTTCAAAAACTTCGACTTTTTGGAAGTCAGATTGTTTTGAAAATAAAACTTTACCTGCTTTTATAGCAATCCCGAAGCCTGCGGGTGTAATTTCGTGATAATATCCGTTTTCTATTCCGTTTTTAATCATTTTTTGTAGTCTCCTTTTTTTTGATTATACAATAAAAAAAGAAAACAGGTTTGAGGTGAATTATAATAATTTTAATAATATTTCAAGGGTAAGCTTTTAAACTTATTATTTTTCTATCTATTTTTAATAATATTGACATTTTTTCCTTTTGCTATATATTATAACTAATGAGAGTAAGCCCTAATCATCTTTATACTTTGAGGGACAAACTATAAATTTGTATAACCGCAAAGGAAAGGAGGTGATATTATGGAATTCAATGTAACTGAAAAAGCGCTAATACTTATCTTAATGATAGTCGTAGCGCTTAAATTCCAAAAATAGAGGGCTTTTTATGGGGCAAGGTGGAACTTGCTCCGCCCTTTTCTTATATTATTTATTATTTTCAATAATTTGTCAAGGGTTTTTATCTTCAACGAACTCAATGTGGTAACCTAAAATACGTTATGCACATTATAATAAATCAGTAAAATCATCAATTTCCTGAAAATCGAAAAATTCTTTCATAGTAATACCAAGTCCACTACAGATTTTTAAAATGGTATAAACTCTCGGTTCTTTCGTGCTTCTTTCTATTTCACTCAGACCACCTTTTGAAATACCACTTTGATAAGCTAATTGTTCTAGCTTAAAATTATGCTTTTTACGAAGAGTATGTATTCTATTACAAATTATTTTTTTTAATTTTTCTTCATTCATTTTAAATATCTATTAACGTAAAATCTTCACCAAGCTCATCTTTAAGTTTTTGTGCAAATTCCGAAAAACTTAAATTGTGTGCTTCAATAATTTTCCAAATAGTTATAAATTTTATGCAAAAAACACCATTTTCTATTCTGCTGTAATTACCGCTGCTTAAATCAAATTCATTCGCAAACTTATTTGCAGAAATTCCTTTTTCCATACGAAGTTGTTTTACAACTTTTCCAAGTATTTTATTAAAATGTAAAATTTTTTCGTCTTTGTATTGCATATATGCAGTATAAAGATTAATATAAAAAGTGTACTCTATGTATGCAGAGGTTATTTTGTGAGGTTACATGTATAACACAGCTTAAATAATTATTCAGACAGGGAAATAATAATGTTATATATTGTTCTCAATTTTTTATCGTCACAACCAGATAATAAATGATTAATGTCCCTTTTTAAATCATTAACTTTATCTGTGTTATGGATAAAATCAGGCTTTAATAATGAACTAGCTTCAACATTGAAATAATTTGCAAATTCAGCAAGAACTTCACTTGAAGTAAATGCACGTCCTATTTCAATAGCTGATATAGTTTCTCTTTCAAGGTTAACAATTTCTGCTAATTGTTCTTGAGATAGATTTTTAGCTAATCTTAGTCTTTTTATATTTTTGCCTAAATATTGCTTTATATCGTTGCTGTTCATTTTTAATTGTTAACTCAACACTTTTAAAACACTATATAAAATTTCGAATTTGGTTTTGTCGTTTTTTATTAAATTATATCTTTTTTTAAAGTCTTTATGAGTTTGAGCTGTATCTTCAATTGTGTTATTTGTAAATAATTCACTTGGTTCTACATTTAATACATTAATAATTTTAGAAAGATTTTCAGTATTAGGAAAGTGTTTTCCACATTCAATATTACTTATTGCTGATGGTCCAATCCCAACTTCTTCAATAAATTTTTCTTGAGTAAATCCTCTTAATTCACGGTATTTACGTATATTACTGCCTAAAATCTTTCTTATATCAATAGTATTTTTTTTCATATTCTATATACTAGAGTTTTATTTGAATTATTATAATAACGTAAGTTAATAAGTTACTTATTGTAATACGCTATATTTTATGGTAAAAAATTTATTTGGAAGGAGTGTTATGAGTTCATAATAGTAAATAATTATTTTTTCAGAGCAATAATTACGTTGTAAATTCTTTCAACAAAATCGTCATTACAATCAGAAAGTAAACGGGTAATCTCTTTTTTTAAATTTTTTATTTTGTCTGTTTCTTCGACAAATGTTGATTTGAAGAAAACGTAAGATTCAACGTTAAAGAAATTTGAGGCATTTGAAAGAAGCTCACTTGAAATAAATGTTCTGCCGGTTTCAATAAGTGCAATAGAATTTGGTTGCATCTTAAGAGCTTCTGCTAATTGTTCTTGTGTAAGACCTTTAGCTTTTCTTAGTTTTTTTAAATTTTCGCCGACAATTTTTTTTATTTTATTGCTATCTGTCATACACAACATTTTAGTTTCTTTTTTTGACCTCTTCTATTGGTTTAAAACAAAACTATTTGGTTAATATTTATAAAAGGAGATAACAATGCTTAACCCTCTAAAACTAAAAATGATACTTTGTAAAATGCTCACTTTCTGGATAATTCCTTCAGCTAAAAGAAAGCTTGTTAGAGAATTTTTATTCTGGTTTTCCTTTGGGGATTATTGCAGGTTTAAAAATGCCGGTTACAAAATTGTTTCACTGGGTAATAGCTGTCTGACCAGAGCTTTGTCAGTTGCATCGGGTTTAAAGCCGCGGCGATTTTACGGAGAAAAATCCTGCCCGTTTGATTTGTGCAGATGTAATGATATTAAAAGAATAACAGAGCTTATTGACAATGACTTTTCGGATTTCTTTAAAAGCATTGATTTCGATGCATTTCCGCATGATTTGGAATTGAGTTTGACACAGTTCCAAAAACGGTATCAAGCAAGAATTCAGAATTTTCTCGATATCCAAAATTCAGAAAAAACAGTTTATTATGTTTATTCTAATTACGACAAAGTACCTGATACCGATGAAATAACAAGGTTATATCAAGTGTTAAAAGCAAAACGGGGCGCAAAATCGTTTGCACTTGTCATTTTGACAAACAGTTATATTGATGTTCCCGAAATTATCCAGATACCTTATGACATACAAATTAACGACAGCAAAGCTATTGAGTATATTATTAACAGGTATCAGAATTATAATAATAAATATACGGTATTTTGTGATTATATGAAAGAAAAGTTAAAAGAAATTATTCACCCATAATATGTAAATGAAGGTGAAAAACTTCCTGACCTGCTTCTTTGCCTGTGTTAATCAATGTTTTGTAAGATTTTAAACCGATTTTTTCAGTTGTTTCTTTAACAGCCATAAGCAATTCACCCATAAGATTTTTATCTTCAAGTTCGTTTAAAGACGCAACGTGGACTTTCGGAACCACAAGCAGATGAACGGGAGCTTTCGGATTAATATCTTTAAAAACAACCGCATAATCATTTTCATATACAAATTCGGTATTAAAATCACCGTTTATAATTTTACAAAAGATACAATCGTTATTCATTACTCATCTCCTTAATTTTCTATTATTATATCTTAAAAAAATGTAAACTGACTTGCCATTTAAATTTATGTAAAGTAAAATAGAATTACTTGGGACCCTTGGGGAGGAAATATAATATTTATGCCGGAATTAGCAAGACGACAGTACGACAGGCAGCATTACAGGATTAATCATTATAATACGGATTACCATAACGCGGGCAATGTTCAAATAGTCAGAGAGCCTGTGCGGATAAGACGTAAAGTTGATACTAAAAAGGTTCAAAGAAACTACTTAATTCACAGGATTGTATCAGTTGCGGTTGTTTCACTTTTGGGACTTACTATTTTGCCTGCGGGATTTAACAAGGTAACGAAAATGATGTTTAATCCTACACCTTATAAAGAGGTCAGGGCTGATTACCATAAGCTTTTGTTCCCGACTTCCGATTATCTTTCAAACCACTGGTTTTTAGGTGAACGTTCGCTTGAGGGTGCACAAATTAAAAAACCTCAAATGACGTCACTTGTTGAGGGATCTCGTCTTTCTGGACTTGAAAATCAGTTTAATAATCTTTCTGCAATGTATCCTTCAATACATCCTTCAATTTACGTCTGGGATTACGAAACGGGGGATTATGCAGATATTAACGCGGATGAAATTTTTCCGACCGCAAGTATTATAAAACTTCCTGTTCTGGTTCAATTGTTCCGTTCTATTGAAAAAAATCAGCTTACAATTTATGACGAAATGCCTTTGACAGAATATTACAGAACAGAGGGTTCTGGAAGTCTACAGTTTAAGGCGGCAAATTCTAAATATTCTATTGACACTCTTGCAAGAATGATGATTACGGAGTCTGACAATTCGGCAACAAACATGCTTATGGCACGGCTCGGCTCAATGACGGACATTAATTCCGGCATTAGAGAATGGGGGTTGAAACATACATACGTTCAAACATGGCTTCCTGATTTAGGAGGTACAAATCATTCTACAGCACGCGACATGGCGCAAATCCTTTATAATATTGATAACCCTCAATTTTTGAGTACAAGTTCGCGTGAAAAAATATTTGATTATATGGGTCATGTGCACAATAACCGTTTAATCGCGGCAGGTCTGCCTGCAGGAGCTACATTCCTGCATAAGACGGGTGATATCGGAAAAATGCTCGGTGATGCTGGGATAGTTTTTGCTCCGAACGGCAAAAAATATATTGTAGTAATTTTTGCACACCGTCCGCATAACTCACCTTTAGGCAAAGAGTTTATTGTAAAAGCATCAGAAGTTATTTATAATAATATGGTTTATTAAACCTGTTATATACTATGCAAAATAGCCGTTTTTTAATAAAATATATACGGCATTAACTTTGTTAACGGCTTTTGTCTTTTTTATAATATGAGAAATATGATATTTGACTGCAGAGCTTGTTATGAAAAGCGATGACGCAATTTCTCTGTAAGAGTACCCTAATATAATCAGGTTTATGATTTCCTGCTCCCTTTCCGAAAAATCAAAATTAACATTGTCAGACATAATATTAAATCTCCTGATTATAATTCTAAAGTTATCAGCTATATTATTATAGCGGACAGTGATTAGAATTTCAATAGGCAATATCTTACAATTCTGATATGGGCAGAAACATTGAATTAAAAAATAATTTTGGCAAAAAATTAGCTTATTTAAGAAAGAAACGAAATCTTTCGCAAATGCATCTGGCAGAAATTATAGATTCTAATTTTAATTATGTAAGTCAAATTGAATGCGGCAGAGCAAATATTACCATGAACATGTTGATATTACTGGCTGATGCTTTGGATGTTGAAGCTAAAGAATTATTTGATTTTTAATTTTGTTATTTATGCTAAAATTTTTATATGACTAAGATTCTGGACTGTACTCTGCGCGACGGGGGACATATTAACAATTGGAATTTTTCTGATATTTGCGTTCGCGAAACTTTGCGCGCATGCGAAAATTCTGCTGTTGAATACTTTGAAGCAGGATATAATATGCCTCAGTGTATAAAAAAATCTAATGTAAAACTTGTTATCATGGTTGATGCAAAAAATATTTGTTCTGTAAGCAAAAACGCGGATTGTGTCAGACTTGCCTGTTATCCGCATCAGATTTCCGAAGCTCTTGATGCTCTGGAAGAATATAAAAATCAGGGATTTGAAGTTTTTCTCCACCTTATGACCGCAGATAAGTTTGAGGATTATGAACGTTTAAAGAATTGGAAAAACAAAGATATCTTAACTTCAATTTATTTTGCAGACAGTTTCGGTGCATTTATGCCCGTGGATGTTGAGAGAATTTATAAAAAACTGCAGGACTGCGGATTTGAAAATATAAGCTTTCATGCTCACAATAATCTCCAGCTTGCTTTCGCAAATACAATTAAAGCAATAGAACTGGGCGCTTACAGCGTTGATGCAACTGTTTTCGGAATGGGGAGAGGCGGCGGCAATCTTCCGATAGAACTTCTTTTGAAATATCTCGGTAAAGATTATTCACACTATCTGGAACTTATAAGAAAATATTACATTGACTTGTATAATAAATACGGCTGGGGATATAGCTACGACGCTCTTGTCGGCGGTCTGGCAAATATTCATCCATCAAAAGTAAGTCAAACGATTGTATGATGCCTTATTTGCATTCGGCATTTATAATTTTTCTGAAAAGAGGAATTTGGAATGCTATTAACTGACCATGTTCAGGCTATTATAAAATCTGCAAAGTCTATTGTTGTTGCACGTAATTATCCCGAGCTTGCTCCGGAACACTTAATGCTTGCTTTGATGCTTGATCAAAATGATTTGCCTAAAATTTTGCTGGAACGTGTAGGCGTCGATAATCCTGAAATTATTGACAGGCTTAATAATTACGTTTCTAAACGCGCATATTTTGCAAGAGGAAAATTTTCCGATGTAAGATTTTCAACAGAAACCATAATGCTTATGAAAGTTGCTCAGGAAGAAGCAGAAAAGCATGGAGATGACCAAGTTAGCATTGAGCATTTATTTCTTGCTCTTTTCAGACTTGATAACAGAACTTTAAACCACCTCTGGGAGCAGTCGGGAATTAACAGGCTTGAGCTTTACGAAAAAATGACCGAAGAAGTTAATAATATCGTAAACGTTGAGGAAACAATAGGCGAAAATTCTTCTTCATCCCCGTCAAAAGAAGAAAAGAAAAATGATGCACTGGCTAAATATACAACCGATTTAACAGAACTTGCAAAAAATAATAAACTTGACCCCGTAATAGGCAGGGATGACGAAATACGCCGAACAATACGTATTTTGAACAGACGTTCAAAAAATAACCCCGTAATTATCGGTGAACCTGGGGTGGGGAAAACAGCAATTATTGAAGGGCTTGCGCAAAGAATTGTATCAGGAGATGTCCCGGAGAGCCTTAGAAACGACAAAATTCTCGCTCTCGATTTAGGCGCGCTTCTTGCGGGAGCTTCTTACAGGGGGGAATTTGAGGAACGTTTGAAAGCAGTGCTTAAAGCAATTGAAGAAAAATCAGATGATTTAATGCTTTTTATAGATGAAATTCATACCATAATGGGTGCAGGGTCGTCAGAAGGCTCTGCTGATGCGGGAAATCTTTTAAAACCTATGCTTGCCCGAGGCGGAATAAGGGTTATCGGAGCAACAACAACCGATGAATACCGTAAATATATTGAAAAAGATAAAGCCATGGAAAGGCGTTTTCAGCCTGTTATGGCAGAAGAACCTTCCGTTGATACGACAATAAGTATTTTACGCGGACTTAAAGATAAATACGAAGGCTATCACAGTATAAAAATAATGGACAGTGCCATTGTTTCCGCCGTAAAACTTTCTCACAGATATATAGCCGACAGATGCCTTCCCGACAAAGCTATAGATTTACTCGATGAAGCCGCGTCGGCTTTAAGAATAGAAATCGATACTATGCCCGAAGAAATTGATGTATTTATCAGGGAAAAAATTCAGCTTGAAATGAATAAAAAAGCACTCGAAAAAGATAATACAGCTGAGGCTTCTAAAAAACTGGATAAAATTTCAAAAAAAATTACGGATTTGGATGCAAAGATAAATAAACTAAAAGAACAGTGGCTTAAAGAAAAAAAAGTGATAGATTCTGCAGCCGCTGTTAAACGAAATATCGAAAAACTTAAAGCACAAATTGAATTAAATAAGAAAAATCCGACAATGTCAGCATCTCTTGAAGCAAAATACAGCCAGATGCTTGAAATGGAAAGTAAATTACGAACAATTCAGGGGCAGTCGGGCAAAACAAGACTTCTTAAAGAAGAAGTTGATGAAGATGATATCGCATCAATTGTTGCCAAATGGACGGGAATTCCCGTAAACCGCCTGATGGAAGATGAAGCGGGAAAATTAATCGGGATGGAAAAAGTTATGCATGAACGCGTAGTCGGACAGGATGAAGCAGTCAGGAAAATTTCTGATGCAATCCGTCTTTCCCGTTCAGGTTTGCGCGACCCGAAACGTCCTATAGGTACCTTTCTTTTCCTTGGTCCCACAGGTGTCGGTAAAACAGAACTGGGCAAAACTCTTGCTTACATTTTATTTAATGATGAAGATGCTCTTGTACGTATTGATATGTCAGAGTTTATGGAAAAAGCCGCAATTTCAAGATTGGTCGGAGCCACCGCCGGTTACGTCGGGTACGAAGAGGGAGGGCAGCTTACAGAAGCTGTCAGACGTAAACCGTATTCAGTCGTTCTTTTTGATGAAGTTGAAAAAGCCCATCCCGATGTCTTTAATCTTATGCTTCAAATGTTTGATGACGGACGCTTAACCGACGGGCAAGGCAGATTAGTTGATTTCAAAAATACCGTTATAATAATGACCAGTAACCTCGGAAGCGATGTTATTTTGAATGAAACTTTTTCTGAAATTCAAAAGAAAGACGAACTTAATCGCGCTCTTAAAGAAAAATTTAAACCCGAATTTTTAAACCGTATTGACGAAATAATAATGTTTAAAGCTTTGACGCGTGAAGAATTAACGCATATTGTCGATATTCAGACTAACTCTCTGAAAAGACGCCTGCTTGAACAGGATATTGAGCTTGAAATTTCAGATATTGCAAAAAATTACCTTGCTGACGAAGGCTATGAACCTCTTTATGGTGCAAGACCGCTGAAACGGGTAATAAGACAACTTGTTGAAATTCCGATGTCTATGAAAATTCTTGAAGGTAATTTGGTTAAAGGAGATAAAATTTTACTTGATTTGAAAGATAACAGGTTAAACTTTATTAAAAGATAAACATGTGATGTTCCTCTCCCTTTAAAAATATAAAAACATGTTAAATAATGATAAAAAAGGAGTGGAAGTATGAAAAAATTATTAATTAATCTTAAAGTCGGGGGGGGGGCAGTTTAAGCCGCTCCGTTAAAGGTTTTTCGGGCTTTACTCTGGCAGAAATGATGGTAGTAATGCTCATAATGAGCATCATTTTGGCAGCCATGGCACCCGTAATGACCACAAGGAGTAAAGCAGACAGTTCGTCTCCTTGGCGTTATTCCCCTGAGAATTTATCCGATGCTTATTTCGGTCCTGGCGAAAGTCAGATTGCCATGATTGGCCAGCCTAAT
>QWCY01000762.1_pt1 | contig 107998 bp, 94 predicted proteins | sample 1972631 | NCBI WGS metagenome assembly QWCY01 (sample SAMN09866696, study PRJNA288562) | Human gut metagenome isolate pre1_stool, whole genome shotgun sequencing... | isolation source: gut | host: Homo sapiens | place: USA: California
GTTGTCTTACCAGCATCAATATGAGCCATAATTCCGATATTTCTGGTTCTCTCCAATGGATATTCTCTTCCAGCCATGGATAAAACCTCCTATAATTATAATTAGAATCTGTAATGAGCAAAAGCCTTGTTTGCTTCTGCCATCTTGTGCATATCTTCTTTTCTCTTTACTGATGCACCTGTGTTGTTAGCTGCATCAAGAATCTCGTTAGCGAGTCTTTCTTCCATAGTCTTCTCGCCTCTTGCTCTAGAGAATGTAGTCATCCAACGAAGAGCTAAAGCCTGTCTTCTGTCTGGCTTAACTTCGATAGGTACCTGATAAGTAGCTCCACCGATACGTCTAGCCTTAACTTCAAGAACTGGCATAATATTGTTCATAGCTTCTTCAAATACTTCGATAGCTGGTCTCTCAGTCTTAGCTGCAACTCTATCAAAAGCACCGTAAACAATCTTCTGAGCTACTCCTCTCTTACCATCAAGCATAATGTTGTTGATAAGCTTAGTAACTACCTTATTGTTGTAAATAGGATCTGCTAATACATCTCTTTTCTGTGTATGTCCTTTACGTGGCACGGTTCTTCCCTCCTTAATAAATTTATTAAATCATAGGTACTCACAAATAAAAAATGTGTTCGCGCCGTATATATTAACCTGCAACCTCTTGATTAATCTAATTCCGGCACAATTCAAAATTTAATTTGTTCGTAAAAATCAGATTCTTACAAATCTGACTCTTGCAAATTGTAAAACTTGCATGCATTCATATAAATGCGTGTCTTAATTCAGGCTTAATTACTTAGCGTCCTTAGGTCTCTTAGCACCGTACTTAGAACGAGCCTGTCTTCTCTTTGCAACACCTGCTGTATCAAGTGTTCCTCTGATGATGTGGTATCTTGTACCTGGTAAATCCTTTACTCTTCCACCTCTTATAAGAACAACGCTGTGTTCCTGAAGATTGTGTCCCTCACCTGGGATGTAAGATGTTACCTCGATACCATTAGAAAGACGTACTCTGGCAATCTTTCTAAGAGCTGAGTTAGGCTTCTTAGGTGTAGCAGTCTTAACAGCTGTACAAACACCTCTCTTCTGTGGAGAAGAGATATCTGTTGCCTTCTTCTGAAGTGAGTTGTAACCCTTCTGAAGAGCTGGTGCTGTAGACTTCTTTACTGCAGTCTTTCTTCCCTGTTTTACTAACTGGTTAAATGTTGGCATTCCGTTTTCACCTCCCGAAATTAGAATAATGAATGGTTGCATCTTAGTATCAACTAAGAAAATGTTTTGTCACCAAAACAGCGCAAAAATAGTACTTGCCTATTCGCACGCTTTATTAGTATATATATTTGCAAATTCAGTGTCAAGCATTTTTTCAAAAAAAGACAAAAGCGTGCCAGATTTTATCAATCTGACACGCCATAAGTTTCTATAAAGAATTAATCTTCCTGTGTGAAAACAAGCTCGTCTTCACCAGACTCATCTTCATCTTCTTCAATGTAGTTATCTGTAGAACTGATCTTGATATCCTGATAACGCTTCATACCTGTACCGGCAGGGATAAGCTTACCAATAATAACATTCTCTTTAAGACCAATAAGTGGATCAATCTTTCCGTTAATAGCTGCATCTGTAAGAACCTTAGTTGTCTCCTGGAATGAGGCAGCTGACATAAATGATGTAGAAGCAAGTGAAGCCTTAGTAATACCAAGGATAATCGGAGTACCTGTAGCAGGTGTCTTTCCTTCTTCCTCAAGTCTCTCATTAACTTCCTGGAACTCAATTGTATCAACCTGTGATCCTGGAAGGAACTTAGAATCTCCAGCTTCATCAACAACTATCTTCTTAAGCATCTGACGAACGATAAGCTCAATATGCTTATCATTGATATCAACACCCTGGATACGGTAAACCTTCTGAACTTCACGAAGGAGATAATCCTGAACAGCTCTTACACCAAGAATTCTTACAATATCATGTGGATTCTCAGAACCCTCTGTGATTTCCTCACCCTTAGCAACAACCTGTCCTTCAACAACCTTTTCTCTTGTATCCTTAGATAATGGATAAGCCTTTGAATTACCTTCATCATCAGTTATAACGATTTCAGTCTTCTTCTCAGTCTTAACAATGCTTACAGTTCCGCCAAACTCAGCAAGTACAGCAAGCATCTTAGGCTTTCTTGCCTCGAAAAGCTCTTCTACTCTAGGAAGACCCTGAGTAATGTTATCACCGGCAACACCACCTGTATGGAATGTTCTCATAGTAAGCTGTGTACCAGGCTCACCGATTGACTGGGCTGCGATAATACCAACAGCTTCACCAACCTGAACAGTCTGACCAGTTGCCATGTTAGTTCCATAACATTTAGCACATACACCAATGTGTGAACGGCAAGTAAGGATTGTTCTAATCTTAACCTTATCAACACCAGTCTTAATAATAGCTTCTGCTCTCTTAGGAGTTACAAGATGGTTAGCTTCAACAATAACCTCGCCTGTAGCCGGGTCAACAATATCCTCAGCTAAGTATCTTCCTGTAATACGCTCCTGTAATGGCTCAAGGATATCTTCCTTGGCATCACTTGAGTTAGTAGCTCTGTTATTAACAAATGAGTAAACATACATACCAGGTATCTGCTTACCTGCGCTACAATCTGTCTCTCTGATAATAAGATCCTGAGAAACATCAACAAGTCTTCTTGTAAGGTATCCTGAATCGGCTGTACGAAGGGCTGTATCTGAAAGTCCTTTACGGGCACCGTGAGCTGAAATAAAGTATTCCAGAACATCAAGACCTTCACGGAAGTTTGACTTGATAGGAAGTTCGATAGTGTTACCTGATGTATCAGCCATCAAACCACGCATACCTGCTAACTGCTTAATCTGCTGGTTAGAACCACGGGCACCTGAGTCAGCCATCATGAAGATGTTGTTATATTTATCAAGACCCTGAAGAAGGGCATCCTTAATCTTATCATCAGTCTCCTGCCATACGCGGATAACATTCTTATGTCTTTCCTCGTCAGTAGCCTGACCTCTGTTATATTTAACAGTAATCTGTTCAACTTTCTTTTCTGCCTCAGCAAGAAGCTGCTTCTTGACTGGTGGCACTGTCATCTCAGAAATAGAAACAGTCATGGCAGCTCTGGTAGAGTACTTATAGCCCATAGCCTTGATATCATCAAGAACCTCTGCAGTTGTTGTAGTACCATGAGTATTGATAACATGCTGTAAGATATCCTTAAGCTGCTTCTTTCCTACATGGAAATCAACTTCTGGAAGTAATAAATTCTCTTCCTTGCTTCTGTCAACATATCCTAAATCCTGAGGGAGAATCTCATTAAATATAAGTCTTCCAAGTGTAGACTCAATATTACCTGAAAGCTCTTCTCCGTTAACATTCTTAGTTACATGAACCATAATCTTGGCATGTAATGTAATTACACCGTTCTCATAAGCAAGAACTGCTTCATTAATGCTCTTAAAAATCTTACCCTCGCCCTTTGCGCCTGGTCTTTCCTGTGTGAGATAGTAAATACCAAGTACCATATCCTGTGAAGGAACGGCAACAGGACCACCATCAGATGGCTTAAGAAGGTTGTTAGGTGAAAGAAGCATAAATCTACACTCTGCCTGAGCCTCAACAGAAAGTGGAAGATGGACAGCCATCTGGTCACCATCGAAATCGGCATTGAACGCTGTACATACAAGTGGATGAAGCTTAATAGCCTTACCTTCTACAAGGATTGGCTCGAAAGCCTGAATACCAAGTCTGTGAAGTGTAGGAGCACGGTTAAGCATAACTGGATGCTCTTTAATAACGTCTTCAAGTACATCCCATACTTCTGGCTCAAGATGTTCTACGCTCTTCTTAGCTTTCTTAATATTATCTGCAAGATTACGTCTTACAAGCTCTCTCATAACAAATGGCTTGAATAACTCAATAGCCATCTCTTTAGGAAGACCACACTGGTAAATCTTAAGCTCTGGTCCTACTACGATAACTGAACGTCCTGAGTAGTCAACTCGCTTACCAAGAAGGTTCTGTCTGAAACGTCCCTGCTTACCCTTTAATAAATCTGATAAAGACTTAAGCGCTCTGTTACCAGGACCTGTTACTGGACGACCATTTCTACGTCCATTATCGATAAGAGCATCAACAGCTTCCTGAAGCATTCTCTTCTCGTTACGTACAATAATTTCAGGAGCTCCAAGCTCAAGAAGTCTTGCAAGTCTGTTATTTCTGTTAATAATTCTTCTGTAAAGATCATTAAGATCTGAAGTTGCAAAACGTCCACCATCAAGCTGGACCATAGGTCTTAAATCTGGTGGAATTACAGGGATTTCTGTAAGAATCATCCACTCAGGCTTAGTTCCTGCATTCTTAAATGCTTCAACAACTTCAATTCTCTTTATAAGTCTGGCAGCCTTCTGAGAAGTAGTGTTAGCAAGCTCTTCCTTAAGTCTTACTTCTTCTTCTTCAAGGTTAACCATCTGTAGGAGCTCGAGGATTGCCTCAGCTCCCATACCAACACGGAAAGCCTTGCTTCCGTACTGCTCACAGAGTTCTCTGTATTCAGTCTCTGAAAGAATCTTCTTGAAAGGAATATCTGTTTCACCTGGATCAATTACAATATATGAAGCAAAATATAATACCTTTTCAAGGTTCTTAGGACCAATATCAAGAATGAGATCCATGCGGCTAGGAATACCCTTGAAGTACCAGATGTGAGATACTGGTGCAGCAAGATGGATATGACCCATACGGTCTCTTCTTACGCTGGCCTTAGTAACCTCAACACCACATTTATCGCAGACAATACCCTTGTCCTTAATCTTCTTATACTTACCGCAGTGGCACTCCCAGTCCTTGCTAGGACCAAATATTCTTTCGCAGAAAAGTCCGTCCTTTTCTGGCTTAAGTGTTCTATAGTTAATTGTTTCAGGTTTGGTAACCTCACCATGAGACCACTCCAAAATATTCTCAGGAGAAGCAAGCTTAATCTGAATCTTATCAAATTTCATTGACTTATTTGATTTAATTTCTTCTGCCATTATAGTGCTCCCTTCTAATTAATATTCATCTGAATTGCCATCGCCGTAATCGTCATCAAAATCATCGGCCATATCAAAATCAGCTTCATCATCTGAATCTACAGCATCTTCTGTTCCATCTTCATTAAGAGTAACTGTTGACATACCGCCAGCCTTGTACTCTGCCTCTTCCTCTCTGCTGTTTCTTCTGTATCCATTACCTTCATCAAGAACCTTCTTGAAATCAGTAACTTCATATTCAGAACTCTCAAGAAGTCTGACTTCATTGTTGTCCTGATCAAGAACTCTAACATCAAGTGCGAGTGACTGAAGTTCCTTAAGAAGAACCTTGAATGATTCTGGAACTCCTGGTTCAGGAATATTCTCACCCTTAATAATAGCTTCGTAAGTCTTAACTCGTCCTACAACATCATCAGACTTAACAGTAAGGATTTCCTGAAGAGTATAAGCAGCACCATAAGCCTCAAGTGCCCAAACTTCCATCTCTCCGAATCTCTGTCCACCGAACTGAGCCTTACCACCAAGTGGCTGCTGAGTTACAAGTGAGTAAGGACCAGTTGAACGTGCATGAATCTTATCATCAACAAGATGATGAAGCTTTAAGTAATGCATGAATCCGATAGTTACAGGGCTGTCAAAGTACTCACCTGTTCTACCATCTCTAAGTCTTACTTTACCATCACGGCCGATTGGAACACCCTTCCACTCAGCTCTGTGATCTCTGTGTTCTGAAAGGTAATCAAATACCTCTTTATTAAGAACATCTTTATACTGTGCTGTAAATGTAACCATATCCTCAGGATATTCTTCGCCATTCTTCTCAGCCTCAGCCTTCTGGGCTGCAAGCTCTTCATCATCGAATGGATGGTTAGCATAAGCATTTGCCATATCAAGAGTATCCATAATATCATTCTCATCTGCACCATCGAATACTGGAGTAGAAATGTTAAATCCAAGTACCTTGGCAGCAAGACTTAAATGAATCTCGAGGACCTGTCCAATGTTCATTCGTGAAGGAACGCCCAGTGGGTTAAGTACGATATCAAGAGGACGGCCATTAGGAAGGAATGGCATATCTTCAACAGGAAGTACTCTTGAAACGACACCCTTGTTACCATGACGACCAGCCATCTTATCACCAACGCCAATCTTTCTCTTCTGTGCAATATATATACGAACAGACTTGTTAACTCCTGGTGAGAGTTCATCTCCGTTCTCTCTTGTAAATGTCTTAACAGCAACGACGATACCATAAGCACCATGAGGTACCTTAAGTGAAGTATCTCTTACTTCTCTTGCTTTCTCACCAAAGATAGCTCTAAGAAGTCTCTCTTCAGCAGTAAGCTCTGTCTCTCCCTTAGGAGTAACCTTTCCAACAAGAATATCTCCGGCTCTTACCTCAGCACCAACGCGGATAATACCGTTCTCATCAAGATCCTTTACAGCATCTGAACCTGTTGAAGGAAGATCTCTTGTAATCTCTTCAGGTCCTAACTTAGTATCTCTTGCTTCTGTCTCATATTCTTCAATATGAATAGATGTATACACATCATCTCTTACGAGACGCTCACTAAGAAGTACAGCATCCTCGTAGTTATAACCTTCCCAAGTCATGAAACCGATAAGAGGGTTCTTACCGAGGGCAATCTCACCATTAGATGTAGATGGACCATCAGCAATAACATCTCCTGCCTTAACCTCATCACCCTTGAAAACAATAGGTCTCTGGTTATAGCAGTTGCTCTGGTTACTTCTTGAGAACTTAGTAAGCTTGTATTCGCGCGCCTTGCCATCCTTTTCTCTGATAACAATCTTGTTAGATTCAGAAGAAAGAACAACACCATCAGCCTCTGCAACTACACATACGCCTGAGTCAACAGCAGTCTTATTCTCAATACCAGTTCCGATAACAGGAGCTTCTGTCATAAGAAGAGGTACGGCCTGACGCTGCATGTTAGAACCCATGAGGGCACGTGTACAGTCATCATTCTGAAGGAATGGAATCATTGATGTAGCAACTGAGAATACCATCTTAGGAGATACATCCATAAGATCAATCTGGCTCTTATCGAACTGAGAAGTTTCTTCTCTGTAACGTCCAGATACAGTATTTCTTACGAAATAACCATTCTCATCAATCTCAGCATTAGCCTGTGCTACATGGAAATCATCTTCCTCATCAGCTGTGAAGTAACGCACTTCATCAGTAACTCTTGGATTCTTAGGATCAGACTTATCTACAATACGATAAGGAGCTTCAACGAATCCATATTCATTAATTCTTGCATAAGATGCAAGAGAGTTAATAAGACCAATGTTAGGTCCTTCAGGAGTCTCGATAGGACACATTCTACCATAATGAGTATAGTGTACATCTCGAACCTCGAAACCTGCACGATCTCTTGAAAGACCACCAGGACCAAGGGCTGAAAGACGTCTCTTATGAGTAATCTCACTAAGAGGGTTATTCTGATCCATGAACTGTGACAACTGCGAACTTCCGAAGAATTCCTTAATAGCAGCTGTTACAGGCTTAATATTAATAAGTGACTGTGGAGATATTCCGCTAAGATCCTGTGTAGACATTCTCTCACGGACCACTCTTTCCATTCTTGAGATACCAATTCTGAACTGGTTCTGAAGAAGCTCTCCTACAGCTCTGATACGTCTGTTTCCAAGGTGATCGATATCATCCTTAGTACCAACACCATATTCAAGGTGCATATTATAATTAATAGAAGCAAGAATATCTTCCACTGTAATATGCTTAGGAATAAGATCAGCAATATTCTTAGTAATAGCTTCCTTAATATCCTCTAAAGACTCATTCTCAGCAAGAATCTGTGCAAGAACAGGATAGTATACATACTCTGTTACACCAAGCTCCTTAGCTTCTTCTTCGCTGATATCAACCCATTTGGTAATATCAACCGCACGGTTAGAAAGAATCTTAACAACTCTGTCAGATACTGTACCATCAGCAGCCTTAACTTCTACAGTAATGAATACTGAAGGAACAGCTGCATCCTGAATAGCCTGTGCTGATTCTCTTGTAAGCTTCTCACCTGCTGTTGCAATAACAGTTCCGTTCTCATCAACAACATCCTCAGCAAGAACCTGTCCTGTAATTCTGCTCTTAAAAGAAAGCTTCTTATTAAACTTATATCTTCCTACGTGTGCAAGATCATATCTTCTTGGGTCAAAGAACATACCTGAAATAAGTGCTTCAGCACTCTCTACAGATAATGGTTCTCCTGGTCTTAACTTCTTATAAAGTTCAAGAATACCTTCCTGATAGTTAGTAGAAGTATCCTTCTCCATAGTAGCAAGAAGCTTAGGTTCCTCGCCAAAAATATCAAGAATCTCCGCATTAGTACCAAATCCTAATGCTCTGATAAGAACAGTAATAGGAACCTTCTTATTACGGTCAACCTTAACATAGAATATATCATTAGCATCTGTTTCATACTCTAACCATGCACCTCTGTTAGGAATTACCTGACAGCTGTACAAGAAAATCTTACCATACTTATCTTTCTGTATATCATAATAAATACCAGGTGAACGTACCAACTGGCTGACAATAACTCGTTCAGCACCATTAATTACAAATGTACCTGTCTTAGTCATTAATGGCAGGTCTCCCATGAAAATCTCATGCTCGCTGATGCTTTCTGTCTCTTTGTTATGAAGTCTTACTGTAACCTTAAGAGGCGCTGCATATGTAGCATCTCTTTCTTTACACTCTTCAATTGAATACTTAACTTCGTCTTCACATAACGCAAAATCTACGAATTCCAGACTTAATCTTCCATTATAGTCTGCAATTGGAGATATGTCATCAAAGACCTCTTTCAAGCCTTCATTCAAAAACCACTGGTAAGAATCCTTCTGCACCTCAATAAGGTTAGGCATCTCAAGAACTTCTTTCTGTCTTGAGAAACTCATACGCATTGCCTTGCCCGACGTTATTGGGCGTAATCTGTTTTTCTCCATTGACGTTTCACCCCTTAGTTTTCTTCACATTAATATATTACATTATCAGTAAATGTGCAAAGAATAAGCACAATTTACCACAATAGTGCATTGTCCATAGTACATCAAAGATATATATATGTCAAGGGATTTTTGAAAATTTCCATGAATATTCAGAATTGTATAAAGATAATAGTGTTTCTGCCATAGCTGGCATAATAAAATAAAGATGTAATTTATAGAAAAAAGAAAAGACAGGAGCCGTGAAGGCCCGCTGTCTTTCTTATTATATTCATTAGAACAATCAAGTGAATTACTTAAGAGTAACCTTAGCTCCAACTTCTTCAAGCTTCTTCTTGATTTCCTCAGCCTCTTCCTTAGAAGCCTGCTCCTTAACAACCTTAGGTGCGCCATCAACAACGTCCTTAGCTTCCTTTAATCCAAGACCTGTGATTTCACGAACAACCTTGATAACCTTAACCTTCTGATCTCCAGCTTCTGTAAGCTCTACATCAAATTCTGTCTTCTCCTCAGCTGCTGCTGCGCCAGCACCTGCTGCTGCAACTACAACGCCTGCTGCTGCAGATACGCCGAATTCTTCTTCACAAGCCTTAACTAAATCGTTAAGCTCTAATACTGATAAACCTTTAATAACTTCAATGATTTCCTGTGTTGTCATTATTATAATCTCCTTTTTAATATTATTCTAAAATCGAAAGAGCATCTATGCTGCTTTCATAGTTAATTCAGTGTTAAACTGATTAAGCAACTTCCTCGTTCTTCTCAGCAATCTGCTTAATAACACGAGCAAAGTTTGTAATAGGTGACTGGATACTTCCAAGTAACTTTGAAAGAAGTTCCTCTCTTGAAGGGATAGTAGCGATTGTAGCGATACCTGCTGCATCGTAGAATGTTCCTTCAACAACGCCACACTTTAACTCAAGAGCATTAGCTGTCTTAGCAAAGTTAGCTAAGATTCTTGCAGGTGCTGTAGCATCTGTCTTGCAGAATGCAATAGCATTAGTTCCTTCAAGAGCATCAGTAATTGGCTCGAACTCTGTTCCAGCAACAACTCTCTTTACTAAAGTGTTCTTATAAACCTTATAAACCACACCAGCTTCTCTTAACTGCTTACGAAGCTGTGTATCCTGTTCTACTGTAAGACCGCTGTAGTTAACTACAACAACGCCCTGAGCGCCATCAAAGTTATCTTTAATCTCATCAATAGTAGATGTCTTAAGGCCTACATTCTTTAAAATAGCCATGAATAATTACCTCCTGTTAGATTCTTGCTTCATATAGAAGCGATTTTGCCTAAGTGAAGATTATTCGTCTATAGTTTCCCTACAAACAAAACCCTCTCTGCCAGCGACAGAGAGGGAATAATTAATCAAATCCTTAAATCCTCGGTAGGCGTGTTACCTTTAACCATCATCAGTAATACTGAATCCGGACCTGCTGTCTACGGCAAAATATTATGTTAACAGCAAAATGCTGCTCACAAGCTGATAGTATACTATCAAAATATATTAATGTCAACCGTTTTTAATCAAAAATCTGATTAACCCACATACTTGGCTGTGCTTAACTTAACACCAGGTCCCATAGTAGAAGTGAGAACTACACTTCTAAGATAAGCTCCCTTAAGTGAAGATGGCTTAGCCTTAACGATTGCATCCATAATAGCCTGGAAGTTGTCTGATAACTGCTCCTCTGTGAATGAAGCCTTACCAATTGGCACGTGAATGATATTAGTCTTGTCAAGTCTGTACTCGATCTTACCAGCCTTGATATCATTAACAGCTTTTGTTACATCCATAGTAACTGTACCAGCCTTAGGGTTTGGCATTAATCCCTTAGGACCAAGTACACGACCAAGACGACCAACAACACCCATCATATCTGGAGTTGCAACAACAACGTCGAACTCGAACCAGTTATCGTTCTGGATCTTAGGAATAAGCTCCTCGCCACCAACGAAATCTGCTCCAGCTGCAAGAGCCTCATCAGCCTTAGCACCCTTAGCAAATACTAATACACGTACAGTCTTACCTGTTCCGTGTGGAAGAACAACAGCTCCTCTGATCTGCTGCTCAGCGTGACGTCCATCACAACCTGTTCTGATATGTGCTTCGATTGTCTCGTCGAATTTAGCAGTAGCGTTCTTCTTTACTAATGAGATAGCGTCTGCTGCTTCATATAATGTCTGGCGGTCAATATTCTTGGCTGCCTCAACGTATTTCTTTCCTCTTTTCATTATAAACCTCCTAGTGGTAATATCGGAAGGATTCTATCTTTCCTCCCACAATAATCATGAATCAAATGTAGATTAGTCTTCTACAACGATACCCATACTCTTAGCTGTTCCTTCGATCATAGAAGTAGCTGCTTCGATAGATGCAGCGTTAAGATCTGGCATCTTAAGCTCAGCGATCTTCTGAACTTCTGCTCTCTTAATAGTAGCAACCTTAGTCTTGTTAGGTACGCCTGATCCTGACTTAATGTTGCAAGCCTTCTTAAGAAGTACTGCTGCAGGTGGAGTCTTTGTAATAAAGCTGAAGCTTCTATCAGCATAAACTGTAATAACTACAGGTATGATAAGATCTCCCTGATCTGCTGTCTTAGCATTGAACTGCTTTGTGAATTCTACGATGTTAACACCGTGCTGACCAAGTGCTGGACCAACTGGTGGAGCTGGTGTAGCCTTGCCGGCAGGAATCTGTAATTTAATATATCCTGTTACTTTCTTTGCCATTTTGGCACCTCCTAAAAATAAATGTGGTAATTGGCGACCATCATAATATTACCCGCTATCCATCTCCCAAGAATCACCTTTAGGTGATTCTTGCAAATGAATTAGCGAAGCTAATTCATTTTGGTCTCCCACGTCCCAGGATCGGGACTGCTTCTTACAATAACTTCACATCTGTGAAATCAATCTCGACCGGTGTTTCACGACCGAACATCTCAACATTAATTGTAAGGCACTGCTTGCCCTCATTAATATTGGTAATCTCACCAACTGTATCTTCCCATGCACCAGAGAGGATCATAACCTTATCGCCGACCTTGCCAGCGAACTGGATAACAGGCTTAACTTCCTGTTCTTCCTCAAGGCTTATGCCGAGATTCTTAATTTCTGTTGGTGTAAGTGGTACTGGCTTTGATCCAGGACCAACAAACCCTGTAACACCTCTTGTGTTTCTGACAACATACCAACTATCGTCGTTCATTACCATCTTCACAAGAACGTATCCAGGAAACATTTTCTTCTGAGCAGCTTTCTTAGAGCCATCCTTAATCTCCACTACTGTTTCAAGTGGAACGATAACTTCAAGAATCTGATCGTGAAGATTTCTGTTTTCAACTGTCTTCTCAATGTTAGCCTTCACCTTGTTCTCATAACCTGAGTAAGTGTGAACTACATACCATTTTGCGTCATCCATACAATCACCTATTCCTTATTTTACAATGAACTCAATTCCAAAGCGGACAATTAAATCCACAACTGCAATGATTACACCTAATAATACGGACACAGCCAATACAGCTACGGTTTCCTTAGTAAGCGACTGACGGTCTGGCCAAATAATTTTTGAAAATTCAGCTTTCAAACCTTTGAACCAGTTCTTTTTCTGCTTCTTAGCTTTTACAGTATCACCCATGAAATACTCCTCACTGTACTAATTACTTTGTTTCCTTGTGTAATGTGTGTGATTTACAGAACTTACAATACTTCTTTGTTTCCATTCTGTCTGGATGAGCTTTCTTTTCCTTAGTCATGTTGTAATTGCGCTGTTTACACTCAGTACATGCCAATGTTATCTTTACTCGCACAACTTCCACCTCCAATTATCTTTTTTAAAGAAAATATAGTGACAAAAAATGGACTTCATATTATAATATTTGTACAAAAACATACGATATATATAAGGAAATGGATTTCCTTACATTTTCTACCGATTATTACAGACAAGGAGGTGACTGTTATGATCAGCAGCGTGTACAGCTATTATCTTGCCCAGTATGGACATAAGACTAACTCAAAGTACGATACACACACTAAAGCACAATTAAAGAATACATATGGCAGAGTTCTGAAATCTAACAGTCAGACTCCTACATATAAGACAGATATGTCAGAGGCCGCACAGAAATATGCAATCGACCTTAAAGAGAACGCCAGAGAATTAAGTAACATTGCCAACGAGCTTTCAGGAAGCGACGGTCACGGCATGGTATTTAAGAAATCAGCAGTATCCAGCAACCCACAAAGTGTAACCGCAGAATACATAGGCGACAGCACTTCACCTGACAGTTCAAGCTTTGAAATTGATGTAAAGCAGCTGGCAACCAGCCAGATTAACACCGGTAATTTCTTACAGCCTAACAATCGCGCTGTGGAACCAGGTGATTATTCATTTGACCTTAACATCAATAACCTGACCTATGAATTCCAGTTTACGGTAGATGAGGAAGAAAGTAATTCTGACATACAGAATAAGCTGGCAAGACTCATCAACCGATCGAACATCGGATTAGCAGCCAACGTCAATGAAGACAGCCTCGGCAACACTGCTCTCTCAATAGTTTCAGACATGACTGGTATAAGCGGTATTAAGCCAACAATATTTAACATCAGTCCTAACAATGATATCCAGACCAATAATCCTGATTTCGTTGAAGGCTTTGATGAACCAACAATGAAGAATAATACTAACTTCATTAATGCATTTGGCTTAGACAGAGTATCACAGTATCCATCTAATGCAATATTTTCAATTAATGGAGAGGAACGGTCTTCGGCATCTAACGATATTACAATTAACAAAGCATTTGCAATAAACTTCAACAGTACTACGGAGGAGCCTGTAACCATAAGTCTCAGGGAAGATACTGATTCGATAACAGAAAGTATTGGCGAACTTGTTTCAGGATATAACAGGCTTTTTTCAATTGCTGCTGATAAAGAGAACGATAAGTTTGAGGGAAACGCTAAGTTAAAGAAAGAATTTTCAAGAATAATGAAGGCTTACCAGCCACAGCTTGAAAAGAATGGTCTAACTGTTGATTCCTCTGGAACAATTGAAGTTAACAAAGCTTCTATCCAGCAGGCTGCAAGCAGCGGTACGCTTGAAGATGTGTTTAATGCTCTTGATTCCTTCAAGAAATCAATTCAGAAAAAAGCAGACGATATATCTATCAATCCTATGAATTATGTCAACAATAAGATTGTTGCATACAAGAACCCTGCAAGACCTGTTAATGACCCTTACAATCTTTCAGCTTATTCAGGCATGATGTTTAATGGATATATCTGACAACTACCATAATATAAATAAGGCATCCGCCGGTTGATTTGATAACAACCCTGGCGGATGCCTTTATGTTTCTTATTATTTATTTATGCATTAATCAGTCTGCTTCCTGCATCGTGTAACTGCTTAACAAATGTGCTAAGCCTTACAAGCGCTTTAGAAACAGCCACATCATCATTAACACTCAATGCTTCAGAAAGCTCTTTCACACCTTCATTAGCTTCCTTCTCATCAACAACGCCTTCTAAAAGAATATCTCTAGTTCTGTTATATACTTCAAAAAGCCAGTTAAGACCTTCAACAATAACATTCACTGCATCATGTGTCTCTGGAAAAGGAACTCCTGCAAGTTCTTCTGATACCTTTTCAATTGCTCCTGTTAATTTCTCACTGTAAGGAACGGCTTCCTTAAGTACATCTATCTGCTGCTGTCTGTAATCCTCCATGATATCGTCACCTTTCTATATGAACCTTTTGAATATATATCGGCATTCCAGGTGGGAACTTAACCCTTGCCAGTTATGTGAATTGCTTATTTGCCATATTTTTCGATAAGCTCGTACACTGCTTCCTCATTAACACTTCCATCCGCCTTTCTTGGAAGCGGTTCTTTAGTAAGAATTATATTCTGAATCTCCCAGCGGTATCCCTTCTTTTCATTATACTTATCAATCCGGCGCTTGAATATATCCTCAGTTGCTCCCTTATCAATAGGTACAATAATCGCTGTAAGCCTGTTATTATAAAATGTTATGAAACCTTCGGCAACTCCGTTAATGGCTGTAATCTGTTCATTAGTTCTGACACGGCTTATCTTCTCACCTGTTGGTAAAAGAATAATATCCGGATTCCGCTGCAACAAAACAAGTCTACCTGCACTATTAATCCGTCCGTAATCGCCCGTATGATATACTCCATCCCTTAACACCTTATTATTAGCTTCATCATCCTTGTAATATCCTTTCATGACACATGGTCCGTTTACAAGAATCTCACCATCTTCAGCAATTGTAACTGCGCCCTCATCAAAAAGTGTATAAGAACCGTCATACAGTTCATTAACTCCAACGCAGCCTGATGTCTCCGTCATTCCATATATATTATAAACCTTTAAATCATTGTCACACAGATTCTCAAAAAGCCTGAATGGGCAGCTTGCACCGCCTATTATAATAGTATTAAGTTCCCTGTTAAATCCGCTTACAGCCCTAAGATAATCAATCATAGATGGTGTGCCTATAAGAATAGTTGGATTGTAATAATAAGTGTCGGCATCAATATGTCTTAAGCCTCGTCCTATACATACCATGGCTCCACAGCATAACGGCCATATAAGACTGTATATAAAACCAAATTCATTATGCAGAGAAATCTGTGCAAGCACAATATCATCTTCTGTACATTCCACTCTGCTGCTTATTTCTCTGGCTGTATTAAGAATATTATCTACAGACAAAACAACCGGCTTGTCACATTCACCTGCTGTTGCTGTGAACATTATGATATCCCCTTCCGTGGTATTCTCATCATATATCAGTCCTTCAACATCATCCTTTTCTGCGCTTGATATAATAATAGAATTTTCATCCGACAGAATATACTGGTTAGTTGATGTCAATGTGTAATTGACATCGGTTTTCTTAAGAAGGTCAACCCGCGAATCATGCGGAAGGAAGAAATCCACAAGAACAAGGTCCTTTCCCGCCACTATTGTTCCAAACATATTTACAATCCATCTGTATGAAGCCTGTCCAAATATTGCAATTCTCTCGCCATCATATTTCTGAAAATGCAATGCCTTTTTCGTAACATCATCAAAAAGCTTTGCATAAGTAACTTTCATCGTATCATATACGACAGCCACAGCGTCCGGGCGGCTTTCCGCATTAGTCTTTAACATATTATAAAATGTATTCTTATCTGTCATGATTTTCTCCATTTCTGAACAAAGTTATAAATCCTGCATCAAATATAAAAAATTATAGCATTTAGCGTAGAAAATGCCAACAGTGTTAATATATAATAACTCATATAAAATATTTTTAAAAACAGGAGCTAAATGTAATGAAAATATATATATACAGATATGGCAGCTTATGTGAGCCTGATATTATAGATGCATTTAAACATATAGGACTCGAAGTTTATGAAGAAAATGCTGAAGTGTATAACAAAAATATGCTTCCGTCACAAGCCGCATCAATAGCATCAGCAACACTGGCAAAAGAAAAATATGCATTTGCATTTACAATCAACTTCTTTCCGTGGCTTTCAGATGTATGCCAGCTTCTTAATATAACCTATATAAGCCTTATTGTTGACAGCCCTGTTCTTGAATTATATTCCAACGCTATATCTAATTCAGTCAACAGAATCTTTCTTTTTGATAAAATGCTTTTTAATGAATTCAAACAATACAATAAAGAACACATTTTTCATATTCCACTTGCAGCTAACACTTCAAGAACTGATGAACTAATCAGCCACGCTTCTGATTCTGATAAGAAAAAATATGCCAGTGACATATCCTTCATTGGCTCAACATATCAGGAAAAATGTCCGTTCAATAATGCTGTACTTTCCGATTATGAAAGAGGTTTTGTTGATGGAATTATCAATTCGCAGCTTGAAATATACGGTTTTAACTTTATAGAAAGTATGCTCACAGATGAAATGGCAGACAGACTTCTCGCAAAGATACCTGATCACTATGTATTCCCTGCTAGCTTTCGTGCCAACAACAAAGCCCTTGTTGCACAATACTATTTAAGCGTTAAAGTTGCAGAACAGGAGCGTCTGCGTGCTCTCAGATTATTGTCTGATTCCTTCAATGTAGATATATATACCGGAAGCGATACCGGCAGCATGCCTAATATCAACAACCGTGGCTTTGCAAAATCTCTTACGGAGATGCCACTTATATTTAACAACAGTAAAATCAATCTAAATATAACAGCTAAATCAATCCGTTCAGGGCTCTCCCTTAGAATATTTGATGTTCTTGGATGTGGAGGTTTTCTTATAACCAATTATCAGGCTGAACTTCCGGAATTCTTTGAGATTGGCAAAGACCTTGTAGCATACGAAAGTCTTGAACACCTGCAAGAATTATGTGCATATTACCTTGCTCATGAGGATGAACGCTTAGAAATAGCGCAACATGGCTATGAAACAATAAAAAAGCATCACACATATAATATCCGTGTTTTACAGATAATAGAAAAGTCGTTCCCTGCACGGTAATATATATGCCCCTTTTACTTGATATCAGGTAAAAGGGGCATATCTTGCTAAAATAGCTTTTATTATTTTATAATACTGCCATAATATGTTGGTTCTCCAATCACATTAACACTTCTGTATGGTATTCTGTAATTGAGTTTAAACAGCCATGTATCCTTAACTATATCCTTCCACACTGACTCATCATATATTCTGCTGCCATTGGCATTAAAGAACAGCGCCTCTGGATTATTAACCGCGCACATATCTACTTCATTCCTGACTTCATCAAATGTATTATATGCAATTTCAATCATATAATCAGTCATGAAATATTCTATAGACTTATCCATATATCTGTAATATTCATCTATCGCTCTTATTATAAATCCAAATAACAGCAATCCTTTATCGCCTTTGATAAAATTATTAGCCCATCTTCCACCAGTTACATAGTCATCCCATATAGGCTCTCCAAATTTCTGAGTATAAAAGCCCTCTTTCATTATTACATCATTAATTCTTCCATCAGTAACATAATATGTAGCATCAATCCATACACCACCATACCTGTACAAAAGTTCCATTCTGAGCCTGTCCGACAATGTAGTCATGGATATTTTGCCCTCATTGAATTTAGTAATAACTTCTGGCGAAAAGCTCACATACTTCATGCAATTTTCCAGTGTTATTATATGAAGAGTCGCTTTTTCATTATCTATATTATTTCTTACGCTATTAATACATTTCTTAACAAGGCCGGGGGCATTATCTTCACCCTGCCACCAGCACATCCACACATTAACTTTCCCTGAATCTTCCTGTACATATTCTGTTGGCGGAAGTTCTTTTACAGTTCCGTTTTTATATTCTTCAACCAGTCCCGCAGTGACCTTCTTAAAAAGCTGTCTCTTTAAATCTATTTCATAAAAATGTCTGCTTATCTCATCAGTTTCCATCAGTTTAACCGGTTGCTCTTTAACTTTATAATTATTAGCAATAAGCCATACTTTCAGCAGTCTTTCTGACAGAAATCCCATAACCCTTTTCTGATAATCGTCTTTACCATCAATATCTATTCTCTTTTCAACTTCAAACAATACATCAAAGAGCCATTCACAATATGAATCATAAACAGATTTTCTGGCAATCATCATATTACAGAAATTAATAACTTTTGAATTCTGCATCCAGTCAAATGCATTAACATAATCAGGGTATTTTTCACTAATTACCTGCCTGCATATATCCCAGTCCTCTTTACAATGCATATGATAGTACTGTTCCTTTAAAGATTCCTCTTTAACCATATTACATTGAGGAACTATAATATCATAAGATTTAAGCGTTTCTTCAATATATTCCTTAGTAAGAAACCTCTCATTTTCAAGAAAAAATCTTCTATAATGGCAGGTTCCAATAATATCACACTGGTGATTCTTCCATAGCCAGTACATTCCGGTAAGTTCACAGTAATTCCTGTTCTTAGAAGATATATTATCCCCTGTATCATCACCAGTATATCCCAGATCTGAAGATATTGCCCTTCCCACATGAATCGTTTTGTACAAGTCATCTGGAATTTCATTATACTTTTTGTGTGTAATAACCCATATCTCTGTATTCATATTCCACCTCTCAGCTGCATTTTGCAAGCATACACCATACATTATCAACCCTGACATCTGTTACACTACAATTAACAGGCAGATACTTCCGGTCCGTTCCATATATGAATAAATACTTACTCAGCATAAATGCTTTTTTTAAAAGCACTTCTTTGCTTTCTTCCGGTATCATATCACTTAAGAATACTGCAACCTTATATTCGTCATGACCACATTTTGCAATCAAAGCATCAATATCATCAGCCGAAACTATCTCATTATATATAGTCTCATATACATTAAGTCCTGATATACTGTCCGTCTCAACTCCTGTAATATGACAATCTTCTGGTACTTCCATTTCTAATATTCTGCGTGATACTGCCCCTATAGCTTTATAAAACATTCCTACATCCAGTATTTTCTGAGGTTCCATCTGGTTAATAACTTCGCTGTATATGTACATTACATCTTTATCTGTTATCATACCTTTCCCTTTCTTTACGAATTAATTAAACACTGTATTAAATATCTCTTTGAATCTGACATCATAAGTATGATTCTGTACAATCTTTTCATAGCCATTTCTTGCTATCTGCTGCCTTTCTGAATCATGCTTAAGATAATATCTGCATTTGGAAACAAGGTCATCAACCGACTCATACATAACCATATCCTCACCTGGAACAAACCAGTCGTAAAAATCTTCCTGATAATTAGACATAAGCAAACCACCAGCTCCCATTATATCCATTGCACGAAGCGGCATTCCGGACTTAATGCTCCTTAATGTTATATTAAGATTAATTCTGCTGTTACGGAATATATATGGCATAACATCATAATAATCAACTGCACCGCAATTATTAATACAGGCAATGTCTGGAGTCTCATTAGGTGTGTATAGATTTATGGCATATTCTCTGCCAAACTCTTTTCCAAGCCTTCCAAGAATTTCCTTTCTGTCATCAGCAGCCATTTTTCTTGCAAGAAAATAATCTGCATACAGATATTGCACAGTCTCAACTCCATCCCTGCTGGTTTCAACAGGATAACTCTTCAGCATATCCTTAAGGACTTCTCCTTTTAAAAGTTGTTCAAGGAAGAAATAACCATAAACATTTCTCTGTGCATACATAACTGCATCAAGATATCCCTTTGTAAAATCATTTACTCCAGACAGCCTTTCAAAAAGATTATGCTTCTCATTATACATTGAACCAACAAATGCTATATCGCTTTTATATCTGTTATTATAACACTTTACTTCATCACTACCTCCATCAAGCATTCTTTTCATTCTGTCCGTATTAACCGGCAGCGGCATGTAATATACTGTATTAATTCCTTCCTTCTTCAATTCCATATACTGTGTCTTGTCAAATATAAAAACATAATTGCATGGATTAATTATAGTATATGAGTATAACAACACCTGAGGACTGTCATATACCAATGCAATATACGGAATATTCCTCTTCTTACAGTTATTAGAAATAACCGGGCTGTAATTAAATGTAAATACACAATCATACTGTTTTCCATCAATTCCATCATCATAATTTTGTTCAAATATGCTGTCAAATTCCGCACTCACACGATTTCTAAATAAATCTGTCTCAACAACTTTATACAAATGTCCGTTTTTTTCAAAACATTCTTTTACATCTTCTATTCCAAAATTATGATATTCAAAAATAAGTATATTCATCAGGAAAATTCCTTTCTTAATATCTGAAACATTTTTTCTAACTGTATATCATAAGTAAACAATTCCGTCACCTTTTTCCGTCCACTATCTGCTATCCTTTTTCTCAATTCTTCATGCTGCACATAATATACCGCTTTTTCCACGCAATCCCCTGCATCAGAATATGACACAAATTCAGTTCCATCCTCCATATATTCTGAAAGCTCAGGACAATAATTAGTAAGAAGAAATCCTCCCGCTCCCATTATGTCCAACGCTCTCAGAGGTATTGCTGTCTTTATATTTCTAAGTGTTATATTCAGATTAATGCAGCTATTGGCAAACATAACAGGCATGTCATGTTCATAATCAATATAGCCATATTGGCTGATTCCCGGTATATTGCACAGTGCTGACTGTGAATATAATGTAACAGGCAGTCTGCCTGCCAGTTCTTTTAATATATTTATTCTTTCTCTCGATGATATCATCTTCTTAACAATATTAAGAATCATATCCCTGTCATTAACAAAAAGTTCTTCTTCCTTTGTGAAATTAATATAATGTCCTAAACGCTCTGCAAACACATCATCAAGCATTTCCTCCAATAAATCGCTGCCTGAAATTAGACTTTGTGATTGCATTATTCCCTCAAGATATCCTTTTTCATACTCAGGCAGTCCAGTAACATCTGTTGTCAGATCCACCTCATCATTATATAGATTTCCCATGAATGAAACCCCAGCATTCTTTAATTCTGATGAGACATTGCACGCATTGTTAATAACCTGTGTTATACGTTTTTCATCCACTGCTAATGGAAGATGATATATATTGCTGACTCCTAAGCTTTTCAATCTTTCCGTCTCCGACCAGTCAAAGTGAAACATATAATTATATGGATTGAATATCATTTCTGAATACATCGTCATACACGGGCTGTCATAAGTCCATGATACATATGGAATCTTATTTCTCAAAGCTATCTTAGAAATAAGTGGTATAAAATTGCAGGAAAAAATAATTTCAAATGGAATTTGTTTTTTCTTTTCCTGTACAATTTTCTCTTCCATATCATTAAGAAAATCAACATCTTTAATATAATTCTTTATTTTATGTGTAAACAGTGTTATATCATGTCCCATCCGCTGTAAATTAGACACAACATCTGCCTTAGTTATCTCATTCCATGTAAAGTACAATATTTTCATCCAATACCCCTCAAATATTTATAATCTAAAAAAGCTGAGGCTTTGACGATTAACGCTAAGCCCCAGCTCAAATATATTAATTATTATATTACTGTAAGAGTGAAAGAACACCCTGTGTCTGCTGATTAGCCTGACTAAGCATTGACTGTCCAGCCTGTGCAAGAATATTGTTCTTGCTATACTCAACCATCTCTGTAGCCATATCTGTATCACGGATACGAGACTCTGCTGCTGAAGTATTCTCTGATGTTGTATCAAGGTTGTTAATAGTATGCTCAAGTCTGTTCTGGAGAGCACCTAACTTAGATCTCTCTGTAGAAACCTTATCAATAGCCTTCTGGATAATTGTCATTGACTTACCAGCTACTGCATTAGTACTTACCTTAACGCTGGCAGCTGAATATCAAGTTCAGATGTTAACTGAGTAAGTTCCTGCTGGATAGATTTTCTGTCTGATGATGTATTAGTATCATTAGCAGCCTGTGTTGCTAACTCATTCATTCTCTGGAGAATTGAATGTGTCTCATTAAGAGCACCTTCAGCTACCTGAATAAGGGAAATGCCATCCTGCGCATTAGACGAAGCCTTATCAAGACCTCTAATCTGGCTTCTCATCTTTTCTGAAATAGAAAGACCTGCTGCATCATCTGCTGCTCTGTTAATCTTATAACCTGATGATAATTTCTCAGTAGACTTAGAAAGGGCATTTGTAACTGTTCCCATCTGTCTGTTTGTGTTCATTGCTGATAAATTGTGCTGTACTACCATAATAAAATTCCTCCTTGATATAAAAAACTCCTTATAATGAAATATAAATTATTATCTATTTATCATTTATGTATTATTTATCGGAGACAATTTCAAATACTTAACCCTCTAAACAAAAAATTCTGCAAATTTTTTCACATCTTCATAAAAGATTTCTTTTTCCCGAGAAATTTTTCTCCTATATTCATCATAATCACATTGTGCTTCATAGAAATTATCACATATGTACCTGATGCATCCCTGTATATTGTCTATATCATTTTCTGCCTCGAATTTATATCGGTCAGGAATTGGCACATCTTCATAATATGCCGCACTTCCTCTCTTATTGGTAATAACACAACACCCACACATAGCAGCCTCTCTTGGTATTCTGTCCTTTCCAGGATGATTTCCAAAATCAATATATACCTTAGATATATGCATATATGCCGTCATATCCTCTTCTGATAATCCTATCAGTGGAACCCACTTTACCCAGCTTGTTTTCTCAATAATTGGTCTTAATGCTTCCAGTCCCTTTTTAGGGTTATATAAAACAATATTTTGTCTCTGTATTTCAGGCAGCTTAATTCTATATATATCGCCAATATAATCAGAGACATACATAACCTTGTCTTTACTGATTCCTACCTTTTCGGTTACATAATGATACGCATATGCAGACTGTACAAGATGTAATTCAATCTGATTTCTTATAATGTCCAGATTATTTTCTTGCGTATTCCTAATATAATTATCAACACTCATCCACCACAATACTTTACGGCAATTATTAATAATTGGTATCCAGTCAGTTGCTGCCTCATTAAATATAACTATGGAAGATCCATCTTCAACCTCAGACATGCTCTTTGCATGTTCAGTATTATATTTTAAATATCTGGCACATGCTGAAACATCACAAGGTTCTGACTTATTGGATTGATTATAATACATCCTGGCATTATACCCAAGCCTTACAAGGGTATTACACATCTGATGTGCCAGCTCCGGCCCACCGCTCTCAATTTCAGCTGGACATACATTATAAAACTTTATATCATTCATACTATCTTATCCCCCTTTTCTTCTATGGATTAACGCCAAGTTCAAACACATACATATTGTTATATCTGCCTTCATTCTGTCTTATAGCTTCAGATAGTCCGCCACATCCGCCAGATGCAATAAGCGAATTACATTTTGACAATAAATCGATAGACAATATATAATCCATCCCCATGTCAAACCCTTTTCTTTTTACTTCCTGTCTGCGGTGTAATTCTGACAATAGTTCCCCATCTTTAACTTCATATCTTTCCTGATCTGTAAAAAAGACTTTTTCTCCATACCTTTCTTTAAGCTTTCTACAATATGACGCATCCTCTGTTGAAACATATATATACTTAAGATTCCACAAATCCAACGATTCATCAATCTTCTCACATATCATATCAAGAGAAGCATGTATAGGATGATTTGGCAGATGTGTCTTAACATAATCTGTTCCCCTCGCCAATACCCCAAGTGTCTGTTCAGGGTATGGAAGAAATGCTTTTTGCTTTTCACAAATGCATCTTTTTACCCGTTCATTATATAATCCATCAGGCCAGTCAGGAACATCATCACTTTCACATTGACTATCCATTATCATACTCACAATACTTCCATTATAAAATGCCGGTGAAAAAAACACATGCCTGCTGTTCATAACCTCTTCCAGACTATATCCCTCCGGCTGATTAAAGAATTTGCTCCATACATCATCGCCATTATAATCAGAGTAAAAGCAGCTGTTTCCCATCCTGCTGAGTCTAATCACAGGGATAAATCCTTTACTTTTTGCATACCTTGCACAGATTTCAATTTTAGATAAAATAGCAAAAAGACCAAGATTACCATAATAGGGATCTAACACAAAAAAATTCTTATCATCATTATCTGTGCCTAATTCCTGATAATCTGAAAACATAAAAGTAAGTGCCATAACCTCATCATAATACATAATTCCTTCATTGTATCTGTCAATAGGTTCAGCATGAGGTATTCCGAATATGACATGCAGACATTTAAAGCCATACGACAATTGATCAAGCCTTTCCTGACTAAGACTTTCCTCGTACCAGCATTCACATTCAATATCCGGAAGCATTGGTATGAGTTCTTCCCAGTCATCCCCAACAAGCACAAGCCTTTTCCCTTTCCATAGTCTTAATGCCGACTGGCACAATTCAACAGAAAACTCATTACAGCCATGTAAAAATATGCAATCGTACTGGTCAAGAAACCACATATCGGCTCCCCCACTATAGCAATACGCATGAGTATATGTATTATTCTCATTCTTCAGAAGAACCTTGTGATTGTCATCCTTTGCAACAGCATAATCGTTCTCTGCAATAATAATTCTGGACTGATAAAACATATCCGGTCCGTAAGCTACACACATATTCTCCGGTACATTATCAATATCAATTGATTCATCATGTGCTATTACAACCATTTCTTCCTCCTTTTGCCGCCTATTAATTATTTGTCCTGACTTCAATAGCCTTCTTTAACTTAGTAGAACTTGTGCTCTGCGTATAAGGAAAGAATACCATAGTAGAACCATTCTTTTCCAAGAATTCTTTCTCAGCAAGCCATCCCGGATCATGTTCATAATCACTTCCTGAGAACTGTACATCAAAATGATAGACATTAAATATATCTTTTGTTCCACAAAGATTTAATGGCAATTTAATAGCTTCATCAACATATTTACATGAACGGACCATCTCTATTCTTTCGTCAAAAGGCACAAAAGGCTCAGCCTGCTTATTAAGTCTTACCCCTTCATCAGATACCACACCTACTATCAGATACCTGCACTGCTCCTTAGCCCGCTTAAACATATTAAGATGTCCTATGTGGAACAAATCAAACACCCCTGCTATATATCCCACATTGTACGGTTTATCTATGTCTGATTTATCCAACCCTGCCACAGAATTATTTTCCTGTACTGCTGCCAGTCTTTGTGCCACCTGTTCTTTTCTCTTATTCGGATAATCATTTCCCGGATCATATATATGATAATTCATTATCCCCATATCTTTTAACTGGTTGACAACTCCATTATATCCCTTAATACATATAATGATATATCTGTCTTTTTCCGGAATATCCTTTAATATGTCAGGTGAATTAACCGGCACTCCCTGCATTGTTGTTCCCCATTTTGCACTGTTATTATCAACAATAGAATAAATGTTATAATCTCCTGCAAACTGAAACAGAAATCTTTCTGTAAATCTTCCTGAGCCAAAAAGAATCAGTTTCTTGGAATCATCGAACCCATCAAATATATCAACAAAAATTTTTTGATATTCTTTCGCACTATAATTAATCTTTTCCCTGTTAGTATAAAGAATTCTTCCATCAATTCTCTTGTTCTCATAATATGGTCTTAAAGGCTTCTGATTCCTTAATACATCTGTAAACCTTGAAGACATACGCTGCCACATATCCTCACATTCAGATAATCCATATCTGTCAAGTAAATCCCCTTTGGCAACAATACGCTCGAATTCCTTGTCCGTTCCATCATATATAATCATTATTGAACGATACATTACAGCCTTTGCCGGGCAATTCTCCCAATAAAATTCCTGGTCATAATATATGAATCTGCTCTTAGAATCCTTAGCCGATTCATCATAAAAACAATTGAGTGGAACCATATCAATATATCCTCTCGCAAGTACAGGTCCAACATCTCTTCCATGCGCACTGTTCCTATCTTTTTCAGATAATACCCCTGTATGCTCTGATGATTTAAGGATTAATTCATACATATCATCCATTGCCTTTAAAAATGCATTCTTATCCTTTTTAGCAATAGCCTTCAATTCATTCATCGCAACCGGAGCATCAACATATGGCATTACAAATGTATCTCCATCAACACATGAATCAACTACATTTATTCCCCGCTCAGATAAATCTCTCAGATTATCCTGCATTTCGTTAAGCTTATGTATTCCCTCCTGGTAAACAGCCTTTTTAAGCACACTCCTTACGCCATCATGTTCACATATACTTGTTACCAGTGCATTCTCATGTCCTCTGTCAAGTGATATGGTTGCATGAAGGGTATCATCAAACCGTCCGTCAATGCTGCATTCTATAATGTAAGCATTAGCCATCTTATGAAACATGCCATTCTTTATTAAATCAGTGTACAGGTACTGTTCTTCAAGAAACACACTATCCGGATAGTTATAAAGCGGGAAATACCTCATGGCCAGTTCTTCAACCGGTTCATACCCTTCTGCATATACAAGCTGCGTTTCCTGCAAAGACGGCATTACTGAATAAAATTTATCATTATCAAATCCAGCCTGCGAAAGCATCAACTTTAACTCTGACATAGAATAGCATCTTCCTGCTATAGAATCCCAGTCTGCATCTGACAGTCTCCTGTAATTCTCAATCCCATCATAATTGTGATTAGTATATGGGTCTCTGTCTCCACATATATATTTAATTGCGTAACGGTTTTCCACCCCGATAATCAATCTTCCATCCGGTTTTAACAATTGATGGCATATATCTAATAAATTCTGTGGGCATCTGCTCTCTTCAATAACATCAATTCCAACTATATAATCATATATATTGCTTTCACTCTGATTATTCAAAACCTGTTCTATGCTGCAATTCTCCACTTTCCCCTTGCTTTCAAGCAGTTCCGTTACCGCTTCATCCACCCGTCTTGAATATACATATAGTATGCTGCTGCCCTGTCTGAAATTATACCAGACAAATGCCCCTTTCGAAAAATCCCTGATTAGTGATTGTTTATTTTCCTTATCTGAAAATGCCATGCTGGTTTCTCCTTAATATTACCTGATCATTAATATTTATTAAAAGCCTTTAGAGAATGTTGCATCTCCAAAGGCTTTTAATCTACATTAAACCGTACTCCTTCAATAACTGTATCTGATATTCTTTATCTGAAGCAGATCTCTTTAAATCTTCTGTTCTTCCATCTGATAAAAGCAATGTAATCAACTTATTCACCAATTGCTGACCTTCTTGTATTCCTTCCAGTTTTCCCTCTTTACGTCCTTCTTCACGCCCTTCTTTGCGTCCTTCTTTACGTCCCTCTTCAAGTCCTTCTTCTCTTGCATCTTCCCGCTCAAGTTCTAACTGCCTGTCAAATGTATAATCAAGTTTCATATTCTTTGTCACCTCATTTCTTCGGGATATCAAGAATTCTTTTAATATATTGTGTTCGATACAGTAATCTATAGCCATCTCAATATCAATAACCAAATCCTCGTCCGTTCTGCCACAATGAAATTCTCTGACCTTATTAACAAAAATCATATATTCATCAAGCCACTTACAAGATTCTCTTATATGAGGATTCTTACCATTATTGATATTATATACCATACAGGTAAGCTCCAGCTTTGGATCATCTGTATGCTTTTCATATGAATCTGAAAGCTTAAGTTCCTGAACATCCGGCTGATTCTCTTCGCCATTATAAAACACTATAAAATGTGGTACCGGAATCTTTATTAGCTTTCGTCCATACAGATTGCGCCCAAGCTTCTTTTCCTTGCCATCTCCGCCTCTTCCACTTAACATATCTGACAAAATTGCTGTGAAATAAATCAGACTTCTAATTGGCATATTCGGACACACCGTTGACTGATGCTCATATATACTAAGACTTGCATCTACAACAAATGCTGAATCATTCCTTATAGATAAAGAAATTCCTCCATCAACATACTAAACACATCACTCTTGTACCCTCTGTTACCATTCATAATTCCTTCTCCTTATCTGATTACCAATAAAGCAGGAAATACAAATAGACCATATATTCACTATGATTATATCATACAATCCTGCTTTATACCCTATTAAAAGCAAGATTTTCATAATGAAATACAGACATAACCGAGATAAACAGACCCTGTACCGCCCATTGTTATATGAAATTAATATAACAACCACACAGATAATATAGGAAAACTGCTTTTGTTAACAATATTGTATTGTATATAAAGTATATCAATAAAAATTTCATCAAATATCAACATCTATTACATCTTACAAATAAAGTCAGCAGATTATTATCCCTTTAATTTGTCGCTAAATAATATATTATTCACAATACAATACAGTTTCATTAATCAGATTAGTGTAATGTCTTAGCCACATTTTATAGTCAGGATTAAGTGATAATATATATTCAGGTATCTCAAATATGTCCTCTGGCTTATGATATACACATATAGCTAACTTAGGCTTATACTTGCTGATTGTTTCAGCGCAGCCTTTCAAAGCAGCTAACTCTGCTCCTTCTATATCCATCTTAATAAATGTTGGTGCTTCATGTGTCTTGAAGAAATCATCAAGTTTAATTACATCCACCTCTATGTCACCATCTTTGCTTATCTTAGTACTGCTACTATTGGAACTAAAATATAATTTGGAGTTATTATCATATACCCCATAATTATAAATATCCCAATCACTGTAATGTCCTTCTTTAATTATGTCTTTGCATTTAACATACTGCTTTGGTTCGGGTTCAAAAGAATATATCTTTTTATACTCTCTATTGGCATAATTAAAATACTGTAATATAGATTCACAATCAAAACACCCAACGTCTGCGATTATTTCATCTTTATCAAATGTAAACACATCATAATACTGCTTAGGATCTGCATCAGTATATTCAGCTAAAGTTTTCCCCATATTTATTATATTTCTAACTCCTAGACTTCTTAATTCATTTTCTATTTCCACACCATATAATACAGAACTTATAACAAACACAGCCTGTGGATACTTTTTCACTGCTTCTTTCCTTGTTAATAAAGGTATATCCCAATCTTCTCCACCATGTACACTTCGATCACATATGCAGGTCCATTCAACATCAGTTAATGTTGCTTTTATACTCTTTCCATAAAAACCTGCCCCATCAATTATTAAATCATACTTATTAATATATGGTTCAAGCATTTTGCGTAACCTGCAAAAGACATCCACACCATCTTTTGTAATAGCAGTTATATATTTATAGTCATATGTTAATGTATTCATTATTCTACAGTCATATATTTTCCTCGATAAATCATCCTGCATATGACCTCTAACTTTATTAGTACTTTCAATTATATCATTAAATTCCATCATCTTTTCTACTCTCATATATTATTTTCTCTGCTTTTCTAATAGCTTCCATCATATATTCCCCCTTACGGAGTCGTTCTCCAACTATTCTAACATTATTTTTCATAATATTATAATCATTATAACTTACGGATGCTAATCTTTGGGGCAACTCATATAATGATTTAACTATAACCCCAACATTTTCTTTCAATACAAATTCCGCCTCTGCTGCCTTTTCCCATATAATAATCGGTAGCCCTACTGCAAGATAAAGTGACAATTTATGTGGATTATTAATTTTTAGATATTCACCTGTAAGACCACTACATGTATCAAGTGAATCACCATCCCATACAAGTCCATATTTTCCTTTCAAGTTACTAATCAATTCATCCGGTAAAAATGTTCCAAAATAATTTATATTATTATAATGATTTATATTATTATAATTAGCACCATATAAATTAAATGTGACATTCTCAATTTCATTAAGATGATAAATATATTGAGATTTAGCAACATCAAGATTTCCCGCAATTATAATCCCATCATCTTCTTTCACTTCAACTGATTTTTCGATTAAATAATCAAATATTCCTAATGACACTATTCTATTTGCTGGAAATCCTTTTGATATAAGAAAATTTTTCATGCTATTATTATGTACAATCCATATATCTGCAAATGTTTTCAACATATTGTATTGTTCAATATAATCTTCTCTGGAATTTCTCCTTAAAATTTCTATATCATGTACTACACATATAATTTTAATATTTTTTTCTTTCTTTAAATTACTAAGTCTGTTTACACCACCTGAAATATCAACAATAGGAAATTGAACTAATACTATCGAATCATTATCTATCTCTTTACATGCTTTAATCCACTCTGATTCCGTCTGCTCTTTACCATTTCTTATTGTCCCACGAACAATCGGCAAAGCCTTATATCCGCTATTGACTGCTATCGTTGCAACGTCCAATGGAGCTTTATGTCCCGCATTGTAATCCTGCATTCTAAACTCTGTAATCTGGTATCTTCCTGACATTTGTTTTACAGAAAAATCTTTTTGGACATTCATTTGACAATATACATAATATGGCACATTATCTAATTCACAAAAATGATTTAATTGTTCTTCAACTTCTAAATAATCTAAACATGTAATTAATAATATAGAATCATCTGATTGTTTTATAAAAGATTCTATCGAAATCACTGGTATTTTTTTATCGCATATATCTATACATGTATTTTTTTTATTTACATCTATTACAGCTTTTACTTTAATATGCGGATATGAATTAATGAAATCCTCAAAAATCCTTCCAGCACCATAACAGAACAATTTTTTATTCTGTATTTCATCCAAAAAATCAGATACAACTGACGTTCTTTTATTCATTAATAAATACACTCTCCATTTCCTAAAATCAAGAATAAAATTCATCAATTGATAATGGTTTCATAACAATTATTTTTTCATTATCTATTCCTAATTCAACTAATTCTTCCTTTATTTCATTCATAAGTTTTTCATCATTTACAGCTATAATTACATAATCCAATTGAAAATTTAACATCTCTTTTGGTGATTGCACATTAACTCCTAACCATTTTTCTTTTAATGCATACCCCTTATCTACCCATACATAATTATTACATAGTTTTTCTTTTTGTATTTGCCTTATATAATCTTTGCCTACGTTACCCGCACCATAAACAACAATATTTTTATTGCATATTAAAGCCTTACATGGAATAATAAAATTAATACTATTTATCCCTATTCCCATTTTCTGTGGTGCTATCTTTATATGCATGTTAATCCATTTTTCTAATTGTGGAATTAGCATTTCTCTATATTGACTTTTTTCAAAATTTTTCTTTAATGATAAATATAATTTATTAACACTAATTAAAAAATCATCATGTATAACATGTGTTATAGACATATTATTTTCTCTATAAAAATAGCCTTTATATTTAGTAATAGTAACAATCTTGCAATTTAATATATATTTATATATAAACTCTGCATCTTCTCCATAGTATACACACTCATCTACTGTATCTATTACTCTTTTTGCAATATCTGTTTTAAATAATTTAGTTGTAATATGGGTTACTAATCCATTGTGTGAAGTTCCCTCTTTATAAATCATATTTTTTATTACTTCTGTTGTTTTAGACAAATCATATACACCCTCAGCAATTGCATCTTCCCACACTCTATTATTTATTATCAGACTTGAAGTAACTACATCAGAAATACCTATATTATTAAGCATTGTTTCAAAATACTCTTGTGCTATATAATCATCCGCATCAATAAAAGAAAGATATTCTCCATGTGCATTTTTAATACCTTGTTTCCTTGCAAGTACAACACCTTTATTTTGTTGGTTAATAACTGTCACTCTTTTATCTTTTTGTGCATATTGATTACATATATCAAGGCTATCATCCGTTGAGCCATCATTTACTAATATTATTTCCAAATGTTTATACGATTGATTAATTATACTATCTAAACATTCCGGCAAATAAAGTTGTGCATTATACACTGGAACAACTACACTGATTAGATTTTCCATTATATTACTTTTCTCCTAAATATTTATTAACAATGTATTGATAAATTGAATTTTCCGAATAACTTTTCCCATGTCGTGTCAATTTTTGTATAAACCCACCAGATGTATATTCCAAATAATTATCATAATCAAATGATTCATTTAAATGCTTTGCCAACTCTAATGCCTTTATATTATTACATGGGACACTGTTTAACTTATTTTCCACTTCTTTTATTTCATTACTTGCTATTTCTGTTAAATAATCAATCATTAAATAATAAGGTATAGTATCATTTTTCTTATAAAAATAGAAAAAAGCTTCCATCACAAATTTAAATAATTCTTGTCCTGCAAATTTTGAATACAAAAACCATCCCGCCCAACATGATTTTGAACCAAATTCATGTGTTTTTATATTTCTTGTATAAATATCATATTCAAACACGTCTATAGGAATATCATCATTCATATAAATAGTTGCATCCAGCCACATTCCACCATATTTATATAGCAATGAATGTCTTATAATATCCGAAAGTGTTGCTAACGATATGCTTCCATTATTGACCTTATCCAAAACATATTCAGGAATTTCTATATATTCACTATAATTATCTTTTGTTATCACAATTATTTCCATTTCCAAAGGAACATGTAACTTCCAACTATTCCAACAGGCTTTTATGAGCTCTGGTGCGAAATTTTTTCCTTGCCACCAACATGTCCATATCGTTTTATTTCTTAATTTAGGATTATTAATATTTAAGCATTGTTTAGGATATGTACTTACAAATGGCTCTATCATTTGATAAGCCTTTTGTAATGGAAATGCATTTATCATTGCATAATCTATTGCATATATATTAACTAAACAAAATTTAGACTCTAATAAAGCTACGATTTCATTAATATAAAGTTCTGATACTGTCAACAATACTACATCATCTTTATCTATATGATATTCATCAACATCAATAACTGGTATTCCACTTATATTCTCTGGATTTCCCGATTTAGAGGTAACAATAATATTTTTAATATCTAATTTAATATTTTGTTCTTTTACCATTTCTAAAAAATAATTAAGTCTTACCCCAGCCCCATATAAATATATGTTTTTATACAGTAATTTTATATCAATTAAATTTTCAAGTGTCCTTATGAATTTTATATTTTCCATATTTCATTTTCCCTAAAATCTATATCGCATATAAAACTGTATCTGCATCACAAAATGTATAATGTCTTAAATAAAAAGTATATGAATTATCCATTTCCAATATCATCTTAGGTATTTCATAAATATCATCATTACGATGATATACACTGATTGCCATTCTTGGATGATATGTCGAAATTAATTTTTTAGCTCCCATTAATGCCTCCTGTTCTGCACCTTCAATATCCATTTTAATAAAAGTAACTCTTTCATCTTTAACAACATTATCTAAATCAACAACATCAACAACAATATTTCCATTCTCATCCATTTTAGATGCACATGAACCATCTGATTTAAACTTTAGTTGAGTTGTTTTGCTCCAACACCCCGCTTTTATCAATTTAGTCCAACACTTACATTTTTGAAGATTGTCATTACACTTAGCAATATTATCCTTGTCCGGCTCAAATGCATATATTTTTGCATTCTTACTTGCATTCCATTCACTAAACAATACAGATGTCGAACCATCGTAACTTCCAACATCTAAAAACACCTCATTATCAACCGGCTTTAATTGTTGAAGATCAAAATACTGGTTATGATACATTGGACCAGAAAAATCAGCAATATTAATTATGTATTTTTCATCTATTCCACTATCTAATAACTGTTGTTTCATATCTTTATAATAATCTAATGAAGAAATAACTATCAAATCTCCAGTCTGATATTTATATTTATTATAATGAATAACAGGAATCCCCTTAAGAATATTCTTATTAGGATAATTATCTATAATACATTTCCACTTAATATTATCCAGAATACTAATTAGCCATCTTGCTCCCATTCCGCTTCCAAAAAGGACAAAATGAGAATCACTTAATTGATTTACAATATTTATCAGCTGCTTTGCACCTTCAGATGTTTTAACAATGTCTGCCTGCTCCTCTTCTCCTTCAAACATAGAATACTGTAATCGAAGCTTATACAATTTTTTTGACAAGTCATCTCCCATATGATTTTGTATCTTCTGAATTATATCTATGTTCATGTTCAACTGATTTGTTCTTTGTACCATAATTTTCTCCTCAATCATTTTACGTCTATTAAATGTATTTACTTACATCTATTATATTTTTAAATTCCATTTGTTTTGCAATACCCATCATTGACTCCGAATAATTCTTAGAAGCAACAAGTAAAATATCATCCTCATCATTAATTATTTCATCTATCCCTTTTAAAGGTATTCCTGATATATTCTCATTTTCATTATTCCGCAAATCAGTTTGTGCAAATGCCTTTATATTTATGTTATACTGCGTTAATAGTTCTAGTAATCCTATTCCAACCCTTCCAGCTCCATATATAATTACATTTTCATGTTTTCTTATTTCAGAAATTATATCATTCGGTAACTTGTATGTAAAAAATCCATTATAAAATCCTCCTGTAGCAAGTTTTAAAATAAACTCCTCATCCTCTGTAAATGGTACTTTATTCCAATTAAAATATTTTATTTTTTTATAATTACTAATTAATTGCCTGTTTAAAACAGAAACATACTCATTAGTACAATATTTACATTCCTGCATATTATTTTTATTTAAATAATTTATATCAGCAATAATTGAACAAAGTGACCATATTTTCTCATGGTAAATCTTTTGAGATAATGATAGTGAATTATCTCTTCTTATATAATTATAGCAAGCATCGTCTACACATGTTACACATTTAGCTTTCATTAATATTTCGTAATAAAATAAGTTGTCCTCATGTATTATATGTGGTTTAAAATTAATATTATTTTCTTTTAAAAACTGATTTCTGTATATCGCACTCCACGAGGTAACACATGGGTTTCCTTCTTTAATCGCTCTACAGAAAAAATCATGTCCATCTTCAACTTTAGGATAAATGCTTTTATGACTATATCTTTTTATATCATTCTGACTATTCACACTATGCTCTTCATATCCAAAATATAATACATCTGCATTAGCACTTTTTATTTTATGATATAGGATTGTTAGGACATTTTCCATAATATAGTCATCTGAATCTAAGAAAAATATATATTCTCCTGATGCGATTTCAATACCATCATTACGTGATATCGACAGACCTTGATTTTCTTTATGAGTAATTAATTTTATTCTATTATCAATTTTGATGTATTTTTCAATAATCTTTGCTGAATCATCTGTTGATGCATCATTGCATATTATAATTTCCAAATCCACCATATTTTGTTTTAATACACTAGATATACATTTTTCTAAATATTTTTCCACATTATAAACTGGAATTATAACACTAACTTTGTTCATTGTTTGTTACCTCATATCAAAAATGTTATTTGTTATAAATGATATACAGTTTATGCAATTATTGCATTCCCTTAACTTGATTTGTTTATAGTGCTTGGCACCAATTATAATTTTCACTAAACATCTTTTCAACATAGCTCTCATATCTTCCAATACCAGTTATATTATACCATGTGCCATATATTCTGTTTGAATATAATAATATATCCGTTAAAACAGCCCCTATCATTCCACTTACACCAGATATTAAAATATTACATTTTTCCCTTGGCATTCTGCTTTCTAAATTAGATGAAACTTTTTTAATATAATCCCAATATAAATTATCTTTTATCATAATTAATGTCCTGCTTTTATTTATTTTTTCTTGCAGTCAAAACCGCTTTTTTTAACTCTGGTTCAATTACTTCACCATATGGGAAAAACATATATCCATTAGCAAATGTTATATTAAACCCTCTCTGATCAAAAAAGTCATGTATTATATCTTCGTCTCCTGACTTATGATATGTACATACAACACATGTCATATCTATATCAGAATCAATAAGTTTTTCCATACCCTTTATGACATCTGTTTCTTTACCTTCAATATCCATCTTCACAATAATTTTATCTATATTTTTATTATTAAGGACAACCGTGTCTATTGATACAGTATTTTCTGAATCTGACTCATCTAAGCATTTTTCTATAATTGTAGTTTTATCCTTATATAACTCAAATGTGCATTTAAGTGCTTCAACCATTCCTTATCACATTCCACCAGATATTTTATGGTACTTGGCACCAATGGTAATTTCATCCTCTTTTATACTTATATAAGTTTAATAACCTAAAATATTTCTAGAATTTCCTTCTTAAATGATTCAACGGAAAAATTATCATCAAATGTCTTTCTTGCATTTTCTCCTATTTCTTCACATTTATCTATATTTTTAATAACCCATGCCATTTTATCTGATAACTCTTTACAGTCTTTATTTTCAAATACAATACCATTAATATAGTCATTAATATACTTGGCAACGCCTGTATTAGAACTTGTTATACATACCTTTTTATTCATCATTCCCTCTACTATCGTCAAGGATAGTGTCTCTTCAACAGATGCACATACCACTACATCTATTGTATTATATAGCTCTTTCATCTGAGAAGACTCATATTCTCCCATATACTTTATATTGTCAAAGCCTTTAATATCGTTCATTATTTCGTTATAATAATTTTTTTCACTTACTCTGCCAATTATATAGAATTCTAAATCTATATTATTAAAATACGGAAGCTCTTTTATTGCATCTGTAAATATTTTTTGATTTTTCAACTTGCATATATTACCAATTATTGCAAAGATAATTTTAGTTGTGTTAAACCTTTTAAACGGTTTTATCGCATTATCTTGTGCTGCACATGTCAAAATTCTCGCATTATTAATTCCCAGATATTCCTTTAAGCTCTTATTTGCAATATCGCTGACTGCATATATTTCCATCCTGTCTAACTGATTTTCACTTAAATAATCATTATATTGCGCTTTTGTATTCATATATACTACACTAGGATCATGTACCCATAATATAACTCTATTTGTTTCTGCCATTTCAACGGCATTTTTAATTAATATAATGGAATTTACTAACACATATTTATATTTATCTGTTTCTATGAAATTATATGTTCCATATGGAAGACTATTCTTTTCTATAATCTTTATATATGGATTATTTATTTTATTTATTAAATTTTCATTGCAATTATAACTTACAATATGAACCTCATAACCAATTTCTGTTAATACATTAGATAGATTTAAGACTGCTCTTGTTCCTCCATCATAAATAATAGGTGGCGTATATATAAGCACCTTTTCATTACAATTTTTAGTGTTATCTAACAATATTCTGTAGCTATTATCTACATATTCTATTAACTGCCCTATATACCATATCTTATTTTTTTCTACATTTAATTCCAGTAGCTGTTTTTTCATATTATAAACATCTATGCTCATCAATATTATATAATCAAATTTTAATTTTTTTAAGTATTCTGGCAAAAAAATAAATACATTATCTATCTGCATTCCACATTTATTAATATTATTATCCAGATATGCTACAATATTAATTTCTTTATTTTCTAGATACTTTTTATATTTCTGTAAATAATTACCTGTTCCAAATACTATTACATCTAACATTTATCTTAAATCCTTTACTATAGTTATACTATTTTATCATTTAAATAAATTGTATATTTCCAATGTTTCTCTGGCTGCTTTTTCATATGAAAACTTCGATGCTTGAATTAACGCTTTCTTTTCTAACTCTCTTCTGTAATTATCATTTAAAACAACTTTTTCTATTGCATTTTCAATAGATTCAATATCGTATGGATTACAATATTCAACAGCATCTCCCCCAACCTCTGGTATTGATGTTTGATCAGAGCAAATAACAGTTTTCCCAAATGACAAAGATTCTAACACTGGAAGTCCAAAGCCTTCATAAAAAGAAACAAATCCAGTAGCTATAGAATTCTTATATAAATAAACCAGTTCATCATCTGTGACATATCCTGTAAAAATAATATCTCTACGTTCTCCACAAAAATTCATAATTTCTTTTATAACATCATTACTTTTATTATTGTTTCCCACAATTATTAGATTAATATCAGTATTTGCATTTAATTCTTTAAACAGACAAAATGCTTTTACAAGCCCTAACATATTTTTATATGCTCGTAATGTTGAAACAGTCATTATATATGGTTTTTCTACTATTTTTTTAATTCTATCATTTATTTTACCGCCGTCTTTCACATCCAACTTAAACAACCCCGGATATACAACCTTAATAATATCAGGACTGACATTATATGAATTTATAATATCTGATTTAGTATATTCTGAAACCGCAATTATCGTATCCATCCAATGAACAGATTCTGACCAATTCTCACCAAAATACATTTTCATTCGTGGCATCAAATCATGTATAGTCAAAATCCTTGCACATGAAAACTTTGCATTAAAATAATATGAATAAAAGTAAGAATGAATAATATTGTAATTGTTATTTATCATAAAACTATTTAAATTAATAATATTCCATGAATCTGCCATTACCATATTTTCTTGTAAGTCTATCCCTAACCATTTACCATTGCCTACATATGAATAATTATTATTTTTATCAATATTTATTAACTCATCAAGTATTCCATATGTCAATCTATTAATTCCATCTACACGTTTTTCTCTTCTAAATGGTAATATTCCTATATTCATAAAATTTCTAACACCTCATCTATATAATCATTCATTTTATTATATAAATACATTCCATCCATATAAATTTTTATATCTTTGTATTTATATATAGTGCCATCCATATCTGTACCATAAACGCTCAAATCACGATTATCGTTATACAAACGTTTTGCAATTTCTAGCACATTTTCATTTCCAATTTCATTATAATTCTGTCCTCTAAAGAAAAATCCATCTACCTTTTCTGACTGAATCACCTGTTTTATTTTTATATAGTCATTTTTTGAATATTTTTCATCTGTTATTATCGTTTTTATACAATGTGATTTTAGATTTATATTATTTAACATTGACTCCTTTGCAAGAATAATTATAGTAGCTTCAGCATTATTTTTAATTAGTTGTTCTATAATCTCATTCATATAATCATCTTTATTAGTACCAATTAAAACTGCACAATTCATATATGGTATTTGAGTCAATTTCTGCTTAATACATAAAGCATCCATACTTTTAATCAAAAAATCATATAAATTATTTTCATTATTAACATCCATTTTTATTAATCTTCCTATGTATTTTTTATTATATTAATCACTCTTTCTGTTGCATTACCATCTTCCAACAATCCCATATTTTCAAATGTATGCTCCAGTTTTTTCCGATAATTATCATATTTAAAATCTATGATTTTTTCCGATAATTCTTTATTACTGATAGCAATAGAAAATGGAATCTCATCATATTTCCATAATAATTCTCCCCTATCTTCAACATACTCATCATAATCATCAACGTATAAAAAAACAGGGATTTTCATATATGCAGCATCAAAAGCAACACTTGAATAATCCGTTACCGCAACATCTACTGCTGCTAAATACTCATACAAATCATCTTTATAACTTATGTCAATAATATACTCACTTTTAGAAAACTTTGCTTTCTGCATTCTAAGGGATAATTGCGGATGTAATCTTACAAAGATATACCATTCTCCACCAAATTTCTGATGAAGGCTTTGTCTTAAAAGTTCAAAATCAATCGTAAATTCTTCTGCAAATACTTCTCTTTTTTTATTTTGACTTCCCCCTCTAAATGTAGGTGCATATAGAACTATTTTTGAATCTGGCTTTAAACCAAATCCTTCTCTTATTTTCCTATATTGTATATTTCTTTTATTTATTAGGATATCACATCTAGGAGAACCAGTCTTTATTACAGGTTCTCCCCAAAAAGAACGTTCCCATTTATCTGTACACCAATCGGAATTGGAAAGCAATACATCTATATTTTTAGCATCTGCCACGCTTACCAGTTCTCCTATTTTTGAAAAAAGCTCTCCTCTAAGTCTTCCTACCGGTTTAAATCCAACTGGTCCATGCCATGTCTGAATATAAAATTGTCCTTTTCTCTTTCTTGTTCCCCAATTTTTCCTTGCATTATCTATCCAAATTTTAGATGTTGAAAGATGATACGCTCTATTCCACAATGTATTTTTTACTTTTTTTATCTCTGGTGGAAAATCTTTATTTAAATCATTAACCAACCAGACTAATTCATACCTTACATTACCATTTCGTTGACTTTCTATAAGTTCTTCTGCAATATATTTGGGATTACAACAATACCCAGCCCCTTCAAATGCACTAAATGTTATTTTATTTTTGTGTATAGGTAATATTCCAAACATATAATACAAGAGTTTTGATACGTTTGCTTTTATTCTTCTCTTTCGTATATATTTATCTTCACTTGTCAACTTTCTCATTGTAACAACCTTCCTGGATATATTTGCTTATATAACTGACCGTAATTTTCTAATATTATCTGAAAAATTTTCAACATTTCCCTTAAATAACGCTGTTGTACCCGCAACATATATTGACGCACCATATTTTTTTAATTCTTGTGCTTTTATTGGTGATATATTTCCATCAACTTCAATAGTCATATCTTCATGCTTATTTTCTTTTAAAAATTCATGCAGTTTTTTAGCTTTATTCATGGTACTGCTTACCATTTTTTGTCCCGCATATCCAGGATTAACCATCAAAAGATTAATTCCATCTATATAGTCCAACACTTCTTCAAGAACATATATAGGAGTTGCCGGATTAATAGCAAGAAAACATTTACAGCCATATTTTTTCACTCTATCTATAACACGTTGTACCTGCGCTGTACTTTCATAGTGAATCGATACAATGTCATCATTATGTATTCCTATCCAGTCAAGCTTATATTCAGGATTATTAATCATAAGATGTAAATCTAATGGTATTGATGTTAACTCTCGTAAACTCCTTATATAATCAACACCTAAGCCAAAATTTGGAACAAAATCCCCATCCATCATATCTATATGTAAATACTCTATTTTTTCTTTTTCAAATATTTCGATTGTGTTTTTCAAATCTACTAAATTTGAACACATCATAGATGCAGATATCTTTCCATTATTCATAACTATTCCTCATTCCAAAATGTCATAACCTTACAATATGTTTCTATATGATTCTTCATAACATTAAGTGCTTCTATAAGATCTTCTTGATGATATTTTTGTGTAATCATATCTCTTGTATTAATCTTGTTGTTTTTTAACATACTCCTAACAGTTGTCCAATCTGATTCATTTTGACCATCATACGTTGAATTCCATGTTCCCTTGACAGTTAATTGTTTCCTCAATATTTTCCAATATAAATTTTGTGACAAATTAATATTCCCATATGGATTACCAACAAGAATAATCTGTGCTCCCGTCCCAGCATATTTCAACGCCTGCTCTATAGCTTCTTCTGAGCCAACACATTCAAATACTGCATCAAACATATATGTATTTGATTCATTTTCTATTATATATTCAACATTTCCAAATCTTGATATTAATGATTTCTTATTACTATTCCTTGCTATTATCCCAATTTGAGAATATCCCAACGCATTAAGAATCTGTGATATTGCAATAGCTATAGTACCTGTTCCAATTATTGCTATACTACTATCATTAGATATGTCTGCTTTACGTATTGCATGTAAAGCTACCGATAACGGCTCCATAAGTGCTGCTGCTTCATATGGAATATTGTCTCCTAATTCAATTAAATTCCATACAGGTACTTCAACATATTCCGCAAATGCGCCATTTCTTCTTGAACCAATATAATCATAATTTTCACACATTTCATACAATTTGTTTTTACATTGCTTGCATTTTCCGCAGGGTATAAGTGGAAACACTGCCACTCTTTTTCCTACAATATCATTGTACTTTTCTCCATTTACTTTCACAACCTCACCTGCAAATTCATGTCCTGGAATAGTAGGAAAATGATATGTCCCTCTCTCATATATACGCGGTATATCTGAACTGCAGATTCCTGCTGCCTTAACCTTAATCAATGCCCAATCTTTTCTTAATTCTGGTACTGGAACATTCTCATATGATAAGTCTCCAATTTTATTTAACACATATGCCTTCATATATTGTTTTCCTTTACAATCATTTCAAATCTTGTCAAATCTGCTCTTGTAGTAATTTTAAAATTTGTATCCTCTCCAGCTATTAATTTTATATTTAATCCCTTTTTGTACGCTAATTCACTTGTTCCTTTAATTCTATTCAGTTCTTCTTCTGAAGTATTTTCATTAATATCATAATATTTATATAAATTAAATGCTTCTGGAGCTTGTCCTGCATACAGTTTACTTCTGTCCATAAGACTAGTTATCTCTTCCCCATTGTCCGAATAATAAATCGTATCATTTAATGGCAATACCGGCATACACCCATCATATTCTCCAACATTCTTCAAACATTCTTCAATTAACTCCACTGTAACCATCGGTCTTACAGCATCATGTATAATCACCTTATCATCAACAGAATTTGAATCTTCAACACATTTTTTCAATCCATTATATATAGATTTTTGCCTTGTTTCTCCATTTATAACAATATCAGATAATTTACTTACTCCATATTTTTTGCATATATCTTTAATATATAACTCCCACTCACTTGCAGCCACTATAACTATCTTATCAATTTCATTAGACTTTTCAAATTGTTCGAGTGTATACATAATAATTGGTTTATCATTTACTTTTATGTACTGCTTTGGTATATCAATATTATTCATTCTAGAGCCAATACCTCCAGATAAGACTATTGCGTAATTCATATTTTTCTCCAAATTAATTATAATGCATACAAAACTGTATCGTTTCCCGAAAATGAGTATGTTCTTAAATAAAATTTATAATCTGAATTGTACGATAACAAAAGAATCGGAATTTCCCATATATCACATCTTTTATGATATATGGAAATGGCAAGTTTAGGTTTATAATTTTTTATCGTTTTTTTTGCTCCCAACAACGCTTCATATTCAGCCCCTTCTATATCCATCTTAATATATGTAGCCTCTCCCCCATCTAATATTTCATCTATTGAGGTTGTTTCAATTACTGATGTACAAGCACTGTTCTCAACAATTGAAGACCCCTCCCCGGCGCAATCAAATCCAATTTGTGTATTTTCACTCCATCACCCTTTCTCTATCACATTACATTTATCATATTTTTTCAATCTATCCCTACACTTATTTGCTAAATCTTTATTAGGTTCAAATACATATATTGAATTATATTTATTGCCAGTGTTTTTAATGAATTGTTCGGCTGTCTCTCCACTAAATCCACCCGCATCTACAAATACTTCATTATCATCAAATTTTAAATAAGGCAAATCAAAATATTGTTTTTGTTCCGCAATTTCACCCAAAACTAATATATTGGATAGTTCAACTCCATTATCAATCAACTGTTTTTTAACTGATTCATGCTGAAATAATAATGCAATAACATAAAAGCATGACGATTTATCCTGTAAATCATCCAGTGAAGAAATACTATATCCATTAATCTGAGTTCCTTTTTTATTATTATCTATTACATAATCCCAATGTATATCATCTAAATAATTAGTAATAGCCTTTCCCCATGTACCAGCTCCAAATAACACAAGTTTTTTATTTTTATTTACATTTATACATTCTATTAAACATTTTGATAATGCACTATTTCTCACAATATTTCTCATATATAACTTATCATCCGTTAAACTATATAAAGACCTAGACTCATATATCATTCTTGATTCATCATCTTGAAGATGATTGTAAACATTTATTAACTTTTTTGACCTACTATCCTCATTCATAAATTTATCCATTTATTCATCCTCCATTTTTACACAAATAATTACAATTAATCACAACAAACAGCCACTAACTTTCCAATCTTCTGTTAATCTATATTCCATATTCATCTCCAAAAATTAAAAGCCCTGCATACAAATGCAGAGCTCCATACAACATTTATTACACTTCATAAATTCTGTGTAACATATTCCCCGATATATTCAAGCGACTCCATTCGCACATATATATGATATACATAATATTTTAAATTCCTTGTTTACTATATCGGGTAAAACAGGCATTTTCTTAACCTTATATTTAAGGTACTATAAAACTTATATCACCTCTCTTCATTCTTTTTATCATTTTTCTTTTTTAATATTTCATCTGAGTAAAAAAGATACTTCTCTTTATCCTCAATTGTTAACATATTATTTTTCCAATTAATATTTTGACTAGTTAAAATATCATTTAATAATTTATAATTTATTCCTCTTTTATATAATTCGTCTTTAAAACATGCTATTTTTAAACATACCGGAACCATATTAGATGTCATTGCCATAAAGAGTCCTATGAACCGCTCAGCTTTCCCTACTGATTTTATCAAGTACATAATCGCTCTTTCATTTGATACATCATTCTTCAAAAAAAGATATATGATATTTTCTCTTATATCACATTGACCATGATATTTATATTCACTTTTTATGATACCATCTGTAGATCCATACGTAAAATCACCAATATTATTATAAAAGACTACCGATCCGTCCTTTTGAATTTCTATTAGAGAATTAATTTGTTTTTCAGTACATTCTCTTAACTCAGAATAATAAATAACATTATATCTTCCTACATATATATCTTCCACATCATCATTTTTTATTATCCCATACGGATTGTACTGTATCCATCCATTTCTATTATCCTCTCTAAACTTCATACTTAATGTGGTAACAACTTGATATGCTAATTCATTTGGAGTATGCCAAAATTCGCATGGCTTACTCATTACTCTTTTCAAAAATTTTTTTAATGCAGCTCTTTGTTTATTATTTTCTTCTTTAAATTTTTCTTTTTTCGCATCATCCGCAATTACAAACGCTAATATTGGTATGCCTTTTTCTAATGCATAATTATATTCTTTTTCTGTATAACTTATTTTTTCTTTTTCTATTAATGTTCCGCAGCACCTGCCAACTATTAATATATAATAATCAGACATATCAATTGTATTCTTGATCTGAATCCACTGTTCTTCATTATCAGCATGAAACATTTCCATACCTATTGGGAAATGATACAGTTTAAGAATCGCTTGTGTAACTTTTTGCCTTTCTTCTTTCAAATCTTCATATGTTGAACTTATAAATATCTGATATCGTTTATTCATATAACTCCTCTTAATAAAGTAACATGTCGTATAATTTATAACTAATTAAACTGCTTATCGTAAATCCTCTCTTGTAATCTTATTTAAAAGTATATACTTAATCTATTTCTATACGTCAATTTATTGATATATTTCACCCAATCTTCACCTTATCAATCCTGCACACATGCTTCTTAACTCGAATACCATTCTTGTAATTCTTTCTGCACTTCCTGATTAGGTATTGTTACCTTCTGATTGTAGAAGTCATATGTCAGATATCCGAGATGCACAAGCAGTGTCAGGACATCATCTGAGCTCTCAAGTGTAGTCATATCATTCTGGAACTTATCTGGATTCACAGGTACATTTTCCCCTGCTATAAGCCTTGTTACAAGTGCTTTAAGATTATACATATCAAGCTGTATATATTTCTTTAATGCTTCATATGTTTCTGTCTTAGTCCAAGAAGTGACATGACAACAGACCTTGGATTATATATCTGAACACCTTTAAGTTCATAACCATCATACCACTGTTTCATCTTTTCATATGGCATATCATACTGGATGCACAGATTTTTCACTTCTTCTTCTGTGAATCCGGTAAACTCAGCGAGTTCACGCTGATTAGTCATCGAATACTCATCGCACATATTCAGCGCCGAATGTTCACCATATTTTTTTATTGGCAATATTCCTGTCATGTATGCAAGTGCTACATACGACTTTCCTTTTATAAAAAACCTTAAAAAATCCAGATATTTTTTCTGTTCATCAACACTATCCGGATATTTTCTGAATATACTGTCCCATTCATCTATAATAATTACAAAGGGCTGTCTCTTTTCGCTATATATAGTTTCAAGAACATCAACAAGATCGTTCCAGTCAAAACAATCTACATCCGAATATTCTTTCTTAATATCCCACAACAATCTTTTCTGCAGATAATCTATTAAATCATCCATTGAATCTGCTCTGCTAAGAAAATCAATCATATTAATATGAATTACATTATACTTATTAAGATGTTTTTCAAATGTTTCATCTGATGATATTTTGAGTGTGCCAAATAATTCTTTCGAATCACAATTTTTGCAATAATATGCAACCAGCATATTAGCAGCCATGGATTTTCCAAAACGACGCGGACGGCTTACACATATATTTCTATGTTCACCAGACAAAACTGAATTCGTAAATGATAACAGTCCTGTTTTATCAACATATATTTTAGATTTTTTAACTGCATTATAGAATTCATCATTCCCTGGATTCAGATATATTCCCATTGTCTATGCCCTCCTTTTAACCTGTCTTTACCAACTCTAAATACAAAATGCCGCATACAGAGGTACAATCTTTTTATTGTCCTCATATCCAAAGTTTTTAGAAGACAGTTTTATTGCATATTCCGGTTTGAAAGTATCCATGTATACTTTTAAACTTTTTGCTCTTGTATTATCTGCTGATTTCACTTCTATTGGTATAAGTCTGCCTTCTCGCTGTATAATAAAATCTATCTCTGCTCCTCGCTCTGACTGCCAATAATATGTGTTATAACCATTAATGGAAAGCTGGACATTTACATAATTTTCAGTCATGCCACCTTTAAAATCATTAAGTTCATCAACCATATAAAGAATATCATTAGCAGATACATCTTTTTTTGCACATAACAATCCCATATCAGACACATATATTTTAAATGAATCAATGTCCCGGTAATTTTCAAGCGGTTTCTTTATTTGTTCCACTTTATATACCTGTGACACAATACCTGATAAATTTAACCATTCTATTGCATTTTCAAACTCAGATGCACGCCCACCTTTTTTTATAAGCTTATACTGAAAGCGGGTGTTTTTTTTCGATAACTGTACAGTAATATTATCATATGCAAGTCTTGTCTTCTTAATTTCATTGAGATTATTATACTTACTCATATCATTAAGATAACTTGCAAGTATAGTATCCTGTGTATGCCGTACCAAAATAAAATCCTTTGTTTCTGCATATTGCATGACACACTCTGGCATACCACCCACAATAAGATATTGTCTGTATATATTCATCGCCGCATCATGTAGCGCTGACGGTAATGGTTTATCTGTATTAAAGCAGTCTTTTATCCTTGAAACCAGATCATCTTCTCCAAGAGCTAACATAAACTCCTCAACATCCATAGGATACATTGTCTTCATATCCACTTTTCCAACAGGAAATGAAAATCTGGCCCTGTTAACTGCAACACCCAACAGACTTCCCGCAACAATAATATGATAATCCGGTTCATCCTCACAGAAATATTTAAGTGAAGTCAATGCTCTTTCGCAAAGCTGTACCTCATCAAAAACTATAAGGGTCCTTTCCTTCACTATTGTTTGTCCCGCAATATGAGATAAAATAGGTATCAGATAATCTGGACTTATATTCTCGTCAAATGTTTCATTAAGCTTAGGGTTCGTCTCAAAATTAAAATATACCACATTATCATAGTGTGTACGTCCGAATTCCAGAACAGAATATGTCTTTCCCACCTGTCTTGCCCCCTGTAATATCAGAGGTTTTCGATGCTCACTTTCTTTCCATTGTTCCAGAAAAGTTGTAATTTTTCTATACATAATCCACCCTCCTCAAAGGTTCTGATTACAATATAATAAACATTCATGTAAAAATCAATGTATTTTTCTTTGTTTTTAACATTATTTTGCATGAATATTTTACATTTTTCTGCATTAATCTACACGAATGTACTTATCTCGCACTCTCAACTCTCCCCTTAATATACTCTCCAATCTCATGTATAGTCCGAAGCACCTCTTCTTTTGTTCCATATGGGAAGCTGTTTACACAAGGAAATGTCTCAAAGCTTACAGTCCCGTCAAATCCAATCTCAGCAAGTGCCACAGCAAAACTCTCCCAGTCAGTACCACATGAAGGACTGCTGCCAAATGTGTAAGGCATCTGATGAAGGTCTCCATATGCATCATTTTCATGCATATGCAAAAGCTTCAGACGGCTGCCAGCCTTCCTGATATAATCTGCAGGCTGTCTGTGTACAAGCTGGATATGTCCTGTATCAAGACATATGCCAAATCTTTCCTCACCTGCCATCATATTTAACATATCAACATAAAATATTGCATCGTCTGGGTCCGCACATGTACCTTCAGTTATTCTTCCTCCGACACTTTCATAGAGATTCTCTACACATATTCTGACATTGTGCTTCTTAAGCTCGGGTATAAGAGATGAGAAAAACTGTACATTCATTGCCTGTTCAGCCTCAAGTCCATACTTATACTGCATCTTGAACGGATGCATGACTACCCATGGAATCTCAAGGAAACCGGCAATCTGAATGCTCTTTGGTATTACAACATTCTGCATATACTGGCTTATATCATCGCGTCCCAGGACATACATAGGATAAGGAGCATGCATCTGTGACGGCTTAATTCCATATTTATTAAACATCTTCTTATACTCGCCAAAGTACGCAAGAATATCTTCAATATCCGCATCAAAAAATTTATTAATCTTTCCCCCATACACATCTGAATTCTTTAAAAATGTATCAAGATTAAAATCAACCATCTCAAATCCTGCCTGGGCAATTATTGCAACGCCATCTTCAATTCCCATCTCTGGCAGAATTCCTTTAGTCTGTACACCTACTTTTACCATTTCCATTCCTCCAAATGTCTATACAAAATATCTGTCCTGAAACTCGCTGTGTTCAACACCCATAGCCTTAAGCTGCGCTGATATCGCATCATAATACATACAGCATATAACAACATTACGTTCTTGTGCCGGAACATCAAGTATTGCTGACGGAGCCTTTACATCAACCCCATATACCTTAGTTCCCCATCGCATCTTTCCATTATCAACTGCAAAATATGGAGGAAACTTATCCCCAAGCGTATCCATATAATCCCATAACATCTGTCCTGCACCGAACAGAATAAGCTTTTTGTCAGGCTTGTTTAACACTCTTTCAACAAATGTAAACTGTCCCTGCCATTCTTTAACAATTGCATTCAGCATACGCACATATTGCGTCTGCAGCACTTCCGGAACTCTTGCAAATGTTCCGCTATTATCGAATATCAGCCACCCTGAGAATTCAATTTTAATAAGTGCTCCAATAATATGATACCAGTCTGTAATAAGATCTCCTCTTCCTCTTGTAAATGTAAAAGGCATCTGTTTTTCATTATACACACCGCCATTATCATTAGCATGTATCATGCAAAGATATTCACTGCACTGGTCAATCTGGCTTCTCACATTCTTGGCAAGCAGGTTACTGTATCCAACATTTATAGATATACCAACTATAGCTGTATCACACATCCTGTTGCAGTATTCAGCAATTGATTTCAATGAAGATATATCAGAATATGCGCCATTAAGATATCCGGTTTCATCACTTCCATTGCAGCCATTCTCTATGAATACCGGAATCCTGTAATCTGTTATCATCATAGAACACTCTTCCACAACATTTTCAAGTATCCCTGCCTCGCAGTTCATTGTATCAAGGACTATATAATTAGCCTGGTACTTTCTGCAGCTTTCCAGAAGCTCATACAGCTTATCCGGAGTCAGCTTTGCAAGAGGATAGGAAAATCCCGAAACCTTAAGTACCCGCGAATCTCCTTCTTTCTTCTTATATGTCGGAAGTTCATTTTTTTCTATAATCTCATATGGTATCTCTGCATATGAGAATCCTCCATCTGCAATTGCTTCAAGCTTTAATCCGTCACTTAACTGTACGCCTGCTAACATAATTATCTCCTGTTCTCACAATATCTCTCCGGCACATTAGTAAATATATCCGTTGCACCAAGTCTGTAGTATTCTCTTAAATCCATATCCGGTAATGTCCTGAGTTGTCCATACAAAGGCTCGCTTCCATTCCTCATACGCACCCTCAGTCCTGCATTCTTTATTGCTTCCACATTGCTCTTATTGACAGGCATTCCCAATTGTGCAGGATGAATTGTCATGCCTCCATATTTACTGATACCATCCATACAACGGTGATAATCACCCGCCAGATATGCCACATCTGCGTCATCTTTAAGCTGTCTTACAAGTCCTATTGAATCATGATTAAATGATGAGTACACAACATAATCCTCAAGATTAAATTCTGAAACCATATCAATAACCTTCTGCTCCATGCCTTCATATCTTATTTCACTATTCTTAAGTTCAATATTAAGACGAAGCCCCTTGCCCTTGCAATATGGTGCAAGCAATTCAAATGTTTCCCTTAATGTAGGAATTCTATGAATTTCATCATCACCGGCTATAGATAACTGTTTCAGTTCATTTATTGTATATTCCTGTACATAGCCGGTTCCATCTGTAGTTCTGTCAACTCTTTCATCATGTATTACCACAATTTCATTATCTTTTGTAAGTTGCACATCAAATTCAATTCCGGTAATGCCTTCTAATTCCGCCGCTTTTTTAAACGCAAGAAGTGTATTCTCCGGATTCATCATGCTGCACCCTCTGTGTGCCCATATACCAACTCTCTTTAAGGCTTCTGTATCCACAGTCTGCTTAACCTCTCCGCGGTTTGCAAGAAATTGCTCCATCATGCCAGAAAGCCATATGCTTTCTTCATCAGTTATCTTCTTTACAGTTCCCGGATTGTTAATACATTTTACAAATGCTTCTATTTCATAACGCAATCCTCCACCAGCGAATTCTTCCTCATACACCTCAATCTGATTAGGATTCTCATGATGAACCTCTATTCTCTTAGTGAGCCACCATGGAGATGGGACTCTTATATATCCATCATCTCCTGCCACAATAAGTTCACCTTCTGTCTTGACCCCAAGACCAGTCTTTATAGTAGCAACACCATCTTCATAGGTTATCATCATCTTGGTATATGAATCTGTCCCCAGAGGACTTTCTACTGAATATGTATGAATGTCTTTTTCATCTGTGCCAAGCAGCTTCATAACCGGAAGCAGACAATAGCTTGCAAGCTCAGTAAAACTTCCGCCTGACCTGCCCCACATTTCTCTTCCTGCTGCCGCACCTATCTTAGAAAACGCAGCTTCAACATCTCTTACTTTTCCTATTGCGCCGCTCTTAACAATATCCAGAATCCGTTGAAATCCGGCACAATATGCTGTTTTTATTGCTTCCATGCATACCAGATTATTATCATTTGCAATGGAAAGCATTCCTTTTATGTCCGATTTATTCAATCCCATAGGCTTCTCACATAAAACATGCTTTCCCTTATCCAGCGCCATTCTTATATATTCCGTATGCATCTCATGGGGTGCAGCAATATACACTGCATCAACTGCATCAAAGAAAGCTTCCGAATCATCTGTAAGAATCATCGGACCATCTATATCAATACTGTTGTTCTTTGCAAACCATAACACACTCTCAAGATGAGGATTATATATTGCTGAAACATTTATACCACTTACATATCTGCTTTCTTCAAGGAATCTGGATGCTATCCTTCCGGTTCCTATAATTCCAACATTAACCATTGTGCGTTCTGCTTCCTTTACCTTAGCATGAATAAGCCTGATAACTTCTTCAGTAGTAAATTCTATATTAAACTCCTGCTGCATAACCAGTCTTAATTCTTCAATCTGTGATTTATAAAATGGATAATCATGTGAACTTCCAACATTTCTCGGTGTCATATACTCTTTACCGTACTTTATCTGCAATAATCCATCATAGCCTTCTGGTACCGGAATCGTTGTATTTTCAAATGGCAGTTCACATATATCTTCATACCATTCTCTTTTTGCATGATAATCCCAGCCTTCTGCAAAGTCTATCATTGAGCATACTTCTGCTGAATTCTCATCCTGATAGAGTGAACATACAATATCATATATTTTCTTTAATTCGTGTTTTAATCTGTTATTATAGTTAACTGTAATGCCAAATGTTTTTTCTATCTTTTTCATAAGTTCCAGCACTTCAGAACCATACGGTCCTTTCTCTGGAACACTCTCTGCTGTTCTGAGCAGAAACCTTAAGCTTTCTATCTGTTTATCCAAAGCCTTTTTGTCATCAGTTATATTATCAACCGGAAATATATCGATTCCCACAACATATGGACAGCCATGAAACTTTGCAAGAAAATCAGGCTCAAAGCATATATGCCTTCCATTAATTATCCTTGCCTTAATAGTATCATCTTCAGGATCATTATACACGCTTTTAATTTCATAATATTTCTCAAGAAGAGCTGGTGCCTCAGATAAAAATCTCATGTAATCCTTACGCAGCATTGCTATATCCATATCATCATCCCATGGTATGAATCCATGATGTCTTACTGCACCAAGTAAAGTTCCCCAGTCAGCAAAAAATTTAATTCCAAGGATTCCGCATACACGCTTAACTTCTTCCAGTACTTCAAGCTGTGCTGCCCATGCACGCTTCATATCCTCTGTAATCACGAATCCTTCTCTGGTTTCTTCTCTAAAATACCCATCATCAAAAAACATATCTGTCTCCTGTTACATTTATCTTCTCTTCTGCTTCATATACGCTTCAGTCACTTCAGCCATAGCTATTGCTTCTTCTGCTGTAAGCTTATATCCGTTCTTATCTATTCCATTAATTTTAGACACAAAATCACTTATCTCATATCTGAAGCCATCACCTTGGAATACAGGTTCATATACTTCGACCTTGGATGAATCCTCGAAATGTACCTCAAATCTTCTTGTAAGCCACCATGGTGATGGAGCAAGTATATATCCTTTAGTACCCGCAACTACAAGCTGGCCTTCTGATTTAACTGCCACTCCGTTCTTTGACAGAGCCATTGCATTGTCATAAGACAGATATACTTTTGTATAAAGGTCAACTCCATTTTCATCATATATTGTATCAAAATGTATGTCCTTGTAATCTGTTCCGAGCAGCTTGATAACTGGAAGAAGGGTATAACTTCCGAACTCAAGGAATGCACCACCATATGCTGCATCTGTCCGTTCTCTTGAATTATCGTTGGCAAGTCTTGTAAAGCATGCTTCCACATCGCATACTTTACCGATTTTACCTGACTGTACCATATTGATAAGCTGTCCAAATCCTGGACAATATGCTGTCTTTACAGCTTCCATAAGCACAAGCCCATTATCCATGGCATACTGATAAAGCCCCTGTGCTTCTCTTTTAGTAAATGCTGCAGGCTTCTCACACAGCACATGCTTCCCATTCGCTAATGCTTTTCTCGCATAATCATAGTGTGTTTCATTCGGTGATGCTATATATACAGCATCAACCTGTTCAAGAAATTCCTCATATTCTCCACTATAATTAGGAATATCATGTCTGTTACTGAAAGCCTGTGCTCTCTGATTTTGCGGATTATATGTACATGCTATATTAATACCACTTACATATTTTGCCTCTGATATGAATCTGGGAGCAATTCTTCCTGTTCCCACTATTCCAACATTAACAATCTTAAACTTATTCTTTCTCTCCAAAGTTGATGATATATCCGGTGTCCTCTCTAGATATACAACCTCACAGAACTGCTTAAGATAGTCAAATGTTCCAATCCAGTCTGAACCAACAGTAAATATATCAACACCATAGCGCTGTATATCCTCGATTTTCTGTCCATCATGATCCTCAACTATAATCTCATCAGCGAATCCGGTTTTTCTTACATTTTCAATTCTGTCCATTATGGAATCTACAACATTGACTTTACCTCTTGCCTCATCAAAATGTTCTGTAGTAACGCCGACAATAAGGTAATCTCCTAGTGCCTTTGCTCTCTGTAAAAGCTTATAATGTCCTTCATGAAATAAATCATATGTACCATAGGTTATTACCTTTTTCATCTGTCCCTCCAATAATTTAATATGTTATTTTATTATCCCACTCTTTCTGTAAATCTTCTCCTAAGAATTCAGTAAGCTTCTTAACATATAATTTTTTAATATTTTCTGACTGTACTATTACTTTATCCGCATACACTACTCCTGGCATTGTAACATATTCTTTCATCCACTTATATGCCCTCATATCATTTTCATCAATTTCTTCCGTCTTAAAATATGGCATATATATCAGTTCATCTGTATGAATTGCCAGATTCCTGCTGTAAAATGCAGGATGTACAGTTACCGTCATATTAAATTCATCATATGGATTCTGAATAATTATCTTTTCTGGATTCATCTGCTCAAACCTGTAATTCTCATATGTAGTAAGCTCCACATAATCCGGGTATGCTCCCTTATCCTCACAGTAATCTGCCGTTCCATCAAAATTCTTATAGTAATAAGGCAGTGGTATTACCACAACATTATACTCATCATTGTCACTATATTCTTTCCATAATACTTCCATATTCTCCCAGTATTTTGATTTATATGGCATAAACACTACAGTTTTTTTATCAGTATTATTTCCATCATTAACCTGTCTGAGTATACTTCTTGCTGTTCTGACAGTATTCTTCTGCTGCTTAAAAGCCTCATATTCCTGCATGCTGCATTCAAATTCTTTACTAATAGTTACATCTTCTCTTTTTAATATATCTATCTGTCTTTCATAAAAAGGATAATCATGTGTTCCCCATTCATGGACAAACTGCTTATAATCTCCATATTTTTTCTTTAATATTTTATCATATGCATATGGAACAGGTATAGTAGTATTCTCAAAAGGAAGCCTTACCGTCTTTGTATAATAATCTTTAGGAAATCTGTATCTTTCCCCATCTCGCCATATTCCATTAACATCCAGCCACAATGGCATTAATGTAATATACTCAGATTCATCCTCTGTATATAATCCACACAATCTGTCTACAAGTATATTAAGCTGCTGCACGAGATCTGCATTCTCATCTATAGTAATATTGCACAATTTTTCAATATGCTTTACATCCTCTTTAACATCCGCTATTGCTTCTTCTGTCATAAGGCTCTCATCTTCCTGCATACCTCTTATTGTCTTTGCAAGAGTATTAACAATAGCTATTACCTCTCTTTGATATTTATCATCTTCTTCATCTGGTGCAATAAAATCTAACGGAAATATATCAATTCCGGCTGAATATGGAAAACCATGATATTTTTCAAGATGAATTTTATCAAAATTAATACTTCTGCCATTGATTACTCTTGACAGAAAATCATCTGTTTCAGTATCTGTAGTTATATTATATATCGTATAATTTTCGGGCATGATTTTATCATATATGCATAAAAATTTCTCATAATCAGTCCTCTTCATGCATATATCCATATCATCATCCCATGGTATGAATCCGTGATGCCTTACTGCACCAAGCAGGGTTCCCCATTCTGCAAAATATTGTATTCCATTCTCGGTACATGCCTTGTCTATATCATTAAGCACTTCCAGCTGTGCTGCCCACGCATGTTTCATCTGTGCCGGTACATAAAACCCATCCCTTACCTCATCTTCGAAATACTCTTTTTCAAAAACCATATACATGATTCTCCTGTTCATTTAATATTTTCATTAGAAACAAAAAGAGCCGGTGCAAACACCGGCTCTTCTGCTTATAGTAGTAATTATTATTAACCGAGAAGTGAAAGTACTCCCTGTGTCTGCTGATTTGCCTGAGCAAGCATTGACTGTCCAGCCTGTGCAAGGATGTTGTTCTTGCTGTACTCAACCATTTCAGAAGCCATATCTGTATCACGGATACGAGACTCTGCTGCTGAAGTATTCTCTGATGTTGTATCCAGGTTGTTGATTGTATGCTCAAGTCTGTTCTGAAGAGCACCTAATTTAGATCTCTCTGTAGAAACCTTATCAATAGCCTTCTGGATAATTGTCATTGACTTACCAGCTACTGCATTAGTACTTACCTTAACGCTGGCAGCTGAAGCCTTTCTATCAGTAGATGTGTTAGTATCGTTAGCAGCCTGTGTTGCTAACTCATTCATTCTCTGAAGAATTGAATGTGTCTCATTAAGAGCACCTTCAGCTACCTGAATAAGTGAAATACCATCTTCTGCATTAGAAGAAGCCTTGTTAAGGCCTCTAATCTGGCTTCTCATCTTCTCTGAGATTGAAAGACCAGCTGCATCATCACCAGCACGGTTAATCTTGTAACCTGATGATAACTTCTCTGTTGACTTCTGGAGTGCACTAGAAACTGTACCCATCTGTCTGTTTGTGTTCATTGCTGATAAATTGTGTTGTACTACCATAATATTTTCCTCCTTGAAATTAATTTAGATGCAACATCCTTGAAGCATCTTGTTATGGTTTACAGGAAACTATCTGTTTCCCTGTACTTTATATATCGGACTTAAGTCCTGAAACTTTAGCCCGTAATATAACTTTTTTAAGTTACTGCTTGGTGTCCATAAACTGAGGTTCATTGCTTAACTTACTCATATTCTGATAATATGACTTCGCCATAGAAGCACTTCTCTTTGCTTCTCTGTGTTCCTGTCTTTCTCTTCTGAACATTGCCTCTACCTTTACTTTATTATGGGCTTCCTGCACTTCAATCTTAGCGCCTAACTCAGTAACTTCCTTAATAAGCTGTTTCATTTCAGCTATTTCTCTGCTGTATTTTGTTTTATTGCCAGCAAGTTCTTCCTTAATTCTGTCATATAATGACTGAAATCCCTCATCCAGCAAATCAAGCTCATCAATGCAACTTCCTTTTGCTTTCATATTATCATCAAATGCATCACCATTCAATGTTTCTTCTGAAAGAATCTGATTCTGCTCTTCATTAAGCTCTATAATTCTGATAAGAATTCCTTTCTTCTTTTTAAGGCTGTCTATCATCATCTGAAGATAATTAGTAGTCATATATTAATCTCCTACTGGTTCATTCCCCTTGTACGGTTCATAACCTCTTTCCATGTATCTCTCATGCCTCTTATTTCAACTAATGCCTGATTAAGTATCTCTGGATCTTTCTTAACATTAGCATTAACTAAAAGGGAGTATATATAGTCATATATTTTCTCAAAATCTTCTGCAACAGGATATTTATGATTAAGTGTTACCTTAAACTCTGTAATTATATCTTCAGCCTTTTTAATATTAGTATGAGCTTTCTGTAAATCACCCTTTTCTATAGCTATCAGGGCTATATTGCAAAACTTAATTGCCCCTTCATAAAGCATAAGTGTAAGTTCTGCAGGACTTGCTGTAAGAATCTTATTTCTGTTATATTCCTGTGCTATATTCTGATTAAATGCCATGTTTCCCTCATTTCCCATAAGCTTCCATGCTTATGCGGTTGTTAATATGTACTATTATCCAAAAAGTCCAGATAATGATGATGACTGTGCATTCATCTTTGCCAATGCTGATTCCATTGCTGAGAACTTACTATAATAATAATCTTCCCATGTAGTAACCTTGTCTTCTGCCGCAGATATCTTAGTATTATACTCTGAATACTGTGTATTCATCTGCTTATCATTATATATAGTATAAGCACTGCTTGTTGATGATGCTGCCATCTTCTTTCCAAGATCAGTATACAATTGTGTAGATAACTGTGAAAAGAATGATATAACCGTATCAGGGTCATTAGATATCATCTCTCTTAACTTATCTGTATTAGCTGATGTCTTAGAATCATCCTTATCACCATCTATATGATATACACCTGTTTCGTTCGCTGGAGAATTAAAATATCCAAGTGTAGCTATTCCAAAACTAGAAAGTGAATAGGACTTATCTCCCACCTTGAATGATTTTGCCATATCATTCTTCATAGTATCAAGAACACTTCCAAGTGTTGAGTCTTTTCTAAGAAGTGAATCCTTAATCTTTTCTTCCCACTTCTTAACCTCGTCATCAGACATGGCATCCTTCTCATCACTTGTAAGAGGCTCATATCCCTTAGAGCTTGCCGCGTTGTAAGCAACATCTACAGACTTCACAAGATCGTTATAATCCTTAAGGAAGCCCTTAATCATATCATATATGCCATCTACATCCGTGTTGGTTGTGATAGTTACTTCATCATTACCCGTAACTTCCATTGCCTCGATTGTAAGACCATTGATTGAGTAGTTATTAGAGTTGTTAGTAAATGTTGCCCCATTAAGCTCAATCTCTGAATCCTGTCCTGTTATTCTGACAGCACCTGAGGATGACGCACTACCAGCAACATTTGATGCCATTGCAATCTTAGAGTCAAGCAATGCCTTAGCTTTAGCCTGTCTGTCAGCATTAGTATCGTTTACTTCCTGTAATATATTGGCATTAGAAGCATCTGCCACAGCTTTTCCATCATCGCCGATTGTTACATAATCCTTAGTATCCTCAATAACCTTGGAATTATCATCATACACCTTAATCAGTGATTCATTAGACGCTTTTTTCTTTACCGCAGCCTCATATTCATCCTTGACACCATCTTTTTCCATAGCCTCTGTGTCATATTCGTACACAACTTTGCCATCAGAATCTTTAACTGTATTGCCCTCTGAATCCACTTTTTCCTTCTTATACTTATCATAAGCATTAAGAATATCTGGTGTCTCTGTCTTAAGCTTTGCGACATATTCATCTAATGTCAATGAATGATCCCAAGTATCATCTGCTGCCAGTGCATCAAGCTTATCCTTGGCTGCATTATACTTGTCCGCATAACTCTTCGCTGTATCCTCAGCTGTAATCTTAGTATACATGCCTTCAAGTTCTGTGTTATATGTATCACTGCCCTCTGTTAAAGCTGCAAGTCTCTTGTATTCTGCTGAATCAGTATCATTAACTGTATATAAGCCAAGCTTCTGTAATGCATTAAGTCCATTAGAGTCATTAGCCACAAGCGAGAAATCGTTATCCTTGCCTGACTCCTTAGAGCTTATAAAGAACCTTGCATTATTCTCATCAAAGCTTGCATTAACACCAGCTTCCTTTAACTTAGATACGAACTGGTTAACATTCATATCTGATGTTATATCAATACTCTTGGTTCCAGAAGCAGTCTTAAAACTTATAGAACCATCTGTTGTTCCAACTATGTCTGATATCTTAGTATCACCTGTAACCTTGCTTCCATCAGCAGCTTTAATCTGTCCACCTGTAAGATATCCTGTTGACGCCAGCTGCTTAACCTTAAGTCTCTGTGTACCATTAACAGCAGATGAACTTGCTGTTACCTTGGCATACTTATCATTAGACACACTTGATGTCTTCAGATTATAACTTGTAGAAAATCTTGCACTTGAAAGCTTTCCACTATAAAAGCCATAAATACTTGTATTCATGGTCTTCCACTTTTCCTGCTTCCATGAAAGCTTAGTCTGTGCTTTAACAAGATTATCCTTCTTTAACTTATATGATGATACGAGTGCTGAAACAAGCGATTCTGTATCCATACCCGATACCATACCAGATAGTCTTATTGCCATAGCTTATCTCCTCTCATCAACCATGATACCTGCAAGCTCCCATGCCTTAGCAAGCATCTCAAGAGCTTTCTCTGAAGGTATCTCTTTAATAACTTCGTCTGTATCTTTATCTTTAATCTTAATCGTGATTCTGTTAGTTGGTTCGTTGTAGCCGAATTCAGCGATTGTGTTGTTGTTAAGAACCTTCCTTATATCCTTAACATCAGCCATAGATTCAGCCTGCTTCTTTGCCTTGTCATTGTCATTAGCGTTGCTGCCATTCTTCTCACTGTCTGCTGCCTGTCCTACAGAAACTGCCACATTAGATGCTGCTGACTTCGCTGAATCAACAACAACCTCATTGCTCTTATCTGTAGTTGTTGTAACACTACTTACCTGTGATACCGGCTTAGCAGCCTGTAAATTCTGGCTCTGGTAGCTTGACGCTGCCGCTACTCCATTAACTTCCATTCCCATGATACAATTCCACCTCCGTGTGAAAACAAAACTTTATCCTGTAGTTACATTCATGTTGTACTGCATATATCGGAAAATGTTAAGTAAAATTTAACCCTTCGGAAAAAAATATACACAAATAAAACAAATCATTTCTTAAATAACTGGTTAAGAGACTTAACATCAACCGAACTTGCTGCTTCCTTATTAGAATCAAGTATCTGTGCATACACTTCCTTACGATATATAGGCACTGACTTAGGAGCTGATATGCCAAGCTTTACCTGATCGCCCTTGATTTCGATTATTGTAATCTCAATATCATCATTAATAATGATTGCTTCGTCTTTCTTTCTTGATAATGCGAGCATATTAGTTCTCCTCCTTCTTTAGAATATCGTATATAGGATATCTTACCTGATATTCAGAATTATCTGCTATAAGCTGTATTCCTTTCATTGTATCAAAATCAACAATGATAGGAGCTTTAAGATTAATTGTCATCTTAGTAATATCCTGTGGTACCGTAAGCGCACAGTACACTCTGATATTATCATCCTGTATATCGTCTCCGAGAGATTTAAGAAGCTCATCCTCAACAACAGGATCATATGTCTCATACACGAATTCCGGCTTCATGACAGGAAGTGCAAGTGTTGGCTCATCAATCGCCTGAAGCCATATAATTGATATATTCTCCTCTTTCTCTGCATCATACACAAGAGTATACTTCTTCCAGTCCTCAAATCCAATAATTCCCTTGTCAAATGTGATGATTTTATCATCACTAACTTCAATCTCTCCAAACCATTTAGTCTGTACTTTCATGTCAAACCTCCAAATCTTAATTCTATCCTTTATCTGTCAATGCTGTTTATACAGCTTAACTCTCAGCCTGCCTCACTGTATTCCTCTCTTATGCTGGCTACCCAAGGAAATCAAGCAGTGTCTGCTGAACAACCTTGCTCGCAGCTGATAATGCTGCCTGATATACAAGCTGTGCTGATGTATATGTAACAACAATCTCTTCCAGATCAATGTCTTCATTCTGAGACTTAAGATCAGTGAAATTAGTCTTCTGTTCTGTAAGTCGTGTCTTCGTAAGATCCAGTCTTATCTGTCTGTTTCCTACATCAGCCTTCGCATTAGATACCTGCTCCTGATAGCCCTGCATCTGACCGATTCCCGCTTCAAAAGCATCTTTCATCTTAGATTTTGCAAAATCTCTCTGCTTTGTAAGGCCTTCCATAATATCACTTAACTTCTTCTGTGAAGCCTCATCGCTGTACTGTCCTTCCTTCTGCATAGACTCAATCTTTGATATCTGGTCATTAATATCAAGGACATTCTGTACCGCATTGACAAGGTCATCAACATTTCTTCCAAGATATATATTGAAAGCTTCATCAGCTTCTGTATTAACCTTAATCTTCTGTGAAAAATTAATGATATATTCAATATCCTCACTCTGCTTGTTGTACTCAATTCCTGTATTATTATCAACACAGTTAAAATACATTGTCGGGTCAATGTCACCCTTTATAAAATTGCTCTTCTCGTATGTCACTGAAAATGCATTATCAGCATACACTGACTTGTATACATTCTCACCAAGAAGAAGCTCTCCGGTTGTTGAGTTAATTGCAATCTCATTCTCACCCGGAACATAATTAGGATCTGTCGTTGTAACAACATTTACAGCGGTATCAGCTGTATTACCGTCTGCATCAGTTACCGGAACAGTAAGTCCTCCATCTATAGCAACACTACCATCATCAGCAATAGTGATATTGGCAGAATTATTATCTCCCATGCTCATCGAAAATTTTTTTCCGTTAATCTCATCATATGCGAGCTGGATTCTGTGTACATCCGTTATATTAGGTGTGATTATATTGCCGTTAGCATCTGTCTTTACATTAAGATTAATAATATCATCATTAGTATATGCATTAGTGTATGCCGTCTTATTAGATAAAATCTCCCTTGTAAAGTTCTGTGTAATTGTATAATCAACATCTTTAGCGGTTTCATCTGACTGGTATGTCAGAGGCTTATCTGTAGCATGTCCTGTAAATACATATCTTCCGGCATAATCAACATTTCCCTGCTCATAATAAGCTTCCACCAGCTTGTTAAGACTTTCAGCAAGAGTATTACGCTCAGCTTCTGAATATGAATCCGTAGAACCCTGCACACAGTAATTATACAGATCCTGTATAATCTTGTTGCTTTCATCTAATGCATCATGAGTTACACTTAACCATGATGATGCATCAGGAATATTCTTTCCAAGATACTGTGTTACCTCATCAAGACTTGAACGCAGTCTCAATGCCCTGATGGCTATAATAGGGTCATCAGAAGGCTTATTAATCTTTTTCTGTGTTGAGAGCTGTGTACTTAAATCATTAAGCTGGCTCTTATTTCCCTGAATATTGGATATTGAGCTGTTTACCATCATCTGGTTAGTAATACGCATATTGTGCCTCCTTATATCGCGAATCAAAAACCGCCCCTATGGTGAGGAGAAGAATTCTTTTACTGTTTTATACACCTGTATTATTAATAAGTCTGTCATATAACTGATTCATGACAGTCATCATCTTCGAACTTAAATTATATGCCTGCTGGAACTTTACAAGATCCATGGCTTCTTCATCTGTATCAACACCCATTACAGATAATCTCTGGTTCTGTATAGTTGTCTTAAGATTGTTGTAATTCTTTGTAAAATTAATTGCCTTACTTGCATCTATTGACATATCACTGACAATACTTTCGAGAAAATATGTTCCCGTACCTCCGTCATATATCTTAGCATCTTTAGAATTAATAAGGTCTACAATCAGGCTTGTATTGGCTTCTCCATCGCTTTCCTTGTACTTGGTAGCAAGAAGGTCCGCGTTATCAATAAGATCCTGATTAACTGTTACACTTGACGCTGTAAGAGCCTTGCTTCCATCTGACATTACAAAAAGTGGAATTCCGCTTGCCGAGCCATCTGATGTAACACCCTTTGTAAGAATCTCATTGATTGATGATACAAATGTCTGTATAAACTGGTTAAGCTGTGCCTGATAATAAGGAACTCCCTTATAATTAGTATTGCTGTCCACCTTACTTACTGTATCAGTAAGGATATTACCCTCTGCATCTGTCTTATATGTTTCATTGCCATCATCGTCAGTTGTTGTGGCATATTTTTCAATCTCACCATTACATCCGTCTCTTATATCAATAAGCCCCTTTAACTCTCCGCCTAATGAAGTGCTGTATATGTTAAATGGCTGTCCGGTCTCCCACTGTATGTCATACAGACCTGCCGCATCTGATACATTTCTTGGCTCATCTCTTGAAACAGTCTGAAGAGTATGGTAATTATAGCCATTAACAAGCGAATTACCATTAATTGTAATCTGAAGGTCTGTAAGATTGTTGCCAATGTCTGTCTCACTTACTGATATATTAACCAGCTTGGAAAGATCATCAATTAAAGCATTTCTCTCATCCTTAAGGTCGTTGGCATTGCCATAATTAGCCTGAATCTGGTTAATCTGCTTATTAAGAGAAGAAATGCTCTGTGCCAGAGAATTAATCTGGTTAACAGTATCTTTAATCTCGTTATTAGCGTCTATCTGAACATTCCTTAAATTAGTAGCCAGAGTATTAAAGTAATCTGTCATGCTCTTTGCATTATTGATAAGCTGGTTCTTTGCTGATGTATCAGCCGGTGTAAGATCAAGCTGGTTAAGTGCTGCAAAGAAATTCTCATACTCTGTTGAATATCCCTTAAGTGTGAACTCATTGAGATAATTCTGTATCTGTGACATGTATGTATCCTTAACATTGTACTGTCCATAATTAGTATAATTATTTCTGTACTTCTCATCATAGTAAGAATCTCTCATCTGATTAATTGCATCAACGATAACTCCTGCACCAAGTGTTCCATATTTAGCATATGAACGTAATGCCTCACCAGCCTTAATTGATGCTGTTTCTTTCGTATATGACTGGTTATTGATATTAGCAAGATTATGTGATGTAACATTTATAGAGGTCTGCGCCGCCTGCAATCCTGTATATGCAATTGTTAATCCAAAAAATGTTGATGCCATATTATCCTCCTGTATTAATCAGCATTTATATACGTCCAAGTGAAGTAACGAGATGTTCCAGCATTTCGCTTACTACATTGACATATCTCGATGCTGCATTATATGCCTGCTGATACTTTATCATCTTCTCTAACTCTTCATCAGAGGATACACCCTCTGACTGTAGTCTCTGGTTATCATAACCATCAACCATCGTTGTCTGGTTACCTACATAATTATAAAGTGCCTTACCCATAGTGGCATATTCACCAATATAATTATTGTAGAATGACATGTAATCCGACTTCGCATACATGTCCGGGTTAAGGGAAGCGAATTTCTCATCCCATATATCCACGAGTTCCTTGGCTCTGTCAAAATCTTCCTTACCCTGTACAGTAGAAAGTGGAATCTTTCCTACATTCTGTGCTGCTTCAGGATTAATCTTCAGATTGCCAAGCTTATATAATGATTCATAATCTGTCTCGTTAAGATTGTTTCTAAGATAGATTGTCTCTCCATTATCACCTGTAGTCTTAATATATCTGTCTGTTCCAATTCTTGAAAACAGTTCTGTACCAACAGTCTTATTGTCATCCATACCGTATCCAGTCTTGTCCATGTCAAGCATAAGATACTCATATGAATCAACCGGAACCGCTGCTCCGCCTGCACTCTCGTATAATTTCTCACCAGATGCATAGCTGTAAGTACCATCACCGTTATCAGTTCCGGTAACCTTTCTTCCGTATCTGTCATAAAGAACCGGCTGATCAACTGAATTATATATGTATGTATCTGCCTGAATCTCACTTCCATCTGCATTAAGATAAGGATTAGTCCTTGTCTCAGTTTTCTCCGGACACAAGATTCCGTTGATTCTTTCAACAATTCCATTAACAAGCTTATCGAATCCCGCCATAGCGCTAAGAATTGCTGAAGGCTCTACATATGTATTGTAGTATTCCTGCTGCTTTGCATATTCATTATAGGCCTGCTGATATGCTGTACGGCCTTCCTCAGTACTCATGTCATAATCATTGCTGTCAGGTGCAACCGGAACCACTGTATAATCTACAACCATATTGCCTCTTGCAATAATAAGTCCCTTAAGCTGTCCCTTATCTGTATCATCAGCATTAGATGCCAGCTTGCCATCTTCATAAACATCTCTTTCATACGATGGCCATGTTGGAATAACAAGTGTTGTTCCCTCGACAACTCTTGTACTCATAGCTGTAAGTTCACCTGATGTTACAAGAGGAACTCCGGCTGCATTAATAATAGTTTCCTTATTCTCTGATTCATAATAAGTAATATCTATATATTTGCTGAGTTCATCTATTGCTGCATCTCTCTGGTCTCTTAAATCATTAGCTTTCTCAATACCCGGTGCTTCCACCTTGGCAATACTCTTATTAAGCTTATATATCTGGCCTGCAAGATCATTAATCTTATTAACCATATTACTAACCTGTGTATTAAGAGTTGTCTGGTAATCCCTGAGCCCCTTATACACATTTTCTGATTTTTCTATAAATGCAGTCGCATTCTGGATAAGTGATGACCTTGCAACTGTACTTGTCGGATTCTTGGCAAGTTCGTTAATTGAATCATACAGATTGGTAAGATATGACTCATAAGTTACACCCTGCATCTCACCAAACTGATCTTCTATCTCCTGAACAGCATTATACTGGCTTTCATAGAATCCGAGTCTTGAATTTTCATTCCTGTATGCCAGGTCAATATACTGATCTCTTATTCTTCTTACCTCAGATATTGCAACACCAAGTCCATAGCTTGCATAACTTACTTTGTCCTTGCTGTTGACATTGACATATGTAGTATCAGAGAAAGTAACCTGCTGTCTTGTATATCCGGTTGTGTTAATATTAGACAGATTGTGTGCTGTTGTGTTGAGCGCTGTCTGAGCTGTTTTCAAACCGCTTGCTCCAACAAACAATCCTGCCATTCCATTAGCCATAAGGTCACCTCTTTCTTACTTAATTCATAATCTTATATGTATATCGTCATTTTTTTAAAACAAAACACCCCAGAGACTAAAAAAGCCACATTTCCTTAGTAAAAATGTGGCTTTCAATCCAACACGGACAACCCCATCTCACAATAAATCATCCGTGATATTATTCATATTGTCTTATATCCGTGGCATCCTGATATGCCATCAGAATATTACTGCCTGGCATCAAAGCTTGTGCTTCCCATGCCACCTGTCTCCTCATACGCTCCCTTTCCATAGTTAGCCGTCTGTGGAGCCATACTTGCATTCTTCGCAAGATTAATCTCAAAATCAATCATATCCATTGATTCCTTAAGCAGCAGCCTGTTATTATCATTAACCTGCGTAAGCTGGTTTACAGTTTTCTTAAGACTCAGATACGACTGTTCTAAAGCATCATGCTCTGCCTGCTTCTTTTCTAACAGTCTTACTATCTGACTCACCTTAACCTCCGCTGCTGACAGATGCAGAATCTTACATATATCTGCAACACATGACTGTCTCTCCATCTCCAGTCTGTTAAGAATATCAATAAGCTTCTGCTCCTTACCAAATATCTCCTGAAGCTGTCCGACATCTCCCTTAACAATAGCAGTAGTCTTATTATTAGACAAGTCCAAAAGCTCAGTATACTGTCTGTTCTCATCATTCATTATATTAATCAAAGAATCTATCAAACTTGCCATCTAATAAAACCCCACTAAAATGTTAATGTTGAAATGTTGTTCAGAATCTTATCTGCAACAGCTTCTGAACTGATGTTGTAAGTTCCTGCTGCCATACGTGCCTTAATATCAGCAATCTTGTCTTCTCGAACATCAGAAGCCTTACTTACTGCTGTCCTGGCTGTCTGATATGTCTTGGCTGTGTCAGAAATCTCAAACTTGTCACTAACCGATGATGTCTTAGTTGCTGTCTTAGCTTTAGAAATCTGGCTGGTCTGATATATCTGATTAACAGCATTATAAGCATCTATGCGCATATTAACCGCCTCACTTTCCATTAATTAAAGCAGATACTCTCTTGCTTCATGTGTAAGATATCGGACAGTTTCCGCAAATACTTTATACCCGTTTTGAAAAAATGCTTATTATTTATCAAGGAACCTCATCCTTGCCTTTTCTCTTCTCTCTCTTATCTTATCAGCATCAACGGTTGAAGATCTGCTTCCGTACATGCCTCCCAGTCTGTTAGCTAAATCGTTCTTACATCTCTCACAGTATCTTCCGGTTCTTATGGTAGCTCCGCATACTTCGCATGCAATACCAATAGGTGAATCATCACTGAACGATAATCTTTCTTCTCTTATCCACTGTTCAATCTGTCTTGTACTGACATCGCACTTCTCAGATATTTCTCTCATATCAGCCCTTGGATTATCCTCTATATAATCTTTAACCTCCTGAAACTTTTCTTCAAGCTTTCTCATGCATTCAGGACAAAGTCTGTACACACCGCCTATATAATTATATAATCTTCCACAGTTCTTACAATTCTTAACTTCCATAGCTTCTCCTTGTTAATTCTCTTTATCAATCTCGTTAACAGGTCCAGTTACTAAAGCAGCTCATACTTTAAAATCCATCTCCCACGCACAGGCTTATGCCATATACCTGCGATACTCCTGCATCTTTAAGTACTGCTGCGCATGCATCAAATGTTGCTCCTGTTGTATATATGTCGTCCACGATTAATACTTTTCTATATCTTACAACTTTTCCTCTTACTTGAAAAGCATTTTGCAGATTTTTAATTCTTTCCCGATTACTTAGCTCCTTCATGGGCTGAGTCTTAACAATCCTCACGAGATATTCCTCATCTACCGGAATCTGCATGGCTCTTCCAAGTGCCTGTGCAATAAGCCCAGCCTGGTTAAACCCACGCTCCTTATATTTCGAAATATGAATCGGAACAGGAATTATCACATCCGGCGACCACATGCGTATCATCCTGCCACATCTGTCCGCCATCTGCTTCGCATATATTCCTGCATATTCCTGCTTGTTATAATATTTAAATCTGTATATTGATTCCCTGACATTCTTAGAATATTCATACAACGCACATGCCTGGTCATATACATGCTTCTGCCTGCTGCAGTCACTGCAGTATTCCGTTTCTTCATCTTTCACCGGCTTACCACATTTTAAACAGGCAGGCTCGCTTACATAATTTATATTATGCATGCAGCTTCCACATATATCTGCCCTTATCCCTCCAACAAAAGGTGCCGGCTTTCCACACATAGGACACGCTGGTGGAAGTACCGCATTAACTGCCTCCATCAATACCTTCTTATAATCCATAATCCCCCATTATTATCATCATTATCACATATAAACATATCAATTATCATTGTCCGAAATCTTCAATATGTCTGATTTCTTCAATCCTGTCTGTGAGTGAAGAATATCGTTTTGACTCTGATACATTGTCAGCCATAAGCCTGAATATCTCCTCTTCCCCAACGAGGCACACACATTTTCTTGCTCTTGTAACTGCCGTATACAGAATATTCCTGTTCATCAGCATTCTTGGCCCCTGCGACATCGGAATAATAACCGCCGGGTACTCACTTCCCTGTGATTTGTGAACCGTAATCGCATACGCAAGTTCAAGCTCATCAAGCTGTGAGAATTCATAAGTAACGAATCTGCCATCTTCGAATTTCACAGTTACATTCTCATCAAATGTGCTTATTCTCTCTATAACTCCGGTATCCCCGTTAAAAGCGCCCGTTCCCTGTTCTGTTGGAATACCGTATCTGCTTCGTTTTTCCCATGCAAGCTGATAATCATTCTTAATCTGCATAACCTTATCACCTTCACGGAAAGTAACATCACCGACCTGTCTTTCCTGCTTGATAGCATCAGCCGGATTAAGAAAATCCTGCATAATCTTATTAAGACGTTCCACCCCGACATTGGATTTTCGCGATGGAGTAAGAATCTGAAGGTCATACACATCGGCACCTACATAGTCCGGAAGTTTGTCCTTAATAAGCGTTTTCATCGCATTTATTATATTGTCTGCACCGTTTCTGTGAACAAAGAGAAAATCCTTGCTGTACTTGTTAAGTACTACCTCCTCACCCCTGTTTATCTTATGGGCATTAATAATAATCTCGCTCTGTGCCGCCTGTCTGAATATCCTCTCCAACTTAACAACCGGAAAACATCCGGATTCTATAATGTCTTTAAGTACATTTCCCGGACCTACACTTGGAAGCTGATCCACATCACCTACAAGAATCAGTTTCGTTCCAATCGAAACAGCTTTAAGAAGTGAATTCATAATGCTTATGTCTACCATCGACATCTCATCAACAATAATAACATCAGCCTCAAGCGGATTATCTTCATTTCTCTCAAAGAACATAGACAGACCTGCTGCCGACTTTCTGTCACCATCCGGCACGCCGCCGCTTATCTCTAACATTCTGTGGATAGTCTGTGCTTCATAACCGCACGCCTCAGTCATTCTCTTGGCTGCACGTCCCGTAGGCGCTGCCAGCCTGATTTCCAGACCTTCCAGCTCAAAATATTTGATTATTGTATTAATAGTTGTAGTCTTACCGGTTCCCGGACCGCCAGTAACAATAACAAGCCCGTTTCTGACAGCTTTCGCGACAGCCTCTTTCTGGATATCATCAAGATTTATGCCTTCTTTATCCTCAATCCTTGCAATCCTGTCATCTATGAATTTCTGGTCTTCCTCAATCTGTACATCAAGATTATTAAGCATAGCTGCAACATTTGCTTCCATGTTGTAATACATACGGGCATAGACACATTTTACATTGTCCTTAACCTTGACAACTATCTTCTTATCCATTGTCAGGTCCATAAGGTATTTATCATAGTCCTGGACATCAATCAAAAGCAGTTCGTTGACCTGACGCACAAGCTTATCATACGGAAGATATGTGTGTCCCTGCATTGTCGCCTGGTTAAGCACATAAAATATTCCGCTCTTAATCCTGAATTCAGAATCAATCTTGATTCCGGCACGCGAAGCAATCTCATCAGCCGTCCTAAAACCGACACCCTCTATGTCATCAGCAAGCCTGTACGGATTCTGTTCAAGAATGTTATAAATGTCGTTTCCATAACGCTTAAATATTTTGTTGGCAAGATTCATCTGGATTCCATAACGCTGAAGAAACATCATTGCTTTTCTGATGTCTTTCTTGTCAATAAGCTGGTTTGCTATATCCATAGCTTTAGACATGCTTATTCCTTTAATCTCAGCCAGACGCTCCGGTTCTTCTTCCATAATCCTGAATGTATCATCGCCAAATGTCTTAACTATTCGTTCAGCCATCTTCTCGCCGATACCCTTGATTGCCCCGGAGCTTAGATAACGCCTTACGGATGCAGCATCATCCGGCGCCCTGAACTCATAAGATGTGACTTTAAACTGCATGTAGTAAACTGCATGCTTAACAAATTCGCCTTGTGCGGTAATAAATTCACCTGTGTTGATATAGCTTAACACTCCAACACAGGTGATTTCTTCATCATCATATACAATATTAAAAACCGTATATCCATTGTCTTCATTCCTGAAGATAATATTCTCCACAAAGCCCTCTACATATTTCACAGACTCGTAATCCAATCTGTTATCTCCTTTATGTTAAATATTATTCCTGCTCATCTGCCTTAGGAATAGACTCTGTAGAATAATTTCTCTTCATCTGCTCATAAAGCGTCTGTGCTATTCCAAGTCCTTTGCCATGATTAGAATCAGTCATAAGCTTGGCATAAGATGATACCATCTCATCTCCAAAGTAACTTCCTAATGTATTAAGTGAAGTATCCTCTGTTCCGCCAATCCCAGCCATAGAAGAGAACAGATTGCTATCTTCGTCATCCGAATCAATCTTAGCCATCTTCTCCATTGACTTAAGGACCTGTTCAACAAAATAACTTTCAAAATCCTTGCATACAGACATAAGTTCATCGTCTGATGCCTTAGAATAATCAGTATCTGTAAGTTTATTAGTTAAAGAACCCGCTTTAGAATCATACACATCTGAATAATTCTTACTGCTAAGTCCCGTAATAGAATCGCTCATACACTACACCCCGCTTATCTCTTAAGGTTATTAGCCTGCTCCATCATTGTATCAGATGTTGTTATAGCCTTAGAACATAATTCATACGCTCTCTGTGCTGTAATAAGATTAACCATCTCAGTTGCAACCTGAACATTAGATGATTCAAGATATGACTGTCTTAATGAGCTCTTCTTTCCAACTTCATCGTACGCTTCGTTAAGTGCAGCTCCTGACGCCTCAGTCTCTGAAAGGTAGCTTCCACCAATCTTATCCAGTCCTGCAGGATTAGAAAACTGATATAAGCCAATCTTAATACCGATTGGTGCCGGATTGTTAGACTCGTCAGGATATAAAAGGTTGCCGTCTGTATCAATAGTAATAAGATTAGTCTTATAATCTTTACCATTAGCGTCCTGTCCAAGAACTATCTCTGCGCCATCTGCGCTGAGTACAGGATATCCTTCAGAAGTACTAAGCATTACACCTTCTGTAGCTGTTGCCCATGTAAAATGTCCATTTCTTGTATACACAGTCTCGTCAGTATTAGTATTTCTTACTGCGAAAAAACCATCTCCATTAATCGCAAAATCTGTTGTACTGTCAGTTGCATTTAATGCACCCTGTGTATATATTGATGTTACTGCTGAAACTCTTGAACCAAGTCCTACCTGTGCTCCAACAGGTTTATTCTCTCCGTTGGCAGAAGTAGTCTTCGCCTGAAGATTCTGGTAAAGCAGAGACTTAAATTGAGTCTGTTCCTGCTTATATCCTACTGTATTAACATTTGCCAGATTGTTGGCAATAGTATCTACGCTTGTCTGCTGGCTCATCATTCCTGATGCAGCAGTCCACAATGATCTCATCATGTCGTCAGTCCTCCATATGTATATGCCTAACAGTTGTTACTAAATCTCAGATATAGATACCATCTTTCCTAACATCTCATCGATAGTATTCATAATCTTCTGATTACTTTCAAAATCTCTTGCAATAGATATCATATCTACCATCTCTGTTACCACATTAATATTGGAAGCCTCCAAATATCCCTGATTAACTGTTGCTGTAGCATCTGTCTGTGTTGCGCCATCTACAGCTCTGTAAAGATTCTCGCCGTATGCCTCAACATAGTCATAATTCTCAAAATCTACAAGAGCAAATCTGTCTACATACTGTCCGTCAGCATATATTTCGCCGCTCTCTTCTACAGTCAGCTTTTCAAAGTCTGTAGGTAACTGTATCGGTCCATTCTCGCCCAATACAAAATCACCATCCTTGGTTACCAGATAACCTTCACGGTTCATCTGGAAAGATCCGTCCCTGGTATAAAGCGTTGAAGTTTCTCCAGCTTTGTTAGTGAAAGAAATCGAAAACAATCCACTTCCACTCAGTGCAAAGTCAAATGTATTGCCTGTGTTCTGGAAAGAACCCTGATCCCAGCTTCTGAAGGATTCTCCTATCTTTGCTCCAAGATTCAGAGTTCCGATATTCTGATTAATATAGCCCACAGTTTCATCTTTAACTTTGATGCCATAAACATCTTTAAACGACTGTGTCGTAAGGCCTTCTTTCTTATAACCTGTGGTAGTTGCATTAGCCAGATTATTAGACACTACATCCAGTCTCTTCTGCTGAACTGTCAAGCCAGAGTACGCTGTATAAAGCCCTTTTACCATAGCCCGCCTCTTTCTTGATAATATATTCTTCCGGCATAAAAATTGTCCATTCTGCCAGAATGTTAAGAAACATTCATAATAATGTTATTAAAAATGTTCCAGGTTACTTAACTTCATCTCTGTAGCCTGCAAGGAACTCAATAAACTTACCTGTTCCAATAGCAACACATGTCATTGGATCTTCGGCTGTCATAGTATTAATTCCTGTCTTGGCTTCAATTAAATCCTCAAGTCCTGAAAGAAGACTTCCGCCTCCTGTAAGGACGATTCCTCTGTCTGCAATATCAGATGCAAGTTCTGGTGGAGTCTTCTCAAGAACGCTGTGAACAGCTTCAACAATCTGTGAAGTTGCCTCTCTTAAAGCTTCCTCTGTCTCCTCTGAGCTTACCTCTACAGTCTTAGGAAGACCTGTTACAAGGTTTCTTCCTCGTACATTCATAGTTGTGACTTCTGCCTTAGGATAAGCAGAACCAACCTTTATCTTAATATCTTCTGCAGTTCTTTCACCAATAAGAAGATTATGCTTCTTTCTCATGTATCTTACGATAGCTTCATCAAAATCATCTCCGGCAATCTTAATAGAAGTACTTACAACAGTTCCTCCTAAAGAGATAACAGCGATATCAGTTGTACCACCACCGATATCAACAATCATATTACCACATGGTCTTGAAATATCAATACCTGCACCGATAGCTGCTGCGATAGGCTCTTCAATAATAGCAACCTCTCTTGCGCCTGCCTGAAGAGTAGCATCCTCAACCGCCTTCTTCTCAACCTCAGTAACACCTGAAGGTACGCATACACTGATTCTAGGCTTCTTAAGCATTCTCTTGCCAATAGCCTTCTGGATAAAGTACTTAAGCATCTTCTCAGTTACAGTGTAATCAGAGATAACACCCTGACGAAGAGGTCTTACAGCAACGATGTTACCTGGTGTTCTACCAAGCATCAGTCTTGCTTCCTCACCGATAGCCTTAATCTTATTAGTATCCCTGTCAAATGCAACAACTGAAGGCTCTTTAAGAACAACACCTTTGCCTCTGATGTACACAAGAATACTTGCAGTACCTAAATCTATACCAATATCTGTTGATAACATTATAATTCCCCTTTCTTATAAAACAATGCGGACCTCTGTCTGTCCGATATATTCAGATAAAACATAAAATCAAAAGTCATTAGAAGCCATGTGTACCCATGGCTAATCACCATTATATACATAAAAAAGGAAATTTAAAAGCCCTAAATAAAAAAAATCTATCTAAATATATATTTTTATGAATATTCAAGAAGCAATATGTCTTGTAAATGTATATCGGCATTAATTTGTGCCTGCTTAATATTCTGCCCGCGAATTTAAAAATATTTTGATTTTAAGATACATACATATTATAATGTGGTGGATTATGATTATAACTTGCATATATTAAGGTAATATTAAAGTTATTTCTGAATTTAAGCGTATAGGAGATTGCTATGAATATCCGTGTATTAGATAAAAATGATAAGGCTGCTCTCGAACAGCTTATATATACTATAGAAAATGCTCTCCCTGTTCCGGAATGGTGGATTCCTATTGATGATATTGAACGCTCACATTTCTTTGATGCTGACTGGACATGCTTCTTAGGTGCATTTAATGACGATAATGAACTTGTTGCCGCCAGCGCCCTTTTCTTTAATGAACATGAATTTGCTGAGGAAGCTGAAAAGCTCGGTCTCGACATTCGTTCTACAAATGTAGCTGAAGTCGGACGATGCATGGTTCACCCTGACTTCCGCGGTCACAACCTTATGTGTGAGCTTAACAAGCGCCTCTGTTCAATTGCCCGCAACCGCGGCATCGACACAATCCTCGCCGTAGCCCACCCTGACAACGTCGCCAGCAATTCGTCTTTCCGCCGTCTCGGTGCAGAGCTTAAGGCAACTGCCACTGTATTCGGTTCTTACCAGAGGAATATGTATATTCTGCCGTGGTAGGTGGTGGCAACCGGTAGGTAGTGGCTGTCGGGCAAGGCAGGCTGTCTCAGAAGAAGACAGCCTGCCTTGCCCGACCATTTTTATTCACATATATTGCCGTGGCACTTGCTCATGTAACCTGCCTGCAACCGCCTACAATTCTTCCTTAAGACATTCAAGCAGTCCTTTGCAGCCTGCCAGAACATCCCTGTAAGTTGCCTCAAAATCTCCCGTATACCATGGGTCTGCCACATCAAGTCCGCTTCCCGCAAAAGTAAGCAGCTTATATATCTTCTCATCCGGATCTCCGCCCGATATCCTCTGCATATTGCGGATATTCTCAGTATCCATTCCAATAAGGTAATCATATTCCTCATAATCATTCAGAGTCATCTGCACTGCCCTGTGAGGAATCACCGGAATCCCTTCTTTCTTCAACTTGGCAACAGTGCCATGATTCACCCCATTACCAATCTCCTCGCGGCTTGTCGCCGCAGAATTAATATAGAACCTATCAGCAAGTCCCTCTTTTTCAACTAAATATGTCATAACGCTTTCTGCCATAGTGCTTCGGCAGATATTGCCGTGGCAGATGAAAAGTACTTTTATCATAAAATTCTCCTGTTCTGAAATGCCCTGTATTGCCGAGTTTTGCGTTGTTTTATCGGCTTTTCAGAGTATTATATTTTTCTTGTTTACAACTACACTTTTTGCAAAATACTTCAAAATGGTGCAATTCAATGCAACGTGTAGTAGTCAAATCGTAGTCAGTTAAGGGGGTTCTGACTACTGACGGGGGTGTGCATTATTTAACGAAAGGGGGTTCTGAAATGGGCATCCACTTGTATTATCGTCTACAAAAACTAAAGCATAAAGTTTTGATCTGTTGCTTTAGTTTCAGTTACACAAACTGAATTTCACATTATCCTCCATTCACTGTAATTGCAAGCCATTCACCATAAAGTCTTTCATTATTTCGAACCATGAGAAGCACTTCGTATCATATCAAGATTATGACTTGCTATATCTCGTTTCTTCACAAAATCTTTGAAAAAAGCTTTAAATTCAGCTATCTCATTTTCTCCATCTCCCAAATATTGATATATCTTATGCAACAACCCAACGGAAAAACTGCATGCGAGTCCAAATGTACTCCCCCCTCCTTCAGGGTTACGAATCCATTTCAACGAATATCCAACTTCATCTACATTCAAACCCATTGTAGCATTCAATCCATGTGATTCAAATGATAATCCTCCGTAAATTGCGTCATAATATTTTTCATACCCTGTCTCTTTCATCAAACCATAGATGTTTGTTATATTGCTACATACCTCATACCACTGAATATATACTTTTTTCTTTTTTCTGCTTTGCTTCTTTTTGGCATCTAATTTCTCTTTTCTAGCTATATCCGTTTCTTGAAAAACTGTTTTTGATTTTATCAATCTCTCCAATGCTTGCCTTTTCTTTTCAAGTTTTTTACAATCATTATCAAACTCATCTTTTCCTTTTTGAGCAATAATTAATTTCCCATATTCAGATTCTGCATTAAAATAGATTTCACTTTTATCTAGTTCTTGGTAATGATGTTCTAGATAATAGGCAGCTGCTCGTTTTTGTGTGTCATCTTTTAATATAAACTCTAGCCCAACTATATTCTCAATCAAAGATCGTAGTATAATTTGTGCTGGTTCAAATAAACTTACAGAATATAAAACATTAATTGAATCTAATTGTTCCATGATTTTTCTTATAAATAAAACAATAACGGTATCAACAAAATCATCTATTCTTGAAGTTCCCATTGTCATTTCATTTTCAATTTCTCCAAATCTAGTAATAACTGAATCCAATACACAACTTGCTTGTTCAATAATTTTTTTAACCTTATCATTCTTTTCCACATCAAAGAACAGATTATCAAATACTTTTAGATATGAATTTTGCATAATTCCTCCTAAATTCCATTTTTAACCATTTCTTCTGTCCTTATGACAAGAAGCATTTCTCGCTTTCTGTACAACCAATTCCAATTTATTTCATAAAATTGGATTTCCTATTTATATATATTTTCTAAACGCCTTCTTCATCTTCATGCAGACATCCATAATATACTCAAACTGCTGTGGCCAGGCATTCTGATCATCAAATTTCACATCTTTTTCCACGATAATACGGCTTGCCTTTCTCTCCGGCAATTCTCTCCAATCAAGTGCCAATCCCATAGCAGATTCCACCTCATCTTTATGTGAATAAAGACCTTTAAAGAGTTCCTTATCATCATTTATATATAATTCAACTCCAACTTTGTTTCTCTTCTGAATTTGTGTAACACTGATGTGGCAAGCTGATGAGCCAATACTGAAATCCATCCAATGGTCTGTATTAGGTTTTCTCTTATTAAATGATTTTGCAAATTCAGCATTCTGAAAAGCATAATCATTGAATGCATTCCAATATTCCAGTCTCTGTTGCTGCGTTGGATTTGTAAGCGTAGTTTTCTTAATCTCTTTTGTCCAATCATTCGGTCTTTCCACTACCGTAAATGATGGAGCAATATCAGAATCACCTATCTGGAAAAGCTTTATTTCACATAAGAAAAATCCAATCTTATCATCCGTATGATTGTTAAGCCACTCAACAGCTGCTTTATGTTCCTCTCTTGCATGCTTCACTACCCATATAACCACATCTGCATCTTTACCAGATGCATAAGTAATTAATTTACCAAGGTGGTCATGATCTGTATCTTCTAGTTGATTTTCAATGATAATCTTTCTATCTGTTCCTGTTTCAGATGCATAGATATCAACATTAAAGTCTCCAACAGAGGACTCTGTCTCATCAACCGTAATATCAAGACCAACAGCATCTGCAAGTAATTCAACATTCTCTGCCACCCAAGGAGTAAAATTCAAAGCTTCATGTGGCCATATACTTCTCAAATCAGTAATTTCTTTTAATGTACCAAGGTTAATCATAGCCTTTTATCCCTCCAATCAAAAAGCACCCAGAACTCGCCCGGATACTAACAATAGTCCATAATATCAATACGAGATGAATTCTCTGTTTTACAATGCTTTACCTTTCAAAAATAATATTAAATGATTAAATTTTATTATAGCATCCAAGTTCTTCTTTTACCAGCCAAAAAGACACCCAAGCCGTATAGCCTGAGTGTCCTCAAAATTTCTTCCTTATTATATTATCATACCACCTTGAACATATTCTGTTTCAAAGGTTTATCATCCGTATCCGAAATTCCCATCTCTTTTCTGGCATTTTCCAGTCCCTGCATCTTCTGAAGTTCCTTTTCTGCATCCTCAAGTCCTACATGGGTATACACATTGAGCGTCACAGCTATATCCGAATGTCCCATCAAATACTGCAGTGTTTTAGGATTCATGCCGGACTTTGCCATATTGGAACAATATGTATGTCTGCAAACATGAGGTGTGATGTTTGGCATCTGCATCCTGTAAATATCATTGTACCTGCCAACCATATGGTTGAATCGATGTTGCCAATGCATTGCAACAAGTGGCATTCCATTATCATCGTAAAATAGGAATCCGTTATATCCGTCTATGGATTTCTCCACTTTCGGTGCATTTCTGTCCTCAATAATTGTCTGAAACATCTGTGACACATTCTCTGTTATTGGCAATACTCTTGTTCCTGCATCCGTCTTAGTGGTTTCTATGATGTATCGCATATCCGATGTTCTCTGCAACTGATGGTCAATATTCACAGTTCTGTTCTCAAAATCAATATCCTTTAGTGTCAGTCCGCAGAACTCCAATATTCGCATTCCTGTATTAATGAGTATGTAAACCACTTCATAATATTCACAGTACACCACCACTATTCCAAAGTTGTTCTCTGCAATTCTTCTCAGTTTCTTTATACCAATATTAAAATAAGCTGCTGCCTCCTTGATGGTAAGCATATAATTCTATGCTTACTTTCTTTTATCTACCATATGAATAAGTTTGATTGCTTCATTTCTTGCAAGTTTTCCGTCAACCAACATTGTTCTTACCGACACAGACTTTATTCCCACAATCCAGTAATAAGAAAAATCGCCAAATGAAATCGGCTTAGTACCAGTTTTGATATCCAACATATATTCCTTATCAACACTAAAGAAAACACAACTTGAAGCTTTAGTTAATAAATTTATCATTGAATATTTTTGACAAAAATGTCAATAATATTCATCTTGTTTTCAAATTCAACTTTTTGATAAATGCTACAAATTTTATAATAAATGTCCTGTTTTTTATACGCTAAACATATTATTATTCATTTGAAAGCGAGGTATAACATTATGAAAATAAGAGAATTATGTAAAAGAAAAAACATTACACAAGAAAAATTAGCCGAAGATCTAAATGTTGATGTAAGAACAATCCGCCGTTGGGAAAGCTCAACTCCCTCTACGAGAATTATTCTTAAATTAGCCAATTATTTTGAGGTTTTTCCTCATAATCTGCTTGAAGACAATGAAAAAATGCCTGAATTTCCAATTGGTCAGTCAGGCGCTATAGACTTTAAGTTTATAAAAAAGGAAGTATTAATATCAATCAATATATTGTCTTCCAAAAATGTTATTCACGATATTTATAGACATACTTTTATTAAGTATAATGACAGTATGCTCGAGGATTTTCTAAACTTATCTTTGGAAATAACTAATATTTATTCCAGATTAGTTATTGGCTAATGATTTATTTTATCCTGATGAAGGATTATTTAATAATTCAGAAATAAATAATTTGGCAGAAAAAGTGTGCAATACATGTAATAAATACAAATTCAATCCATTATATGGCATTTATCTGCCTTCTGATATTGAAGGATTTCTTATAAATGCATTTCTATCATACAAATCTGATACGGCATCTCAGTTACATCAGACAATTGTATGTGAACATATTTTACTTGGATTGTTAAACTATGTAGGAAATAAAATCCACAATTATTATGCTGCTTAGTTTTCACTGTCATTTATAAATATTAATTCAAAAGTCAATGTATCTGTAAATTATAAAATTGCAGATACATTGGCATTTCATCCCATCGCCAATCCCAGCAAAACTGTTGTCCAACCAATATCCATACCAGTTTTTTACTTTGAAATAATTGCTCATAGGAGTATGTAGCCTGTCGATAATTGCTTTAAGCTGTTCATAAATCAAAAAAGCGAAGTGCTTATCGTAACACTCCGCCAAAAGCCTAACCGGTTTGAGCATAGAATGCTTGGTTAGGTCTGCCTTATTATTTTATGCAATAAAACATATTTTAAACACTCAAATGCAACTTCCAATCTGTCGGAAGATTCATTGATGCAATATTGATTACGCTATTATTTTTTTGAATCAACTTATCAAATTCATCTACAAACTCTTTCCACTCTTCATCTGACGATCTTAGATATTTCATTGCCAATAAGATTTGATATAATCCGTTATGCGCAGGCATAGGTGTAATTTTATCTACATCAAGGATTTCTGGTGTAGTATGTATTGTTCGATTGTATATTCTCGAATTGTGGGCACACATATTACGTAATATTGAGACTCCCTGTATCCATGAAGTGAACATTTTCTTAGATGGATTTACCAAATTTCCCTTTTTCGATTTATACTGATAATTAGCTGCCAATACTGAGTATGAACTTCCCGTTCCTGTTTTTAAATTCTTAATTATCTTTGACAAAGTGCCAAAAGATAAAACCTCAACAATCGCCCATACAGGCACTTCTCCATCATGATTATTAAAATTATGTTTAATGAACACATCATTAGATCGAGCAATCTCAGATGCTATGGTAGACATATTCTGCCAATACAGTTTTTTATCCTTAAAAATCGACGAATCTTGCAAAACAAGTGGTTCTCTATGTATAAGTAACGATTCCACTAATCGCACTCTCAAAGATACCTCAATCTTAGAAATCATAGAAAAAATTAAGCAGGATAATTCCCGGTCAAAATAATACAGCTTCAGGACATCTTCAAACCTTGTCCCCGGAACATACTTTTTGGCAGCATTATCATATAAATGAAAACAATATCCTCGTAAGCGATAGAATCCAACTGAATTCAACGCATTTTCTACATCTGACCGAGAAGTAATTATCATACCAGCATCAATATATGATTGAACCTGTTGTTCTATTGTTAATATTTGTTTAGGATATTGATACATAAAACACTCCATAAATAAAAAATCCCACCGGGTTGCGCATGAAAAACCAGAGGCGTGGTGGGTTCTGTTACGATTATTATACATCTTTTTGCAGTGCTGTCAAGAAATTTGCCTTTTTAAAATCACATTTATCTTCTATTCATGTTATTCAAATTTCCCCTCCATTTGCATTTGGAATCACTCACACAAACTTCAATTTCAACGAAATTAACCTTTGTACAATTTTTATGTCTATTACCCCATTATTTATACAGTATCAGTAGGTGTTACACGAAGTGTAACACCTACTGATACTGTAAGTCAATTCCTCAACTCTTTAATTCAAAACAAAATTCACTCCATCGCCAATCCCAGCCGATAAGCCTCATCCAGCCCATCAGTGTTCCTGACATCACCTTTATCCTTAGCACCTCTGACCAGCACCATTCCCGCATCTTCAAGCTTGAAGAAATTAAGCACAAGCTGATACTGTATCTTAATAGAATCAAACAATTCCGGCAAAACTGCTGCTCCAACCAGTATCAACGCCAGCTTCTTGACTTTGAAATCATTTCTCATAGGAGTATGTAACCTGTCGATAATTGCTTTAAGCTGCGCACTCACTCCATAGAAATACACTGGCGAGGCAACGACAATCACATCAGCACATTTTAACTTATCATAAACTATCTGCATGTCGTCCTGCTGAAAGCATTCATGTCCTTCCCTGTCAAAGCACGAATTGCAGCTATTGCATGGATTGACCTTATAATCCGCCACTGAAACGACTTCCACATTATTATTCTTTTTCGCACCTTTAACAAATGCGTCAACCAACATGTCAGTATTGCCACCCTTACGCGGACTGCCTGACAAAACAATAATATTGCTCATGAAAATCCTCCTTATATGTCACAAACTTCAAGCTCTTTCACCACATTTTTCAACAAATTCTTAACTCATCTGTTCCTTCAACATACGCTTTATCCTTATTGGTAAGTATGTACACAGGATTGGTTTCGGTCAAATCTTTTATAGGAAACGCCAGCAGCTTATTGTCATTATATAAGTTCAATTCGTGCAAATGTGGCAGATACATGGATAAGATGAAACACGCCGCCAGATTCTCCTGCGCCATCTGCAAAATTCAGTTAAATGCAATATCATGTTCACCTTTCTCACGCATTTCCCGCAACTGTTCTGCATTACCAATCACACCTCTGATGCCATAATCATTATACAATTCTTTAAACTGTTTCATAAGAGAATACATAATCATGTGAAAACGCCCCTTTGTTGTTCCTACTCGAATGGTTGATTTGTGCATTACCATTTATCTTTATTCAACGCCTCCATATATCCTGCTGTTATTATATCTGCTGGCAATGCCTCATTTGCAATACCAAACACTGACGATATCATCGTAATAACCTTTCCTGCTATCGAAACTGCATATATGTCTCCATAACCTGCTGTTGTCAAAGATACTGTAGCCCAATATATAGCATCAAAAAGTTCTAGCTCTGTATTAAATACTCCCATCCGATTCTTAAATACCAATAGAAATACGCTGATATATATCGTTATTATCATAAATGTCTCATAAATTTTCACATTTATCATTGCACTCTGTCACTTCATTTATTTCAAAAATTGGTTTTCTCATTCAGATTCACATTTAAATTTATTTTTATTTAAAATGTCTTTCTTATTTTTCCTTCCTATGCATAAACGGATTGGTAGATATATCCGATTTAGATAATTTTTCTGTAAGTTTTTGTATGTAAACATTGTAATCATATATAAATTTTTCCTCATAGTATTCCGCCAATATACTCTCTGCTTTATCAACCGGAACAGTTTTAAACTCTTCTTCAGTTGGACATGAACTTGGTAAAAACACCAATTTAGCTACTTCATATTTGATTTCACTCAGTTTATCACGAAAAACAATTTTCCCCAATTCAAGATATTTTTCAATGATACAAATTTTATCTTTAACAGTTTTATTGCCCAATTTAGTATTTACATATTTTTTTATAAATAAATAATTCCCCAAATGTGATACAATCGGTTTTATAGTTTCAGGATAAGAATATTCAATTTTCTTTCCTCCAAATGAATATTCTATTTTGTAGCATTGATTAATAATAAAGTGTTCATCATTATACTCTTTAGATTCATTAAATAATCTAAAAATATCAGGGTGATAATTAATCTTTTTCTGCAATTCTACAGAATAGAAAATAGCATGAACTCGTCTAGCTAAAAATTGTCCACTCGACTCTGTATATTTGCCTTTATTTTTTATTTCCTTTCCAAATTCTATTTTTATATTACATTGCTTAATCCTATTCATTGTTTTTTTCTCAAGTAAGCTTTTCCAATTTTTACTTAAAACAAGTGAAGAAAATTCACTTCTTGTTTTCAAACTTCCTTTTCCCGCAGAAAAAAATGTTGTTAAAACTCCAATTGGATATATTAATTTATAATCCATTTTTGTAGCATTATCATCATTAATCACTTCAATAAAATACTTCATCAATAAAAGCTTAGGAACAACATCTCCGCTCCTAATAATACCATTTATTATTACAAACATATTTTGCTTAAATTCATCATTCATAACTCCATCTGATGGATTAACATATTTTTCGAAATCATCACCATAAGAACTTTTATCTTTTAAAATCACTTCCATGAACTCAATAAGTTTGTCTATTGCAGTTAACATCCTTGTATAAAATTTTTTATCATCTATAAGTATCTCTATATCTGTTCCGATTTCATATACAAATTCATTAATTTTTGTTTTTTTCCCCAACTTTAACTGATCAGAAAGTGTCTTTACCCCATAGTTTAAAGAATTATTTACTGCACATAACATATAATGCAAAAGCATAGATTCCATCGGATAGTTAAACAAATTAATAGTATTCTTTACTTTCTTCTGAATATTTATCCACTGAGTAATAGTCTTTTCAAAATCTTCCTTAAATGCATATGCTTTTAAAATATCAATATAATCTAATCTAACATTTTTATTGTTTATATCTATAAAGTAATCTACACAAACCCTTTTTTGTTCTCTCTTATCCCGTATAGGCTGAATAATTAAATTAAAATCACTATCTAAAAGGTTTTCTTTAAATTTGCAAAAATCATCATCATTCATCTGATTTACAATTTTGTTTGAATATTCGCATAATTGATTCAGAACTTCGTATTGATTCAATATATCATTTAAAATACAATTATTTCTTTTTATTTCATCTTCCTTATAAAAGTCCTCTTCAATTGCTTCTTTAATATTCTCAAATGACTCATTCGTGAACTCAACTGTTTTTATATGATCATAATCACTCTTTCGATTCATAGCACTAATTAACATTAATATTACTGTTAAACGTTGTTGACCATCAATTATATCGAATACTTTATTATCAGAAGAGCTTGCCAAAACTATCCCCAAAAATTTAGATTCTTTTATTACATCATCCACTAAAACTTGTATATTATTTGTACTCCATCTAATCTCCCTTTGATACCCTGGTATATTAAATATCCTATCTTTAGGTAATTTGTATTCTTCCCTCACTTCATTTTGGTGATTACGAAAAAAACCTATTTTGTTTTCTATAGTTCCTAGCAACTCTTTTACCGATACTATCGCACTTATCATTGATTCCATTCATTTGTCTCCCATATAATTTCTTTAGTTTAGCTGTATTCTCTGTGAATAGTTTGGTCTATCAATCTTTATTTCTTCCATTTCAAGTTCTTGTACCAGCCTTAATAAATTAGCCAACATTTGTTTAACATCTCTTCTATACGGTTTAGGATCAGATACAACTACTTTATGAAGACATGATGATAATTCACCAAAATACATGCAACCATCATGTTCTCTTAAAGTATCAAGAAGCCACAAATAAGCATTACTCCATCTAAAAGACTTCTTTAATTTATCCTTATCTCCTTCATATGTTTCATCAAGAAATTGAAAGTACGCCCCTGGTTTAAAATCAAATTCATCTGGTAATTCATAAGAAAACAATGTATCAACATGTGGGTTAAACAATTTCATAATTGTATCATCCCAACGATAGCATTTCATATCCTCCATTCTCTTAACTGAATCAAATTGTCGTTTCAAATTTTCTAAAATTGATTCATCCACCAAAATAGCATCTTTAAATAATCTCGTAATTTTTCCAATATCAGTAGGCTCAATATCAACAAATGCAGCCATCTCAATATTCCCTAATTTACCAATATTCAGGCCAGAATTTGTTACATTTGCACTTCCTACCAGACCTCTTTTGTTATCAACAATATAGGTCTTAGCATGAAGATCAAATCGGATATACACCTTCCAACAATGTTCTAATCCATATCGTAATATTCCAAAATCAGTGCTATCCTTTAATACATCATCTAACCTAAAACGCACTAATAGTTTCTTTTCTTTAACTTCTGAACCAATCTCTGAGTCCAAATATCTAAAAGTTTTTTCTTTGCAATATGCCGTTATTATTTGGACTGAATCTGTAGCCTTATGTAACTCTTTCACTACCGCATCCATAATTTCATTCGAAAACAAAATAGCCATATCTTCTCCTACTTATTATTTCTAGGATTTAACTGTTCTGAAATATAATTGTTTAATCTATTGTACCACGCTGTCATAAGCCTATCATTTTCAACTTCTTGATATGTATCTGTCTTCCTTACTGATTGAATCAATGATGCTAAAAACAGTTCAAATGTAGTTTTTACTTCAGGATTAGGATAAATTTTACTCAAAAATGATGTATAAAACTTATGACTTGTGTTAATAGTGATTACTGTTGTTTTCAGAACTGCCTTATAATCAAAAGCAGGACTTCTTTCTCCTTTATCAGCATAAACAAAGTTTACAGAATTATTAATAAATGCTGTCCCTTGTTCATCTGTAGGATTTTCATATCCTAGTTTTTCTAATTCTTCTTTGCCTGTTTCAGCAACTACCTCCGGAGATGTTTCACTCTCTTCTTCATCTTCGTCATCTAAATCAATAATGGCCGGATCATTTTCTACTGTATTAATTATATCTGTACTTGGACTCTGCGTATCATCAAAGGTCCTAGTATTACTTCTCGTTTCCTCATTTTGGGCATACATTGCTTTGATTGTTGGAATTATTATCTCTGCTAACTTATCCCAAATAGGTGGGATATCAGTTTCATCTGGATCAAGGTCATCAACCTCAACCTTTTTCAATTCTACATACTGCTTGTTATTTGCAACACCAAATACTTCATCAATCTCCGGATCAAAAATTATCTCACACCCCCACCATCTATGTTGAGGCTCGTTAATAGCATTATAAAAATCAAACTTTCTAAAATCAATTTCTCTTTTTGCCCTAATCACCGAAATCCCTTCCATCTTAGCAGCATATTTACCCAACGCATAATTACCTGGATTCGACCCTTTAGGAAAAGCAGTTTCATCATAAAATTTATCCTTTACTATTGAAAATCTAACCAAAACTGATGATTCCGCTATATTACCATTTTTATCTATATATTTTACTGCTATACGTTCTTCTCCTGTGCCAGCTCCTTTTGCTGTATATAATTCAAATGGTGCTTCTATTCCAGATTCTTGTCCCGGTTTATAAATCTTTTTAGGTTCGTCTGCCTTACATAGAACGCGATTATCCTCCATTAAAAATAATGGATCATTAGGAGCCACATCAACGGCAGCTTCTGGATTCTCATCGCATATGATTTTAATCTTGCTATCACCATCATGAATAAAATAACGAAATTTCTGTCCTAAACTGAATTCAAGTCTTTCAGTCAATGGTCCTCGTGTTTTAGGATTTATCCTATCGCACTTCTTCCAAATTACTAATGTACCGGATTTTGAAAAGTCATATTGCTCAAATATCGTCTGATAATGAATATAAGATGCATATGGTTCCGGAATAGTAGTCAATTCTGGATCAGCAATTTCAGTTTGATCCCCATCTTTTATCTTGTTAATATCAAGGTAAACTTTTTGTGTATTCTCAATTCCATTCTGCCAAGAGTATACTTCTATTTCTGGACATGCATACAAAGAAGCTTGTGGTAACCCCACTCCAAATCTCCCCATTCCTTTTCGAGCTTGTCTAGTAGATGCTCCTATTCCAAGACAATTTCCCAAAATACTGGTTGACATACCATCTCCATTATCCAAAAACCCTATTTCTGTAACAACTTTTCTGCCAGACGCCGCAATTCCCTCTCTTAAAATCACAAAAACATTTTTAGCATTAGCCTCTACTGAATTATCAATAATTTCTGATACAGCACTTTCAATATTTTTATACCCTGTATTTCTGAGGGCATCTCCCATATTCTTAATATCTACAATACTTGCTCCCATATGTACCTCCTAGATTCTCCAATAATCATTAAAATGTGAAAATGCCGTCTCATTATCGAACGCTTGTAAGTTATCATCAACATCTATCAAATCACATTCTTCATTTCCCCCCATTAAAGGTCCTCTTAATCCTCTTCCTAACATCTGACTATATAATACAATTGACTTTGTTGGACGAGTTATAAACACACATTTAATATTTTTAGAATCAAATCCCGTAGTTAATACTTCATAATTAATAATAATATCTACTCCAGAATTTCTATCTTTGAACTTATCAACGGCATGTTTTCTATCCATTGAATCCATTTCTCCTAACACCAGACTATTAGGTATTCCTTCCAATGTCAGCATAGCTGCTAACATCTTTGCATGATCAACCGAACAAGCAAAAACAATCGTTGGCTTATTTTCAATATATAACTGTCTTAATTTTGTCATAATCGCAAGATTTCGTTCCTTATTTCTTGCCAGCACCCTTAACTGTTCCTCTGTGTAATCATTATTATCATATCCCATATCTATCAAAGCATCACTAAGTATTCTAAGATCCTTTTCTGAAAATTCCATCTTGTATGTAAGCCTCTGTGGTCGCATTTTAGCCAAAATATGACGTTCCTGGAAATACTTTATGATATTAGTTTCTGCAACCGTATTAAGAGCCTTTAATCTTCCCATGTTTATTTGATTTAATATATTAGAATCAATATAAATAAGCTTATTCCCAAACATATTTGTAAGAAGACTATTATCATATGAATCTTCTGTCGTACGACCAGGAGTAGCCGTAAGTCCAATCAATGCCCTATTCTCATACCCATTTGGCATTCTCATTAATTCTTCAATAATTTTTTGAGTTTTCTTCGCAGCTGCCTTATGAGCTTCATCAAAAACTATTAACCTGCAGTCTCTTTTCAAACGTTCAAATAGCTCTGATTTAGATTCTGCAATCGCCATAAGCTTAGATAACCCACAAAATACTACACCATTTAGAGGTTGCTTTGTATCATCTATTGTATTTGACCGCCATAACTTATATACCTTAATATTTCCATCACCTAAATGTTTCCACACTGACTCAAAAGTGTCATATGCTTGCTGTAATAACTCTGTTGTATGAGCTATCCATATAATAATCCCCTTTTTTGAGAGTGAAAAATTAAAGTAATTTGTAATTATATGCATTGTGGTTTTTGTTTTACCTGTACCTGTAGGCATATGAATCAACATTCTCTCAAGCAAATGACCTGAATTCAAATTATTTAATACTCGTTGTTTAATATAATACTGATAATCAAGTAATTCATAAAACTGATCATCTGGAGCCGAAATTTCATTTTCAACTACATCTGTATCTTTTTCTTTATCCAATATTTTCTCAGGAACATTCCATAATTTTAACAAATAATAAGTTACAGCATTTTTACTCCACGGCTTGTTTGCAATAATGTCAATTAAAATCAAAGGATCACTTTCATTTTTTTCTCTACCATTTAGACAGTTATCTCTAATTGCCATTATGTCTGAGCCATTCATACATTGAAGCAAATCTTTTCGAAAACTGTTATTTTTCAGGATAGATGTTCCATACAAAGAATTAATCATTATTGTCATTTTTTTCTTTGTCAAAAGTGTTTCCCCATTAGGCATCCATTCTACCAATAGATTCACTATATCCTCGCCTAAATATCCTCGCAAATCAGATTGACTAAAGTTAACCATATAATCTATATAATTACTCATAAATAATCTCCTTTATAGCTTTTATCAATGAGTCAATTTCATCTTTTGTTGTAAATTGGCCAATTCCTATTCTAATCGTCCCTAATGATTCAATATCTTTTAGATATTTATGTATATATGGTGCACAATGGTATCCAGTTCTAACAGCAATACCAAAATCTTCATCTAATATTGTTCCTATATCCTCTGAATTAAATCCTTCTACGATTATTGAAACAATTCCTATATGCCTCTCTGGATTTGACGGAATATACATTTTCACTTCTTTTATAAGAGACAACTTTTTAATCAAATAAGATGTTATATCTTTTTCATATTCAAAATGTGTTTTCTGTTCAAGAATATCAAGTGCAGCATTTAATCCCGCAATCGCTACTATATTAGGACTTGATGATTCATATCTTGCCTCATTTCCTAATGGCATTTCTAAATTAAGAGAATCACTTCCTGTACCTCCTACAACAAAAGTGTCTAGCGGGACTCCAGATATATTAATAAATCCCCCAACTCCAAAAGGTCCATACAAAGTTTTATGACCAGCAAACGCAATTATATCTGCATCCATTAAATCTGCTCTAACATCCACTAATCCTAATGACTGAGCTGAATCTAATATATTAATACTGCCATGTTTTTTTGCTTCTTTAAATATTTCTTCTATCGGAAGTATGTATCCCGTAACATTGCTCACATGTGTACAAAATACTGCTTCTGGTTTATCTTTTGAAAATTCATATTTCATTTTTTCAATGTCAATTTGCAATTTATTATCCAGCGGTATCTCTTTTATAACAAGTTCTTTTCTTTTTGACAATTCATACAAACTTCTCGCAACTGCATTATGTTCATATGGTGAAACATAAACCACTGCTTTCCGTCTTAAATTAAGTCCATTTACAATTTGATTAATTGCTATGGTTATAGAAGGAGATAGCACTACCGCTACTGATGTATCCACATGTACAAGCTTTCTTAATTTAGTTTTAGTTTCAGAAATTATTTTACTCGCTTCTTGTGCAAGTTTATATGAGCCTCTTCCCGCATTTACTGCCCCTTTTCTATTAATCTTATCCATTGCTGCATACACACTTTCTGGTTTAGGAAAAGTTGTTGCTGCATTATCCAGATAAATCATAGCACCATCCCTTACTTAATAATTTTTTCAATCATTTCTAGAAGAATAGAAACACGATCATTAATACTTAAATCACTATATTCTTCCAATGAATCTTCAATAATATTTTTCAAAACGCTACCTATAGCCTCATTAGCATGATTATATAATTTGGTAATTACCTTTCCATTCCTTCCAGTGAATGTAAGCTCATATTCTCCTAATGTCGCCTCATCACGAATTGATTCAACATCTTTCTTTACACTTATTAATGCCTCTTTAAATTCCTCCAATGAACCAGTATTCCAATTTTCAATATAAACATCAGTAATTGCCTTTTCTATCTTACTTGCTACATCCTGATCACTATATACATCTAATGTTTCTAGACAGGTCATTAATTTTGTTGTTCTTCCATCATAAATTTCTTGTTTTGACCGCTTACTCTGCTTATCATACCATTCCTTTAATGTATGATATAATTGTTGCTTCCTTTTAGGATCCCATATGTCATAAATTACCGAAGCAGCTTGGTTTTCAATCCATGTAAAATAGTCGTCGAAATATGTTTTGCATTCATCTAATACATAAAAAGTATCTTCCAATGATTTTGTTCCAAAAGCATCTGGAAAATCCACAAATAATATTTCAAATGGATTATATTCAACCTTCTGCATTGCTTTCTTCAATGCTCTTATTGAGTGTATTATTGATTCATCTGAAATATATTGTTCAATATTCACAATATTTCTTGTTGCTTGAGGTAACGCTCGAAACCATCTCTGCATACAAATTATTATATTTTTTATTCTATTAGATGATAAATTTCTATTTTCTGCCACCTGAAAAAGTGTATTTAACTCTGTAATATACTTTTCTTTTTGCAAATCCTCCTTCGATACATATAAAGAATAATCATCCGACTGTTCACACATATTTACTACTATATCTGCAGTAACTTGAAGTTCTTTATTATCAAAATATACGATGATATCTTCCCTTCTATTTGCCATAACATATGCTAAATAAAATGGAATTAACCCTTTTCTCATACCGTATGGTTCTTTAATTAGTTTTTCAACTAAATTTGTTAAAACGATTTTTTTATCACAACAAAAATTTACAAAATTGTTTATTTCTTCAATAACTCTCTTTATATTTTCTTTTGGTTCTCCTTTAATTACATTAGTTACAATAAATAATGATCTGTATATTGTTGCCTCTTGATTTGATCCAATATAAAAATCTGATGTATCTGTATGAGAAAGAATTGCCTGTATTATGTTCAACCTTGTCTTCTTTGTTTGAGCAGTTTCAATTACAGCTCTGTTAACCATTTCATTATTCACCTCAGGAGCAAACGGATAAAGAGCAAAACAACACTCATTTACTACTGTTTCTTCGCTACCGGCTTTCTTATCAATAATCTTTTTACCATTATAATAAAAAATTCTAGCTTCAGCATCCTCATCATAAATCTCACTTATAACCATTTCTAGTTGAGCTGCCAAATCATCCAGTAATAATGGCAACTCTTTTTTTAATATCTCATTATCATTTATAAATGTTGAATCATTCTTTATTTCTTTTGTTATTTCATATTCCTTTAGTTTTTTTTGTTCCTTTAATGCCTTTTTAGGGCATACAACAACCAATCTTTTATCAGCTAATTTAAGAAGATGTTTATTTACAACTTCCTGTTTAATTGGGGCAAAACTATACAAAGTAATTATTTTTCCATCTAATGTATCTTCGCCAAGCAATGCATTTACTGAATCAATACTCAAAAAATCATCGACACACATAAACTCATTTGAAAAATAACGAGTCATCGATTTTTCAGTATTATATTTCCTAGGAACAACATAATATTTTCCTGTAATATCCAGCAACACTTTTCCATAATTTACCTTATCACCCTTTAACTCACTGCGTTTATGTATCTCAGCTCTTAATTCTGAACCCGCACGCGTTTTAAACATATATGTATCGGTAGAACCTTTTTTATAAATAAACTTATGTTCTTTTAGTTCATTTATTGCCAAATCTGCATCATCTGCATTTACAGATAATTTGAGATACTTGTTAGTTGCTGGTATTTCATCTTCTTTGTTAACAATCAGAATAATTGCTAAAGCCTTTATTATCTTTTTTTGATCGTAATTTTCGCATTTATCAAGTGCATACTCTGCACTTAACCAAATATTATGCACATATTCGTTAGCCACTTCTTTTTTGAATAAAGTGCTAAAATAATCATAAATTAAATCAGCTCCTATACTCCATTCTTTATCTTTAGTATGCTCTGCTACAAAACGTGCCATACTATGAGGCTCATCATTTGAAATAAATGTAAATAACGTCCTTTCATTTTGTGCAACTTTTTCACTTATATTTAACAGCAAATATGATGCTATTGGATTTAACGGATAACAACCTTTAAAAACTATACTTCTAAATTCATCCTCTAAAAAATTACTCTTAAATGCTGGAAGAGACCAATATTCTATAAATTTTTCTTCACTCAAATACATTTCAATATCAGAAATTTGTTTCATCTTCTTTTCATCTTTAACTATTGCATTTTTTATCAACTCATAGTTATTTTTTGATGAAGTTACAAAATACTTCTCTATCATTCGTCCTTCTATACCAGTAAACGAATTTATTAACTCTTGTGATAGATATTTCCCATATTCTTTTATGCTCTTATGTGCAACCATTGTAAAGAATACTTTTACATCATTCGATTCTGTAGCTAATTCACATATTTCCTGAAGCAATTTCATATTAGAACCTGTAGATGTACCATTCTGGCTTTCGATAAATTTACTAAATTCATCAAATACAATATAAATTCCACTAAATTCAAATTCTTCCACCAGCTTTTCGCTGACATTTTTATACAATTGGAACACATCCGATACAGCCATTGGATTAAACTCACTTCCTGCTGTAACCATAGGGTAAATATCCTTAAAAATTTCCAATGCATTTTTTGAATAACTTCTTAAATCATTCTTTAAACCGGAAATACTTATTCCTTTTTTAGAAAGTTCTTTTTCGAAAAAATTATATGTATCAATATAATCTCGTTCCCAATTCTCAATTCTATTTACAGCAATATCATAGTAAGTATCCGGCACTAAATCTTTTAATCCTTCACGCTTAAGTGCATCATTCAAACCATACAAAAATGCCTGATTTAAATCCCCTGTATTACCCGTAATCAATACTGGTAAAAACCTTTTATTTCCCCAGACTTTTTTTATATATTCAGAAACAATTTTGCCTACTTCATCAACATCACTTACATTCTCAACTAGTTGAGAAATAACTTTTTTATTTGTTTTTGTTCGTTCCATTGATAAAACAGCCAATAATACTAATAGTAAATGTGACTTTCCTTTTCCATAAGGACCAACCATTAATGTTGCCTGTTCTTTATTATCAATAACAGCTTTTAAGTATTCTCCCATAAAACTTACCGAAGATTTAGTCGGAATGTATCCTAGCACCTTTTCAGGTTTATTTAGACTCAAATACAAATTAACAGCTGTTTTAAAATTATTATTAAATTTAACAATATCTTTTAACGAATCAAGTTTTGACATTTTTTCACCTACTAATTACTCTTATAATAATTTTCAATAACAATTAACGGATTAAGTTTCTTAACAGGATAAATAATATCCAACCCTGCAGTCCTATCAACATGAATATATTCTTTCTGTTCAAGTACATCAAAATAATCATTTGCCATTACTGCAGTCATATTAAATATCTTATTTAATCCGTTTTCTCCAAACACAATTTTTTCAATAGAATCACCTTTTTCTCCGATGTTTCTTGACGCGAGTTCATACAAAACAACCTCATCTGGTAATTGTGATTTATTAGGATGATTTTTGATATATCTCCCTTCCATCTTTTTTAATAAATCTAACCGAGAAAATGGTGACACACTTTTATCTTCTGGATTCACTTTTTCCTTGTTCATGCTATACATATTTAACAAAACATCAATATCACTACTTAGAGATTTTTGTGAAAAAGTTGTACCTGCCGCATATTGAGTCACTTCTCTTAACAGAATACTTTCAATCTCACTTTTCTCCATATCTTCAACATCACATCTATTAAAGAACATAAACCATGTAGTAGCTTCTTCTATATTTTTAGAAATATAAGAATGCATAATCCACAAGCTAAAAGTCTTCTCTAAATATGGATCATACTTAGCTAATAGTTTTCCAACGGAAGTCAATTCTGTTCCTGTTGCATTTGTTAAGCCAAAAGCCCGCATCCAATATCTAAGAGACTTGACCATATTGCTTCCTATTCCAAATAAATCTGTCGCATCTTTTCTTGTAAAAACATCTGAATTATTAGGTAATATCATCAATGCCTTATTAATCCATCCTTCACGCAAAGGAAATTTTTCATGTCCCTGTAACTTCATTTTAACCTTTTTAGTTGCCATATCATGTCCTCTTTATTCCTAAAACTTTTCTCATATAACACCCAGCATTGAAATGGCCTACACATTCCGTACAACGTCTGCATTTTTCATTGTCAATTGAATACGTTATATTTCCCGTTCCATCATCTTTTACACTTATTGCATCATACTTACATACACTCTCACATGCTTTACACCCTAAACACATTTGATATTTTGTAAGCTGACACTGAATTTTTCCTTCTGCCACAGAAAGTGTCTTAGCCTTAGCTATATGAATATCTTTGATAATAACCTTTAGTTTTGTACCACCAATTCTGCCTTGTAGAATAAGTATGACTTTTCCAGCCTTATTTATCACATAAACTTCTCCAAGCCGTTTATTCCCAAGATCTTTATTTATATATCCAAATGGTTTAAATAATTCATACATATCTTCAGTTATTGGTCTTTGCAAATCATAATTAAATGCATTTTCATCTGTAGCACATGGCTCAAATACAACCACTGAAGTCTGTGCTGCAGCTAATCCATTTCCACCCTGTCTCGCTTTCCATCCTCCATCATTTACATAATCTTCTGGATCAGGCTTACCAATTTGTTTTGCAAAATCCACCAACAACTTATGCCAATGTAAATATTGATCATACATATGCACTTTTGACAAAAACTCAGACCATCCACCATTATTAGGGCAACACCAACAACCAACTCGCGTCCATCCCAATCTGTATGCATCGTTGAAATCTATACCTGTCGTTAATATGTAAAGCCATACATCATAATCAATCCAATCAATAATCGGTGATGCAACTGTCTGTTTTGAAATTTTAGGACTCTCACTCTCTCTTTCATATTTACTTCTACTAGCAGATTCATTACGACGAATCCCTTGAAAACTCAAAATATTATCTTTATCTTTAAATGCAGATGAAATCGTCTTTTGTATCGCTCCCGTTTTAAAAACAGTACAGCACCATCTCATTACTCTACTTGGTGGTCCCACTATTTCACAAAGATTCTCAAAATTTTTTTCTCTATTTTTTGCCGTTAATACTCTTATCCCCTGAGACTCCTGATTTTTATTAAACCTTTTTTTGTATTCCAATGTGTATGGAAATTCAAGAGTAGTATCTCCAAAAATATGAAGAACCTTATTCGTTCCCAACGCTCTGTTAACTATATGTGAAGTTACTGTTGAATCTTTTCCTCCGCTAAAAGAAACCATCATATCTTCAATTGCATATTTGTCACGATATTGTTGAACAAAGTGAACTGCCTCTTCTGTAATATAATTATACCTATCAATATTAGCATCCACGAATTTTTTTATGTGTTCATTGAAGAATCTATAATCAATCTTATCAGTAAAATTTTCATAATTTTCTTTAATCTCCTTTATATCGTTAATTGGTAATTTATTTATTTTTGTAATAGAAAGCCGAATTTTTTCACCATTAATAATATATACTCCACTTCCAAACCACACAGAATCCTTTTGATATTTTTTAGGATCTTTGCTTAAAAGCAAAGAAATCAAAACATTTTCTTCTGGAAACACTGGTCTCATATCTGTTGCAATATATCTTCCTTGATTCCCACAAGACGGGCACATATTCTCAAAAATAGGAATATTACAATTATCGCACCAATATATTGTAGATGACAACTTTGTCATACACCCACAATTAGGCTTTATACACTTTTCTCCATTCATAGGCACCCTACATTTAGGGCATATTCTCTCTATCATATATTCTCCCATATGTTAATCTATCTTTACAGCATCACAAATATCTCCAATATTGCAATTAAAATACTCACAAATTCTTAAAATAACAGACATAGAAACTTCTTGTCCCTTATTTAATTTTGTCATTGTACCAGATGCAATTTGCAATTTTTCTCTAAATTCCTGCTTTGTTATTTCTCGTTCAGCCAACATAACCCATAACTTTTTATAGCTTATTTTCATTTTATATCCTCGTAAATATCATCTAAAACGATGCATTAATTTATCAAATATTTTAACATAATCCCTTTAATTTTTCACTATAAATATAGAAATATTATTCAAGTTCATGCGATTGTAATGCAACTGGTTGAAAACTTGCAATTTATAGTAAATACAAAGAGCTTGCTAATAAAAACCAACGATTTTTATTAGTAAGCCCTTTCTTCTTAATTATTCTTTTTCTCTTCAAAACATATCGTTTTAATCACATCAAATACGAGTTTAAAAGTATCATAATGTATATGTGAAAAATCAGGATCTGAAAAAACACTCTCTGCAAACATAGATTTAGATAGCCCATAATTAGTATGATCTTCACAATCAGTTAATTTGAAAATTTTATCACTTCCAGAACCATCTAAAATCTTATTAACATCTCCACTACACGCTTTTCTATTTGTACAAAATCTATCTATTTGTGGAGCTCTTCCATACTGATCAAACTCATTGCTTAAGTATAAACGTTTTTTTATTCCATTTTCCATAGTCTTCTCTGTCTTTATTTCTTCATCCGTAAAGTAATGTTCTATGCATATCTCAGGCATATCTTTTCTAAAATCAGGAACCGGCAATGAAAAAGAATACACTCCATTCCTCCAAGATTTATATGTATTATTATTATTATTCATCTGTTTTGTAATTTGTGGAACATCTCTATCAGATATAAAAATATATATTCCACCTAAATTTCTATTAGAATACGCTTTGCACATCTCGAGCAAAGAATTACAATCCATTTGAACTCTCGGAAAAGCTGTCTCATCCGGATAATTTTCAGGAACATAATGATACAATTCAAAATTTACATTTTCATAATCATATTTATATTTTTTATCACTTAAAATCTTGTCCCATGCCCACTCTAAATATTTCCAATCAGTCATTCCCTCTGTAATAACAATCGGAATTTGTTTATCTGTTCCTGTTATTGGCGGAATATTTCGCAGATAATATTCCGAAAATCCTCTTAATCTGTCTGATGCAAAATGATCAAATGTATTTATTGTCTGAATGACAAAATATTCTTCCACTTTTTTATAATCTTCCACATTTCTCGCCTTATATTTTATAGATGCATATATTAAATCTCCTTGTATATATACATACTCGTCATCAATATAATATTTACACTTATTATATGATGTTTCTTCAACATATTTTCTAAGTTGAATAAATTCTTTACTTTGACATACAACAACATTGTTATCTTGACTTATTAAACTATATTCTTTACCCACATATATATTTAATATCTCTGTATTCATTTTACGTATCTTGCCAACATACACTTTATTTTCTGTATTTCTTCCAAAAGATTTTTCTAATTTCTTATTATAATTAGATATAACATATATTAATATTTTCTCAATAGAATTAAATTTTCTATTATATTCTCTAATTAATTTCAAAAAAGAGCTTATTACTTCTATAGTACATGAAATGCCGAAAAATCCAACTAAATCATTTCCTCCTGGACATACATCATACCCTTCATAACGTATTGACCAATAGAACATTGTATTTTCACTCATAAAATTTTCAAATGCTATTTCTAAAACTTTGGTATATTTATTACTACTTTCCTCTTCATACATATCTTCATAATACGAAAAAATTTTATATATATCTATTGTTTTGCTTTCTCGATTATAATCTAAACTACATTCTGTACTATATGATATATATCTTATAATCTCATCCTCTTCATATTTTTGATCGTATTCCCAATATTTTTCTATAATATTTGATTGTATAGTCATTATATTCCCCCCTTGACAATATCTAAATACAATATCACTTTCTTATTTTCTTCTTCCCAACAACACATTAATTCTCAAATATAAGTTATTTCTCATTTCAACATCATTCAATTCATCTAAAGTACATAAAGAATCTTTTGGCATTACCATAAGCAAATCAGAATAAGTATTATATTTAAGATCAATTTCGTTTATTTTTGCCTTTACATTATTTCTATCTATAGGTTGTTCCAAAAACACTTTAATAGCAGATATTATATCTTTTTCTAATTCTGTTATCAGCTTTTTATTTTTAAGTTCTTCTAAAACACTATTTAAAACAATATCCCTTTCATCCATATTTTTATCCTCCAATCTTGTATATATACTTATACTACTACTCCTCATATACAAAATTTGTCAGATTATGTCGACAATGAATGTTATTTGCAATAATTTGTAAAATTATATTTTTTCTTGATTATTCTTTAAGAATTTAATATGACTGAGTAAAATCTCACGACTGGAAAAGGATGCTCATTTCTTTTTTATTTTCACCAATTCTACAACATATAAAAACAGCACCCCTGCAGTACCCATCTACTGCCGAAGTGCTATCCATTCCGTCAATTATTCCATTAAAATCTACCCAAATATACTCATCAGATTAGCCACAACCAGGCCGCCGCCGGTTCCGATGACATAGCCGAGCAGCGCCATCATGATACCAACCGGTACGAGGGCATTTGAGTATGCGCCGGCGAGGACCGGTGCTGTTGCTGTTCCACCGATGTTTGCGAGGGAAGCAACACTGCATGTGAAGATGTCGAGTTTCAATATCTTCGCAAGTGCAATCATTATTGCCACATGGATAAGGAGGATTACGAATCCTGCGAGAAGCCATATTGGGGCATTGCCGACTGCTCCAAGGTCTGCTCTTGAAGCGATTAAGGCAATGACTATATAAAGCATTACATTTGAAATCTCCTCAGTTCCCTTAATCTTGCCAAATGGTGTCAGGGCAAATACGATACCAAGCACTGATACGATAAGGACTGTCCATGTTGTGCTGTCAAAGAATGATAAATGTGCATTAATCATGCTGCCAAGTTCCATTGAAACTGCCGATACTAAGAGTCCTGAACCGAGCAGAAGAATGATGTTCTGCCATACGAGAGGCTTTGTGTTGGCTTTTGCTTCCTCTTCGAGTGTAGCTCCAACGCCGTCGATTATGCTTGTGTCTGCCTTTGTCCATTTGTTGAACTTCTCGTGATTTCCGATTGCCCACAGAAGGAACATTACATAAAGTGTCGCGCAGATTGAATCCATAACAAGGGCGTAAGCCATTGTTGCTTCGTCAACATCAAGTGCTGCCTGGATTGCGAGCATATTGCCGCCGCCGCCCATCCAGCTTCCGCACAGTGCGCCGAGTGCTTTCCATGAACCTGAGCCTAAGAGCTGGTGGAATATTGCATATGAAACGAAGAATCCAAGTCCGATTGACAAAGTTGCTGCGAAGAAACCGATAAGCATTTTAGGTCCAAGCTTGATGATTTTCTTCAAATCACAGCGAAGCAGCATTATGAAAAGCATCGCATATAATATCGGGTTCTTGACTGATTTGTACACAGCGCTTGTTGCACTAAGGTCCCACACTTTCATTGTGCAAAGGAGCATAAGTCCCAGGTATATAAGTACAATCGGCGGTGCAAAATTAAAGAACACCTGTGCCTTTTTCCCTTTAAAAATCTTAGGCAGATTTACTAATACTGCGGCTGCAAATATAAGTGCCGCAAGGTATAAAAATCCATCTTTTATCATGTATAAATTCTCCTTATGGTTAATCTATAACATATTCTGCCCATTTTTCTGTAGTATATAACTAAATTTGCGGAAGTAAATGTGATGCAATCTGTCGTCACTCATTCACTCCCGCAAATTTAGTTATAAACTTTTAAGTATCTCCATCAGATATTCCCAAGTCCGCTCCACTGAAGCCGCGTCCATACACTCATCAGGCGTATGCACACTTTCAAGTGTCGGTCCAAATGATATCATATCTACTCCCGGCATTTTCCCGGCAAGTATGCCACATTCGAGTCCAGCGTGGATTGAGGTCACTTCCGGTTCGTGGCCGTACACATTTGTAAAGCTATCAACGCATATCTTTCTTAACTGCGAATCACTCTTGTATTCCCACGCAGGATAGTCCGACATTGTGACTACTTTTCCTGACAAATGTTTTACAAATGTAGTGACTCTCTCTAACAATAATTTCTTTCCAGCCACTGTATTGCTTCTTATAAGATATTTGTACACAAGCTTGTCTGCGTCGATGTAAGCAGTTCCAAGATTGAGAGATGTCTGCACCATGCCCTTAATCTCCTGACTCATTCTGTACACACCATCAGGACTTAACCAGAGGGCATATATTACATTTGCAGTGCTCTTGGAATCAAGAACCTTGTCTGCTGCAATGTCTGTCTTTTCAAGCTCAATCTTAGCATGTGGCTCTGTCACTCTGATTTCCTGCATCCACACAGCCTCACTCTCTTTGATGCTTTGTTCAAATGTTGTGGCATCGAAGCTTCTGACACTTACAACTGCCTTTGCTTCTTTTGGAATTGCATTTTCCTTGCCGCCACCTGAAAGCGACACAAGACGGAAATCTGCTGCCCCGCTGGCATGTGAAAGTAATGAAGCAAGCAATCTTATAGCATTAGTGTGCTGTTTGTGAATCTCAACGCCGGAATGACCGCCGGCAAGCCCGCTTATCTTAACTTCGAAGCATACCGAACCATTCTGCACATCAATTGCACCATCTGCCACCCAGCCCGCAGCATCCTCATACTCAACCGGAATATCGCACTCAGCTCTCACACCACCAGCACAGCTTACATACAATATTCCCTCACTTTCAGAATCAATATTGATAAGCCTCTTTGCTGTAAGATCAGAAGTATCAAGGTCTCTTGCGCCAAGCATTCCAATCTCCTCATCACTCGTAAGCACTGCCTGTATCGGAGGATGCGCAATCGTATCCGAAGCAAGCACTGCCAGTATAAATGCAATTGCAATTCCATCATCAGCGCCAAGAGTTGTGCCGTCAGCCCACACCATCTTACCATCAGTGCAGGCCTTAATGCTCTGTACACTCATGTCAATATCGCAGTCCTGCTCTTTCTCACACACCATATCAAGATGTCCCTGCAAAATCACAGGCTCACAGTCCTCATATCCAGAAGAACCAGCCTTAAATATAACAACATTATCAGACGTATCCTTCCTTGCCTTAAGCCCATGCAACTTAGCAAACTCCAGACAATAATCCGCAATCATCCCGGTATTCCCAGAACCATGCGGAATCGCACAAATCTCCTGAAAATAAGAGAAAACCTCTGATGGTGATAACTCATTTATATCCATAAAAAGCCTCCTAAACCTACTTTTTCATCAATATTCACAATCTGATAGGTCTTTTTTACATTGTTAGTTGGTTTATTATGCTTCTTTCCCCATTAAATGCCTACTAATTCATCACATTTCACACTTTAGTAGGTCTTTTTCTCATATGTTTATAATATTAGACATTTCTTATCAGTCAAAAGACCTACTATTTTCGCATAAATCATAAATTTAGTAGGCAATTTTCTTTTTTCTCCTCTATTTTCATCATAATTTCTTCTAAATAAACCTACTAATTCATCACATTTAGCAACATTAGTAGGCTTTTCCCTACTTATGCGCTGATTTCATGTGCTATTTGACACTATCCCAAATGAACAAAGTCACATAACATACACTAATCCCAGCACCTGAAGTGCAACGACCAGGTGCGTCCGTCTGCCACACCTGCCCCGAACACGCACCGTAAATAAAATCATATTTCCAATCCGGCATATATAGCCGCTGCGGCTGGGGCAGTGCAGGGTGTACGCCTGAGTCTGGCAAGCTGTGCAGAAGTTAATGCCGCCAGATGCAAAAGTTCAGGGTGCGAAAGCTCGTTCAAGCGAAGCGCGTTTGCTTTCGCACCCTGTAAAAAACTCTGCAGATGGCGGCATTTACTACTGCTAAGCGAAGACAGTCCGAAGGTGTACACCCTGCTCTGCCCCAGCCGCAGACCGGTCTACACATACCTTATCGAAAAATGATTCTATTTCACATGCAATATCTCATGAGCCCTATGCGACAATGGTTTCTCAAAATACTCTTCATAGCACTGCTTAACCGATGGATTTTCATGCGAGAATCGAAGATTATCGTGCTTATCAAGCCCATACAGAACATGACGGCGCTCCTCAACCATCACAGCGTCTTCCTTGTAAGGCTGTCCGCCACCGTTGATACAGCCGCCCGGACAGGACATGATTTCAACGAAATCATAGTGAACCTCGCCCTTCTTAATAGCATTCACCAAACGTCTTGTGTTGCCAAGTCCGCTGGCAACAGCTACATTTACAGTTGTCCCATTAAGGTCAAATGAAGCTTCCTTCCAGCCCTCAAGACCTCTCACTGACTGGAACGCATCCGCGTCAGGATTATTTCCTGTCACAAGATAGTAAGCACTTCTGAGTGCCGCCTCCATAACACCGCCTGTTGCACCGAATATAACACCAGCGCCTGTTCCTTCTCCTAATGGATTGTCGAACTCATCCTCATCAAGTTCTTCCGGCTTTATGAAAAATGCTTTGAACATTCTTGCAACTTCTCTTGTTGTAAGAACTGCGTCAACATCTTTGCCACCATCCCATGTACGCTCGTCCTTCTTTGCAAGACAAGGCATGATTGACACGCAGAATATCTTCTCTGGGTCAACCCCAAGCTTTTCTGCATAATACGACTTTGTTATTGCACCAAACATCTGCTGTGGTGACTTTGCTGTTGAAAGTCTGCCTGCCATCTCAGGGTACTCGCTCTTTACGAATTTCACCCATCCAGGACAGCATGATGTAAACATCGGAAGCCCTGACTCCTTGATTTCCGGAAGCCTTTCAAGGAACTCGCTTCCTTCTTCCATGATTGTCATGTCTGCTGCAAATGTTGTATCAAATATATAGTCAAATCCTATTCTTCTAAGTCCGGCTACAAGTCTTTGTGCTGTCGCATATTCCTTAGACATGCCAAAATCTTCGCCCCATGCTGCTCTTACTGCAGGTGCAATCTGTACTACTGTAATGATATCCTCATTTTCAATCGCATCAAGCACGATTCCGACATCATCTCTCTCTGTAAGTGCACCTACAGGGCAGTTGCTTACACACTGACCGCAAAGTGTACATGCAGTCTCCGCAATGTTCTTGTTTGCACGCACATTTACAGTTGTACGCGAACCTGTATTTACGACATCCCATATGTGCATTCCCTGGATATTATCACACACCTGCACACAACGCATACATTTGATACATTTCTGGGCATCTCTGATAAGTGGAAATGTTTTATCCCAATTATCTTTTTCTAAGATTGAATCATATGGCATCTCTGATATATTAAGTTCATTTGCAATTGACTGTAATGCACAGTTACCACTTCTTATACATGTACCACATTTGTAATCATGCTGTGAAAGTATGAGTTTTACATTAGTCTTTCTTGTTGTACGCACTTTTCTTGAATTAGTGTAGACAACCATGCCTTCTTCTACGAAGTTATTACATGCTGTAACACATCTGTCAGTACCCTCTACTTCAACAACACATACACGACATGCACCAATTGCGTTGACTTCTTTGAGATAGCAGAGTGTAGGTATTGTCTCTCCTATTGTTTTGGCAGCTTCAAGAATGGTAGTTCCTTCTTTTACTGATACAGCTTTACCATTAATTGTTAAATTTACCATTGTTTCTCTCTGCCTCCTCTGAATGAACCAAATCCAAAATGATCACATCTTAAGCAGCGTCCAGATTCCTGACATGCTTCCTCGCATGAGAATCCATATTCAATAGGTTCAAAGTCTTTCTTTCTGTCTGCGGCATCACGCAATGCAACCTCAACTCGTCCGCAAGGTATCTTGTCCTCGTATCCGGCATAAGGTATCTCTACATCTGAAGTTATCTCATGATGGTAGCCAAGATATTCATCAATGTTGGCTGCCGCAACCTTTCCGGCTGCTATAGCCCTGATTACTGTTGCAGGTCCTGTTACGCAGTCTCCTCCTGCAAATACTCCTTTATGTTCTTTAATCTCACTTGTATCAAGTGCCTCGATTGTTCCTCTCTTGACTGTAACGCCATGCTCCTCAAAATATCTTGTCTCGATACCCTGTCCGATGGCAACTACGATAAGGTCACAAGGAATAAGAACCTCGTCCTTAGCTGCAGTCTTAGGTGATGGTCTGCCGCCTTTTATTCTGCTTATCATCTGTGGCTGAACCCATAAACCAACTGCTGCATCATTTTCATCTTTCTCTATTCTAACCGGTGACATAAGTTCAAGAACATCACAGCCCTCTGCCTCAGCACCTTCAACCTCTTCTGAAAGCGCCGTCATGTCGGCTTTTCTTCTTCTATATACAATGCTTACTTTATCTGCACCTAATCTTACAGAAGAACGGGCAACATCCATTGCTACATTTCCACCGCCAATAACAACTACACGCTTGCCTGTATAATCAGGCATCTCATCATCACCAATTGCACGAAGCATTTCTACTGCTGATATTACGCCTGTTTTAGCATCCTCACCATCAATTCCAATCTTCTTGTCTGCATGTGCTCCGATAGAAATGTATACTGCATTATATTCTTTGTTAATATCCTCAAGCGTAATATCTGTTCCTACGCTTATATTTTTCTTAACTTCTATTCCTGTAGACAGAATTGAATTAATCTCTGCATCAAGCTTCTTTCTTGGAAGTCTGTAATTAGGAATTCCATATCTTAACATTCCGCCAAGCTGCTTTCTCTGCTCAAATATAGTAACCTTATGTCCCATAAGAGCCAGATAATATGCAGCACTGAGTCCTCCCGGACCACCACCGATTATTGCAACTTTCTTACCTGTTGGCTCATTACATGCTGGAACCGGAACATCACCGGCATTATCAACTGCCATTTTCTTAAGTCCCCTGATGTTGACTGGCGCGTCAATAAGTGTTCTCTTACATCTGTTTTCACATGGATGCTCACAAATGTATGCGCATGTTGTAGGCATTGGATTGTCTCTTCTTATAAGACGAACCGCATCTGCATATCTCTTTTCATGCACAAGTGCTATGTATCCCGGAATATCTACTCCTGCAGGACATGATTTCACGCATGCAACCGGCTGGTTACTGTTACATGAACAAAATCCCCTCTCCATATGTGACCTGAAATCATCCTCGCAGCCATCAATACATTTTAATACAAGCTTGGCCGCCTCATATCCAATTGCACAGTCGGCCGAATAATAGATTCCCTCTGCTGTGAGCCTGATAACATCAAGAGTTTCCTCTGTTGCGTTACCATCAAGCACATCATCAAAAAGTCTCGCAAGCTGTCTAAGTCCCACACGGCATGGGACACATTTGCCACATGACTGTGCAAGACACATTTTTATAAATGACCTCGTAAGGTCAATAGTACACAATCCCGGTGGACTTGCTACTATTCTTCTCTCTAAATCCTGATATAAAGACTCCATTGTAACCTGAGCCTTATCCTTAGTAATAATCGTTAATCTGCTCAATTCCCGCTCCATTTCTGCATATTGCGTATGTCGTATTGCTGCTTGCCAGTATACCGCTAGACAGTTCCATGTAATATTTTACACAATATATGTTAATTTGAAAAGGAAGGTTATTTTTTTCACACAATAACCTTCCCTTCATCCATTACTTATGGTCGCACTTCATGCACTGGCTCGTTTCTTTGTCAGTTTCTTTCTTGTAAAATGCGCATGACCAGTCGCATATACTTTGCAATATCGGCATTACAGACAAGCCCTTTTCCGTAAGTGAATATTCAACTCTTGGCGGAATCTCGTCATATGATTTTCTTGATACAATATCATCCGCAATCAGTGCTTTTAATGTTGTTGAAAGAACTGCATCTGTAATATTCACCAGTTCTGTCCTTAACTCACTATATCTTAATGTCTTCTTATCCGCCAGAACACATATAACTCTTGATTTCCATTTGCCTCCAAAGACTTCCAGGCCGTATTCCAATGGACATCTGATATCTGATTCTAATTTCTTGTGGTACATACATCTCTCCTTTGTTTTTGGCATTTCTTTATAATATCATAATAACAATTATTTTAAAATCAAGTGTGTATGTCAGATTTTTATATATTCATCGTCATATATGGGGGAATGCATATAATTCCATCTTTTACAATTAAATTTCTTGGATGAATAATATAACTTATTCATTTTTCCATTCCAGTAGTTTTTTATATATTTTTCTTTTTAATATCATGGTTCCTCTAGATTATGCGCATATATGTTAGTTCTAATTTTTATGATTATACGCACATTCTAAACAGGTTTTGAATTTATTTGCAGGGAGGCTTTTATATGTCAATGAATATTAACAGTTTGATTCGGACGGAGATTTACTGAATGCAAATGGTGTTACAGGTATGGATGTTACTGTAATCGTTTAAGTGGTACATGGACTTTAGAACAATATGAAGGACAGTACAGAGCTGCTATGTACGCAGCCGTAAAATCAGCCAATCCAAATTGGAAGCCCGGA
>QWCY01001137.1_pt1 | contig 104014 bp, 71 predicted proteins | sample 1972631 | NCBI WGS metagenome assembly QWCY01 (sample SAMN09866696, study PRJNA288562) | Human gut metagenome isolate pre1_stool, whole genome shotgun sequencing... | isolation source: gut | host: Homo sapiens | place: USA: California
GAAGTGACTACTGAAGCAGTACAATATTCTAAAGAACAGTCTACTGATATCGTTTATAAAAAGAAAAAGCGTCTAGCTAAATCAGGAAAAGACATTTACCGCTGGGTGTAACGGTCTTTACCTCCTATTGTAACGACCTTTACTTCGGCATGTAACGGACTTTACCTCGGTATGTAACGAGCTTTACCTCGGCGTGTAAATGGAGTTACCATTTGGGGTATCTCCTTTTATGTCCTTATGTAAGCTCCCTTTTTAATTGGTGAAACTGAAGTAACTTAGTACATCCGAACGCCGGTGAGCACAGCGCGTTGTTCTCCACCACTTGGCTTAATCGTTTCTTTTCCGTTCACGAGCATACAGCTGGAACCGCCTCCATCAAGATTTAAGGCTTCCGTGCAGCCCAAGGACTTTAGTACATTGGCAACTTCACCGGTCGTCAGCCCTGCTACACCTTCGGTCCTTTCACGGCCTTCGCAAACAAAAAACATCAGTTTCTTATCGGTTGAGTAGGCAATGGCTGTGCGTGGTTGGTTGCTATCGGCCGCTACGTCCAACAGTTCTTGTGCCCAGGTGTTTTTGATTTCACCGTTGCTCAACAAGACTCCTGCACCGCCTATCGCATTCACTGCCTTAAATTCTTCAGCAACTCCGGGGAAGGTGGCTGAGGGAACTTCCAACGGTTCCTTGTTCAAGGCATTGTCTGCCGGAACCGAATAGCAATAATGTTTTGTGCCTGTGGAGTAGGTCCATGTCGTTTTGCAAGTTCCGTCTTCTGTTTGACAGAAAGTGCCGATGGTGGGATACCACATCACCAATGGGTCGCTGCTCCAGTCTTCTACCCAATAGGTTTGATTGACAGCCAGAATTTCACCATTGCGCGCTACCAGATTTTGGGAAACGTAGAAAGCCGAATCGTCTGATTTTGCGGCATAGAAGAATAGTCCGCCATTGATAATGATAGGCGCTTTACTTGTAGTATAGAACTGATCCGGAGTATTCACCGTTTCTGCACCGTAGTTGGCGATACTTTTATCATCGCAATAAGCGATGTCGCCCAAAACCTCAAACTTTCCACCCTTTGCCATATCGGCAACGGCGATGTAGGCAACCGCCTTTTTCCCTTGTAACTGCTCCGGAGATTTATAAACATTGATATATTCCGGGAGACTGCCAAAGGCGGCGTTTACATTGCTCCATCCGGCTGCAACAATAGTGGGATTCGCTTCAACCGGTTCTTCCGGTGGAGGAGTAGGTTCTTCTGTCGGGTCTGTCCACGGCCACTCCGGGATTCCGTCATTGTCATCGCCACATCCGCAGAAGAGGCAAAAAGAGAAGACGGATATTAATAATGTGTTCTTATTCATGATTCCTTTTTTTGAAAAGGGGGTGTATCAAAAGTCAGCGTGGTACTTTCGACACACCCACTTATTATGAATGATTATTGGGCGATACAGTCGGCAGCATAAGCGCCAATCACGCCACTGTTATGGTCATAATAGTACAAGTAGAATTTAAAGCCGTCTGCTGTAGGAGCAATCAGAACATCGCCCGATGCAACGCCGGCATCAGCTTGCTGGTACCATCCAATGTTTTGGTTGGCCAATACCAGGCAAGGGGCGGAAGCTACATCGCTACCGGTCAATTGCGTCTTGTCATTTACATTGTACAAATAGAGTTGCGGTCCCATACCCCAATGCGGGAAGTGGCTGACAACAAATAGGGCTACATAATTCACGTTGTTGAACCGCTTGGAATCCAGACAGTTCGGGTTCAGTCCCCAGCCTGTCAAGTCGGAAGGCAACTGGGCGCCGATGGTTCCGTCTGCCTTAATCCAGCAGAAATCGCTGGGGTCATACTTCGATTCGAAACAGCCATCCGTCGGATCGGTGGAAGCGGCTACCACTGTGGCTACATTGACCGGGGCACTTCCCCAAGCTATACCTGTGGCCGAAATATCCATCACTTGTACTGAAGCGACAGCTCCACTTCTGACCAATATGCTTGTAAACTTACTACTTGCCGTAACGCCGTCTATTCCCTCATTGGAGATTGTGATGATAGCGTCTTCATCAATATTACCGATCACTTTCATCTTGGTGCCCATAGGCAATCCTGCATCATTCGTGAACGAATGGAACAATACCGGAGCTTCAGTTACCGAGGAGGTCTTATAGATGTTGACCGCAGTGCCCGGTTCTGCATGATTCACAATGAGCATGTGGTTGGCTTCATCACTGGTGATGCTTCCTGCGGTAGCGCTGCCCAGATTGATGTTACCCATCTTCACTCCTGTAATGCGATTCAGGTAAACCGGTGCTGATCCGTCTCCCAGGCAGACAATCAGATGACTGTTAATGGCAGCCATGGACGGAGCTATGGAAGTAGTATAGTTCGGCATCCCCAGTGTAGCCACAGGATCGAAATTGAACAACTGTTCTACACTCTCCTTGTTGAATCCGGAAGGAATCTTGGCGGGCACTTCCTTCTTGACTGTATAGACAGCCTTGTCCACACCGTTGTGAGCCGTTACCGTAAATTCGATCGGCTCGTTGTAATTCAGTGGAGTGATACTCGGATCGGGTGAGATGGTGGCGTGAGCCGATATCTCTGCTTCTCCAAGGCATGCGGACAAATCATCGGCGGAAATCAAGGAAATCTTTTTGTTCGCTTTGTCAACGATGCCGGCAATGGCAGGTTCTTGCAGTGAAAAAGCCAGTAATTCACACGCATTGGATTTCACTCTTTCTCCCGTGATGCAGATTTTCCGCTTTGCGCCTTGCGCATTGGTGTAAGTGAAATAATTTTCTTGGGTCAAGTCGAGAATTGTCAAAGCCGGTTCGATGAAACAATTCTCCTGTAGTTCAGCCTGCATACGCACCTTGTTCATATAAGGTGTGGTTTCATCATCTGAGGTTGTGGGATAAAACCAGGGTACTTGAATGACATAACGGTCTGTTGCTTCGTCCGTTACCGACAGCTTTGCCATTGGCTGATTGATGAATGGTCCGGAAGTGAAGATTGCCGTCAGGCTGGTCAGCCCTTGTCGCTCAGCTGTAGGAGACACATATTCGGGCTCATGGCATGCAGATAGTACTGCTACCGCTCCTAATAATATTGAATATATCTTTTTCATAATCGATACTCTTTTAAAGTGTTATTTCCATTCGGGATATTGAGTCACCAGTGCATTACTGCTCAATTCATTGCTGGGTAGTGGGAAGCGATACATCTTTTCGGGAAATGTACGGTCCTTGTCATCTACCGAAACATACGTGTAGGTGAAATCTCCGTTGGCCTGTTTCTCTATTTTCAAGCCGTGCACCTGATAGCCGTTCAATCCTTCGGGATATTGCTTGGCTGCATCTTTCCAGCGGCGTAAATCCCAATACCACAAGCCTTCATAGGCAAGTTCCACCTTGCGTTCCTGACGGATAGCCGCCCACAGTTTGTCACCGCTTTTATTGGAATAAGGCAGATGGACACGGTCGCGAATGGCCTTGATGGCGGCATTGGCTCCTGCGGCGTCGTTCAGGCGATAGCACGCTTCCGCCTTGTTCAACAGCACTTCTCCATACCGGATAATCGTGTTGGGTTGTTTGCTGTCCGTCACCGCAATTACATCGTGAGTTTCGTCTACTAACTTGCGCAGGTAATAGCCGGTAGTGGTGCGTCCTTTATGTTCTTGTTCCTTATTCCATATACAGAAGCCATCGTTGCCGCCTATATAGGGTTCGATGGTACGCCCTTTCCATGCGGCGCCGTTATAAAGGATTGTTGCTTGGAAACGAGGTTCCAAATCTTCATAAGGAGGCGTCTGGGTAACCCCTTCCGCATGCCATGCCGACCAGTCGGGAAATCCGCTGCCATCTGCGTATTCGTAGGCCTCAACCATTTCCTGAGTAGGCGTTCCATAACCACCGCCCGACTGTCCGTTCATGGTGTAGTCACCACCTGGAGTATAATAATAATCAAATGAATGAGTGACGTCTGCGGCTATATCGAATGCATACTGCAAAATAGCTTCTTTGTTGCCATCTTTGATGTCTTTCATGCAGGCATCGGCATAATTGCCTTCCAGCGCATAGCCCAGCTTTTCAACCTCCTCAGCGGCACTTTTCACTACATCCCAACGTTCGGCATAAAGCATGGCTCGAGTTAGGAAAGCATAGGCCATACCGCAATTGGCACGTCCGTTGGCGTTCTCCTTTTTGGGTAAGTTGGAAGCTGCATACTTCAGGTCGGCTTCAATAAAGTTCCAGCCTTCCTCTTCGGTGCTGAGTGCTTTGTTTTCAGTGATGGCGGTTATGTCTTCATCATAAATAATCACTTCTTTGTAGCGCTTCATCAAATCGAAATAGAGATAACCGCGCACAAAACGCATTTCCGCTTCCAGGCGGGTAGCGTCTTCCTGACTCAATGTTCCGTATTTATGCAATGAGTATATGCCTTCGTTGGTGCGGCGGATAGCCGTGTACCAGCTGCCCCAGTAACCCAGATATACGTCTACATAATTGGCGGTCAGTGTGCTTCCGCCGTAAGCTATTTCACTGGGAATGAAGCAAAGTGAGTTGTAATTGTACGAACCGTATTTCATCTGGTCGGTCAATGACTCTGTCATGCCTGCGACACATTGAGCCACCGCTACGTCATATACATAACTATATATATAGTTTACGGCATATTCAGCTGTTGTCACAGAAGTCCATACGCCTTTATCCGACACGCTGTTCGTTGGAGTCATGTCCAGAAAGTCGTTACAGGAGGTAAAGCCGAGACTTGCTCCCATAAGGAATAATCCTGCTATAATTTTCTTCATAATAATCGTTTTTTAGAATGTTAATGTAAGTCCGCCCATGATTGTACGCTGCTGTGGATAGTAACCATTATTCACGCCCGGAGATTCCGGGTCGATACCTTCGGGAAGTCCGTCAATAGTAAACAGATTGGAGCCTTCAACAAAGATTCTCAAGTTTTCGATATTAATCTTGTGCATCCAACTTTTGGGAAGGGTGTAGCCAATCTGGGCAGATTTCAGCCGGATGTACTTACCGTCTTTCCACCAAAAAGAAGAACTCAGTCCATTATCTCCGCCATGTCCGGTAGCTCCCAAAGTGATGCGTGGGAATGTGCCGTTCGGATTGTCGATGCTATAAGCGTTCTGTACGAGGAAGAGCGGTGAGTTGGCGTTTTCCTTGAAAGTCTGTGTCCAGATGGTGTTGTCGTCGTAGCCGTTGTAATAGGTACCGGTCAGTGATACATCGAACAATGCGCCTCCCGTGAACTGTGCATTGAAGTCGAAGCCATTCCACGAGCAGCTCAGGTTCAATCCGTATGTAAGTTCCGGACGATTGGAGCGGCCGAAAGCGCCACGGTCTTGGCTGTCAATCTTGCCGTCACCATTTAAGTCCACATATTTGATGTCGCCTACGCACGGCCGGGTGCCATACCAGGCAGAGTTGTCAATTTCTTCTTCTGAACGGAACAGACCGTCGGCCAACCACCCCGAAATAGTACCATAAGTAGTTCCTACTACTTTCTGCCACTCCATTGTGTTGGGGTCATCCTGATAAACCAGCCAACGCGTCTTGGAGTAGGTCATGTTGGCACTGACTGAATAGTTGAACGCCTTGCCGGCTACCTGGAATCTGTTGCGGTGGGATATCAGAATATCTACACCTTTGCTGTCGAGTGAATTATTGTTGGCCCAAGTGGAATAATATCCACCCATAGAAGAAGGCTTGCCGCCTCCTTGTGTGCCAAGTACGTCATACGTGTAATTGTAGAAAGCATCCAACTCAATGCCTAATAATCCCTTCCACAAAGTGGCGTCGAAACCTGCGTTCCACGACAGCGTCTTTTCCCAATGCAAATAAGGATTGGCTACGGCCGAAGTATAAATACCCGTACCTATAGTGTTGCCATTGGCGCTGGGATAAATGACTTTATTGCCCCATTGCGAGTAGGTACTGAGAAACATATATTCCGATACACCGTCGTTGCCCAATAATCCTACGGAACCACGAATCTTCAAATCGTCAATGAAACTCAGGTTTTCCATGAATTTTTCCTTTGACATTCTCCAGCCCAGAGATGCGGATGGGAAGAAGCCCCAACGTTTTCCGCTCATGCCGAAAAACTTGTAAGAACCGTCGTAACGGCCGGTAAATTCAGCCATATACTTGCTGTCATAATCATATTTTAAACGGAATACATAGCCTGCGCTGCGTGAAGCGCCACTCTTGCCGGCAATCGGACTTTGAGAGGGTTGTGCATAGTCCAATTCGGGCAATGATTCGAAAGGCAAATCTTTGCCGTAAGCGGAGAGTGCATTGCTCTTATTATCGCGGGCTTCGACCAAAGCCATTGCTTCGATGTTGTGCAAACCGAATTTGTTGGCATAATTGATGCTCCCTTGACCTACCAATTGCTCATAGGTAGTCTGTCCTTCACCCAGTTCAGTACCGTTTGATGTACCGCGGGGATCGGCATACTTCTTCCAACTGCCGCTACTGTAACCCATTGTTGAGTAAAGCGTATTCAGGTTCTTATTGTGTGAAGTTGAATAGGTATAGGAACCATTCGCTTTCAGTTTCAAACCTTTCACCCAGGGTACGTCATAACTCAATTCGAAGTTGGTTGTAGCGTCGAAACTGCGGGTATTCTTATAGCCGGACTCGTAAATGGCAGCGAGCGGACTGTTGGGCAGGCCTGTATTCTTTTGAATGGCGGCACTATATAAATCATTGTACTTCTCCGGCAAATAAGGATGCATTTGGATGGTTTGGCGGGCGATGGACAAGAATCCTACTTCCGAATAGCCATTATCACCGCCGCCGGAAGCAAATCCGGGTGTGTGACGCCGACCTACCACTCCCGATACTCCTAACTTGAAGTGGAAGTTTTTGGCGAAGTCGCTTTCGATATTTGTGCGTAAGTTGTAGCGGCGATAATTGAAGTTATCGATGTTACCTTCCTGATTCAAATAACCTATGGAAGTAAAGTAACGCATCTTCTCGTTGCCGCCTTGTACCGTTACACTATGCTTCTGATTGAAACCGTTGCCGAATACCTTGTCGATATAGTCCACATTATCCCAACCGTCTGTGGGGTCACCATTTTGCATGGCTTTTATGTTATCTTGAGTGAAGTAAGGTACATATTCGTTGCGGTCCGAAATAGCGCCACTGGCAAGTTGGTCCATCATTTGCGCCATGTTGTAGTAATAAGCATATTGCGGACCGTTCATGAACTGCGGGAAGTTGGCATTCATCGATACACCGAAAGAAGCGTCGTAAGTCACCTGTGTTTTTCCGACCGTACCCTTCTTAGTGGTAATGATGATAACACCGCCTGCACCTTGCAAACCATATACGGCGGCTGAGGCTCCGTCTTTCAGTACAGACACGCTTTCAATGTCATTCGGGTCCAGGTCGTTGATATTGCTGACCGGGAAACCGTCTACAATGTAGGCCACACTATACACCGAACCGCGAATTTTCAATGATGCCTGGTCCAACCCCGGCTCACCCGATTCCTGCAAAGAAGAAATGCCCGGCAGGCGGCCACCTAATAACTGAGAAACATTGGTGGAAGGTGCTTTTAAGAGTTCATCACCCTTTATTGCCGAAACAGCGCTGGTCAGTGATGATTTTTTCTGCGTACCATAACCTACCACTATAACCTCGTCCAAAAGTTCTGTATCATCTTTCAGAACTACGTTTACTGTTTTCCGACCGGCAACGTTCAGCTCCTGTGTCTTCATACCGATGTAAGAAAACACGAGTGTGGCATTCTTTTTTACATCCAGCGAATATTTTCCGTCAAGGTCTGTAATAGTGCCATTGGTTGTACCTTTTACGGCTACACTAACGCCCGGTAAGGACTCGCCTGTAGCGTCCGAAACAACTCCGGTGACGGTTATGCTTTGCGCATAACTGTTCATGGAGCATAGCAACAGTGTAAAGAATGCAAGTGCAAAGACTTTCATTCGTAGAGTGTTTTTTGTTGCATAACTCTCTTTTTTCATACTCTTAGTTTTTAGTTTGTAATTAAAGTTGGTAAACAAAGTTTTTCATTGTAGTTGTTCCAATACTTTCCAGCATTGGTATAAGCCTCTGGGCACGTGGAAACAGCCTTTCCATTTGCCCCCTTTCAGCGGAAGCAATACTTCGCCGCGGCGGTTCAGGTAGCCGTACCATTCAGGATTTTCGGTATCTTTGAAATGCGTCCATGTATAGTCGTGAACCTTCTCAAACCACTCCAGGCATTTCTTGTCGCCCGTCAGCTGATAGCCTTTTATCATAGATATTAATGTTTCGATATGCACCCACCAGAGTTTCTGATCCCACTCTAATTGCTGGGGAGGATTACCGTTGCGGTCCATGAAGTAGTAGATGCCGCCGAATTCATGGTCCCATCCGTATTCCAGCATCTTCAGGGCGGTGTCCTTGGCTTGCTCTATCAGTTCGGGACGGTTGATCCGCTTGCCCAGATCCATGATAAACCACATGGCCTCAATGGCATGACCGGGTGTCACCTGCCTACCTTCGAAGCAGTCTACCAGACTATTATCATCGTTCACATTCTCCACAATGATGCCTCCCAATTCCGGGCGGAGAAATACCTCCATCACTTCATGGATACAGATATCCATAGTCTTCTTCAAATACTCTTTATCTAACAGAGATTCGATTTCAACGGCCAGATTGCAGAGAATCATCGGCAGTGCAAATCCCTTGAGGTTGCGCGTACCGGGATGAAGTTTGTTCCATTTTCCTTTGGGGTTATTCACCTTTGACAATACCAGGTCGAAAGTTTTCTTGGCGATATCGGCATATTCCTGATTTCCGGTAGCAATGCTCAGCTGTCCGAAGGCCATCGTGGCAAACGTGTAGGAGAAAATGTTGTAAGGCTCCACTAAAGGATTTCCCTGGCGGTCCAGAGAAAAGTACCAGTTATAATTCCCGTCGTGTCCGTACTTCTTCAGAAACTCACCTCCTTGCACGGCGCAGTCTAACCATTCTTTGCGTTTCTCTACTTGGTTGTAGAGCATGGAGAACATCCAGACTTCGCGTCCTTGCAGCCAAATGAATTTGTCTGTGTCGAACACTTCTCCATCACGTTTCAGACAAGTATAGTAACCGCCATACTCAAGGTCTTGTGAGTGCTCTAACCAAAATGGAAGAACACTGTCCAGCAATTCTTCTTTGTACTGTTCAGCTAACTGTTTAAAGTTCATAACTTATAATTTTAGGTCGATTAAATCATTGAATGTCGAAATATTCCCTGTATCTGTCGTACAAATGGCCAGCTTGCAGATAGGCTGACTGGGGGCTCATGAAGTGAGAAAACTCAAACGTAATGGCTTTGTCATATCCGGCGCGTTTGGCGGCTTCCAGTTTCATGCGAAGTTTGTCGAACTTGATAGGCAGGAATTTTATCGGCATATCACGGTCGAAACTCTCCGCATTGGTCCAACACTGCATACCGTATTTGTCGGCCAACTTTTTGTTCACCGAGAAGAAAGCATCCAGTTCATCATAGTCGATGTGCCCGTCCTGAAAGGCGCAGGCGTCTACCACATCATGAATACCGTCGAAGATTTCGTTCCATTCCTTTTCATGTTCTTCTACGGATACTGCATCAGCCTTGGTCAGCTTGTCTCCGCTTGCCATGACTGCCTTTTTCCCGTCAATCCAAGGGGAGATAAAAGTGGGCAATCCGTTGGAAACGTCCTTACACTGTTTGCCCATAGCATGAAAAGCGTCAATGGCGCCTTTTGTGGCTCTGCTAATCTCACCGCTGATATACCATCCACCGAAGCTCGGATAACGTTCGCCATACCGACGCCATACTTCGTCGATGACGTACTTGTTATCCTCAATCTCCCAGCTCAAATCGCCGGTATCCCAATAACGGCCGGAATCGTAGAGACCGAAATAGAACTTCATGCCATATTTGTCCGCTAGAGTGAGAAACATCTCCAGTAGGTCGACGGATGGCATATAGCATCCTTTCTTCAACAGGTATTCAGAAGGATAAGTGATGAACTTTCGGTAGCCGGAACGAATCATGATAACCGTATCGATGCCGATACGTTTCATATGCTGGAAATCCTTCTCCCATTCTTTCCATCCCCAGTTCTGGTGGGGGATGTCATGTGAGATTTCATCTAAGAAAGTTCCGGTAATCTTCAAGCCGTTATTTCCGGGAGTAATCAACTTATCTTGTGAGACGTTCGGCCATGCAAGGTTTTCTTCTGACTTGCCGGAAGAAGCATTCAGTAGAGATGGAGCTAAAAGCAAGGAGGTACTTGCTAAAATTGACTTCTTCAGAAAATCTCTTCGATTGTTCTTTTTCATATTTTTCTTTTTGGGTTTTCTTAGTATTATTTTATTCTATGGCACAAATATATGTATATTTATTAAATTAGCAACTATATAATTAATATTTTTATTAAATGTCGATGTTTTATTTGCTTTATTTGAATAAATACACTCTATTATCGAGTATATTATAATAAATAGGGTTCTATTCTGGGAATATAACTCATCTTTTCTTTTTTCTATACCTATATAGGTTAATTAAATCATTAGATTTTAATTAGAATTACTTGATTAATGGCGGTCTGTTGAATTATACCTTAAAATAGTGCGGTAAATTTCTTAATTAACTAAGAAGAAGTATTATTGAATACTAAAATGCAAGATAACCTTATGTTTGTGCAGGACGATTGGATGAAAGCGAAGAGTTGTTTCTTATAATATAGGGTAGTTCCGGATAATAGTTGTCCGGCTTCTTTTTCAGTAGATGATTATGCCTGATTTACTGCCATACCATCATTAGGGGATAAAATATTAGTATTTTATAAACTATGAGCGGCAAGTAGATGATGTTAACTTTTTAGTAGTGTAAGTGAAGAGATTACTCTCATTCACTTACACTACTAAAATTGTTTATTATTAGCTGTTTAAATAGAAATAATGGTGTGATGGTAATTGATGGAATAAATATTCCGCCAATTTTTTATCAGTTTGACAACTCCGGATTAGCAGCTATCGCTTCTCTTGGAATTTGAATTGTATAACGCGAATCATCCTGTTCCAATACATAGGTTCCTCCCTTGAGCACTTTTTCAATATGAGGGCGGGTGGTACGGCGTAAGTCGAACCAGCGATGTCCTTCAAAAGCTAATTCACGCGCACGTTCATCCAGAATCTCCTGTATCAGGGCTTCTTTGGTCATTGCGTTCACGGCAGTTGCTTTTACTGTATATGCTTCCGGCGTATAGCGCTTCTGCATTAACTCCAGCAGTCGGGTGCGTGCTTGGGGCAATTTATCCGATTGTGCGGCTGCTTCTGCCGAATTCAGGTACATTTCTCCCACCCGGAAAGAACAACGGAAATCATCTTTTCCGCTTTTTTGGCTGAAGCGATAACCATTCTTGTCGGCAGCTTTAAAATAAGCGTCCAGACGTAAATCGCCTTCTTTGTATAAAGAAGCTAAAGCTTCTGATAGAACAGCAGCCTGTGTGTAGTTAGAAGACATACCGCGTTCTAAGGCAGTAATATTTTCTACAGACTGATAGTTGTTGGGCAGGGTATAAGTTTCTGCATTGAAATCTTCCAATGTATTCTTTTCAGCAAGTATCGCTTCGGCTGCCTGATATGCATTGTCCCATTGTCCCATATATAAATATACACGGGCACGGAGGGCTTTTACAGATAAGGTTGTGAAACGATAAGAAAATTTCTGTTCCCAAGATTCTTTATTAATCAGTTTTTCAGCCTCGTTGATATCTGCAATAACCGCTTCATAAATCTGTGCAACAGTATTCTTCTTCAGGATTTCATTGATATCGCTATTCAGCTTAAGCGGCACGGCTGTCGTCTCTAATGCTCCCGGACGGGTATAGGGCTGACCGTAAAGATTTACCAACAGGAAATGCATGTAAGCACGGAGCAGATAACATTCACCAATCAATTGGTCGATGTCCTCTTCGCTCCCTTCGTTGATGGATTCCCGCTCTTCTATGGTATAGTTGACAGTGAACATGATGCTATAGAAGTTCTTCCACTCAAAAGCAGTGGTTTGTCCCGGTGCGCTGAAGTCATCCCAGCACTCGATTTTTCCGTAACGATCCTGTTCCCAACTATCGTCTTTCACATACAGTTCATCCGAACGAAAACAGGCGAGTCCTCTGGCATCGGGAACGGTCTTATAAGCTGTGGCAATCAGCGCTCTGTACTCAGCTAAAGTCTGGGGGATCACCTTTCCCGTAGGTTGAATGTCAAGCATATCACAAGCAGTCAGTAATACTACGCTGCTCATCAATAACATTATATATATCTTTCTCATTGTTTTAACTCTCTATAAAATTAAAAATTCAGGTTCAGGCTTAGGGTAACAGACTTCGGAGCCGGGGTTGCATACGCGTTGGACATCGTTTCCGGATCAAGATAATTCTTGTAACTTGAACCGAATACTAATAAGTTACGTCCTTCGATGGCAATTGTAGCGGAAGTCATACCCAATTTGCGGCTAAAATTAGTGGGCAATGTATACCCTAAACGGATGTTTTGCAGTCGCACGTAGTTTAGGTCTCTGATCCAGATATCCAGGTTACGGTATATTTCATTCTGGTTTGAATACCACATGTATTCGTCCAGACGTTCATTTTGGCTCAGCAGAACAGGGAAGATTGTTTCCGTGTTTTCCGGAGTCCATCGGTTCAGGATATCGCGGTTCGTATTACGTCCTTTATCAAAGTCAACGATAGAGTAGGTGGGTTGGCTGCGCACCTTTCCACCGAAGTCGAAGCTGAAGTTGACACCCAGTTCAAATGCTTTGTATGTGAAAGTATTATTGAAACCACCGGTATAAGGGCAGTCGGCTGTACCTACATAAGTGTAAAGTTCACGGCGTTCGCGGGCTGTCAGGTCAGTTGCTCCGAATCCCCATTCCTGCAATTTGAAGAATTCCATGGCCGATACGGCTTTTCCGTCTTTACCCTCAAACATCGGATAACCTTCTTCATCCAATCCGGCTGTTTTCAGGGCAAACAAGGCTCCTACAGGATATCCTTCGCGTCCCGGTTCCAAGGCATCTTCGCGCAGTGCTTCTTTCAGTATTTTATTGTTGTTATATGCGAAGTTGAAGTTGGTGGTCCACATGAAATTCTTGGTGTGGATATTGCGTGTGCTAAGGGCAACCTCAACACCCTGGTTCTGCATACTGGCCCAGTTGACGGTCAACATTTCAAAACCTGTTTCCAGTGGGAGCATTTGGGTTCCAATCAAGTCTACGCCCTTACGATAATAATAGTCTACGCTCAGATTGATAGCCTGATTCAATACTGCAAAGTCGAATCCGGCGTTTACTGAGTGGGTTTTCTCCCAACGCAGTTTCTTGTTCGGTGCACCGGAAACGTCAATCATATCTTCCGACCCTCCCGGCAGGATATTTTCAATTCTGTAGTTACCCAGAAGGTAAGGAGAGGTGTTCTTGTCAATGTTTCCTTGCAAACCGTAGGATGCACGGACTACCAGATTGTCTATCCATTTGGCATTCGCCATAAAAGGTTCCTGAGAGATACGCCACAAACCACTGACTGAATATAGTGGCAGATAACGGTATTTCTTGTCTACACCGAAAAGGTCGGAACCGTCAAAACGGATACTTCCGCCCAATGTATAGCGGTTCAGCAAAGAGTAAGACAGGGTTGAGAAAGCAGATACGTATGCATTCTCCACATGAGCTTTCTCGTGTAACTTGAAGGCCTGGCTTTCTTCCGGGAAGATGATCGGCTTTGTTGTCAGCGTCTTCCGGTCAAATCCATAACCGGCGCTATACAGCTTTTCCTCCCATGTCTTGCGGATTTCTGTTCCCACCATTACTTCAAATTCATGGATGTCATTGTAGGTATCGCGGTATTCTCCCATCGCTTTCCAAGTGAGCTGGGACAGTGAGTTTTCGTTAGCCTTATGGAATCCTCCTTCCGGCAGGTAAGTTACGCCATTATTACGATGATTCTTCTTCTCTGTACGCATCACATAACTTTCTTCTTCAGCGATTTTTTCGATAGAAGTTTTATCCAGTTGCAAACCGAGTTGGGTGGTAATTTTAAAACGGTCGTCAAATCGCAGTTCAGCGTCGAAGATAGATGAAAGGCCGTTAATGGTAGTTTCGTTACTCGTATTTTTCCGTTCTTCGAAGAGGTTAAGACCAAAATCCATATCCGTATCATCTTCTACATCCACATCGTAATTATAGTTGCCATTGGCATCATAAGGAGTGAAATAAGGATTTGCCAGACGTGAATAATAGATCGGGTTCGTCAGTCCCCGGTCATCCGGCAAATAAGTAGAGTTCTTACGACGATTGGCAAACATGGAAGCACCGACTTTCAATATGCTGTTCACCTTATAGCTGGTCTTCATCACTAAATTCAAACGTTCGGCAGATACATTGGGGATATTACCGTTTTCCTTCATATATCCGAAAGAAGTGTAATAAGTTGCCTTTTCGCTACCACCGGAAAGAGACAAGTTGTATTCCTGTGTAAATGCATCGCGAAAAAGGATATCACTCCAGTCCGTATTAGTTGCCTTGAGTCTATTGATTGCACCTTGAGCATTGGAGGACAAAGCGTTCCAACCTCCGTCTTTGAAGTTCTGTAGTTCTCCCAATCCGGAGATAATGCGATATACCTCACCTTTGGTTTCTCTGTAAGGATAGCCGGATTCCAGCAAGTCAAGTTCCAGACCTACTTTCTCTTCTGAATTCAATAGATTCAAGCGGTCTATATTCAACTTAGGAGAATATGTCAGCTTCGAAGAGAAGTTAATAACCGGTTTTCCGACTTTACCTTTCTTTGTGGTAATCACAATCACACCGTTAGCTGCGCGGGCACCATAGATGGCAGTTGCGGCAGCATCTTTCAAAACGGTGATATTATCGATATCGGCAGGATTCAGACCGGCAATGGCGGTTTGTCCTACGTTATCGATATCTTTCAGTACTTCCATACTGGGGATGTTCGTTCCTTCCAATGGAATACCGTCCAATACCCACAAAGGGTCTTGGGTACCGTTCAGCGAAGAGGTACCGCGGATACGGATTTTAGCAGGAGCGCCCGGGGCACCGGATATATTGCTTACGGAAAGTCCGGCAATTTGTCCGGTCAATGCCTGGTCTATGCTCTTGGCTGCACCTACCATCTGGTCCGAGATATCGATTTTTGACACGGCAGCCGTCAGTTTACGGCGTTCCACAGTCTGGTATCCCGTTACAACTACCGCATCAAGCATATGAGCAGAAGGTTGAAGAGTGATATCATATTGTTTTTTGCCCGGAATGAGTTTTATTTCCACTACATCATAGCCAACGTAGCTACAATAAAACCGGGTAATGCCATCCGGAATTGAAATAGAGAATTTACCGTCGATATCCGTAATGACACCAATAGTCGATTGATTGTTCCCGTTTTTCTTCAGATCCTCAGCCGTCACATAGACAGAAGCACCTATGAGAGGCAATTTATCCTCAGAAGAAATTACTACACCCTCTACTTGTCGCTCTGCGGCAAGGGCGTAAGTGAGTGTTCCTATCAGGAATAGGAACACGACAGATAAGCGTCTTTTCATCCGTTAAAATAATAAAATTAATACTTAAATTGAAAACTGGTTTTAAAGTCCCAATGCTGTGTTGATACGAAGAATCATATCTTTATAATGATATTTGGTTGCCACATCCGATGTTCCCAGACGACTCTGGAGTAAATCCTTGATGCGGAGCAATTCTCCTCGTTTCACGGAAATGGCATCTGAGATGCGATTTAGCTGGGAACCGTAAAAATTCAATTCACGGCGGGCACCCATACGATCTGAATCCAGTGTACGATGAGCATGCTCGTCACAACTGCAAAGGGGGATTTGGTTATCCAGCAGGAAGTGGTTATCCATTAATTTTTTGTTGATTTTGACTCCTTCGCTTTCGGCAGCAGCTGTAATCAAGGCATCTACAAAGTTTTTCTGTAAGGCACGTGTCATGACATCAGGTAGTGCGCCTCGCTCCGTGGTTGCGAAGATACTGCGGTGTAAACCGTCCATCAACTCTACGGCTGTGAAAGCCTTTTTACCATTCACAGCTTCATTTTCGAGCATACGTACCAGGCGGTTATTGGATAAGAGGTCCCAAAGAATATAAGATTGGGCATTCTTCAATACTTGTGTCGGTGCATTTTCTACTATGCCCAGCGGAGTGTTGCGAAGCAAATAGGTATATTCACCCACTTCTGCGTCGAATAACCACTTCGGGTAAGTCAATACTTCATCAAGTAAGAATTTCAAAGCGGCCTGCTGCTTCTCCTTCTCTACAAAAGTGTAAGTTTTCTGACCGTCACCTACCACTGTATTTTCCATATATATACCCCCTATGTTGGCAAGTACATGGTACAGATAATTATTCCATTGGTTGATCACTGCATAATATAGACGTGAAGCTTCTTCATACGTTTGTCCCTTCTCCCCAGTAGTTGTCCATTTGATAATTTCGGGAACAATCCGTTTCAGGTTTGCAATGCCATATTGGGAAGAACGTACGGCATCATCGCCCAGGTCTTCATTCTGTGCACGGGGATCTACGGCATCACGTACATCCTGCGCCTCACTGTATTTATAAAGACGGTCTGTATGGCGGCTCAGGAAATCATAAAGCAAATCCTTTTCTTCCTCCGGAGTTTCCTTACCATACCAGCGATAACCGTATTCGATGGCAAAAAGATCGTAAGGACCGATATGCGGTGAGAGTGCAGTTATTCCGTCACCGGGTTGTGCTACGTAGTTGAAACGGGCATAATCCATGATGGAAGAAGAGGTAGAGTTCATCCGGTCGGTAAATGACTTGGAACGGAGTGAGTCCGTGGGAAATGCCCATGACCCCATCATGTTATGACGCAATCCTAAAGAGTGGCCTACTTCATGACAGGCTACAAAACGCATGGCGTCACCCATCAGTTCATCGGATAACTTAATGCCGCGTGCTTCCGGGCGTACAGTACCTGTCTGTACGGTAATCCATTCCTGAAGCATATTCAGTACATTGTGCCACCACATGATGTCCGCTTCCAGAATTTCTCCTGAACGGGGGTCCAGAATAGAAGGACCCATAGCATTTGCCTTGGTTGAGGCTGCATAAGTCAGTACGGAATAGTTCACGTCGTCCATGTCTACCGTCATGCTGTCCGTAATATCTTTGGCGATGATGGCGTTCTTGAAACCAGCACGTTCAAAAGCAACCTGCCAGTCTTCGATACCTTGTTTGATATATTTGCGCCAACGATATGGGGTGGAATTCTCTATGTAGAATACAATCGGTTTAGCCGGTTCCACCAACTCACCACGCAGATAGCGCTCGCGATCTTCCGGTTTTGGTTCCAGGCGCCAGCGAGTGATGAACTGTTGTTTGCTAACCCGTTGTTGTCCGTCGCTATAGCTAAGCAAAGGATTGGTGAAGTAGCCTACGCGGGCATTATCCAGGCGGCCGGTCATCGGGGTTTCCGGCAGTAACATCAGTGACGAACTTACTTCGACAGTTACATAGATGGAAGTCGTTCCTTCGGTCACTTTCGTGGTCAGTTCGGACGTAGCCACCACATTGTTCTCGAATGACTTGATTGAGAGGATGCGTGACAGATTCTTGATGGAAGAGGTTCCCAAATTTATATTGGTAAATACATTATTGATGCTTGTCTCTGTGCCATCATAAATATCATTCACTTTGATAACCATGGTGGTAGAGTCATTGTTGAATGCCTCGATCTTGAAGCCGGCTATCAATGGAGAAATATAATTATCACGTACCGACTGGCTGATGGCATCTTCGGCAGGAGCGAGGGGAAGAGGGCGGCTTTGACGAATCAGCAACTTGTTTGTTACCTTATCCAGTTCGAAGCGCACCATCTGGTTTTCATAATTGGTACCGCGGTTCACTCCGGCCTCATTCAGTTCGGAAGGGACACGTTGGAGCTTGTTCACTACCAGCATGTCTCTGCCCAGCAGGTTCGTCGGTACCTCAAAATAGTAATCGTTCTTTTTCTGGTACACATTGAACATACCACGGCGAATGATGCTACCGTCTCCGGTCAGTTTCTCGTACTCGTTTTTTGATTTAACACTGTCGTTAGGTTCACTTTTCTTTTTCTTTCGGAACCATCCCATAGAACTGGGCGTAGAATTTACAGCATGCACTATGACAGGCTCACACATGAAAGCGCCTGTAGCCACTGTAGTCAGCAAAATTGTTTTAAGTTTCATCAGTTATTATCAATTATCATCATGCTCCCCTTTCTACTCATAGAATAGGGGACGGCAAAGATAGTAAAACTATCTATATGAACAGATAGCTGCAATTAGTTTTGACGTTTTTTCTTTTATAACTCAAAGAGTCTTTCAATTATAAAAAAACAGTATCAGTTAGAGTTTATGCTCATTCTTTAACTGATACTGCTAAAAATCTATTTTCAGTTTAAAGTCGGCTTAGTCAAATAAACTCTTGAACTTCTTGAAAATCTTTTCTTTAATAGAAGTATTCGGTTTAAAATTGTCTGAGCCTTCCATTTCTTCAAGTGCTTTTTTCTCATCTTTGTTAAGAGCTTCCGGTACATATACGCTAACATTTACTAATAAATCTCCCGTACCGTATCCGTTCACACTTGGCAGTCCTTTTCCGCGAAGCCGGAGTACTTTACCCGGTTGGGTGCCCGACTCAATCTTTACTTTCACCTTGCCGTCGATGGTGGGTATTTCTACCGCGCCACCTAAAGCAGCTGTCGGGAAGCTGAGAAGCAGGTTGTAAATCAAGTCGTTTTCGTCGCGGATCAGTTCTTTATCCTGTTCTTCCTCTACAAGAATCAACAGGTCACCCGGAACACCATTATGCTTACCGGCATTTCCTTTACCGTTCATAGAAAGCTGCATACCCTCCATTACACCTTTAGGTATATTCACACTTACTACTTCTTCACCGTAAACGATACCTTCTCCGGCACATACCTTACATTTGTTCTTGATGATTTTTCCTTCGCCACCACAAGTAGGGCAGGTAGTACGGGTCTGCATCGTACCGAGGATTGTCTGCTGGTTGCGAATCACCGATCCGCTACCTTTACAGGTCGGACAAGTTTCCGAACCGCCGTCACCTTCAGCACCCGAACCATGACAATGGTCGCATGGAACATATTTTTTCAGTTTGAATTTCTTTTCTACACCGGTAGAAATTTCTTTCAGGTTCAGTTTGACCTTTACGCGCAAGTCCGAACCGCGAAAACGCGCACGTTGCGAACTTCCACCTCCGAATCCTCCTCCGAAACCGCTGAAACCTCCTCCGAAGCCACCGCTATGTCCACCAAAGATATCTCCGAACATAGAGAAGATATCATCCATAGACATGCCGCCACTGAAGCCACCGAACGGACCACCGTTTCCGGCAGCACCACTCATTCCTGCATGACCGAATTGATCATAACGGGCACGCTTGTCCGCATTGCTTAGTACGTCGTATGCTTCTGCCGCTTCTTTGAATTTTTCTTCCGCCACTTTGTCACCCGGATTCTTGTCAGGATGATATTGAATGGCTTTTTTGCGATAGGCTTTCTTTATTTCCTCTACCGTTGCTGTCTTTTCGACTTCCAGTACTTCGTAGTAATCTCTTTTTTCCATATATATTATGTTATTCTCCTACCACCACTTTGGCATGGCGGATTACTTTGTATCAATTCCACTCCTTCCTTCACGGCTGCTACATCGGTGGCAGTTTCCATGTTTTTCAGAGCGCGTTCAAAGTCATCCACGATTGGAAGTATACTGCTGATGGTCTTTTCGCCACCGTTCAGGATCAGCTCAGCTTTTTCTTTCATCGTGCGTTTACGGTAGTTGTCAAACTCGGCAGAAAGGCGCAGATACTTATCTTTCTGGTCCTCTATTACTTTGTTTGCTTCTTCCAGCTCTTTGGCAAGCTTTTCCTCTTCTGTCAGGACAGTTTCGTCCTGTACATCTTCCGTTTGGGATTCTTCATTTTCCGCAGCTTCCTTCTGGGCAGCTTCGGACATTAACTCTTCTTCGTTGATGTTTTCTTTTTCTTTCGGGTCCATATTTCTATTCTTATTATTCTTGTAAAAAGGATTTGTTTTCATTGCTGTCAAGGGTTTAAGTTAGTATATCGCTGTACCAACAAAAACTTTGCCAAATAGGCAGCTTTTGTCTAAAACGCCGCAAAGGTAATACTTTTATGTCAGATTGACAGCGCATTTCTACGAGTATTCATAGAAAAATGTCTATCTTTGCACCCGCAAAATACAGAGTAATAGGTATTAGGTAGTAAATTGTAAATCGATAAATAGTAAATAAATCAATGATTACAGTCTCGAACGTTTCCGTACAGTTTGGAAAAAGGGTGTTGTTTAATGATGTAAACCTGAAGTTTACAAGTGGTAACTGTTATGGTATTATCGGTGCTAACGGTGCCGGAAAATCTACTTTCCTGCGTGCCATATCCGGTGACTTGGATCCTACAACCGGTTCTATTATGTTGGGTCCGGGCGAACGCCTCTCCGTTTTAAGTCAGGACCACTTCAAGTGGGATGCGCTTACGGTAATGGATACCGTAATGATGGGGCATACCGTTTTGTGGGATATCATGAAGCAACGTGAAGTGCTTTATGCTAAAGAAGATTTCACGGATGAAGATGGCTTGAAAGTTTCTGAATTGGAAGAGAAATTTGCGGAACTGGATGGTTGGAATGCGGAAAGTGATGCTGCCGCTTTGCTGAGTGGACTGGGCATTAAGGAAGATAAGCATTATTTGTTGATGGGTGATTTGAGTGGTAAGGAGAAAGTACGTGTCATGCTGGCACAGGCACTTTTCGGTAATCCGGATAACTTGTTGCTGGATGAGCCTACCAATGACCTCGATATGGAAACAGTGATGTGGCTGGAAGATTATCTGGCTAACTTTGAACATACTGTGTTGGTTGTAAGTCACGACCGTCACTTCCTCGATTCTGTTTGTACGCATACGGTCGATATCGATTATGGTAAGATCAATCTCTTTGCCGGTAACTATAGTTTCTGGTATGAATCAAGTCAGTTGGCTTTGCGTCAGCAACAGAACCAGAAGGCTAAGGCAGAGGAGAAGAAGAAAGAACTGGAAGAGTTTATCCGCCGCTTTAGTGCCAATGTGGCAAAGAGCAAGCAGACTACCAGCCGTAAGAAGATGTTGGAAAAACTGAATGTAGAAGAAATCAAACCTTCTTCACGTAAATATCCGGGTATTATCTTTACTCCCGAGCGTGAACCGGGTAATCAGATACTGGAGGTTTCCGGACTGACTAAGACACTGGAAGATGGTACAATACTTTTCCGCGATGTTAATTTCAACGTTGAGAAGGGAGATAAGGTTGTATTCCTTTCCCGTGATCCCCGTGCCATGACTTCATTCTTCGAAATTATCAATGAAGAAGCGAAACCGGATGCCGGAACTTTCAACTGGGGTGTCACTATTACTACTGCATACCTGCCGTTGGATAATACTAAATATTTCAATACGGACCTGAACTTGGTGGACTGGTTGAGCCAGTTTGGCGAGGGTAATGAAGTGTATATGAAGAGCTTCCTGGGACGTATGCTGTTCTCCGGTGAAGAGGTACTGAAAAAAGCGAGTGTGTTATCGGGAGGTGAAAAGATGCGTTGTATGATTGCCCGTATGCAGTTGCGCAATGCCAACTGTCTGATTCTGGATACTCCTACCAACCACCTTGACTTGGAATCTATCCAGGCATTCAATAATAACCTGAAAACTTATAGAGGTAATATCCTGTTCTCCTCACATGACCATGAGTTTATCCAAACGGTTGCCAACCGTATCATCGAACTGACTCCGAACGGTATTATTGATAAGATGATGGAATATGATGAATATATTACTTCGGATCATATCAAAGAGCTGAGAGCAAAAATGTATAGCTAAGCGAATGAGCAACAAGCTACAAAAAGCTACAAGCGACGAGTGGCGGTGCTATGTATCACCCAGAAGGTCTCGTCGCTTGTAGCTTTTTGTAACTTGTTGCTTGTTATATATTGTAACTACTTATAAATCAATTTGTTCTTTCCTTCTCCAAACAGGTTGTCTCCTAAAGTCGTAATCTTGTTCCCTGTAGCTACTACATAACGCAGGTTATCACATCCCATAAATGCGCCGTATTCAATAGCCGTCACTCCGGCAGGTAATTCCAATGTACCACATAAACGTCCGCAGCCGCTGAAAGCACGTTGACCGATACTTTTCAAACCTTTGGGAAGCTGAATACGCAGTAAGTATTTCTTCTGGGTGAATGTATATTCGGGAATAGCTGTGGCGCTACATTTGCTAAGATCTGCAGTAACGAGATTAGGCATATAATCCCGGATCAGGATAAAATCAGCTTCATCCAGTTTGCCTTCCACAGTCAGGAAGTTTACATCCTTAGGCTGCAAACCGGCTTCTACCAATTCACTGGCAAGGCTTCCCATCAACCCTATCTGTACAGATACTTCTACAGGCTCACCTTCTATCACGGCAAAGGTGTCCCAATGTTTCTTGCCACGGTAAGAGTCACTGCTACCCAGAGGTACAAAAATGGCCGTAATACTATCTGCCAAAGCTTCAGACATCAGATTGGGAGCAGTCTTCTTTCGTAATTGGCATACTTGCAGATTCGTACACCCCTTGAATGCAGCATCTTCTATGTTCTTGATTTTCTCTGAAAGAATAATTTTCCGGAGCGTTGATTTTCCGGTAAAGGTACTGTCATTGGTTTGCTGGCAGAATGCATAAGCAGGTACACAATTTGGTGGATATATATAGAAGCGGTCAGGAAAAGTGCCGCTTTTCCCGGCATAAGTACTGATTGACGCATTGGAGATATCCAGTACCTGCAAATTTTTGAATTCATCCCGCAGATGTTTGAAATCAATAGCGTTCAGTTTTCCGGTCAATGTAAGATGAGTGATGCTGTTGGCTTCATCTTCTGTGAGCATGGATACTAAAGTACCGGGTTTGGCAACGAAAAATGTTTTGTTATTGGCTGGGTTGCCTGTATTTTGTGCAACTGCTACATAAGTACATGCAGCCAGCATTATAGTGGCGAATATTCGTTTTATCTTCATGGCTGTTACATATATGTTTAGACAAATATACGGTTTTTACAGCAAATAGCTTTCTATTTTTAATTTTATAGGTATTTTTGCCGGGGTATTAACATAAAGAAACGAGAGGATATGGAATCAATGAATGAAGATGCAAATACTGTAAAGGAACCGTCAAAACTCGTCACTTATCTGGTTGTTGCAGCAAAGATTATCGTTTATATACTTTTGATGCTGGGATTTACCGGAATGTTGGCAGCTGTTTGCATAAAACCTATCTCTTTTTTTAAGATAAGTGGAATTTTGGAAGAAGTTGTGATGCAGAGTACTTTTCTGGCTGGGAGTTTTTTGGCGGCTTGGACTCTGCTGAAGAATTGGGATCACCTTCCGGTTGCGGATTTGGGATTATCCCTGAAAGGGCGTGCAAAAGACATCTTCTGGGGTACATTTGTTGCCCTGGCAATCTATGCTGTCGGATTTGGAATATTATATGCGATAGGAGAGGTTGAAATTGCTGCCGTGCACTTTAGCGCGTACGAATTGCTGTTGTCCTGGATATTAATGTTGCTGGTTGCCCTTACAGAAGAGATTGCTTTTCGTGGTTTTGTTCTGGGGCATTTGCTGGCCGCAGGTGTAAATCGCTTTGTGGCATTGTTTCTTTCTTCTGCATTGTTTTCCCTGATGCATATTTTTAATCCCAACTTTTCTCTGATTGCTTTTCTGAATATATTGTTGGCGGGAATTTTAATTGGTTCCACCTATATATATACGCGTAATTTATGGTTTGCCATCGCTCTTCATCTTTTCTGGAATTGGCTGCAAGGTCCGATTCTCGGTTTCGAAGTAAGTGGAGGAAGATTGGGCGGTACTTTATTGTCTTTAGAATTACCGGAAGAGAATATCATCAACGGCGGTACATTCGGTTTCGAAGGCTCCATCCTGTGCACCGAGTTGATGATTATTGCTATTGTGATTACTCTGAGATCAGCTTCAAAGCGATCCGTTTGCGATCCGTGTCCACACTCAATACCCGAACCCGGACATGCTGGTGAATAGATACAATCTCATTCGGATCAGAAACAAAACGGTCGGCAAGTTGTGAAAGATGAACCAGACCGTTTTCTTTAATGCCTATATCCACGAAAGCGCCGAAGTTGGTGATATTACCTACAATGCCGGGAAGTTCCATACCTTCATGCAGGTCATTGATTGTACGCACATTCTTGTCAAATTCAAAAATCTTGATCGGACCTCGCGGGTCACGTCCCGGTTTGTCCAATTCTTGTAGAATATCCTTCAAAGTAGGCATGCCCACGGTAGGGGTAAGGTACTTTTCAGGTTGGATTTTCAGGCGCAGTTCCTTGCTGGTAATAAGCTCTGCCACGCTGCATCCCAAGTCTTTGGCCATTTGTTCTACTATACAATAGCTCTCCGGGTGAACGGCTGTGTTATCCAAAGGATTTTTGGATTGCGGAATACGAAGGAAACCGGCACATTGCTCAAAAGCTTTGGCTCCCATGCGCGGCACTTTCATCAGTTGTTTACGCGATGTGAATGCACCATTTTCAGCACGGTAATTTACTATGTTCTGTGCCAGTTGAGGACCTAACCCCGAAATGTAAGTCAGCAGGTGGCTGCTTGCCGTATTTAGGTTTACTCCCACCAGGTTTACGCAACTTTCTACGGTCAAGTCCAGTGATTTCTTTAATTTCGTCTGGTCTACGTCATGCTGGTATTGACCTACACCGATGGATTTCGGGTCTATTTTCACCAATTCAGCCAACGGGTCCATCAGTCGGCGGGCGATGGATACAGCTCCGCGCACTGTGACGTCGTATTCCGGAAATTCATCACGCGCAATCTTGGATGCAGAGTAAATGGAAGCCCCTTGCTCGCTTACAACAAATACCTGAATTTCCTGCCTGAAGGTCTGGTGTTTCAGAAACTCTTCTGTTTCACGACTTGCCGTTCCGTTTCCTACCGCTATGGCTTCTATATGGTAAGCTTCTATCATCTTTTGTATTTTAGACACAGCTTCTGTGGTTTTGTATACCGGGGCATGCGGGTAGATATTCTCATTGTGCAGTAAATTGCCTTGCGCATCCAGGCATACCACTTTGCAACCTGTACGGAATCCCGGATCGATACCCATTACCCGCTTTTGTCCCAATGGAGAAGCCAGTAATAATTGGCGCAGGTTCTGAACGAATACCCGGATGGCTTCTTCGTCCGCCTGTTCTTTACTTTGTGCGGCAAATTCCGTTTCGATAGAAGATTTCAGTAAACGCTTATAGGCATCCTGTACGGCTTCCGCCACTTGTTCTCCACAAGCATTGTTGCTGCGGACGAAACGGCGTTCCAGACGTTCCACACACTCTTCATCATCAGGACTTATGCTGACTTTCAACAGCCCTTCGGCTTCGGCACGGCGAATAGCCAGCAGTTGGTGTGAGGTGCATTTTTTCAGAGGTTTACTGAATTCAAAGTAATCCCGGTATTTATCAGCTTCACTCTCTTTTCCTTTCACCACTTTAGCCGTGATGACAGCTTGCCGGGAGAAGGCGAAGCGTACGGTGTTACGTGCCTGTTCGTCTTCACTGACCTGTTCTGCAATGATATCCCGTGCTCCTTTCAATGCATCTTCCGCATCTTTCACTTCTCCTTTGACGTATGTTTCTGCGCGCTTCTCCGGGTTCGGTTCCCGCTGCAACATCAGTAGTGTTGCCAAGGTTTCCAGACCTTTCTGGCGGGCTACTTCTGCACGCGTACGACGCTTGGGTTTGTAGGGTAGGTAGATATCTTCAAGAATGGTGCTGTCCCATGTTTCATCAATGCGCTTTTGTAGTTCAGGATTCATTTTCCCCTGTTCGTTGATAGTGCTGACGATGGTTTCTTTTCGTTTAGCCAGTTCATTCAGCTTCTCATATTGGGTTTTGATTGCTTCAATTTGCACTTCATCCAATCCTCCGGTAGCTTCTTTACGGTAGCGGCTGATGAAAGGAATAGTAGCTCCGTCCGCCAATAAATCGAGCGTATGGCCGATTTGTTTCTCAGAAATATTGAGGGCGGCAGAGATCATCCGGTGAAATAACTGTATCATGTTGAATCGTTTTTTGAATAATGGGCGTCAAAGGTACGAAAGAATTGTGCTTTTACAAAGCACTGATCCGGTGTTTCTGCAATAAATATTTTTCTTTTGAAACAAAAAGTCAAGAGATCGTAAGCAAGAAGTTAATGCCTTGTTCCTTGGTGGAATCGATGTTCTCTTCTTTGTTCCCAAAAGGGACCAAGTCCGGGTTTCGGAAGTACCTCGGCCGTACCAACTCCGTATCAAATTCGGTTAGAGGTACCTCTATATGGGGATGATACGGAGCAAATATGGGCTTGAACCCTTTTTACTACGTCTCAGACAGAACTCTGCTGCCAACGAGATTCCTTGTAATTTCCAGATATCTTTGTGTTTCCGTGTCTCTGTGTTCGGAAAGATGAATTTTAAATTGATTTTTACTGCCCGCTGTATTATTATAGTTTAAATTCTGCAACTATTTTTCTGTTCTTATAACTTTATTGTATATTTGCCGAAACAATTCTATATTCACTGAATGGGCTTATTTAGGAAAATAATATATAGCTTTCTGCTTTTCTTACTGATATCCCACATTGGGTTTTCATCAGCCTTTGCGGTGACTGGAGAACACCCGGTATTGATTATCAGTTCATATAATCCGGACGCACGACAAACTTCTGGAAATATTTACGATTTTATGGAAGAATTTGAGCGGCTGGGAGGGGAGGCTCCGATATCTCTGGAAAATATGAACTGCAAAAGTTTCTCCGAAGCTCCTTTATGGAAAAGTAAAATGGAGGAACTTCTTGCTAAATACCAGGGAAAACGTTCGCCTGTACTACTTGTGCTGATTGGTCAGGAGGCTTGGACAGCTTATTTATCACAAGAAGATTCCATACGTGGAAATGTGCCGGTGCTGGCTGCACTGGCAAGTCGTAATGCCATTATTCTTCCGAATGATTCAGTCGATCTGAAAACATGGATGCCTGATGCAGTGGATTTCTTTAATGACTTTCCTAATTCTTTAGTGAAAGCCGGATTCGTTTATGAATATGATGTAGAAGCCAATATTAATCTGATAAAGAAACTGTATCCGGAAACCAGGAATATTGCTTTTGTTTCCGATAATAGTTATGGTGGTGTTTCTCTGCAAGCACATGTGGTGGAAGAGATGAAAAAACACCCGGAACTGAACCTTATTCTGCTGGACGGACGAACGAATACGATTTATACCATAAGCGATAAATTACATGAATTGCCTCCTAACACAGCATTGTTACTGGGTACCTGGCGCGTAGATATGTATGACGGGTACTTTATGCGCAATGCGACTTATACGATGATGGAGGCTGCCGGTGATGTTCCTACTTTTTCTATAACTTCTGTAGGTATAGGCTATTGGGCGGTAGGTGGAGTGATCCCCTCTTACCGGGCATTGGGTAAGGATATGGCGCATCAGGCAGTTCGTTTGTTGCAGGGACCGGACAGCAACCGGGTAGAAGTAGAGGTAATTCCGAATAAGATACAGATGGATAGCAAGATTGTGAAAGATAAGCGTTTGGATCTGTCTTCCATTCATCAGCCTATAGAAATGGTCAATGAAACTCCATCATTTTACGAACAATATAAATATCATATCTGGACTGTTGGTACGGTCTTGGTCGTATTGCTGAGTGGATTGTTTGTTTCTCTGTACTTCTACTATCATACCAAGAAACTGAAAGATGAACTGGAAGAGTCGGAGAGTGCTTTGAGAGAAGCGAAGGACCGTGCTGAAGAATCCAGCCGTTTGAAGAGTGCTTTCCTTGCTAATATGAGCCATGAAATCCGTACTCCGTTGAATGCGATTGTAGGATTCTCCGATGTGTTGGCTTCAGGAGGTATTTCGGTGGATGAACAGCAGGGATATGTCGATATTATTAAAACAAATTCGGACTTGTTGCTTCGCCTGATCAATGATATCCTGGATGTTTCGCGTCTGGAGGCAGATAGGGTTACGTTTACAATTGAGAAGTGTGATGTAGTACCACTGTGTCAGCAGGTATTAGCTTCCGTCAGTCAGGCTCGTAAATCGGAAAATGAGTTTATCTTTGAGTGTGACCGTGAGAGTGTGGATTTGCGGACAGATACCCAGCGTTTGCAACAGGTTATTATAAACTTACTCTCCAATGCCGATAAGTTCACCAGAAATGGTAAGATTACATTGAAGCTGGAAGTAGATGATGAGAAGAGAGTCGCTACTTTCTCTGTATCAGATACCGGTACAGGTATTCCGTTAGAAAAACAGAAACTGGTATTTGAGCGGTTTGAGAAACTGAATGAATATGTGCAAGGTACAGGATTGGGTTTATCTATCTGTAAACTGACTGTAGAGAAGTGGGGAGGAGAGATCTGGGTAGATTCCGGATATACAGATGGAGCAAGATTCGTATTTACACATCCATTTGAGATAGAACAACCAAATAAATAATTACTATGAAGAGATTTTACTTTTTTTTAGGGTGGATATTCTTCCTGACAGGAGCCGTGTTGGCTCAGGATAAAATAGTAAAGCTGAAAATTGTAGAAACCAGCGATATACATGGTAACTATTATCCTTATAACTTTATACTTCGACATGAGGCAGCGGGAAGTCTGGCGCGTGTGTATGAGTTTGTTCAGAAGGAACGTGAGACTTATAAGGATAACCTGCTGTTGTTGGATAATGGAGATATTCTGCAAGGTCAGCCTTGCGCTTACTATTATAATTATATTGATACCATTTCTCTGCATCTGGCTGCCGAAGTGTTGAATTACATGAAGTATAATGCTGGTAACATGGGAAATCATGATGTGGAAACCGGGCGTGCTGTGTTTGATCGTTGGGCAGGTGATTGTAATTTTCCCATTTTAGGCGCCAATATCATTGATACGGTTACAGGGAAAACGCACTTTAAGCCTTATGAAGTATTGGAACGGGATGGTGTTAAGATTGTAGTGCTGGGAATGATTACTCCTGCTATTCCTGTGTGGTTGTCGGAAAACTTATGGAAAGGTCTGCGCTTTGATGATATGGAAGAGACAGCCCGCAAATGGATGAAGATTATCCGTGAAAAAGAGAATCCGGATTTAGTAATCGGAATTTTCCATGCCGGACAAGATGCTCTGTTGATGGGTGGTAAATATCGTGAGAATGCTTCACTGGAAGTGGCTCGTAACGTTCCTGGTTTTGATATTGTTTTGATGGGACACGATCATACCCGTGAATTGAAGAAGATTAAAAATGTAGAGGGAGACTCTGTGTTGATTATGGACCCGGCAAGTAAGGGAGGGGTTGTGGCGAATGCAGATGTTACTTTGAAATTGCGTAAGGGAAAAGTAGTCGAGAAACATATCAGCGGAGTGCTGACTGAGATGAAGAACTATACTGCAAACAAGGATTTTATGGCTCGTTTTGCTCCCCAGTTTAGTGATGTTCGGGATTTTGTGTCCAAGAAGATAGGAAGTTTCACTGAAACGATTTCTACGCGCCCTGCTTATTTCGGTTCTTCTGCTTTTATTGATTTAATCCATATGTTACAACTTGAAATCACGAATGCAGAAATTTCTTTAGCTGCTCCTCTGTCGTATGATACCGAGATCAGCAAGGGTGATGTGTTTGTAAGCGATATGTTCAATCTGTATAAGTATGAAAATATGCTTTATACTATGAAGTTGTCCGGTAAGGAGATAAAAGATGCATTGGAGATGTCGTATGATTTGTGGACAAACCAGATGAAATCTCCTGATGACCATTTGTTGCTGCTTCGTGAGAAGCGTCGTGAAGGGGCAACAGATCGTGCTTCATTCAAAAACTTCAGCTTCAATTTTGATTCGGCTGCCGGTATCATTTATACGGTGGATGTAACGAAACCCAAGGGGGAAAAGGTGACTATAACCAGTATGGCGGACGGAACTCCTTTCTCTTTGGATAAAATGTATAAAGTAGCACTGAATTCCTACCGCGGTAATGGTGGAGGAGAATTATTGACTAAGGGTTCCGGTATTTCTCAGGATGAATTGAAAGATCGTATCCTGTACTCTACGGATAAAGATTTGCGTTATTACCTGATGCAATATATAGAGAAGAAGGGTGTGATTGAGCCACATGCGTTGGGACAATGGAAGTTTATTCCGGAAGAATGGGTGGAGCCTGCTGCTAAACGGGATTATGAGTACTTGTTTGGAAAAGTGGAAAAATAATCACTATCTTTGCAGTCGCAATTTTTAATAGACTGTAGGGACGTGAATAAAAAGATAAAGAGAATTATAGGGGCTGTATGTTTGTTGGTGCTGTTTGTGGCATATCAGACAAGTATTACAGCCTTTACTCATGTCCATTACGTCAATGGAGTGCTGATTACCCACTCGCATCCATTTCACGGTAAGCACACGCACTCTAAAAGTGAACTTGTCGTTATAGGTCGTTTGTCAACTTTCCAATCTCCGGAGGTTGATGTATATGAAGAACTGCACCCTATGCGGATACTTCTGGCTATGCTGGAAGCGGAAAAACTAATATCTCTGGTGAAGGGAAAGTCGGGGCAGATCGTTTCTCTTCGTGCTCCGCCGGCGCTCGCGGCATAATTTTTATCAAGCTTTCAGCTTGGAAAGCTACCGGTTAATATACCGAAAGGTACTTGTAGGTTGTAGCTCGTAGCTTGTCACTCATATTTTCAATACATACATTTTTGAGCGCAAATTAATGAAAAAACATATACTTGCGTTGGTGCTTACTATGGTTTGCATCAGCCTCTATGCCGTAAATCCTATAAAGGAAGGCAACATGATTTCCGGTCACGTGATAGTGAAAGGAACAGAAGAAAATATACCCTATGCAACTATATTAATCAAAGAAAGCGGTCAGGGAACAGTCTCTAATGAAGAAGGTCAGTTCGAATTCCGTAAACTTCCTGTCGGGAAATACACGCTTCGCGTATCAGCGGTAGGTTATAAGACGCAGGAAAAAGAGGTAACTGTCAGTAAAGACTTTACTGCAGTCATACATTTCCAGATGCAGGAAGAGAGTTTCATGACGGATGAAGTAGTGGTATCTGCCAACCGTAATGAAGTGAGCCGTAAGGACGCTCCGGTAGTTGTCAATGTGATGAGTGCCAAGCTCTTTGAGATGGTGAATTCTACAGATTTGGCAAAGACGCTGAACTACCAGTCCGGCCTGCGTGTGGAGAACAACTGTCAGAACTGCGGTTTTCCACAAGTACGTATCAATGGTCTGGAAGGTCCTTATTCTCAGATATTAATAAATAGCCGTCCTATCATCAGTGCCCTTAGCGGGGTATATGGACTGGAACAGATTCCTGTGAATATGATAGAGCGTGTGGAGGTAGTGCGTGGTGGTGGTTCTGCTCTGTTCGGAGCGAATGCAGTAGGTGGTACTATCAATATCATTACTAAAGATCCTATCAGTAATTCTTTTCAGGTATCGAGCATGTTTTCGTGCATGGATGGAAAATCGTGGGAACAATATATGGGTGGTAACGTCTCCCTGGTTGCAAAAGATAATTCTTACGGTATCGCGCTGTATGAAAGCTATCGTAACCGTAACCCTTATGATCGTGATGATGATGGTTTCTCCGAACTTGGTAAACTGAATATGAATACTTTCGGTTTCCGTGCTTACTATCGCCCTACGCACTTCAGCCGTATCAATCTGGAATACCATACTACTAATGAGTTCCGTCGTGGTGGTAATAAATTTGATCTGCAACCGCATGAGTCGGATATTACAGAGCAAACTAAGCACATTATTAATAGTGGTGGTGCCAGCTACGATTTATTCTGGCGTGAATATAAGCATAAGATTTCTCTTTATGGTTCTATTCAGCATACGGATAGAAACAGTTATTATGGAGCGCAACAGGACATGAATGCTTATGGTAAAACGGATGATCTGACCTGGGTAGCCGGTGGCATGTATGTAGGCAATATGAACAACTGCTTCTTTGCTCCTGCTACTTTTACCGGTGGCCTTGAATATCAGAATAACTCCCTGCATGATGTCATGACTGGTTATCATCGTGATATGAAGCAGGATGTACGCATAGCCAGCGCCTTTGTTCAGAATGAATGGAAGATGCGTCAGCTCACTATGCTGGTGGGTGCCCGCCTCGATAAGCACAACCTGATAGACAAGTTGATTTTCAGCCCGCGTATCAATTTCCTTTATAAACCGACTGAGGATTTCCAGGCGCGTCTGACGTATTCTACCGGTTTCCGTGCACCGCAAGCTTATGATGAAGATTTGCATGTGACAGCTGTAGGTGGTGAAGGAGTTCAGATTAAGTTGGCTGATAACCTCCGTGAAGAGCGTTCCAACAGTTATAGTGGCTCTGTGGACTGGAGTACACATCTCGGACATTGGCAAGCGAATATTTTGCTGGAAGGTTTTTATACTGACCTGCGCCATGTGTTCGTATTGGAAGATATCGGTAAGGATGATAACGGGGATAAAATCAAAGAACGTCGTAACGGTAGTGGTGCACGGGTATATGGTGTCAATCTGGATGCCAAATTGGCTCATGGCAAAGAAGCACAATTCCAGTTGGGATTCACCGCACAACGTAGCCGTTATATGGATGCCGAGGTCTGGACCAAAGTGGATGGTGAAGAATTAACTACCAAGCGCATGATGCGTACACCGGATTATTATGGCTATTTCACTTTCTCTTCCGCACCATTGAAAAACTTCGATTTCTCTTTGTCAGGCATCTATACCGGAAAGATGATCGTTCCTCACTATGCTCCGGTGGATGCCCCGGAAGGTGCGTTTTGCAATATTGAAAAAGACCGTATGGAGAATACTCCCGATTTCTTTGATCTCAATCTGAAGTTAAATTATACCTTTGTTTTGCGTGATCACATCAAGTTGCAACTCAATGCAGGTGTACAGAATATCTTCAACAGCTTCCAGAAAGACCTGGATAAAGGTGAGTTCCGTGATTCCGGTTATTTTTACGGACCAACGCAGCCAAGGACATTCTTTATCGGCTTTAAAATTATGAATTAGGCTGAGGTCTAAATTTAATATTGCAAGTGTTTGCAAAATTATTGTATGGGCTTATGAATTTATTGCAAGAGCATAATTTCATAAGCCCTTTCTTGTTGAAATGTTCCCTTTTTCTTTTTTTTAGGATATTTCGGACGGTTTTCAGCGAAATATTGCTTAAGTTTGCCACGCAAATAAGAAAGGGAGATGAAAAATATAAAGAACGTAGATATTGCAACTATTCGCCGTTTTCCGGCAATGGATTTTATTGGGAATGATTTTGCCATATTCGACAATATAGGAGATATCCCTTTGTTCGGTTATCCTACACGCCTGAATGCATCCTGTCTGACACTCTGTATGAAAGGGCATTGCAAGATACGCATCAACCTGAAAGAACATGAGCTTACCGAAGGTGTTCTTGTAGTTACTTTGCCCGAACAGATTTTGCAGCAGGTAGAGCGTTCGGATGATTTCACCGGTGTTTTTATAGTTGTCTCCGGACAGTTTATAGATGATGTGCTCCCCACGGTACAGCAGTTATTTCCTCTGTTTTTTATGATTAAAGAGCAGCCCTGTGTGCGCCTCAATCCGGAACAAATGGAGGCTGTGCAGGAGTATTATTCTTTCCTCCAAAAGAAGGTAAAACTGAAAGACAATCCTTTCCGTAAAGAGATTACTCAGGGATTGATACTTTCTCTTTTCTATGAGATATATAGCATCTATCAAGGCAATGAGCCTACTGTCAGAAAAGTAAAAAGTAGGAAAGAGGATCTCTTTGAGCGTTTTGTCCGTGCAATTACAGAATCATACAAACAGGAACGCAGTGTTGCCTATTATGCCGACAAAATGTTCCTGACAGCCAAACATCTTTCTACAGCTGTAAAAGAAGTCAGTGGAAAGACTGCCGGAGAGTGGATAGACAGTCTTGTCATTCTGGAGGCAAAAGCTTTGTTGAAATCTTCCGAAATGAGCATTCAGGAAATCTCCGATGAACTGCATTTTGCCAACCAGTCTTTTTTTGGCAAATATTTCAAGCATCACACCGGAATGTCTCCGAAAGAATATCGTAAGCAATAAGCGTTAACTATTAATTATTAATTTTGCAGTGTGATAGCGCAGCCTTAATACCTAATATTTAATAATTAATATTTGAAATATACCCCCAAAAATAAGAAAACATGGAAAAAAGAGAAATTGACCTTGCTGTTTCCTGCTATGGAAAAGTGAAGGATGTGAAGTATGATGCTGTCATACTTCCCTGGGGCGCAACAGAGCCTCATAACTTACATCTTCCGTATCTCACCGATTGCATTTTGCCCCATGACATTGCTGTAGACGCCGCTACGCTGGCACTGGAACGTTCCGGTGTACGTTGTATGGTGATGCCTCCTGTTCCATTCGGCGCCCACAACCCCGGGCAGCGTGAACTTCCCTTCTGCATACATACCCGTTATGCCACCCAACAGGCTATTCTGGAAGATATTGTCGCTTCTCTTTATGCTCAGGGCATGCGTAAACTGATTATTGTCAGTGGGCATGGGGGGAATAATTTCAAAGGTATGATACGCGACCTTGCCTTTAGCTATCCGGACTTCCTGATTATTGCTACCGACTGGTTTAGCCTTGTTCCCACGAAAGGTTATTTTGAAGCTGAAATAGATGACCATGCCGGTGAACAGGAAACTTCCGTAATGATGCACTATCATCCGGAGCTGGTAAATCTGGATGAGGCAGGTGATGGGGATTCTAAGCCTTTTGCTATTTCCTCGTTGAACGAAAAGGTGGGTTGGGCACCGCGCCATTGGGATAAAGCCACAGTGGATAGCGGAGTAGGAAACCCCAAGAAAGCTACGGCCGAAAAAGGTGAACGCTATGTGAAGCCTATTATCGAAAAGCTTGCCAAGCTCTTCACGGAAGTAGGGCAGGGCGAACTTTACTAAGCGTAGCTTGTCACTTAGTTTAGTTACCTGTCGATGTCTGCGATACCACACCTGAACGGGGCAAATGCCACACTTGGGCGACCACGAGGTGTGGCATTTGCCTTGCTGAGGTGTGGCAATTTACAGTATGCCCGAGCGTACGCGACTGAGGGTTTCGGGCGTCATCAGCAAATAAGATGCGATATGTGACAATGGTGCCCGTTTGATGACTTCCGGGTGGGTATGCATCAGCATATTGTAGCGTTCGCGTGCTGTTTCGAACCGCCAGGAGTCAGCTTTCACTTGAGATACGATGAGTGAATACTCCAGTATCTTGCGGTAGAACATATTGATTTCCCAAGAGATTTCTGTCAATCTCATGAATTTATCGTAGGGGAGGAGGTATACTGTGCAAGGTTCCAGAGCTTCTGCCATCAGGCGGGTAGGTTCTTGCTTCAATGTACTTTCTATACAGATGATGACACAGCCTTCGTAGGAAAAGTGCTCGGTGACGTCTTTACCGTTTTTGTAATAGAACTGACGCATCATGCCTTTACCCACAAATGCCATGTGGTGGCAGACTTGTCCTTCCTTGAATAGGAGTTCACCCTTTTCCAGCTCTTTGCGGATCAGAATTTCTTCTATCAGTTTTCTACCCTCAGGTGCCATACCCGGATAACGGGAATTCACAGTGGCATTAACTGTTTCTTTTAATAGTGTATCCATAATTGTTCGCTGGTATTAATAACCGTTTCCGGGCACAAAGGTAAGAAAGATTTGATTTAAATCAAACCTTCTGAAATGATTAGTGCTTAGCGACAAACCCCTTTGTTGTCCACTTCATGCTATACCAGCGTCGCACGAAGATGGCTCCCCGGATGTTTTCATCCAACAGAAAGGCAACCCACATACCACAGATGCCCCATTCCAAAGGAATGCCGAAGATGTATCCCAGTCCGACGGCAACGCTCCACTGAACCACCAGTCCGACGTAAAACGGATAGTTGACGTCGCCGGCTGCACGCAAGGCATTCGTGGCAAAAATATTGATAGGTCGTCCGATTTCAAGAATAACGTCGATGATGAGGATAGTAGTGCCCAGTCGGATGATCTCTTCGTTGGAAGTCAGCCAGTGGAAAATAGTGTTTCCAAAGACAGCAAGAACCGTGGAAAGTATGACGGTAATCATTACGGATTTCTTCATCACGTATTTTCCCATGAGGAAGGCGGCATGAGGTTTTCCCTCTCCGATGAGATGACCGATGCAGATGGCACCTCCTTGTGCCATGGCAATGCTGAAGAGGTAGGCGAACATGATAATGTTGACGCAGTAGGTACGGGTGGCCAGTGCCTCTACGCCCAGCATATTGATGAAGAAGGTAATCACTACTTGTGATGAACTGTAAGAGAGTTGTTCTCCGGCGGAAGGTAACCCTACTTTCATCAGGTTCTTTAGTTCTGTCCATGGGAATGGACGGAAATAAGCGATAGGGAAACGGTGGATATGCTTGCGGAACAGGATAATGAATAGCAGCACCATGGAAACTCCGCGGCTGAAAGCTGTGGAAATGGCAGCACCTTCTACACCAAGTTCCGGGAAGCCGAAGCGACCGAAGATAAGGGAGTAGTTACCTATGATATTAAGTATGTTGACAACGACGGTTACCAGCATTGGATAGATGGCTTTGTTGGCACTACGCAGAGAGGCGGAAAGGGTCAGAGAGATAGCTTGGAAGAAAGCGAAGGCACCCACGATGCGCATATAGTCCATACCGTCTGTCATCAGTTCGGGAGTGAGTCCCATGAGGCGTAGAATCGGTCCGGCACAAGAAAAAAGGAACAAGCTGACAGAGATGCCGATCACTATATTTACAAGAATGGATACACCGACTACTTGGACTACTTTCTTCTGCAAACGTGCGCCGAGGTATTGGGAGCAAAGAACAGAGGTGCCAAGGTTGATAACCTCGAATATAAGGAAAGTAAGCATGATGATCTGGTTGACCACTCCTACGGCGGCAACGCTACTATCTGAGTGGCGGCTCAACATAATAGTATCTACAGCACCCAGCATCATGATGAGCAGGGTCTCTATAAAGATGGGGGCAGCGAGTTTGGCAAGTCGCTTTTTTAAGCTTTCCTGATGTATCATTTCGTAGTGTTTGAAATCCGGTGATGAAAAATCGCGCAAAGGTACGGAATGGGAAGAGAAAAGAGTTTGATATAGGTCAAATATTAGTTCTTCGGGGTATATTCTGATACAGCATCATTAATACCTATATAAATTATTTTTTTAGTCTTTGCTTTTGACTTTTAACAGATTACACCTTTTCCTGAAAAAAGTCAGAAAAAAATATAATGGAAAGATTTGCATAGTCCAAAAGTTTCCCATACATTTGCACCGCATTTGAGAAACAATGCAGGTTTAAGGAAGTGTGGGTGAGTGGCTGAAACCACCAGGGTTCGAGTCCCTGAGGGTGTACGAGGAATAGAGCGGTCATTAAATAGATGACCGCTTTTTTTATGCAATTATTCCTTTTCTCCGGGAAATACTTCCTATCTTTGCAGACTGAAATCAATAAAACGTAAACACATTGGATTGGTTATACAGTTTATTCGTTGAACATTCCGCCCTGCAGGCGGTTGTGGTGCTCTCGCTGATCTCTGCTATTGGTTTGGGACTGGGAAAGATACACATCTGCGGTATATCGTTAGGAGTGACGTTCGTGTTCTTTGCAGGTATCCTTGCCGGGCATTTCGGGCTGTCCATAGACCCGCAGATGCTGAACTATGCGGAGAGCTTCGGTCTGGTGATATTCGTATATGCACTGGGATTGCAGGTAGGTCCGGGCTTCTTCAGTTCGTTCCGTACAGGTGGCGTACAATTGAATATGCTGGCAGTAGGCGTGGTTTTGATCGGTACGCTGATGACACTGCTGGGAAGTTATGGATTGGGAGTCTCTCTGCCGGATATGGTAGGTATCCTTTGCGGAGCAACGACGAATACACCGGCTCTGGGAGCTGCGCAGCAAACGCTGAAACAGATGGGAATCGAAGCGAATACTCCGGCTCTGGGATGTGCGGTGGCATATCCGATAGGAGTAGTGGGAGTTATTCTCGGTATTCTGATGATACGTAAGGCACTGGTACGTAAAGCTGATTTAGAAGTCAAGGAGAAAGACGATGTGAATAAACCCTACATCGTTGCATTTCAGGTACACAATCCGGCAATCTTTAATATGAGTGTGAAGGATATAGCTCAGTTGAGTTATCCTAAGTTTGTGATTTCCCGTTTGTGGCGGGATGGGAATGTCAGCATCCCCACTTCTGAGAAAGTGATTAAGGAAGGCGACCGCTTGCTTGTTATTACTTCAGAAAGAAATGTTCCTGCCTTGACTGTTTTGTTCGGTGAGCAAGAAAACACGGACTGGAACAAGGAAGATATCGACTGGAATGCCATTGATAGCCAGTTGATCTCTCAGCGTATCGTGGTGACACGTCCGGAACTGAATGGAAAAAAACTCGGTTCACTCCATTTACGTAATCATTATGGTATCAATATCAGTCGCGTCTATCGTAGCGGGGTGCTGCTACTGGCTACGGCGGAACTTACCTTGCAATTGGGCGACCGGTTGACAGTGGTGGGTGAGGCCGCTGCCATACAAAATGTGGAAAGAGTTTTGGGAAATGCTGTGAAGAGTTTGAAGGAGCCTAATCTGGTGGCTGTATTCGTGGGTATTATCCTTGGTCTTGCCTTAGGAGCGATACCTATTGCCATCCCCGGTGTCAGCACTCCTGTAAAGCTGGGTCTGGCGGGTGGACCGATAATCGTAGGTATTCTTATCGGTACTTTCGGACCACGCATGCATATGGTGACTTATACAACCCGTAGCGCAAACCTGATGCTACGTGCCTTGGGCTTGTCACTCTACCTGGCCTGTTTGGGACTGGATGCGGGGGCTCATTTCTTTGATACGGTATTCCGTCCGGAAGGATTGTTGTGGATAGCTATTGGCTGTGCACTAACCGTGGTTCCTGTGTTGATAATGGGAGTCATTGCTTTCCGTTGGATGAAGGTTGATTTCGGTTCGGTAGCCGGAATGCTGTGTGGAAGTATGGCGAATCCAATGGCATTGAACTATGTTAATGATACTATTCCCGGTGATAATCCTTCTGTTTCTTATGCTACGGTTTATCCGTTGTGTATGTTCCTGAGGGTGATTATCGCACAGGTATTGTTGATGTTTTTTTTAACTTAGAGTTGGACTGAAAACACAAGCCCGAATATAATTTGTAGATTGTAATTTGTAATTATTATGAGTAATATTACCCCTGAAAGCATCATGAGCGACTTGCGTTATTTGCAGTTGCTATCACGCAGTTTTCCGACGATTGCGGATGCCAGTACAGAAATTATTAACCTGGAAGCTATTCTGAACCTTCCGAAAGGGACAGAGCATTTCCTGACTGATATTCATGGCGAATATGAAGCATTTCAACATGTGTTGAAGAACGCTTCGGGAGCGGTGAAGCGGAAAGTGAATGAAATCTTCGGGCATACTTTACGTGAGAGTGAAAAGAAAGAAATATGCACCCTGATTTATTATCCTGAAGAAAAGTTGCAGTTGATCAAAGAGCAGGAAGCAGATCTGGATGACTGGTATCTGATTACGCTGAATCAGTTGGTGAAGGTATGCCAGAATGTTTCTTCCAAATATACACGCTCTAAAGTGCGTAAGGCGCTTCCGGCAGAATTCTCGTATATTATTCAGGAGTTGCTGCATGAATCGAGTGTGGAGCCTAACAAGCATGCCTATATCAATGTAATTATCAGCACTATCATTTCCACCAAACGTTCGGATGATTTCATCATTGCAATGTGTAATCTCATTCAGAGGTTGACGATTGACTCTCTGCACATTGTAGGTGATATTTACGACCGTGGTCCGGGAGCACACATCATTATGGATACACTTTGTGATTATCACAATTTTGATATTCAATGGGGAAATCATGATATTCTGTGGATGGGAGCAGCTTCTGGTAATGATGCCTGTATTGCCAATGTGATCCGTATGTCGATGCGTTATGCCAACCTGGCTACACTGGAGGACGGATATGGTATCAACCTGTTGCCACTTGCCACATTTGCCATGGATACGTATGCGGATGATCCCTGCACAATCTTCGCTCCGAAGATGAACTTTGCAGACGGTAATTATAATGAGAAGACTTTACGGTTAATTACGCAGATGCATAAGGCGATTACGGTGATACAGTTCAAGCTGGAAGCAGAGATTATAGACCGTCGTCCGGAGTTCGGTATGCAGAACCGGAAGTTACTGGATAAGATTGATTTTGAGAGAGGCGTCTTTGTATACGAGGGAAAGGAATATCCATTGCGTGACACAAACTTCCCGACCATAGATCCGGCTGATCCATATCGTTTGTCTGATGAGGAACGGGAGCTGATGGATAAAATCCATGCTTCGTTCATGAATAGTGAGAAGTTGAAGAAGCATATGCGTTGCCTGTTTACATATGGAGGAATGTATCTGGTTTGTAACAGTAATTTGCTGTACCATGCTTCTATGCCTTTGAATGAGGATGGTAGTTTCAAACATGTCCGTATTGGAAAGAAGGAGTATTGGGGCAGGAAATTATTGTGTAAGACAGACCAGTTGATACGTACGGCTTACTTCGATGAAGACGGTACGGAGGAGAAGAGTTTTGCATTGGATTATGTGTGGTATATGTGGTGTGGCCCGGATGCTCCATCGTTTGACAAAGATAAGATGGCGACTTTTGAACGCTATTTCATTGAAGACAAAGATTTGTCCAAGGAGACGAAAGGATATTATTATACTCTGCGTAACCGTGCTGATATTTGTGAACGCATTCTTGCGGAGTTTGAGGTTACAGGACCTCATTCACACATTATTAATGGTCATGTGCCCGTGAAGATTATTAAGGGTGAGAAACCGATAAAGGCGGATGGCAAGTTGCTGGTGATTGATGGTGGGTTTTCTAAGGCATATCAGCCGGAAACCGGTATTGCCGGATATACATTGGTGTATCATTCGCATGGCTTGCAGTTAGTGCAACACGAACCGTTTCAAAGCCGCCAGAAAGCTATAGAAGAGGGGCAGGATATCAAGTCTAATACCTTTGTCGTAGAGTTCAATTCACAACGTATGATGGTGAAAGATACGGATAAAGGAAAAGTACTGGTGACGCAGATACAAGACTTGAAGAAACTATTGGTGGCGTATAGGACGGGCTTTATAAAGGAGAAGAATTAGTATTTAAATAACACTACTCCTCCTTCCACAATCACCCCCTTATCATAAGTGCCCCCTTTGGTGTAGTAACGGCTGCCACCATAACCACCTGTTACGAATACACCTAAGCGGTCATTTAGACGGTATTCCAGATTGACACGTGCCTGGAGAGCGTAAAGGCGTGTAGGGAAGCCATAGTCTTTGTTCTTGAAATTTTCGATATGCTGGAAGCCCAGGTCACCGCTGATAAATAATTGTTTGTATAGAGGAAGCTCAAGACCTGCACGATAAAAGAGAGAGGCTGAAAACTTATCGCTGAAATCCAGATAATGTGTACCACCACCTAAGATGGTATAGAACAGATTGTTCTTGAAACGAGCACCTACATTCAGCTTTGTTGCATTGCCTCCGAAAAGCATTAATTGCACTTTAGTATCCGGATTGGCATTGACCAGACCTAACTGGAAACCGTCGAAACTATTCTTATAATAGTTGACTAATCCAATCTGTACCCCTTTCCCTTTTCCGGCAAAATTGAAAGGGGCTATTTGTGCTCCTGTGAAATGTTCACCTACCACATTACCCAGACCGGATATCTGTAAACCTTGCATGTTTTCCCCTGTGATGTTACCTAAACCGCTGATTTGTACGCCTCGTAGATTTTCGCCTACAATGTTCAGCAAGCCGGAAGCAGTGATACCAATGAAATCTTCGCCTGAAATGTTAGCTAATCCTGCAATATGTGCTCCCGAAGAATTCTCTCCGGCAATGTTCAGGAGACCACCAATGAGAACACCACTGGCATTGTCTCCTACAATATTGGTAAGTCCGGAGAATATAACACCTTGTGCATGATTTCCTGTGATACCGACTAAGCCGGACAAGGATACACCACAGAGATTATCTCCATTCACATTGCTGATACCTGCTATCTGAACACCACACATGCTGCCTCCTACCAGGTTGGCAAGACCTGTAACCTGTACACCGTTCATGTCACGGTATACCACACTACCCAGTAGATTGATACCCACGCCGTTCAGACGGTTCATAGAAGAGAATAGGCCGAGGTTGAAACAAGTACTTCCTACAGTATCAGTCTGTTGTGTGGACATATTCTTCCACAGGGAGAGATTGATGCCGACAGGTTCTCTGTTTTTCTTGGTTGTTTCAGTCGATTTGTTGTCTGTAGCCTGTGCAGAAAGTGTTCCTGCAACTATCAGTAATGCAATAATAGATGGAAATAATCTTCTCATTTGAGATAATACTTTAATAAAGGTCAGTCGGTTAATTACAATCTTATCCCTTCGCTTCCTGATATAAGAATCGTTTAATGGAGCGTTTGGGAGTTTTCTCAAATTCTTCGGGATAGATTTTCATTTTGAATATCTGGCTGTATGCAGGCAACATGGTGTTTAGCGTGGCACGGTTTTCTTCCATGACCCGTTCTATATCTGCGGTAGTCAGGCCGTGTGCAAAGGCATCGTCGAAGTCCGGATATACCAGTCCGACAAGCTTTTCATTCTGCTGCACGATAATACTTTCGGCAACGTACGGCATGTTATTCAACTTATCTTCTATTTCTTCGGGGTATATATTTTGTCCACTGGAACCGAGCAACATATTCTTGCTGCGTCCTTTGATGGTGATATTCCCTTCGGCGTCCATTAGTGCAAGGTCGCCTGTATGCAGCCAACCGTCAGCGTCGATTGCTTCACGTGTGGCTTCTTCATTTTTATAGTATCCCAGCATAACATTTGGTCCGCGGCATACGATTTCCCCCGGTATATTTTCTGGGTCGGAAGAAAGCACTTTCACTTCCATACGCGGAACCGCTTTACCGCAGGAACCCGGTTTGAAGCGTGACCAGTCTTCGTAACAGATAATCGGACCACATTCTGTCATTCCATAGCCTACCGTGTAGGGGAATTCTATCATGTGAAGGAATTGTTCTACTTCCTGATTGAAAGCGGCACCACCTACGATGACTTCTGCAAAACGTCCGCCGAAAGCGCTGACTACTCCTTCGCGTACAGTTGCTTTAATCTTGTCATTGATGATGGGAACTTTCAATAATAGCTTCATGGTGGGGGTTTCCAGTTTCGGAAGCACGTTCTTCTTAATGATCTTTTCTATAATGAGCGGTACAGCCACTACAAGATGGGGCTTCACTTCCGAGAATGCCTGGAAAATGATTTTGGGGCTTGGCATGCGGGTTAGGAAGTAGATCTGACATCCTGCCGAGAACTCGTATAGGAATTCGAATGCTAACCCGTACATGTGTGCCATTGGCAACATGGAGATAATTTTGTCTCCGGCTTTTAATGGCAATACTTCGAATGCGAATGCTGTATTGGACCATAGGCTACGGTAGGGCAGCATTACCCCTTTGGAGTAACTCGTCGTTCCGGAAGTATAGTTGATGACTGCCAGTTCTTCGGGCTGATCTTTGTGGTATTCAACGTGTTCTTTACGGAAATTCTTGGGGTATTTCTTGCCGAACAGTTCGTTCAGATGTTCACGGGCGTAATCCAGTTTCTGTGTACGTGAGATGAGAATGGAGAAGTCCGTCATCAGAATGATACCTTCCAGGATAGTCATGGCAGATTCGTTGAGGTTTTCCCATACTTGATCGCCCACAAAGAGTAACTTAGCTTCGGAGTGATTGACAATGTTGTGTACATTGTCCGCTTTGAATTCATGAAGGATAGGAACGGCAACCGCTCCGTAAGTAAGTGTGGCAAGGAAGGTGACTCCCCAGTGTGAACTATTACGTCCACAGATGGCTATCTTATCGCCTTTTTTAATACCGCTTGCTTCGAAGATTAAATGTACTTTCTCTATTTTGCGGGCTACATCTTTGTATTGTAGGGTAGCGCCATTATAATCTGTCAGGGCATCAAGGTCCCAATTTTCTTTAATACTATTCTCAATATAGGCGATAAAGCTTTGTTCCATGATATTATATATTGCACATTTATTTGAAATTTGTGCAAATATAAGGCTTTATCAAAAGAAAGCAAATTTTTAGCTAAAAAAAGCGGGATGTGTATACAATTTAGCCCTGGCATATTAAAATATGACCAGGGCTATTGAAATATTTACGATTTTAAATACCAATGATAGATGCGTTGTACACCTTCTTCTATTTCTACTTTGTGGTGCCAACCCAGAGAATGTAGTTTTGAAGGGTCGGTCAGCTTACGCATGGTGCCGTCCGGCTTGCTACTATCAAAAGTCAGTTGGCCTTTGTAGCCTACAGTAGAAACAATCAGTTCGGCAAGGTTGCGGATGGATATCTCTTTACCTGTACCTATGTTGATGTGACAGTTACGAATATCTTTATCGCCTGGTTTATAGGTGTCTTTGAAGTCTACATGTTCCATGACGAATACACTGGCATCTGCCATTTCTTCGCTCCAAAGGAATTCGCGAAGCGGTGTACCGGTACCCCAAAGTTTCACTTCATTGTCACTGATACCATATTTAGCAAGAATGGCGAGAATATCCTCTTTGCTATCGGTTCCGTCAATGCCTTCTACGGGACGGAGATCCAGGTCTTTGCGTATGGCATCCCAATCACCTTGTTTCAGACAATGGGCAAGGTGTATCTTGCGGATCATGGCAGGAAGCACATGACTGCGTTCCAGATCGAAATTATCGTTCGGACCATAGAGGTTGGTAGGCATTACAGCAATATAGTTCGTACCGTATTGCAGGTTGAAGCTTTCGCACATTTTCAGTCCGGCAATCTTAGCTATGGCATAGGGTTCATTGGTGTATTCCAGAGGAGAGGTAAGAAGTACTTCTTCTTTCATGGGTTGCTCGGCATCGCGTGGATAGATGCACGTGCTGCCCAGGAAGAGGAGTTTTTTTACATTGTGGCGGAAACTTTCTCCGATGACGTTCTGTTGTATTTGCAGGTTCTTGTAGATAAAATCAGCACGATAGATACTGTTGGCCATGATACCGCCTACGAAAGCGGCAGCAAGGAATACATATTCCGGTTGTTCTTCATCAAAGAATCTACGAACGGCAATGGCGTCCAGTAAGTCGACTTCTTTGTGGGTTTTGCCAATAAGATTGGTATATCCTTTATCTTGCAGGTTCTTCCAGATAGCAGAACCCACCAGACCCCGATGGCCTGCTACATAGATTTTGGCGTTTTTGTCTAACATTATATTTTAGAGTTTTATGTGTTAACTCTCTTGCGATCTCAGATACAGCTTTCTCACAAACTTCATGTCATGCGTTGCCATAATCTTCACGAGATCTTCAAAGCTGGTTTGTCTTGGGTTCCAGCCCAAAAGTGTTTTGGCTTTGGTAGGATCACCCAGCAATTGCTCTACTTCGGAAGGACGGAAGTATTTTGAATCTACTTCTACAATGACTTTGCCTGTCTTCACATCAATGCCTTTTTCCTCGACACCTTCACCTTCCCAGCGCAGTTCTATACCTACTTCCTCGAAAGTGAGTGTGGCAAACTCACGAACAGTATGCATTTCTCCTGTGGCAATCACGAAATCTTCCGGTGTATCATGCTGAAGGATGAGCCACATGCACTCTACATAATCTTTCGCGTATCCCCAGTCACGGCGTGCATCCAGGTTACCTAAATACAATTTATCCTGAAAACCTTGTGCTATGCGTGCAGCAGCCAGCGTAATCTTGCGGGTTACAAATGTCTCGCCTCTGCGTTCACTTTCATGATTGAAAAGAATACCGTTCACAGCAAACATCCCGTAGCTTTCACGGTAGTTCTTGGTAATCCAGAATCCATATTGCTTGGCTACTCCATAGGGGCTGCGGGGGTAGAAAGGTGTTGTCTCCTTCTGGGGAACTTCCTGTACTTTTCCGAAGAGTTCCGAAGTGGATGCCTGGTAAATCTTTGTTTTTTTCTCCATGCCAAGGATGCGGACAGCTTCCAGCATACGAAGTGTACCGATGGCGTCCGCTTCAGCTGTGTATTCCGGTACATCAAAGGATACCTTTACATGACTTTGTGCAGCAAGATTATAGATTTCATCCGGTTGTACTTGCTGAATGATCCGGATGAGCGAACTGCTATCTGTCATATCACCGTAATGCAGGTTGATAGTACGTTTCTGTTTCATGTCGCGCACCCATTCGTCGAAGTACAAGTGTTCGATACGTCCTGTATTGAATGAGGATGAACGGCGGAGAATACCGTGAACTTCATATCCTTTTTGTAATAAGAATTCGGCAAGAAACGAACCGTCCTGACCTGTTATTCCGGAGATTAGAGCTGTTTTCATATTGTAGGCTTCGTTATAAATTGATTTTAAGAGGACAAAATTCGTTGTTTTTTACGAGAAAACAAAACTTTTTTCATTTATATATCTTATCTACTACTAACGCAATCGCTCCGTCTCCCGTCACATTACAGGCAGTACCGAAGCTATCCATCGCAATGTAGAGTGCAATCATCAATGCCTGTGCCGATTCATCGAAACCAAGCATGGACTGCAATATACCCAAAGATGCCATAATAGCACCACCAGGAACTCCGGGAGCCGCTACCATAGTGATTCCCAGCATGAAAATAAAACCGGCAAATAACGGAAAATCAAAAGAAATCCCCTGCATCATCATCAGGGCAAGGGCACATGCGACTATCTTGAGCGTACTTCCGGATAGATGTATCGTAGCACAAAGTGGAATCACAAAACCTGCTATGTCAGATGATACTCCATTCTTTTTTGTCTGTTCCAATGTGACAGGAATAGTGGCAGCAGAAGACTGTGTGCCTAAGGCGGTGAAATAGGCAGGTATCATCCGTCCCAATAATTTAAAGGGATTCTTACGGACGAATAGTGCAGCTATGCAATACTGGAATACTAACAGGAAGATGTGTAGCAGGAAGATCACACCGATTATTTTTATGAAGACCATTAATACGGAGAATACCTGTCCCGAATGTGTCATATTAAGGAATATACCGAATATGTAAATAGGGAGCAATGGCAGAATGACTGCACTGATCATGCGAACAATAATTTCCTGGAAATCGCGTGCAGCATTCTTCAACGTATCGTTTTTCAGTTGAGCAAGCCCAAGTCCTAACATGAAAGCTAATACCAGAGCTGTCATAACATTCATCAGCGGAGGTATGGCAACAGAAAAGAAAGGCAATATGCCTTGCGCTTCACTGACTTCTTCCAGCGGAACTCCGGGTTCTATCAGTTGAGGAAATACTGTTACACCAGTAAAGTAAGACAAGAAACCGGAAAATAAGGTTGCCCCGTAAGCAATCAGTGCTGTAATTAATAATAGTTTTCCGGCACCTTTACCAATATCGGCAATTGCCACTGTCACTAACCCTACAATAATAAGTGGTATGGAGAAGTTCAGGAACTCACTGAAAATACTGTTGAACGTAACGAAAAAGCGTACCATACCTCCGGGAAGAAAATTACCCAAAAGAATGCCCAATGCTATGGCTATTATGATACGCGGCAGTAGTCCGATATGTAGTTTTTTCATAAATCTGTATTTAAGTTTTTCAGGTGAAATGTAGTCATGTTTGCAAAAGTACGATTTTTATTCGAAATTCATACGAACAAATGCCCTTGGCATATTGTTTCCATTTCAATGAAACAATAACAAAAAAATGCAAGTTATGACCAAAAACAAACAAAAGACAGACATCGGCTTAATTGGACTTGCCGTAATGGGGGAGAATCTGGCCTTGAACATGGCAGATAAGGGATGGCACGTATCCGTGTATAATCGGACCGTTCCGGGAGTAGAAGAAGGTGTGGTAGAACGCTTTACCAATGGCCGTGCCAAAGGAAAGACTATTGAAGGATATACTGAAATACCCGATTTTGTGGAGTCCATTTCTACACCGCGCAAAATCATGATGATGGTTCGTGCGGGCAATGCGGTAGATGAGTTGATGGAACAGCTTTTTCCGTATCTTTCTCCGGGAGACATACTAATAGATGGTGGAAATTCAAATTACGAAGATACCAATCGTCGTGTGGCATTGGCTGAACAGAAAGGTTTTCGTTTTGTCGGAGCTGGTGTTTCCGGCGGAGAAGAAGGGGCGCTGAATGGTGCTTCTATTATGCCGGGTGGTTCTGTTACTGCATGGGATGAAGTGAAACCCATTCTGCAAAGTATCGCTGCACGTGCTGCCGATGGTACTCCTTGCTGTGATTGGATTGGTCCGGCTGGTTCGGGACACTTTGTCAAGATGATACATAATGGTATCGAGTATGGCGATATGCAGCTGATTGCCGAAGCCTACTGGGTGATGAAGAATCTATTGCAACTGGATAATGAAGAGATGGCTTCTGTATTTGCTCATTGGAATGAGGGTAAATTGCGCAGTTATCTGATAGAAATCACTGCCAACATTTTACGCCATAAAGATAAGGCAGGTGGATATCTGATTGATAAGATTTTGGATACTGCCGGACAGAAAGGTACTGGTAAATGGTCTGTTATCAATGCTATGGAACTGGGAATGCCCTTGGGACTGATTGCTACGGCTGTTTTTGAGCGTAGCCTTTCGGCACAGAAAAATCTGCGTGAAGCGGCTTCCAAGCAATTCGTTTGCCAGCGTTCACAAGTGGTATATAATAAACCGGAACTGGTGAAGGATATTTATTCGGCCTTGTATGCTTCCAAATTGGTATCTTATGCACAAGGTTTTGCTGTATTGCAAAAGGCATCCGAAACTTTCGGTTGGGATCTCGACCTGGCATCCATTGCCCGTATGTGGCGTGGTGGTTGTATTATTCGTAGTGTATTCTTGAATGATATAGCCGCAGCTTTTGAAGCATCACAGAAGCCGAAGCACTTGCTGCTTGCTCCTTACTTCCGGGAAGAAATTAAAGAATTGCTTTCGGGCTGGAAGCATCTTGTAGCTCATGCAATGAAAGAAGAACTGCCTGTTCCTGCTTTCTCTTCTGCACTGAACTATTTCTATTCACTGGTATCTGCCAAGTTACCTGCCAATATGATTCAGGCACAACGTGATTACTTTGGTGCGCATACTTTCGAACGTACTGATGAACTTCGCGGGCAATTCTTCCATGAGAATTGGACCGGACATGGCGGAGATACAAAATCAGGTACTTATAATGTATAAGCAATGATTAGTGATCACTAATAAAATAGCTAATCAAATAAAATCAAAGTTCTATGAGTAAATTTGTAATGATCATATTCGGCGCTTCGGGTGACCTGACGAAGCGCAAACTTATGCCGGCACTCTACTCTCTTTATAAAGATAATCGGTTGCCGGAAGAGTTTAGCATTTTAGGAATTGGGCGCACAGACTACGCGGATGATACTTACCGTGACTATATATTGAATGAACTGGAACATTTTGTCACTCCCGCTGAAGTAGGGATGAAGGAATTCTGTACTCATTTACATTATCTCAGCATAGATCCTGCCAAAGAAGAAGGGTACGAAATGCTGGGCAAGCGTTTACAGGAAATCACAGGTGAGAAAGCTCCGGATAATTTGCTGTTCTATCTTGCTACGCCTCCTTCACTTTATGGAGTTATTCCCCTGCATCTGAAAAAAGCTGGATTGAATCGTAAGCATACCCGTATCATCGTTGAGAAACCTTTCGGCTACGACCTGAAGTCAGCACAAGAACTAAACAAAATATATGCTTCCGTCTTTGAGGAGCACCAGATTTATCGTATCGATCATTTTCTCGGTAAAGAAACAGCTCAAAATATTCTTGCTTTCCGTTTTGCTAACGGCATCTTCGAACCGCTGTGGAACCGTAATTATATCGATTATGTAGAAGTTACTGCAGTAGAGAATCTGGGTATTGAACAGCGTGGCGGTTTCTATGATGGAACAGGAGCTTTGCGGGATATGGTGCAGAACCATCTTATCCAGTTGGTAGCTCTTACCGCTATGGAACCTCCTGCAGTTTTTACGGCTGACAATTTCCGTAATGAAGTGGTGAAGGTCTATGAATCCTTGAAACCTCTGACGGATGAAGATTTGAATGAACATATAGTCCGCGGGCAATATACGGCTTCCGGTTCTAAAAAGGGCTACCGTGAAGAAAAGAACGTTCCTGCCGACTCGCGCACTGAAACTTACATTGCCATGAAAATCGGTATCGATAACTGGCGCTGGAGTGGTGTACCTTTCTACATCCGCACAGGAAAGCAGATGCCTACGAAGGTGACGGAGATTGTAGTACATTTCCGTGAGACACCGCATCAAATGTTTCATTGCCATGGTGGACACTGTCCGCGGGCTAATAAACTTATCCTTCGTTTGCAACCCAATGAGGGTATCGTACTGAAGTTTGGTATGAAAGTGCCCGGGCCGGGATTCGATGTGAAGCAGGTGATGATGGATTTCAGTTATGACCAATTGGGCGGAAAGGCTACAGGTGATGCTTATGCCCGACTGATAGAAGATTGTATTCAGGGTGATCCGACCCTTTTCACTCGTAGTGATGCTGTCGAAGCTTCCTGGCGTTTCTTCGATCCGGTATTGCGCTATTGGAACGAATATCCGGATGCACCTCTCTATGGCTATCCCGTCGGAACCTGGGGACCTCTGGAGAGTGAAGCTATGATGCACGAACATGGTGCTGACTGGACCAATCCGTGTAAAAACCTAACGAACACTGATCAATATTGTGAGTTATGAAAACTTATATCTATAGTACAGCTGTTGAAACGGCACGAGCTCTTATCAAACACATCATAAGCCTGATGGAGGCAGAGCCGCAAAAGATTTTCCACATAGCATTCAGCGGAGGCAGTACGCCTTCGCTCATGTTCGATTTGTGGGCGGATGAGTTCAAGGATGTCACTCCCTGGTTGCGTATGCGCATCTATTGGGTGGATGAACGTTGTGTACCTGCCGAAGATTCGGAGAGTAATTATGGCACTATGCGGCGTTTGCTACTTGAAAAAGTCCATATGCCGGAAGAATATATTTTTCCTATTGACGGAAACAATCGTCCCGACGATGAGGCGAAGCGTTATTCCAGTGTAGTGCGTTGCCATGCCTCTCTTTGGCATGGATTCCCAGCTCTCGACATCGTGTTGCTCGGTGCAGGCGAAGATGGGCATACCTCGTCTATTTTTCCTGGACAGGAGCATTTACTTTCTTCCTTTCATCCTTATGAGGTGAGTGTGAATCCTTACAACGGTCAGAAGCGTATTGCTATGACCGGCTGTCTGTTATTCAATGCCAAGCAACTGATCTTCTTCGTTACAGGCAAAAATAAGGCTAATGTCGTACAAGATATTCTGGATTCGGGTGATACCGGTCCGGCTGCCTACGTAGCCCATCATGCATGGAATGTAGAAATATTTATGGATGAGCTAGCAAAACCTTAGCCCATCCATAAAAGCAATTATTGAGAGAGTGATCTATTAGTTGGATGTTCCGCTTTCGAGGATGCTGACGATGGAGAACAGTGTGAAACAGATGCCACCTAATCCGGCCAATACACGAGCAGGGACAAAGTAAACATCGTCCAGTGTCGCCATTTCAAACATAAAAGCAGATAAGAAAAGGCAGGTCAGTGCAGTGAGTACTGGAATAAGCGGAATGCGATTCGCCAGTTTGAAGACATTCCGCCAGATAACTGCCAGCAGGATCACTTTACTGGAAATGCTGTAACAAACTAAACCCAGACCTATCATTATATATCCGATGGAGGACTTATCAGGATCAATGTCAGTCAGTATCCAAAGTCCCCAGAGGATACTAAGTGTACCCATTGCCAATACAAGGGCAGGCCACCATTTCCGTTCTGAACCGGCATAAGTGTTCCGTATCTGGCGTGATATGGTAGCTACAAGTGCCACTAAGCTGGTGCATATGCAAGCTAATCCTGCCATAACATGTCCGGCTACGAAATAAGCAATATGAGTGCTGCTTTGTCCTAATAGCCAGAAAGTCCATACCCATGTAATTACAGCAAAGATGACTGCAAGAATAATCAGTGCATCTCCCTGTGCAGATGAGAAAGCTTTTGCCGGTACGGTATGATCCGTTCGTTTTGAGTTTTGCGGGATTAGAGTGAAACGGGTGGATGCAGTGGCAGTGGTAGCTACGCAGGCTGTGATAAATGCTACTCCACAGATGACGTGCCCTGCTACGAAATGGGCGGCAGTAATACCGTCATTTATATAAGTCATTCCGCCAATGAAACATACGATTGCAGCCAGATAGCCTAGGATAGGCAATACGTATTTTGCCGCAGTGCTGTATGTGTGGATGAGTTGCCGAATGATGGTAGCTGCAGTAGCAAACAATGCAATACATATCATTCCTAATGAAAATACTACGGGCCCGGCAACAAATCGGTTTACGTCCGTCCCCATGTCGAGCACAAAGGCTCCGTAGCCAAAACAGAAGAGAGCCATCAGCAGTGGGATAGCCCTGAAAAGGATACTAATACCGTAATTCATAACTATTATCGTTTTTAAGTTTCTCCTTCCAACAGCATTTCTTGTACTTTGTTTTTATTTTTAATATTTATTTATTTCCGGAAGACAATCTCCCGACTCCTTTCAGAACTTTGTAGTCTGTGCTTTTGTTAGTATTTATATTTACTAACAACTTAATATCGGATAATTATGTGTAAGACAAATGTATTTCTAATCACAGTACTTGTGATTATATTCTCAGTAATATCTCAAGAACGTCTAAAAGCTTGTACGCGTGTAGTTTATCAAGGAAGCAAAGATATGGTGATAACAGGTCGTACCATGGACTGGAAGGAAGATACCCGTAGTAATATCTGGATCTTTCCACGAGGCATGGAGCGTAATGGAGAAGTAGGAAAGAACCCGATGCGTTGGAAATCCAAATATGGTAGTGTCGTTACTTCGGCTTATGATATATGCAGCACTGACGGCATGAATGAAAAAGGACTCGTTGCTAATTTATTATGGTTGGCAGAATCGTCTTATCCTCAATGGGATGGTGAAAAACCGGCTTTGTCCATAGCTGCCTGGGTGCAATATATGCTTGATAATTTTGCAACGGTGAATGAAGCGGTTTCCGGAATAGAAAAGAATACCTTCGATGTGGTATCGGATATGATGCCTGACGGTACACGTATGGCTACTCTTCATCTCTCCATTTCGGATGCTACGGGTGATAATGCTATCTTTGAATATATAGATGGAAAGCTGAATGTCCATCATAGCAGGTTCTATCAGGTGATGACCAATTCACCCGTTTTCGACCAGCAACTGGCACTCGATGATTATTGGAAGACTATTGGTGGAACGACTTTCTTACCTGGCACTAACCGGGCTGCCGACCGTTTTGTGAGGGCTTCATTCTATATTAATGCAATTCCTAAGACCGAAGATACACGTACGGCACTGGCCAGTGTTTTTAGCGTGATACGTAATACTTCTGTTCCGTTTGGCATTAGTACTCCTGATCAGCCGAACATATCTTCAACGCGTTGGAGAACGGTTTCCGATCAAAAGGATAAAGTTTATTACTTTGAATCTACTTTATATCCCAATGTATTCTGGGTTGACTTCAAGGATGTGGATTTTTCAGAGAAAGCACCCGTCAAGAAGTTGAACCTCCTTGATGGTAAGACGTATGCGGGAAATACTGCTAAAGAGTTTGTTACTGCAAAACCTTTCCAATTTTTGGGAATAAAGTGAGTGGAATAGTTGAGATACACAAAAAAGCACTTCCTGTCGTTCGCTCACGGAGGAAGTGCTTCACACAAAAACTAAACTAGACTTAACTAAACTATTCTATTGGGGGAAGTTTCACAACTTGTCCACGGTCAATAACTCTTATTTTTTCTTTTTGGACAATGTAAGATCTGTGAACTCGCATGAAACGGGAAGCTGGTAATAATTCCTCCATTGATTTCATGCTCATAAGGGATAATACAGGCCGGGCACTATCTTCTGTAAAAATCTTAACATAATCTTTCAAACCCTCCACATAAAGTATCTTTTTAAGCTCTATTTGTACTAGCTTATAGTCGCTTTTTACAAATATACTTTCAATTTCTTCTTTGGGTTGCTGTAATAGCTCAAACCATTGCACTGCTTTGTTGGCTGCCTGCAAAAAATCTACGTAGGAGATTGGTTTTAACAGGTAATCCAGGGCATTTACTTTATAACCATCGATAGCGTATTGCTCAAAAGCAGTACTAAATACGATACGGGTATGCGGATCTACCATTTTAGAGAACTCGAGGCCATTAAGTTCTGGCATTTGTATATCGAGGAAAAGCAAGTCAACTCGCTTCTCCGGTAGCTCTTTCATAGCCTGTACGGCACTGGAATACTTTCCGTCCAATGTCAGGAACGGGGTCTTATTGACGTAGCTTTCCAATAGGTCTAAAGCTAACGGTTCGTCGTCTACTATGGCACAAGTCAAGTTCATAATGTTGAATATTTAAGGGTTATAGAGTGATAGAATGATAATGTGATAGGGTGATATTACTTTATCACTCTATCACTTTATAACCTTATCACCAATATTGATTTATATTCTTTTCTGTCATCACTTACTCCCTGCTTCCATTCATACCGACCGGGATAGGTCAGTTCCAGACGTTTCCGTACCTGCTCCAGCCCTATACCACTTCCACTTTTATCAGCTTGGCTTTTGGGATGGTAGCTGTTGGTTATTTCACAGCACACCTGACCGGGACTTTCGCTGAAATGGATGCGGATAAAGCTGGGCTCAGTAGGGGAGATGCCATGTTTGAAGGCATTCTCTATGAGGGAGATGAAAATGAGTGGGGCTATTTCCGTACGGCTATCGGCACGGACATCGACTTGGGTCTCTACGGTCACGTTGGAGGCAAGACGGATACGCATCAGCTCGATATAGTTGCGGATGAAGTCCATTTCTTTGCCCAAGGCAACAAAGTTTTGTTGGTTATCGTAGAGAACATGGCGCAAAAGACGGCTCAACTCTTGGACAGCAGCTTGTGCTTTATCGCTGTCAAAAGCGATAAGGGCATAGATATTGTTCAGGGTATTGAGCAGGAAGTGCGGATTCAGTTGATTACGCAAGTTTTTCAATTCAGCTTCTGTACGGCTTTTTTCTGCCTCACGACGGGCAGCTTCCACTTTTATCCAGCGACCGCTCATACGGATAGCAGCTGCCAGACCGACAGTGAGAACCATTGAGAATACGTCGCGCAGAATAAATATCCAACTGGGAGGTCCGGGACGCTTGGGAGGAGTGGACTTCACATAGGTATGGAAGATGAAATCCTGCCAGAAGTGTACACCAATAGCGGTGCAAAGTATAAGCAGGAGGTTCAGTATGATATATTGTTTAATTCGTCCTTCAAACAGAAAGTGGGGAATAAAGAAGCAGTAGTTTATATAAAACACGATAAGGAACGATATCGGCACTGTACTGCCATGACGCAGGTAGTCTATCCAGCTAACCGTGAATCCACTGCGGTTCATCAGCAGAAATGGAAAGGCAAAAACAATGCCCCATCCGATGATATGAATGAGGACTTCTACAATCCGGCGTGTTTTGGGTTCTTGCATAATCATATTACAAAAATAGGTATTTTAATTATGAATTATGGATTATGAATTATGAATTTTACTGCATCGTCTGCTGCATAGCCATTCATAATTCATAATTTATCATTCATAATTCTCTTACTCGTATCTGATTGCCTCTATCGGATCCAGATCTGCTGCTTTCTTAGCCGGATACCAGCCAAAGAACACACCAGTGACGGTACAGACTGCGAAGGAGAGGAATACACTCCATGCCTGGATGTAGATGGGCCAGTGGGCTACGTTCTTCACAATGAATGAGGCTCCGCAGCCGATGACGACTCCAATGATGCCACCTGTAATACTAATAAGGATGGCCTCAATCAGGAATTGTGAAAGAATATCCACGCCACGTGCGCCTACGGACATACGCAGACCGATTTCACGCGTACGTTCGGTTACGCTGACATACATAATGTTCATGATACCGATACCACCTACTACCAGAGAAATGCCGGCAATACATGCCAAAAGTGTGGTCATCAAGTCAGTGGTAGAATTCAGCATCGTACTGAGTTCCTGCTGGCTACGGATGGTGAAGTCATCGTCATCATTTTCTTTCAGCTTGTGATTACGGCGCAGGATGGTGGTAATTTCGTCCGTGGCATAATCTGTCATGTCTTCGGAGAGGGCAGAGGCAAAGATACCTTGAAGATAGGTAACTGCCAGCATACGTTTCATTACGGTGGTGTAGGGAGCCAGCACGATTTCATCCTGGTCCATACCCATGGAGTTGTATCCTTTCGCTTTGAGCACACCTACTACACGTAGGGGAACCTGATTGAAACGGATAATATGTCCGATAGGGTCCTGTCCGTTAGGGAAGAGGTTGTCTACAATAGTCTTACCTATGATACAGACTTTTGCTGCATTCTGAATGTCAGCTTCGGTGAACATCTCGCCGCTTTCCACACTTAACTGGCGAATTTCGAGGTATTCGGTACCTACACCATTTACGGAGGCAGGATAGTTATTGTTTCCGGCAATAAGCTGTCCGCTGGACGATACGTTTGGACTGACAGCTGCCAGAAAGTTAGTCTCATCCCGTAATGCTTCATAATCGGTCAGTTTCAAAGTCTGCATGGAAGAAGCATCTTGACGGACACCGCCACGCGTATCACTGCCCGGGTGAATCATGATCATGTTCGACCCCATTTCCGATATCTGTGCCTGGATACTTTTCTTCGAACCCTGTCCGATGGCAAGCATGGTGATGACGGATGCCACACCAATGATGATACCCAGCATGGTGAGGAAGGCGCGAAGCTTGTTGTTGGCAAGGGCGCGGAGGGCTATTTTGAAAAGGTTTGTTCCGTTCATAATTTATATTTCTTAATCTTCATCATTTTTCGGTAATGCTGCCAGTGCCGCTGCAGCCGATAGAATTTTCGTATTCACCGTGTCTTCCGTCACATGCCCGTCACGCAGACGAATGTTCCGGCTACTGTACTGGGCTATTTCGGGATTATGGGTAACGAATATAATGGTGCGTCCTTCGGCATGTAGTTTTTGGAAAAGAACCAATATCTCAAAAGAAGTACGCGTGTCCAGATTACCTGTTGCCTCATCGGCAAGGATTACCGCAGGGTTGTTTACCAAGGCACGGGCAATGGCTACACGTTGCATCTGTCCACCCGACATCTGGTTCGATTTATGTTCCAGACGGTCGCCCAGCCCTACGGCTTGCAGAGCTTCTATGGCCCGGCATCTGCGTTCGGCTGCTGAGACAGAAGCATTATACATTAAAGGCAATTCTACATTCTCCACGGCAGTTGTCTTTGCCAGCAAATTATAGCTTTGGAATACGAAACCGATTTTCCGATTTCGTAATATGGCGCGCTGAGGCTTGCTCATGGTACGTACGGATATACCGTCCAGCAAGTATTCTCCACTGGTAGGAGTATCGAGGCAACCCAGGGTATTCAACAGTGTCGATTTACCGGAACCGGACGTACCCATGATGGTGACGAACTCTCCTTCGGCAATGGAAAAGGAGATGCCACGCAGGGCATGCACCGTTTCCTCACCCACTTGGAAATCACGCCGGATGTTTTGCAATTCTATGACTGTTTTACTCATAATATGATTACTTATTATTTTTCTTTTTATTGTTTCCCGGAGGGCCAGGCATGAAAGGACTTCTTTCTCCTCCTTCCTGTCCTTCGGCTACAGCTGCCTGTCCGCTGCCTGTGCTGATTACTGCATCAGCTACGACTTGCGTGTTTTCATTGATGCCACCTGTAATTTCCGTCATAATTCCGTTAGAGATACCGATGCTGACCGGATGTGCGGTAAACGTATCTCCTTCACGGGTCCATACCTTATGCTCTCCTTCGCAGTCCTTGATTACGGCATCCTTGCCTACCAATGGAACTGCCGGTGTAAAGCGTAAAGCCTTTGTTGGAACACTCAGTACTCCTTGTTTATCCAGTGTATAGATTGTAATGTTTGCTGTCAATCTCGGTTTCAATTTCAAATCTGGGTTATGGGCGGAGATCACTACTTCATAAGTTACCACAGTGGTAGATGTAGTGGTACTGCTTGAACTGCTGGTTGCTCCAAGACGGATTTGTGTAACTTTACCTTCGAATACATCATTCGGATAAGCATCTACTGTAAAGCTCACACGTTGTCCTTCTTCTACATCGCCTATGTCAGCTTCATCTACATCGGCCACTACTTGCATTTGTGTCAAGTCCGCAGCAATGGTGAAGAGGGTCGGAGTTTCGAAGCCGGAAGCTACTGTCTGTCCTTCTTCTACATCACGGCTGATAACAACGCCATCGATAGGAGAGGTGATGGTGGCGTACGACAAGTTACGTTCTGCCTTGGCAAGAGATGCCTTACTACTGTCATAGGCGCTTTTGGCTTTCTGGTAGTTGTAGAGGCTTTGCTCGTAATCCGTATCGCTGATGAGTTGCTTCTCGTGCAGGCCTTTGTTGCGTTCGTAATTCTTCTGTTGATATTCATATTCGGCTTTGGCACCATCATAGGTTGCCTTTTGTGAAGCAAGCTCACTTTGCAGGGTCACTTTATCCATTTCGGCAATGAGTTGCCCTTTGGTCACTACCGAATTATAATCTGCATATAGCTTATCAATGATACCACTGACTTGTGTACCTACTTCCACTTCAGTCACCGGTTCGATGGTACCTGTGGCAGTCACAGAGTTGGAAATGTCGCTACGACTTACGGTAGTCGTCTCGTATACCACTTTCCGTTTTTTGGCTTCTCCGCCAAATATCCAGATAGCTATGCCAGCCACAATGATGATGCCGACCGCTACGATGATAATTTTTTTCTTACTCATATCGTTTCTTTTATTTATCACTAATCACTCTATCATCTTATCATTCTATCATCTTATCATTCTATCACAACCTTATCCCCTCTCCCTGGTAGAATCGCAATAACTGTGCATTCAATATAGCCATATATTTGGCTTGCAATGTTTCCTGTTGCGCATTGAGCAGGTTATTCTTCTCTGTCAACAGTTCTACTGTATTCTTCATGCCCAGGTTGAACTGCTCTTGAATGAGATCGTAACTTGTTTGTGTACTGCGTAGTTTCTCGGCAGCTGCGACATATTGTTGTTGTGCACTATTGGCATCTAACCATAAACTTTCAATCGTCTTGTATAAGGTCTTCTGCTGATCCTGCAAGTCCAGTTCGCTGGTCTTTTTTTGCAGGCGGGCTTTCTGTACCGCACTTTTGGTTTGACGGTTGTTGAAGATAGGAATGCTTACGGTCAGACCTAATGAGTTGTTCCAGTTATTCTTCACCTGTTCGGAGAAGGAGAAATCATTGCCGTTGGCGTTCGTTGTACCGATACCGGCACTGAGGCTCAGTGTAGGGATATATCCTGCTTTGGCAATGCTGATATCCAAATCGGAAGCCTGTACATTCAGCTTTCCCGATTCTATCTCAGGACGGAAAGTGAGAGCAGCTCGATACACATCTGTTTTGGTGGGCAGGGGCGTCAGCACATTTTCATCACCTAAGGCAGGCAGATAGAGATTCATTTCACTTTCACCATCCAACTCCAGAAGTTGTTTCAGTTGTAATTTGTAATCTTGCAAGGTGGCTTGTGCCGTCACTAACTGATATTTATCAGTGCTAACCTGTGATTCCAACTGTGCGAGGTCGCTCTTGGCGATACTTCCGGCCTCCAGCAACTGCTGTCCGCGATCACGTTCGGCCTGGCTGACGGCAAGAGTGTTCTCATTCACTTTAACAGCTTCGGCAGCGTAGAGTATCTGCACATATACTTGTGCAATGCTCTCCTCGATAGAATTTTCACTTTCGGCTACATTGAGTTCGGCAATGCGGTTGTTCAGCTTCTGCTGCTTGATGGTGTTCAGGCGCTTGCTGCCATTGTAGAGGGTCCAACTGGCATCAATACCATAGCTACCATTGTACGACGTCTTACTGGTGCTACTGGTGATGTTGTCACCATCGATAATCGTATTCGTCTCGCTGTTGGGGCGGTTTACGATACGTTGGCTGACACTTGCCGACAAACTGGGAAACAGGGCTGCTTTCGCAGTTTTCACATCCACTTCGGCGCTTTCCGCACTGATACGGTTACGCTTCAGGGTGATGTTGTGTTGCAGGGCATAGTCAATGCAGGTTTGCAAGTCCCACTGAGAGGGGAGCGCCGCATCGTCTTGCGATGAAGTACTTTGTACTGTGATTTCCTGCGCTGCAGTGGGGGGCACATCCTGTGCCAGCAGTGTCGTGCTGCCGACACAGGCACTTGCCACACTGAGTGTTATCACTGTCAATCTTCTTACGTTTCTCATATCTTCGTTATACTATAATTGTTTTACGATTGCGAAGATACGGTGTCGTAAAATGCCCTGCAAAATAGATAGACGGTTCGGAATTTTTCGACGCCGGAATGCTTTTTTGTGTCGATAACTAACTTTTTGCCCTTTTATTTGTTATTTAAAATATAAAAGTTTTATATTTGTAATGATTATAATTTCTCTATTATGAAGAATACAATCCAGAAGATCTGGCGGTTTTACGTCGATGGATTCCGGGGTATGACGCTCGGGAGGACTTTGTGGCTCATTATTCTGGTGAAACTGTTCATCATGTTTTTCATATTGCGTATATTCTTCTTCCCCAATTATCTGAACTCGTCTGCGGTAGGCGAAGATAAAGAGGAATATGTAAGTAGGGAACTTATTGACCGTGCTCTTGGTGATCCTCCTTCTTCCACTCCGGATTGACCAGCGCTTCATACTGTAAATTACTTATAACTTCATAATTAATAACTTGATTTCTTATGCTTGAACACATCGACACTTCTCTGATTGACTGGTCGAGGGCGCAATTCGCACTGACAGCCATTTATCACTGGATTTTTGTGCCGCTCACATTGGGGCTGGCAGTCATCATGGGTATCATGGAGACCATGTATTATCGTACGAGGGATGAGTTTTGGAAACGCACCGCCAAGTTTTGGATGAAATTGTTCGGTATCAACTTTGCCGTGGGAGTGGCCACGGGACTGATTCTTGAATTTGAGTTCGGAACCAACTGGAGTAACTACAGCTGGTTTGTGGGTGACATCTTCGGAGCACCGCTTGCCATCGAGGGAATCCTGGCTTTCTTTATGGAAGCTACTTTTATTGCAGTCATGTTCTTTGGCTGGGATAAGGTGAGCAGGAAATTCCATCTGGCATCTACCTGGCTGACGGGATTGGGGGCCACAATATCTGCTTGGTGGATACTTGTGGCGAATGCATGGATGCAGAATCCGGTGGGGATGGAATTCAATCCTGATACGGTGAGAAATGAGATGGTAGATTTCTGGGCAGTAGCATTATCACCTACAGCAGTAAATAAGTTTTTCCATACCGTGTTGTCCGGTTGGGTGCTGGGTGCTGTATTTGTGGTAGGTGTTGCCTGCTGGTTCCTGCTGAAGAAACGGGATAAGAAGTTTGCATTGTCAAGCATAAAGATTGCTGCCTGGGTAGGTTTGGTTTCGGCTGTGCTTTCTGCATGGACCGGTGATGGGTCGGGTTATCAGGTGGCGCAAACGCAGCCGATGAAGCTGGCAGCAATGGAAGGTTATTACGAGGGGCAGCAAGGGGCCGGATTGGTAGCAATCGGTATGCTGAATCCTGAAAAGAAGACATACGATGACGGACAGGCTCCTTTCCTGTTCAGGATGGAGATACCAAAGATGCTCTCTTTGCTTGCTGAAAGAAAAATGGATGCATTTGTACCCGGTATTACAGACTTGTTGGAGGGTGGATATGAATTGAAAGACGGTACCAAAGCACTTTCCGCAGAAGAGAAGATAGAGCGTGGGAAGACAGCAATTGCTGCATTGGCAGCTTATCGTGATGCCAAGTCGGCAGATAACGAGGAAGATGCGAAGATAGCGGCCAAAACGTTGAAAGAAAATGTAGCTTATTTCGGCTATGGATATATTAAGGATGTGAATGATCTGGTACCTAATGTACCGTTGACATTCTATGCTTTCCGTGTGATGGTGATGCTGGGTGGTTACTTTATATTGTTCTTTATTGTAATACTGTTCCTGGTATATAAGCGTGATTTGTCGAAGATGAAGTGGATGCATTGGGTTGCATTACTGACCATTCCGTTGGGCTATCTGGCGGGACAAGCCGGATGGGTAGTTGCAGAGTGCGGACGTCAGCCGTGGGCTATACAGGATATGTTGCCTGTGAATGCGGCTATTTCTAAGCTGGATGTGGGTTCCGTACAGACGACATTCTTTATCTTCCTGGTGTTGTTTACTATTATGCTGATAGCAGAAATCGGTATTCTGTTGAAGGCAATAAAGAAAGGACCAGAGAATAATTAGAAATTAATAATTAAAAATTAAAGTTCATGTCTTACGTTTTTCTACAACAATATTGGTGGTTCGTGGTATCATTGCTGGGGGCCCTTCTTGTATTCCTGCTGTTTGTGCAGGGAGGTAATTCGCTTATCTTCTGTCTGGGTAAGACGGAAGAACATCGGAAGATGATGGTTAACTCTACAGGGCGGAAATGGGAGTTCACATTTACGACGTTAGTTACGTTTGGCGGTGCATTTTTTGCATCGTTCCCATTGTTCTACAGTACGAGTTTTGGTGGTGCATACTGGTTGTGGATGATTATCCTGTTTAGCTTTGTGTTGCAGGCTGTCAGTTATGAATTCCAGAGCAAGGCGGGTAATCTGCTGGGAAAAAATACATATCGTACTTTCCTGGTGATTAACGGTGTAGTAGGTCCGGTGCTGCTGGGTGGTGCGGTGGCTACGTTCTTTACAGGTTCGGAGTTTTATATCAATAAAGCCAGCATGACGAATACGGTGATGCCTGTTATTAGCCATTGGGCAAATGGCTGGCACGGACTGGATGCATTGACTAACCCATGGAATGTAGTGCTGGGATTGGCTGTATTTTTCCTTTCACGCATTCTGGGTGCTCTGTATTTTATTAATAATATTGATGATAAAGATTTGGTGGCACGTAGCCGTCGTTCCCTGATAGGAAATTCGGTGTTGTTCCTGGTATTCTTTTTGTCATTTGTTATCCGTACACTGTTGGCGGATGGATATGCTGTGAAACCGGAGACGGGAGAAATCTTCATGGAGCCTTATAAGTATCTGACGAACTTTATTGAAATGCCGGTGGTGTTGGTGCTTTTCCTTATTGGGGTGGTACTAGTGCTTTTTGGTATTGGGAAGAGTTTGTTGAAGCCTAAATTTGATAAGGGTATTTGGTTTACAGGTATCGGTACGGTGCTTGCAGTGTTGGCATTACTGCTTGTTGCGGGCTACAATCATACGGCTTATTATCCTTCTACAAATGATCTGCAAAGTTCATTGACTTTGGCAAACAGTTGTTCCAGTGAGTTTACATTGAGGGTGATGTTCTATGTTTCTTTCTTGGTTCCGTTTGTGCTCGCGTATATCTTCTATGCTTGGAGGAGCATTGATATACATAAGATCGATGAGAAAGAGATGAAGGACGGAGGGCATTCGTACTAAGAGCTTATTGATTCATTTCTATATAAGGGATTGTTTTGTTCAGGACTAATGAATATAACGTTTGCTCTTAGGAATAATGGGATGTTGACCTTGGTTAACAGGCCTGTCAACGTTGGTTGACGGTCCTGTTAACCTACGTTGACAGGCCTGTTGACTACGGTCAACATCCAATAAGACTTACGGTAAAGATGCAAAAAGAGCCGGGCAAATACCTGTTTAGTTGGTTTCTTATTTATAACTAACCTGTTGCATACCAATCAGTCGGTCATACCTCTCTCCAAAAGGCCGGTGATAAACAAGTATCAGATATTCATTCTCCGTTTCATAGAAATTCCCCTCTGCCTGTGCGGTGCTTCCTACTGTACTTCCGGGGGCTACATACAGATACTGGTAATTATATGCTCCCTGCTTCAGCAATCGGGCACACTCATAAGCGTGAGTCTCCGGATTATATTTCAGCAGATTCTCTTCATTAAAATCATCATACGTGAAAGCTCCTTGCAGATAAAACTTTCCCTCTGTAAGCGGATTCTCCCATAACAGAGAGAAATGTACAAAGAAGTAATCTGCTTCCGTATTGTTATCCACCGCTTCATCATACCGTATTACAAAACGTCCATTTTGATCCTGGTCATAACTATAATTGAGTAGACGAGGCAGATCCGGTTGCAGCGTGACGTGATAGTAAGGGGCATGATAGCGGATACTTTCCACACCTTGTGAGGCATATCGTGTACTCACCATTTCGAAACGGCGGTATTCGTTTCCTGCTGGAAATATTAGCGCACGATTATGTTCGTAGCGTAACTGGTCAGGACCAACGTAAGAAGGTTGAAGATTGGTAACTTCGTTGTCTGTACGATTATCTTGTAAAACGTGCACTTTGATTTCATTCTGAGGGTTACGAATGGGATATCCCTTATGCTGGATACTGAAGCTGACTTGCTGATGGGTCTTGTTACGATCTATCTCTGTATCACTGCTGACTTGTGCTGATATGTTTACCTCTTTCTCCAATATCCGGAAGCAAGTGCTGAAAGCGGGTTTATTCTTGCCCTCTGCATCATCATAAACCACCAGACGATAGTTACCGGAAAGTTTGGGACGTACCTGGTCATTAGGAAGCGTCAGGCGATAGTGTGTATAGGGTAGAGTAGTGTTGACAGAAATATCGTGATCCTCTATCGGATTATCATTGAAACCATCCAGGTATTCTGTTTCGGAAAGGTCGGACGGGGTCCAGTCTGCATTGCAATGTGTGAGGACATACTGATAACGATGGTAATCGTGCGTGAGGTGGTCGAATGAGATTTCTACAGTTTCACCTTCACCTAACCGGATGACGGCAGGAGCCATATAGTCGTTGTTGGCGATGACCTGCACCGTATGTATATGCGGGTTATAAACTTCTGTACGTTGGGCATGTGCTCCACAACAGATAAGTATACAAAAGAACAATGGCAAGGTTTTCTTCATTTCTTTTCTGCTTTTTCTACCGGAGGGAATTTGGGAACTAACTTCATCAACCTCAATATCTGTGACTGTCTGCGCAGGATGTAAGCTGACGGGTGTGCGGAATCAAAGCGTATGGGGTTAGGAAGGGTTGCTGCAATCAATGCACTTTGACCTGCTGTTAGTTTAGCAGCAGTGGTGTGGAACTTGTATTTGGCGGTAGCTTCTGCTCCATAAATACCTTTTCCCATTTCGATAGAGTTAAGATATACTTCCATGATCCGTTCTTTCGACCAACAGAGTTCAATAAGCCAGGTGAAGTAAACTTCAAGTCCTTTTCGCGTCCATGAAGATTGGGGCCAAAGAAATACATTTTTTGCAGTCTGTTGGCTGATAGTACTGGCTCCTCGCTTCCGCTTTCGTGTTTCATTCTCTTTCATAGCTTTTTTTATTTCTATGAAATCGAAACCATTGTGAGTAGCAAAGCGATTGTCTTCCGAAGCGATTACCGCCATCGGCAGGTGAGGAGAGATTTTATCAAAAGAAACCCAACTGTGATGCCAGACCGGTTTTTCGCCTTTAAAAATCTGTTGGGTACTACGGATAACCATAAGGGGAGTGAAGTAAACGGGAATAAAACGATAGATCACCACCGTGAGAATAGTGGAGATAAAGAAAAAGAGTATCAGATTGCGTAGGATTCGCAAAACCTTCTTCATATTTATTGCCGTGGCTTTTGTTGGTTAGTAACGTACTACGAGCTACAAGTACGGACGCTTTTAGGTGTGATAGCAAAATCTTTGCTTTTTCCTAAAAAACATTGCGTAGCAACTTGTAGCTCGTAGCTTTGTATTTTGTAGCTTATTTACCTGCTTCTGCGTTCTTAATCATCTGTTCGCTGGCATACATATAGATATCCACACGACGGTTTTGACTGGCTGTCATGCTGTCATCATACTGATTGTAGCCTACGCCTTCCACTTGCTTGAATTGTGCAGGAGAAACGCCGCAATCCTGCAGATAATTCTCTACAGTATATGCACGGTCCTTTGAAACTTTCATATTGGCTTCATACGTACCTACTTTATCTGTATGACCTACGATAGCAATGTCCGTTGTAGGATCTTCTTTCAGGATCTGGGCCAGTTCGCGCAAAGAAGCTTTAGAAGTATTGCTCAATGCTGATGAGTTAAAGCCAAACAGGATGCCTGATTCGAAAGTTACTTTTACAGCAGCAAGTCCGTTGGTATCGGTTACTTTCTCTACCTGTGCACCTTCAATTTTGGCAGCTTCGGCAGCTTTCTTATCCATCTTATGGCCAATGGCAACACCGGCACCTGTACCTACTGCCGCACCTACAGCCGCACCAATAGCTGCGCCCTTACCTTTACCGATAAGTCCGCCAATGATAGCACCGGCTGCTGCGCCTGATCCACCACCAATCACACCGCCTTTTGCGGTATTGTTCATTGTACTGCAACTTCCTAATAATATAGCACCGCTCAATAACAGTACACTAATTTTCATCTTTTTCATAATTTGTTCTTTTAAAAATGTTACTATGTTTGTAATGCAAAGTTAGATATATAACAAATATGTTGATGTTATGTTTAGGCTTTTTCTTCTCCATTTTTAGAGAATTTTTCTTTTTATAAGTATAAACCAGAGTGTGAGGATAAATCCTTTAGCAATGGTGGTTGCACTTACGGCCCACCATATAGCATCTACCCCCATTCCCATGTGTACCAGAAGCAGGGCTACGGGTATACGCATATAGTTGCACGATATACTGATGATGGCTGGTGGAATTGTTCTTCCCAATCCGTAGAATACGCCTTGCATGGTAATTTCCAGCATCATGAAGAGCTGTGAATAACCGTCTATACGCAGGAAATCACCACCTACGCGGAAAGCCTCCGGTTCGGGTACGAAAATGGAAAACACTTCACTTCCAAAGAAAATGAAGAGTAATGAGCATAGGGTACCGAATATAGATGTCATCCAGAGTGTAGTGCGCCAGGCCTTTTTTACTCTTGATTTTTCTCCGGCAGCATAATTCTGTGCAATGAAGGTACTTAATGCGGTAGAGAAACCTTGCGAGGTATTCCAGGTAATGGCTTCTATTTGTCCTCCGGTAGTGAAAGCCATAAGTCCGATATGTCCCCCTTGTTCCGAAGCCGTACGCGAAAGGAACATATTGACAAAGGCAAACAAGGTATTCAGCGTAGCTACCGGAAGCCCGAGCTTGAATATACGGTGGGTGTATTTCTTTTTAAGACGGGTAAGAAAAGGGAAGCCTCCCAGCAGATTGTCTTTATACCGTAGCTGATAAATGAAAATACCGAATACTGTAGCTTCGGATAACCATGTGGCGAGGGCTGCACCCACTGTTCCCCAGCCAAAACCGAAGATAAATAACGGGTCGAGTATGATATTCATTATCAATCCGGTACCACTGATGTAGAAAGGTGTCTTGCTTCGTCCTGCCGCATTGTATATTCCTGTGAAGGCGGCCGATAAAAATACGAAAGGTAATCCTGTTGAGACAATACGTAGGTAAGTTACGGCATTCTGTGTGATATGCTCTTTCAGTTCGAATATATGCAGGATAGGATCGGCAAATAGAAATAACAGGGCTGCCCAGCATACAGAAATGAGCAGGGCAATACTGATATTATGCGAAGCGAACTGCCGTGCATCTTGTTCGCTACGAGCCCCGATAGATTGCCCTACGCTGACTTCAGAACCTACTTTATTCAGCAAGGCTATGGAACCGGACATCCAGGTGAGTATACCTACTGCACCGACAGCAGCAACTGCTTCGCTGCCTAAACGGCCCACCCATGCCATGTCCGTCAGGCTGTACGCCATCTGGATAAAGGAAGTAGCCATAATAGGTATCGCCAGATTAAATAACTGGCGATTGATAGGCCCTTTAGTCAGATTCTTTGTTCCTTGCATGATTTACAGTCTGTAAATTTCGGACTGCAAATTTACAGATTATTTGTTAATAATCACACTGCCGGTTGCTTTTCTGTCTATTGAGTTACCGGGAACCTTTTTGTAAGCGACTGTGCCCGGTGCATCTATACTCCGGGTGAGGGTGGTTTTTCCGTCAATCAGGTCTATGGCAGCTTTAAATAAGTGTTCATTCGGATCTCCTAAAGGAAACATTTCAATGGGAGATACAGTTTGAGCATCAACGTATGTGAATGCTTCGTCAAGTTGTACATCCGGCGCTATTCCATCAGCATAATCAGTAAAGTCTACTGAATTGTATATTTGACAAACAATAGGGTGCATCTCCCACTTTTTGTCGTCGCTTGTATATTCCAGTGAACCGACGTTTTTACCTACAGTTGTTTCTCCAATTACCACAACATTCATAAAAGGTTCCAATGAGTTGATCACCATTTCCGAAGCGGATGCACTGGAACTACTTACTAATACATACAGTGTTTTTAGGTTCAGGTTTTTCCCGTTTGATCCAAGCAAACTCTTGTTTGTATTAAATTGGACCTTTTTGTTTTTTTGTTTATCATTGTATTGTAGGTAACCTAATTTGTTGCCAACTTGATTTCCCGGTTGGAGAATGGTACATAATAAGATACCGGAAGATAATGCTCCACCATTGTTGTACCGTAAATCCAAGACAAATTCATCCACTCCGTTAAAGTCAGAGCCTGAAAGAGATTTTAAATGGTCGTCGTAAGACGTGTCATCATCGCTTTTCCCTGCAGTGAAATGGTTGTAAAGCAGATAACCTACTTTTTTATTTTTAACCGGACTTTCGATGACATTCCATGTATATACCGGATCATCTTCAACTTTCCGGGCTGATGCTAAATTTATTTTTTCATTCTGAAGCACAAACTTTTTTGTTGCCGGGTCCCATTTGGCTATTGTTAATGAACAGGCCTCACCTCCGGATAATGATGCAAAATTAGCATCTGTAACTGGAGCATCATTGATTTCTGTAATCCAGTCGCCTCGTTGCAATCCGGCATCATCAGCCGGCGAATCTTTCACTACATATAATACGAGCGCAAGTATATCCTGATGTGTTTTATCAGCATAAATACCTGTAAATTCAAAACCGTATGAATACTCTTCATTTATCGTACTACGCGTATTTCCTCCTGTGAGTTCTTTGATATAGGAGAAATATTGGTGTTTGCTTCCACGAACTTTTCCGTCTTTATCAGACAGTAATGAATAAAAGAAAGTTTCCGGATCATTCGCATAATTCAGCTTGCCGGCTACCGGTATTTCATTGTACCAATAGTAATGTTCGCGCATGGTATCCTCTATCCATGCCTGCGTGTCAGGACGATCACTGTTACCACTTGGATCGTCATCATCCTTGCAGGCACTTAAAGAGAGACAGATAAACAGGAATAATAAAGTTTTGATTTTCATATATAAGTTCGTTTTATAGTAAACGCAAATATATGAATTTATATTCTTTATTGAGTTAATTTCCGATAGATTATCTTTTTATTGAACACAGCTTAATACTCATTAAACTTTTCTGTGGATGAACTTTCCCTCTATCCAGTAAGTGGCATGGTTAGCCTTGAACTTTAATATGACATAGTTCGGGTCAGTCGGGCCGCCGGGAAAATGGTTGATGAACCAGTCTTGCCAAAGTTCTTGTTTGATGTCTGCATCTGTGATAACTTCTACATCACCGGTCATGCAAACACTGTCTCCCTGGGCATAGAAACATAAACCACCTTTCGGATTCTTTCGAAAATCAACTGTTTTCCATGAGTCGTTTCCGGTTGACATCCAAACGGTTGAAATACCTTCGGCTTTAACCATACTCATTGGTACAGGGCGGGGATATCCCTCTTGGTTAATAGAGGTAAGAACTACTACTTCGCTCTTTTGAAGCATTTCTGCGGCTTTCTTTTCAAGTGTTTCCATCTTTTTAATCTGTTTTGTTAATTGAATGGTGCAAATATAAGTAGCCGGAGATATTCCTTCATTGTATAAAAACGACATTTACGCTTCTACGTAAGTCAGCGTGACTTCTTCTTCCGGCGAAGGAAGGGCCAGAAAAGAGTAGGGGGTATTACCTGACATTCTTTTTATTTCTCTTGAAAGATGGGGGACATCATAGTATCCTGCGTGAACAGCAGTAGATAACAGGTTGTCGCAGGTAGCACTCCTCAATAAATCTACCGCATTTTTGAACTGCATAATTCTGCTGTATATTTTGGGAGTGTATCCTGTATTTATTTTGAATTTACGTTCGAATTGTCGTTGGCATAGGCAAATATCTTCCACTAATGATTGTACCGGGAGCTTTCCCTGATGACGGTTTATTTGTTCTATGGCAAACGCAATCTGTGGGTCCGTCTGTAGATCATATTTGTATAGAGACTTGATGAATAATTCTTCTATTATCTTTATTCTGTCTCCAAAGTTATCCTCTTCACATAGTCTTTCTGCAAACGAGGCATCGAAGAAGTTAGTTACTTCATCAGCACAAATTCTTTGATTGGTAAGTTCGTGCAGGGGTAATTGTATGAAACGTGATAATCCGGAAGGTAGAAAACGGACTCCCAGCATATGAATGGTTTCCGCATAAGCTACCAGTTCCGAGTAACTATTCATCGGTCCAATGAAGTAGGAACGGTAAGGTTTCATGGTTAGCCTGCCATCTACCGTCTGTGTAGCCTCTCCAAGGGTGAAGATAAAATCCGTGCATCCGTCGGGAAGTATGTTGATGCGCATTCCATATTCAGGATTGCCTTTAAATTCCCAATATTTGTCAATATAGGGGGAGAGCAGACTGCAGGGTGGGTATTCTTTGTACATAAATTTAGGATGTCATTGCACAAAGGTAATCATTGGCAGGTTATATACCTTATTTTTCCATTTCTTTTTCCGTCATATCTACTTCTCCCTGAAAGTTGATGGACTGGCGGTTTTGCATGTTTACGAATATGGTAGAGGAGCCGTTGCTAAAAATATCGATATCAAAATCGAATTTATCTTCCGTGCTCCGTGCGGTGAATTTGATTTTTGCTGTTCCTTTCTTATCCCAATCCAGTTTATAGTCGGTAAGTGGAGCTTTGAAGTTAAGCCCTTCTCCGCCACCATAAGGAATTGAATAGGCCCTTCCGTAATAAGGTAGATGGGATATGATGGAATCGTTCCTGATTTCTACAGAATATGGAGAAGTCAGCATCACGGACCGTCCCCTTGCAGGAAGTGCCCGGTTCACATCTATTCTATATTTCCCGGATGTGATGAGTTTTTCAACCGCTTGTTTCTTTAGCTCTTTCTTTTCTTTCTTAGTTTGTGCAGAAAGAGTCAGTATACTGATTGCCATAATCAGCAATAAGGAAAAAATAATTCGGATTGCTTTCATACATACTTATATTTTATGGATTATATATATGAGTAACAATCAAATGTACTGATAAAGATAATCAGGTACGTGCTCATTTAATGATATTTAGAATTATTTTACCAGTCGGTAAACAAAAGATGCACCTAATTTGTAGGGTAACCATTCGGCGCTGGCGTTTTTGCCCACATACATTTCTCCGGTAGATTTTATATAACCTTTATATCGGGAATGCTGCCATCCATAGCTTGCGAAGAGGTCTACTGCCCAACGGTCGTTTATTTTAATTTGATAGCCTAAAGTTGCTCCGAAAGACATGCCATTGCCTTTTTGATATTTATCATGATTGATATAATTCCATTTTGTGAATTTAAACAGTCTGTGATAACTGCCATATCCTCCTACATAGAGTCCGTTGAATGCTCCTTTAGGGTAATATCTGCCTTCTACAATTAATTGGCCGAATCTCATAGGGTTGCCCTCGATGCTTTTCCAGGGTGAGTATACGGCATCTCCATTGAATGTCCACTTATCTGCAAGTTTGGTTTCTGCCGACATGTTCACTACACCCATGGCCCAATATAAAGCGTTCCATTTGAGTTTGGTTTGAGCCTGAACGGCAGATAAAGATAGAGTTAAAAGGATCAGCAATAGTAATTTTCTCTTCATGACGAAACAGTTTAGATATAGTTATTTAGTTAAAGTCTTCTTTGTGTTTTAATTTGTAAGGGGCTAACAACCAGATGATTTAGCCTGCTTTGAATAAAAAAAGGAACTTTCAAAGTTCCTTTTTATGTGATCCGCTTGGGGCTCGAACCCAAGACCCCAACATTAAAAGTGTTGTGCTCTACCTGCTGAGCTAGCGAATCAAACCTTTATTGCTGTTAAGCGGGCGCAAAGATAGAGACATTTTTTGGAAAAGCAAAAGGATTTCTCTTTTTTTCTTATCTTTGCCAAAGTTTTGTGGCAGATTGCGAAGAGCGCTGCATAGTATTAAAGTAAATACATTATTAATATAATACACTTAAAACTTTATGGCAACAGTTGACGATAAAAAGATTATCTTTTCTATGGTAGGGCTGAACAAGACCATTCAGCAGAACAATAAGCAGGTGTTGAAGAACATCTATCTTTCGTTCTTTTATGGCGCAAAGATCGGTATCATCGGTTTGAATGGTTCCGGTAAATCTACCTTGCTGAAGATTATCGCCGGGTTGGACAAGTCTTATCAGGGCGAAGTGGTATTTTCACCGGGTTACTCAGTAGGCTATCTGGCTCAGGAGCCTTATCTGGATCCTACAAAAACTGTAAAAGAGATTGTAATGGAAGGTGTGCAGCCCATTGTAGATGCATTGACTGAGTATGAAGAGATCAATCAGAAGTTTGGTTTGCCTGAATACTACGAGGATGCTGATAAGATGGACAAGCTATTTGCACGTCAGGGAGAGTTGCAGGATATTATCGATGCAACTGATGCCTGGAATCTGGATAGTAAATTAGAGCGTGCTATGGATGCCCTTCGTTGCCCGCCCGAAGATGCAAGCGTGGAACATCTTTCTGGAGGTGAACGCCGTCGTGTGGCACTCTGTCGCCTGCTGTTGCAGAAGCCTGACGTACTGTTGCTGGATGAGCCTACCAACCACCTTGATGCTGAATCTATCGATTGGTTGGAGCAACATTTACAACAATACGAAGGTACGGTAATTGCTGTTACTCACGACCGTTATTTCCTTGATCATGTAGCAGGCTGGATTCTTGAACTCGACCGTGGTGAAGGTATTCCTTGGAAGGGTAACTACTCCAGCTGGCTGGAGCAGAAGACCAAGCGTATGGAAATGGAGGAAAAGACAGCCAGTAAGCGCCGTAAAACATTGGAACGTGAGTTGGATTGGGTACGCATGGCCCCTAAGGCACGCCAGGCAAAAGGAAAAGCACGTTTGAACTCTTACGATAAGTTGATGAACGAAGACATCAAGGAGAAGGAAGAAAAACTGGAAATCTTCATTCCTAATGGTCCGCGTCTTGGTAATAAAGTTATCGAAGCAAAACATGTGGCAAAGGCCTATGGTGATAAGTTACTGTTTGATGATCTCAATTTTATGCTTCCTCCCAATGGCATCGTTGGTGTTATCGGTCCTAACGGTGCCGGTAAAACTACGCTGTTCCGTCTGATTATGGGATTGGAAACTGTAGATAAAGGTGAGTTTGAAGTAGGAGAGACCGTAAAGGTGGCTTATGTAGACCAGCAGCATAGTGATATTGATCCGAACAAGAGTGTTTATCAGATAATCTCCGGTGGTACGGAGCTGATTCGTATGGGCGGTCGCGATATTAATGCCCGTGCGTATCTTTCGCGTTTCAATTTCTCCGGTGGCGATCAGGAAAAACTCTGCGGCGTACTTTCCGGTGGTGAACGCAATCGCCTGCATCTTGCTATGGCATTGAAAGAGGAAGGCAACGTACTCTTGCTGGACGAACCTACCAATGACATAGATGTAAATACCCTTCGTGCTCTTGAAGAAGGTCTTGAAGATTTTGCCGGATGTGCTGTAATCATCAGTCACGACCGTTGGTTCCTCGATCGTATTTGTACTCACATTCTTGCGTTCGAAGGAGACTCCAATGTCTTCTATTTCGAAGGTTCTTATTCAGAATATGAGGAAAATAAACAGAAACGTTTAGGAAAAGAAGAACCTACCCGTGTACGTTATAGAAAGCTGATGAATGACTGATAACAGTGAGAATCTGATAGCATAAATTATATTTTGATGACAAATAGAAAGCCCTGCAAAAAACTTGTAGGGCTTTATTGTTATAAAAAGTCTCAATAACTCCTATCTACTCTGAAATTTTGTAGCAGAAATGTAATACAAATCTAAATCTTATTAATTATATTTGCGTCTTAAAACAGTATTTAATAATTAATTAACACTTTTAATTAACAAAAAACAGAAGTATGAAAAAACATCTAATTCATTTCCTGTTAGTGGCTGTGCTGTCTGTATTCAGTGCTGCGGCATTTGCCCAGACTACAGTGAGGGGGCAGCTTGTTGACTCGGAAACAGGCGAGCCGTTAGTGGGCGCTGCTGTTATGGTAGAAGGCACTTCACAAGGAACTGTGACTGACATTGATGGTTATTTTAAGCAAAGTGTTGCTCAAGGTGGGACATTGGTGTTCAAGTATGTAGGTTTCAAAGACCTCAAGAAGAAAATAACACAGAAGGGTGCTTCTGTTGATTTGGGTACTATCAAGATGGAACCGGATGCTGTGATGCTAAAGGATGTGGTGATTACTTCGTCTATAGCTGTTGCTCGTAAGACTCCGGTGGCTTTATCTACAGTAGATCCTACGTTTATTGAAGAAAAGTTGGGTACACAGGAATTTCCTGAAATTCTGAAATCAACGCCAGGTGTACATGCCAATAAGCAGGGCGGCGGTTATGGCGACTCTGAAATCTACATGCGTGGTTTCGGTCAGGAAAATGTGGCCGTAATGGTGAATGGTGTACCTGTCAACGATATGGAGTGGGGAGGTGTATATTGGAGCAACTGGGCAGGGCTTTCTGACGTAACCCGTACATTGCAGACACAACGTGGCTTGGGAGCCAGTAAGGTATCTGCACCTTCAGTAGGTGGTACAATTAATATTGTAACTAAAGGTCTTGAGTCGAAGAAAGGTGGAAGTGTTTCTTATGCTATGGGTAATGATGGCATGAACAAGATCCAGTTTAATATTTCTACAGGATTGACGAAGAATGGTTGGGCTTTGACTTTGCTTGGTGCCAAACATTGGGGAGACGGTTATGTACAAGGTACTAAGTTTGAAGGTTACAATTACTTTATCAATTTGGCCAAGCGCATCAACGACAATCACCAGTTACAATTTATGGCTACCGGTGCACCGCAGCATCATGATCAACGTGATAAAGGTGCTGGTTTGACTATTGCTGATTGGGAAATGACAAAGCGTACTTATGGTGTTGCGGATAATAAGTATAACCCTTCGTTCGGTTACCGTAAAAATGGAGAAGCTTATAATGCAAACCATAATTATTATCATAAACCACAGATCAGTTTAAATCATCAGTGGGAGATTGATCGCAAATCGTCGCTTTCTACCTCTTTATATATGTCATTGGGACGTGGTGGCGGTTATTCCGGTCAAGGTAATGATAAATTCTCTCCGTATAGCTATTCTTCTTGGAATGGTGCTTATAAGGGAGTGCTAAATACTACTTTCCGTTGCCCGGATGGTACTTTTGACTATGCTGCCATTGAAGATTATAATGCTTCTAGTGAATATGGTTCGGCATTGGTAATGTCTGAATCTAAGAACGAACATGTTTGGTATGGTTTACTTTCTACTTATACGACTAAGTTCGGTGAGAATTTCGATTTTTATGGTGGTGTGGATTTTCGTTATTACAAAGGTACGCATACTAATGTGATTTCTGACCTTTTTGGTGGTGAATACTATATGGATAATGCAGACCGTTTGAAGGTGAAAGCTGCCAATAATGCCGCAGCGGCCGATCCTATGTGGGCCTATGAAAAACTTTATGTAGGTGACGTGGTTTATCGCGATTATGACGGTCATGTGATGCAAGAAGGCGCTTTTTTCCAATTGGAATATAATAAAGACAAATTGGCTGCTTTTGTCTCAGGTTCTCTTTCTAACACTGGCTATTGGCGTGTAGACCGTTTCTACTACGACAAGGCGCATGAGAAATCAGAAACCGTAAATTTCTTGGGCTTTACTGCTAAGGGAGGTGCTAACTATAATTTGACCGAAAATCACAATGTATTTTTCAATGTGGGTGCTATTAGCCGTGCACCAAAATTCTCTTATGGTGCATTTATGCAAGCTACTAGTAGCAATGCTACTAATCCCAATGCTGTGAATGAAAAGATTTTTTCTGCTGAGTTGGGATATGGGTTTCGTAATCGTATGCTAACTGCTAACGTCAATCTTTACTATACTAAGTGGATGGATAAAACAATGACTACTGGTACAGATTTGGGTTATACGCGTGCTAATATCAATATGTCAGGTGTAGAAGCTACTCACATGGGAGCGGAACTTGATTTGAAGTTTAGGCCTTTTAATTGGATGGAACTGACGGGTATGTTCTCTTATGGTGATTGGAAGTGGGGTAGCAACGCTAAGGGATATTTCTTCTCTGAGCAAGGTGGACAGCCTCTTGACAGAAACGGTAATGTTACCGAACTGTTAGGACCCGATCATGCGTGGGCCATTATCAATATGGATGGTGTACGTGTGGGTGGTTCGGCTCAGACTACAGCTGCGGTTGGTTTGAATGTAAATGTGAATAAAGATATTCGTGTAGGTGCAGATTGGACTTACTATGGTCGCAACTATTCATATTATCAAGTAGATGGTACATTGCTTAGCATTAATAAAGAAAATACACTAGATGACCCATGGAGAATTCCCGCTGCAAGTATGATAGACTTGAATGCTTCTTGGAAATTTAAAATTGGTGGTCTGGATGCTGTATTCTCGGGTAATGTGAATAATTTACTGAACTATCAGTATATTGAAAAGGCATGGAATCCTAAAGGTAAGGTTGCTACAGACGAGAATGTATATGTGTTCTATACCCTCGGGCGTACATATAGCCTCCGTTTGAGAGTTAATTTCTAATCATGAAGATTATTTAAGAAGAGAATTATGAAAAAAAATATAGTTACATCGTTTGTTTTGCTGGTGCTGTTAGCGGCCTGTAACGATGATTACAATGATCAGTTTGATATTAATAGTGGATATCAGGATGTGAAAAACATCACTATGACGCTGCAGACTTCAGACTATGCTTCTATTGCCGGTGATAAAACCAATCAGGCATTGGCGTTGGCTAAAGATCCGGAAGGAAAGACAGGTTTGGAAGCATTGGAAAGTGTGGGAAAGAATGGCTATTTTACTGCCGATGCTACTGCTGATGAATACATTCCTGCTTTTTTGGCTGAGAAGTATCCTAATGCAGATATTAAATCAAAGTTCACTGTTACATATAATCAGTATCAGACTCCGTCTGCTTATTTGAAAGACTTTACTGATATATCTGGTTATACACTAGAGTCGGAAGACTATGATGGCGTGTGGGGGGACAAGGTAAAGGCTTCTTATCTTTCACCAGCCACTGTAAGTAAGATTCCCGCTATTCTGAAAGAAAAAGTAGCAAGTGCAGTTGCAGGCGATATGGTAGTCGTAGACTATGCTTATTCTGAAACGGAACCTAGTATTGGTGGTGGCGGAGGAGGTTCTTCTGAACCTACTTGGACTCAGGTTGCAGCAGTGCCTGTACGTGCAACAGGAAAGAGCTGGGATTTTGTGAATATGGGCGCTATTGATCTTTCTGCATGGAAAGGACAAGTGGTGAACATTGCTTTCAAATATACCAGTACTGATACAGGGGCGGCTACGTGGGAACTGAAGAATGCTAAAGTGCTTTCTGTGCCTTATTTGGACGTTTATTTATTTGCTGAAACCGCCGATGGCACATTTGCCAAGGTGTCTAAAAGCGGTGCTTTTGGAGGAGCGGGTAAATATGTGATTGCTTCGTTGGGTGCTGATGGACAGTATTATCCTTTTGGACGTTTGGATGATGGAAAGACATATGGGTATATGTATCCCGATCCTATAAAGGTGGAAGCTGGCGTTATTGCAGTTGCTGATGCTGCTGATTTTATTATTACGCTTGAAGCTACTGAAGCAGGTTTCAATATTAAGAATGTGTTGGGGCAGTATTTTTATATGAGCGGTAATTATGACAGTTTTAACGTAACTACCGAAGTTGGTACAGAGGGATACGACTGGACAGTTACTTCTGCGGGCGGTGCGGATTTGTTTACTATCACCAATGTTCAGAAAGAGAAAAGCGTGAAGTTGAATTACTATGTAAATAAGGAAGGTGTTGCTCAGTACTCATTTGGTAGTTATGCTGCTTCTAAGGTTAATGATAAGACATATTATACCAATTCCTTATTGGGAGATATGGGTGGCTTTACTTTCTATGATGTTAATACTGGTGGTTTGGATTTTATATGGCAGAATACAGATAAGTTTGGTTTCAAAGCTTCTGCTTTTGTTAACAGTGTAAATCATGCGTCTGAATCTTATTTAGTATCTCCTGCGATCGAGATAGAGGAAAATGCAGTATTGCCTTATATGACGATGGATGAGGCTATTAATTTTGGCAGTCCTGAGGCTCTTACGGTCTGGGTTTCTACGGATTATGCTGTATCAGCAAACACTCGTACTATGACTCGTGCTTATGTAGCATCTAACACTTCCTCACTTTATCGTTATAACGGTGAGAGTTGGTCTCTTTACTCCAATGATGATGCCAAGGTGGCTGTAGTGGAACCTTCAGTTTATGCTTCCATAGGTGCTTCATTTATTGCAGAACCCGAATTGGTATTGCCTGTTTACCTAAATGGTAAATATCCATATGCTGTTGATGCTGATCGTGCAGTGGTGGTTTACAAGAAGAAGGCTGATGCTTATGGTGTGGAAGAATTCACAAAAAGTGCGGGTAACTGGATTGCGACTCCCGAAAGTGTGGAACAAGCTACAACATTTACACTTGACAAAGACGGTATATCTGCCAAGATAAGCGTTTATATTGATGAATCGCTGAATGGTAACGAAGCCGGATTCAAGGCTCAAGATGTGTTGCTGAGCGGTGGTATAAGTTTTGTTTGGGTAAATACTACTTCCTATGGCTGGAAGGGGGCAGCTTTCAGTAACCAATGCAATGCAGCCGAGAGTTGGTTAGTATCTCCTGCTTTTGACTTCCGTAAGGGGGTGGCTCCAGTGATGACCTTTGATGAGGCTGTCAATAAACTGGGTACCAATGCTACTGTGGCTGATCATTGTTTTGTGAAGATTTCTATTGATTATAAGGATGATGTGACAAAGGCTACATGGGAAGAAATACAACTTGAGAAACGCCCGGCAGGTACAGACTGGAATTTTGTGAATGTGGGAAATATAGATCTTTCTAAATATGTAGGTAATATCGTACGTATCGCTTTCCAATACGTATCTACTGAGGAGAGTGCACCAACGTGGGAAATTCAGAACATTTTGATCAAAGAAAAAGACGCTGAGTAAATATTTTGATTAACTGGAGGTGACAAGCTTTGTATGAAGCATTTGTCACCTCCCTTTTTATATAATATATGAAACTATTTAATAAACTTTTTTATATAAGTCTCTTTCTCTGGACTTTAATGGCTTGTGACACAGATATTGTTCCGGATAATGGTTACATAGAGACTACGCAGAGTGATGCTTCCACCTTTGTAATGCAAGGATACGAAGATTCTAAAAAAGGTTTCAATGTGTTTAATCCTGAAGGATCTTCTCTTCCGTTTTATCTGAAAGAGAAGACTTTTTATGGTTCCCATTTCTATTTCTTGGAGGATGGAAGCACACGGCTTGATGGTATGGCAGAAGCATCTGAGCAGGGAGCATGGAGCCATATGGCTGAGGTGATCGAAGGTAAATGCTATTGGGTACGCTATGGTGAATATCGTGTATATAACTATATGAAGTTGCGTGTGGCCTATATCGACGGTAACAATGTGGGAATAGAGTATGTCCTGACCGATCAGACATCCGTAGGACCAAATATTAATGCTAATGAAGCTTATTTAGTAGATTTTCCTTCGGTACTTAATTTGGAGATGCCGGCTGTTAATGAGGTTAATGGAATTTATCGTGAGCATTATGTGAACTATAATGATCAGTATATTATGAATCTGGCGACATCTTGGAATGCGGAACTTCGTCATTCGTCGTGGGTGGCTTTTTACTTTGATAAGCTAACCGCACAGGACAATGTAAAGCGTACTGATGCTTGGGGATGGGATTCTGCATACAACTTTGATACAATGGGAGGAGTAGAAGAAGCTGATCACAAGAGTGATGGTTTCGATAAAGGGCATATTTGCGCCAGTGAAGATCGTGTATATTGTAAGGAAGCGAATGAACAGACTTTTCTTTATACAAATATATCAGCACAGATAGCTTCGTTTAATCAGAAATATTGGGTAGGACTGGAGCAGTTGATACAGAAATGGGGACGTTCCACTATAGGTAATACTTATGATAAGGTATATGTGGCAAAAGGTGCCACACTCAATAAGTTGCTCACAGGCTTTACTGGTACCGTAAAAGGTGGTGATGGTAAATATCCTGAAACTGATGCTAACGGTAGGACAATTCATGGTTTAGTTTGTCCGGCATATTACTATATAGCTCTTCTTTCTGAGAAAGACGGTGTGTATAATGCTATTGGTTTTTTGGTACCTCATTCAGAGACTTTGCCGCAGAAACCTACAGCTGATGACTTCAAGGCTTATGCGGTGAGCATTGACAGACTGGAGGAAGAAACAGGAATTGATTTCTTTTGTAATCTGGTTGATAGTGTGGAGAATGCAGTGGAAGTTGCCTGTGACTTTGATGCTTGGATTTGGTGAAAATAATTTTATGTTTGAATGACTAATATTATTGAATGTTAAAATCTGAGTTAGGCATGGTTGGTGTCTAAAGTTTCTTGTCAATAGTTTTGAGGAAAAAATAAAAGAAAAACCGTACCTGATTTTATTTCTCTAGTACTTATTTTTGCAGAATGAATAATATACCAAATATAACTCAAAAGGGATTGTTGGTTATTCTTTCTATTTGATAAAAAGTGTTGAGTTAAAACGAGACTGAACTCTATTTTTTTTAGAGTTCAGTCTCGTTTTAATCATTTGTATCATTATGAAAAGTCCTTTCTTTATTGTAGTATCTTATCGATAGGAAACGCTTGTTTTGCCTTTTTCTTAGCGGAAATGAAATTTTATAGGGGAAATTTTGTATGAAATAGGAGAGTGGTCTTTCTTTGAAGACATTTTAGTCTAATTTTTCTCCTATTGGGAAAAAATATTTCTCCTACTGGAAAAATGAAACCTCATCCTCAGCACATAGTACATTTCCCTTTCATGGAAATTCTGTTTATCCCAGATGGTAACTTAGTTTCTTCCACACGGTAACTCCATTTACATGCTGGGGTATTTTTGTACATGAATGATTTAGATTTATTTCTTTATTTTCATTTCCATCAGTACCGGGTTGTGGTCACTACATAAGTCCAGGTCAGGCGAGTAGTAGCGGTATCCCTGAATGGTGGGTGAATGGAAAATATAGTCGATACGCAACAAACGTTTGAAGTAGCGGAAGGTATACATGTAACCCCGTCCACTGGTGCGGAACCCGTCTTTAAGTATATCACTTAATTCTGTATAGGTGTAGGAAGACGGCAAAGAGTTGAAGTCACCGCACACTACTACGGAGTAAGGACTGGCGAGGGCCAGTTGACGGATACTGTCTGTCTGTTCGGCACGCTTCACAAAGTTGTCGTGCAAAGTGTTGATAGCACCTTGTACAACTTCCACTTCACGACGGGTGTCATTCGTATTGTTAAGACCGCGTTCCCATTTCCGACGGTTTTGATTGACACTGGTAGTCTGCAGGTGGTTGTTGAGCAGACGGACAGTGTCTCTTCCTAATATGATATCGCACTGCATGCTGCAGTTGGCACTTTGCGGATAAGAAATAAATCGGGGATTGATGAGTGGGTAACGGCTGAATACGGCGATAGGAAGCACTCCGCTGATGGAGTCTTCAGTGGGTATCAAGGCATATCGCCAGTGGGAAAATACATTGCGGATGCTGTCCATCGGAAAGTACTGATTGTCGCCGAACTCTTGGAAGCAGAGTACATCGACTTCTTGTTGTTTCATGTAGCGGGCAATCTCTTTGCAGGAGTAGCCGGTGATCTCGGTACCAAAATTGCCGACATTATAAGTGGCTACTTTCAAATATCCATCGGCATAGTTACTACTGTAATGTCCTTCAGGGATTTTTTTTGTGAAATTGAATTGAAAAACGGAAAGTATATAACCGTAGTTGAAAGCCAATGCCGCAAAAGGGATGAGGATCCAGCGACTGCGGGCAAATGCCCAACAGATGGCAACCAGTAGATTGCATATCAGTAATACTGGAAGAGCTAATCCCAATACAGGCATATATTTGGAATTAGCAGGATCAAAGTTCCCGGAAAAGGCGGAGATAATAGTAACAGTAGCCAGAATGACTGTCAGGATCACTGGAATACTGCGGAAGAGACTGTGAATTTCAGATTTTCCCATGTTTATTGAAAGGAATGTTATTTTATAATATTTACCGGTTTTCCTTCCGCATACGCTTTCAGGTTACTGACTGCTATATGTATCAGCCTTTGGCGTGCTTCAAAGTTGGCCCAGGCGATGTGTGGGGTGATGAAACAATTTCGTGCAGTCAATAACGGATTGTCCGGACGAGGTGGTTCTTCGGAGAGAACATCCAGTCCGGCGGCATATATTTGTCCGGTGTTCAAGGCATTGGCAAGATCTTGCTCATTAATAAGTGGACCACGTCCGGTATTGATAATGATGGAGGTAGGTTTCATTAAAGAGAGACGGCTGGCGTTGACCATTTCGCGAGTACTGTCGTTCAACGGACAGTGCAGGCTGACGATGTCGCATTCGTGGAATAATTGGTCGAGATCTGCTTTTCTGATTTCGGGTGGGAGTTGCAGACGCGATTTAGAAGTATAGGCCCATACCTTCATTCCGAAGCCAATGGCTATACGGGCAGTGTTATATCCGGTCTGTCCCAGACCGATGATTCCTATCTTCTTGCCAAGCAATTCAATAAGTGGGGTATTGTAGAAGCAAAAGTCAGGGTTCTTGCTCCAGTCTCCTCTGCTGACCTCTTCAGAGTAATGGCGTACTTGCTGAGTGATATTCAGTATGTGGGCAAATACCATTTGTCCTACGGAGGGAGTACTATATGCAGGAATGTTGGTGACAATGATACCTCGTTCACGGGCGGCAGCTATGTCTACTACGTTGTAGCCTGTAGCCAGCACGCCGATATATTTCAGATCGGGCAGGGCAGCCATCATTTCGCTGTTGATCACTACTTTATTGGTGAGGAGGGCTTCTGCACCGGCAGCACGTTCCAGTACTTCGGCGGGGGCGGTACGATCATAAATTACGCATTCGCCAAACTCTTTCAATTTGTCCCAGCAAAGATCACCGGGATTTGCGGTGTAACCGTCTAATACTACAGTTCTCATTCTGTTTATGTTTAAAGTGAGTACGCAAATTTAGGGAAAAGATTTAGGATTATGCTTATAATGGTATATTTTGTTGTGGTCGGTGTGTTTGTTGGAAGAAGTAGTATGGGATATATTAAGTAAGGATTATTTCTTAAATTTATCCTCGCCCCATAATGCTTTCATGCGTTCTGCATGTTTCTGCTCGGCAGCATTGTCTTGTGCTTCCCAAAGGCGACGTTTTTTCAGTTCATCGGGCATGAATTGCTGTTTCACGAAATGACCTGGATAGTCATGGGAATACTTATAATTGTCTCCGTAACCTAATTGTTTCATTAATTTGGTAGGTGCATTACGCAGATGCAACGGAACGGGTAGATTGCCCGTTTCCCGTACAAGTTCCAAAGCATTGTTGATGGCCATGTAGGCGGAATTACTCTTCGGGCTTGTAGCAAGATAAATAGTAGCCTCTGCTAGTGGAATACGTCCTTCGGGCCAGCCCACTTTCATTACAGCATCAAAACAGGCATTGGCAATCAGCATAGCATTTGGATTTGCCAGTCCGATGTCTTCCGATGCGGAAATAACGAGTCGGCGGGCAATAAAGGCAGGATCTTCCCCAGCTTCTACCATACGGGCGAGCCAATATACGGCACCATCGGGATCACTACCACGAATAGACTTAATGAAAGCAGATATGATATCATAATGCATTTCTCCATCCTTATCGTAAGCCAGAGGATTTTGTTGCAGACGTTCGGTAACTATCTCATCAGTAATGACCACCGGATCATTGGCTTCGGAAGAAACTACAAGGTCCAGAATATTAAGCAGTTTACGCGCATCTCCACCACTATAGCGGAGCATGGCAGTCGTTTCTTTCAGTTCGATTTTACGCTCTTTCAGAATATGGTCGGTGGTGACGGCACGTTGCAGTAATTCCATGAGGTCTTCTTTCTCCAAAGACTTCAGTACATAGAGTTGGCATCGTGACAGTAGTGGGCGGATTACCTCAAAAGAGGGATTTTCTGTAGTGGCACCTATCAATGTCACTGTACCTTGTTCCACTGCACCAAGCAAAGAATCTTGTTGCGATTTACTGAAACGGTGGATTTCATCAATAAACAGTATGGGGCTGCCTTGTGAGAAGAAGCGGTTGCTCTTGGCGCGTTCTATCACTTCTCGTACGTCTTTCACGCCACTGGTAACGGCACTCAATGTATAGAATGGAGTTTCCAGTTTATTGGCAATGATCTGTGCCAGTGTGGTTTTTCCTACACCCGGAGGTCCCCACAAAATAAATGAAGAGATACGTCCCGCATCAATCATCTTACGTAGTATTGCATCTGGTCCTACTAAATGTTTCTGACCGATGTACTCATCTAAAGTTTTAGGACGAAGCCTTTCTGCTAAGGGAGTCATTTTAATTACTAATTACGAATTATAAATTACTAATTGCGAATTACAAATTAATAGTTCGTAATTTGTGATTCGCAATTTGTAATTTCTAGAATATCATTAATATCATAAAGCGTATGCCTCCTTTTTTTACACCTGGAATATCCGTGTAAGTGAGGCGGCGTACATATTCGATATGCAACAGTTTGAAAATGTTGTAGATACCTACGCTGGCTTCCAGATAAGGAGTACTACCCATTACATGGCTGGTAGGCATACCGTCGCGCATAGGGAAGAGGAACAATTCGTCATTGTGGCTCTTATATGGGTTATTCTTATCCGTAAGTGTTCCGTACATACCACGGATACGGAAAGTTTCGCGCCATTTCAGCTTTTTAATGAGGGGAATACGATTGAATAGCTTCCCGTTCATATCATAAGTGATGGCAAGAGAGGCATAACGGTCATTCAGGAATTCCATGTTGTTGATAAGGCTGAAAGATTCATTGTGCTGGGTGATATATGAAAGGTTTGCCATGGGCAGGTTCAGTAAAGGGAACGGTACCGTATTCCATTGGGCACCGGCACGGGCGGTGATGTCTAGTTTACCCCAGGAGCCAAACCAGAAACGTTTGCGGATACTGGCTTCTGTAAGATTGAAGTTATATTCGCCACCCAGCACACCTTTCAGACCAATGGTATGGGAAAGAGAGAAGATCGGGGCATCCAGAGACACCGGAACACGACGTTGCTTCGTATTGACAAATGTTTCCCCCGGAGCATAACGTAGGGTAACGCCAAGCTCGGTTGTAGTGATATCTTTGACGAATGTATTTGTATCATCCCATGAACCGGCTATGTTACCGTCGTTCTTCCAATATTGCAATACACCGCCGGCAGGTTCATCATTGCGGTGGCGTGCCATAGCTTTGATGGAGAAACCGGCATTCGTTTCCAACTCATACGTCAGGGTAGCATCACGCATATATGACATTTGGTCTACCTTTGTCCACTTCCAGCCTACAAACATATTGTCCTTATCTGTTGAGAGGTATTTGTCCATCGGAGACATGACATCGTAGCTGTAATCGAAAGCGATATAATGTTTTGGGAATTCCCATAACACATACTCACGCTTATTAAATGAGTAGGCTGCCTGACCTTTATAGAACCATTTCTTATCTTTTGTACCATAAGCACCATATCCGCTGAAACTCCAGTGTGGGTCGAAGTTACCGGTAGTCATACCACTGAGGCGGAAACGTGTACCGTTTACATAATTACTTGTGATACTGGTATTGATAGGACCGAAGTCGAACTTGCTGGGGTGCTTTTTGCTTCCTGTTTCTACAAAGTTCTCTATCAGGGCTTTTGCACCGAAGATAACATACTTGAAGCCTGGAATCTGTTCAATGCGATTCATGAATACGTCCATGTTACTCTCCTTTTTGGTGAGGGGAACCTGGCGTACTGAAGCCCAGTATTCATCGCTCTTGTTAAGCATATTGGCTTCCTTGATGACATTACCTTTCAGGCGGAAAAGACGGGGCTCTATATCTTCAAATTTGTAATTACTGTACTTGGTAGTACGTTGTACTTCAAGTCCTTGCAAACCTTTCACGAATTGTAATTCTACAGTCATGTCGTCATCTGTCAGTACCCAGTTGCCATCCGGCATCTGTTCAAACTGCTGCACAATATCAAGATTGTCCACGAAGTTGACTCCAGTCTTTTTAGGGAGGTTCATGGTACATTTCTTCACTGCATAGGTGGAGTCTTTCACGACATAGAGATGTCCTGTAAAACCAAAGTCCTGCGAGTTCTGTGGAACGAAAGTAAGGTGTACACACTCCTGGCGGTCCACCATAATAGTATCCATAAGATAGAACTTATAAAAACTGATAGCGCCTCGTCCGATAGGGCTGACGAAACGGCGTTGCAACAGGCGGATGTCGTCATCATAGATATTGACGTCAGAGAATACATCGGTCAGAATGGTTCCCAGCATATCTCCAGTGTTGAAGAACTCTTCAATACCGCTGGAATTCATACCTTCGATAATAGTCTTTTCGCTTTTGGGACTTTTACGATAGATGGTTTTTGAAGACGTCTCTTTGATGGAAATAGGGAGAATCATCTTGTTGGTCTTGGGCGATATTTCTACCTGGTCCTTGAAGAATGAGAATTTTTTATAGATACCTTTCTCCATCTTCTCTGGAGTGACGTCGTTCATGGACATCTTCATCTTTTCATATTTCTGGTACTGATAGAAGTCATTGGCTTCCAGTTTCAGCCCTTTTTTATTTTCGATGACTTTTCTCATGAAATCCACGGCAGGGTTGTTTTTCCGGGAATATTTCTCTTTTTGAGGTTTTACCACTATTTCAGAGAGCATGACGTCAGCAGGTGCCATCTTCACGTTCAGCACTTTGGTGTTAGGAGTTAGTGTGACTTTCTTGGTCACATATCCGATGGCGGAGAATGTAAGCTCATTCCAACCTTTGCGGGTTTCTACTGTATATTCTCCTTCGGCATTGGTGATAGCACCTACACCTTTCCCCTCGTATTGAACGGTGATGTACATTAATGGTTCGTTGGTTAGGGAGTCGGTAACGACACCTTTTATCTGTGCGGATGCACTATGTGCAACAAATAGTGACAGCAGAAAAAGGATGATAGTTGTATATTGTTGTTTCATATTTAAGTCAGTATGAGGCTGCAAAGGTAGCAAATTACCATTAAATAAGAAGTAAATATAATCTAAAGAAATAAGAGGAATGTTTATATGCGCTCTTCTTTTATATCAAGGTAAAGGAAAAGATGCTGTTTTTTAGATTTTATGTTACCTTTGCAGGGATGAATAAATCTTGTCACAGCTTAACTATAAGAGTAATATATGAAACTTCATGTTGTTAGTTTTCAAGTGCCGTTCCCTCCTGATTATGGAGGGTTGATAGATGTGTATTATAAACTGAAGGCTCTGAAAGAAGCTGGCTGCTCGGTTGTTTTGCATACATATAGGTATGAGGTGGCTGAGCAACCTGATTTGTTTAAGGTGGTTGATGCCGTCTATTATTATGAACGCTTTACAGGTTGGTGCTCTATGTTTTCTTTTCGTCCTTATATTGTTTACAGTAGGAGAAGTAAGTTATTACTGGAACGTTTGTGTGAGGATGATTCCCCAATTCTGTTTGAAGGACTGCACACCTGTTATTTCCTCTCAAATCCTTTATTGAGAGACAGACAGAAATGGGTGAGGATGCATAATGTAGAGCATGATTATTATTACTTTTTGGGGAAGTCGTGTGTTTCTTGGTACGAGAAATGTTATTATTATTTGGAAGCTTGGAAATTGAAACATTATGAACGGGTATTGCTGTATGCTGATAAAATATTGGCTATTACCAATACGGATGCTCTTTATTTCACTCAGAAATATCCTTTTGTGTCGACTTATTGTCTGCCTTGTTTCTTTGATAACATTAGTGTAGAAACTGTGACGGATGTAAGTCCGGAGAATGAGAAGTATATACTATATCATGGAAATCTGTCTGTTCTTGAGAATGTTCGAGTGATTAATTATATTCTGGACAACTTGCTGCCTAAGTTGGATATAAATATGCGGGTGGTTATTGCCGGTAAAAATCCTGATAAGCATTTACGGGAGAAAATTTCCAGAATTCCGAATGTATCTCTTGTCGCAAATCCTTTGCAGGAAGAAATGAACTCTCTGATAGTCTTTGCACATATTCATTTACTGCTGACTTTCCAGAATACAGGAATCAAACTGAAGTTGATATATTCTTTGATGAAAGGGCATGGACATTGTCTAGTGAATTCGATGATGATTCCGGATCCAGGCTTTGAGGAAGTGTGTACAATTGCTGATGGACAAGAAGCACAAGTTATAGCTCTCCGTAAATTGTATCATACTCCTTTGATGCCTGAAGCGCTCCAATGGCGACAACAGGCTTTAACGAAAATGGGATATAACAATCAGGTTACTTTAATTCTCCATTAATCAACGTTTGCACAATACGTTCCGCAGTACGTCCGTCCCAACGGTCGGGCAGCGTGGTGTGTTTCCATTCGCCATGCATCAACGTTTCAAGTGCGGCGGCAAGTGCAACGGAGTCTTCGTTCACTAATTCATTGGTACCTACACGCCAGGTTTCGGGATGTTCGGCATAAGAGTTGAGCGTGATGCAGGGAACATCAAGGAAGGTAGCTTCTTCTGCAATGTTACCGGAATCTGTGATGATACCTTTGGCATGGTTAATAAGATATCCGAAGTGCAGGTAACTTTGAGGCGGTAGAATGTGTAGGTTTGGTGCAAGAATTTCCAGCGCCTTGATAGCCTTCTGCACGTATGGGTGCAGCGGAGCAATGATGGGCATACCTCCGGATTTATCCACTAATGTTTGTATCAGAGATTTAAGCACATTCTTTTTGTTCAGCAACTCGTGACGATTGAGAGTGAGCAATAGGTAGCCGTGTCCTTTCAATCCCATGGTAGAGAACCATACGGGTTGCAACAGGCGGTGACGGTTATAGCGGACGGTATCTATTAGAATATTACCTACATAGTGGATGTATTCGGGAATCATGCCTTCCTGATTCAGGTTGCGGTTAGCCACCATACCTGCGGTAAACAGATAGTCGGAAATGGCGTCTACAATGGTACGGTTCACTTCGCGAGGCATATTCATATCGAACGAACGGGTACCGGCAATGAGGTGTGCGACTTTCAGCCCGCGCTTCTTGGCAACGATAGAACAACTCATGGTGGCCGTAAGGTCATCTACAACAAGAACTACCTGGGCGGGATGTGTGTTCAATTCCTTTTCGAAGGCAAGCATGATGGCAGCTGTTACTTCCGATTGGTCATGACCGCTGACTCCAAGATAACCATCGGGTTTCTTCATGTCCAGATCAGAGAACAGAGAGGCATCCAGACTGGTATCGTCTTGCCGTCCAGTATAAATAAGACGGTATGAAATTTTCTTTCCAGCTTCCTGTGCGGCTTTAATAGCCCGGGTGATAGGAGCTATTTTCATGAAGTTGGGGCGTGCACCCGATACGATTGTTATTTTCATTATATATAAATTGATGAGACAAAAATACGTTTTCTTAGGGAAATTATTTGTTACTTTGCCAATAAATTTAATGAATAGCAATTATAAATCATTAAACATTTAACGTTAATCATTGATTATTATGCCAACATTTGTTCAAATACTCGACTTTATAGGTACGTTTGCTTTTGCCATCAGTGGCATTAGGCTGGCTTCGGCAAAGCGGTTCGACTGGTTCGGGGCGTATGTGGTAGGTTTTGTAACTGCCATTGGTGGCGGTACGATACGTGATGTATTGCTGGGTGTCACTCCAGGCTGGATGACGGATCCTATCTATTTGATTTGTACGGGACTGGCCTTACTGTGGGTGATTCTTTTTGGAAAACATCTGATTCATTTGCATAACACCTTCTTTATATTCGATAGCATTGGTTTGGCGCTGTTCACAGTAGTCGGTGTGGGAAAAAGCATTGCACTGGGATATCCGTTCTGGGTAGCTATTATTATGGGTAGTATTACAGGTGCTGCAGGTGGTGTGATTCGTGATGTGTTCATCAATGAGATTCCACTGATTTTCCGAAAAGAGATTTATGCTATGGCATGTGTGGTAGGCGGTACGGTTTACTGGATGTGCGATCTTGTTGGTGTACATTCATATGGCTGTCAGGTGGCAGGTGGTATTTCAGTATTCGTCACGCGTATTCTGGCTGTGAAGTATAATATCTGTCTGCCTATTCTTTCGGGAAGTGCAGCAGAAGTAGAAGATAAAGACAAGGATTAAAAACTTTGTTCCAAGGACAAACTGAATAATTGCAAAGCGAATGGAAAAAGAAAAGGGTATCACCGGAAGAAGAGGTGATACCCTTTTTAATTAAAGGAGATTCTTGTTAGAACATTGCGTCTTTTGTGTTGAACAATTTTCTTTCATTCAGTTTCACTACTTTGCCGTATTTCTCCAGCTTCTTCACGTCGATATCTTTCGGGTTACCCATGATACCGATACAGTATGGTTTACCTTTGACATTTTCTTCGTAGTACTTCACGATATCATCGAAAGTCAGCGCATCAACCTTAGGCAGATTTTCTTTGGTAGGATCATCGTTATAACCTACACGTTGCAGTGATCTCATGTATTCAGCTTTGTTGCGGAAAGAAGGATGTGTAGTCAGCATCTCCTGGCGCATATAGCTCTTGATGTTGTCTATACGGTCAGCGTTCTTTGGCATGTCTGTAATCAGCCCCATGAATACATCCAGTGCATCGTTGGCTTTATCATTCTGTGTACCGATGTTACCGAACAGATAAGTCGGGTTGCCAGGCAATGAAGGTGTACCGATATATGCTCCGGCTGAATAAGCCATAGAACGTTTTCCACGGATTTCATCCAATACCAATCCGTTGAAACCACCGGAGAAATATTGATTGAATGCATCGCGAATCACGTCGTCTTTCTTGTCGAATTTCTCCATTGGCATGAAGAAGTAGATTTGAGCCTGTTCGGCATCAGAGTTCGGCAAGAAGTAAACGGTGTTCTCCGTTACGGTAGCCATAGGTTTGTCCTGTGGTGAAGTGGTCGGTTTTTCGTTGGCAACCAGTGGCAAGTTTTTGCTGAGAACTTCGTAAGCTTTGTCGAAAGGCATTGTTCCGCAATAGAAGATTTCTGCTTCATAGTTTGCTGCGCGGTTAATGTCACCTGTCAACTCGGAAATCTGCAATTCATAAACTTCCTTGTCTGTCAGTTCATCGATGTAGGATGATTTATCCTGGTAAATCATATACTGCATAAGTGCGCTGGACAAAGCGTTTACGTTTTCCTTGCGTTGCTGACGGCTACCCAGCATGGAACCTTTGATACGGCTCAGCTGTTTTTCGTCCAGTTTCGGCATCAGGATCTGACGGGCGAGGAGCTGGCAAGCTTGCGGCAAAGTTTCTTCATAACCTTCCATGGTGATGTAGAGATAGTTGCTGTTAGCACTTACTTCACAAGTAGCATTCAGTTTACCAAGCTCTTCTTTCAATTGTTGCGGCTCGTAAGCACCCATGATACCTGCATTATTCATCAGGTCTGCTGCAATACCCAGTTTACGGAATTCGCGTTCACCAACACCGTAACGCAGTGTTAAGCTGAATACATTATTTTCCGGATTCTGTGTATAGTACATCTTAGAACGGTCGTTCAATTGTTTGCTTTGTACGTCGGCAAAGTTGATGAACTTCTCGTCTACCTGTCCGATAGGCATGTTCTTGAATTGCGTAGCATACAGTGATTGTTTGCCTACAGGAGGTTCGATAGGCTTATATCCCGGTTTCTTAATTTTGGTACTCTTATCAAGTTTTCCTTTTTCGATGTAAATGGCAAGATAATCATTTGTCAGGTATTGCTTGGCAACACGTTTGATATCTTCTGTTGTGATAGCCATTACTTCATCTTTGTAGTTGAGAACTTGTCCCAGATCTTCTTCACTGATGAAAGCATCCATCAACATATGTGCTTTGTAAGTGTTAGACTCCATTCTGCGGTCGAAATCACGACACATATTGTTCTTAATAGAATTGATTTGCCATTCTTCAAATTCACCGTTAGCTACTTTCTCAATAGCTTTCAGAGCTTTCTTTTCAGCACTCTTATTTGATTCGAAGCGACGTTGGTTTTCGTCGTACAAAGGGATGCAACGCACGATATTACGGCCTTGTTCGCGACGACTGTCTGAATAAGCAAAGCCTTGTGTCAATTCACCGTCAATGGTCAGCTTGTCCAGTGTACCGGTGTTGCTGTTATTGCTCAACAGAGACATAGCGATATCCAAAGGCTTTTCATCGGGATGTCCGGAAGGTACACCTTTATATACGAGGCATACATTGGGATAATAACCGATCTTTGCATTATATTGCTTACGGCCTTTGATTTCAAGGTCGGGATAAGTTTTACGTTCGGGAGTCGGTTTAGCTTGCAGGCGTCCGAAAGTAGCGTTGATACGTCCGCTGATTTGTTTAGCATCTACGTTACCAACGAGGATGAGCACCATGTTTTCCGGAGTGTACCAATCGTTATAATAGTCGATCAACTTACTCAAACGTGGGTTTTTCAGGTGTTCCGGCAATCCGATAATAGGGCGTGCGTAGGGATGTCCTTCGTATGCCTTGCTTGAGATAAACTCTTGCTGTACGCTGCTTGGATTGTCTTGGTACATGTTATATTCCTCATATACACTTTCCAGCTCGGTCTGGAAAGTACGGAATACTGGATTAATCATACGTTGTGAGTAGATTTCCAACCATTTATTGATTTGGTAAGGAGGGAATGAGTTGTGATAATAAGTCACATCGAAACTTGTTCCGGCATTCAATCCTTTTCCACCCATACTTTCTATCAGATTCATGAATTCGGTAGATACACTTACTTTAGCGGCTTCTACTGTCAGTTCATTGATTTCTTTAGCGAGGGCTTCTTTCTTCACGGGATCGGCTTCATCCGCCATTTCATCGTATTTGGCAATGATTTTATCGTAAAGAGGCTTTTCGGTAGCCCAGTCCAGTGCTCCGATCTTGTCGGTACCCTTAAACATTACGTGCTCCAGGTAGTGTGCCAGTCCGGTATATTCTGCCGGATCGTTCACTGAGCCTGTTCGGCAGGCCACAATACCATATACATCCGATTTGGTGTTGTCTTCCCATATATATACGGAAAGGCCATTCTTCAGCTTGAATGCTTTCAGCCCTTGACCGTATGACGGCAGAGCGATAGCCATGATAGCCAGAAGAATAATGGAATTAATAATTCGTCTCATAAAATAAAGTGTTTTTAAATAAAGTGTTTTTGCTATATGTAGGCAAAACTATAAAAAAATCACAAACACTTTACGAAATCTTCGGAAAAAGATACGCTTTTTTTAAAAAAGACCGCCAGAAAACTCTCAAAATGGGGGTGAAAACTGTCATTTGATAGTTTTTGCCCTAAATAAAAACAAAACTCGACCCCTCGGAAACTTGAAACTTCCCTATACTTGCAATCGTGAATTTAAAATAATTATTAACTATTTAAAAGAGCAAAGTATGAATACCTACAGTTTTAGGAAGGATTTGATTAGTGAACGCCGAAGGAACTTATGATTTGAAAGAGATGCACCGCATTGTCAATTCATTACCCCGAGACTATAAAGTCCCCTTCTCCATGCACGTTTCCGGTTTCAAGTATCGTGAAATAGCCGATCGGCTCGGATTGCCTTTAGGAACTGTCAAAAGCCGCATATTCTTTACCCGCCAGCGGCTGCAACAAGAATTGAAAGACTTTGTTTAAAAACTACAGGTTAGGCTGCGAGCTTGACTATGAGCCTCTTACAGTGTGATTCTGTAAATTAAGCCTATATGGCTTTAACCGAATAGCCCAGGGCACTGCCCTGGGTATATTTATGTGTACGCATTGGTGAAGACTGCTTGAATTGTGAAGAAATGAAATTCTGCTTTCAATATGATATAAAACATAACTTTTATAATAAATATTTAGCTCTTATTTTTGACTATATGTCAGAATAAACCCTTATATTTGTACTTATTAAGTTAACTTACTAATCCATATATGTTAAACCGCTAACTACCGACTGCGATGAAAAAAGAAATTAAATTCAGTCTTGTTTACCGTGACATGTGGCAATCTTCCGGTAAATATCAACCTCGTGTGGACCAATTGGTACGTATCGCCCCCTTGATTATCGAAATGGGGTGTTTTGCCCGTGTGGAAACTAACGGAGGGGCTTTTGAGCAAGTGAATCTGTTGTATGGCGAAAACCCCAACAAGGCCGTACGTGCTTTTACTAAACCTTTCAATGAAGCAGGTATACAGACACATATGCTGGATCGTGGTCTGAATGCTCTGCGTATGTATCCGGTACCTGCCGATGTTCGTCGTTTGATGTATCATGTGAAGCATGCACAGGGAGTGGATATCACTCGTATTTTCTGTGGATTGAATGAAACGCGCAATATCATTCCTTCTATAAAATATGCATTGGAAGCAGGTATGATACCGCAAGCTACGCTGTGTATCACGCATTCGCCTGTACATACAGTGGAGTATTACGCTCATGTTGCTGATCAGCTGATCGAAGCCGGAGCACCCGAAATCTGTCTGAAAGACATGGCAGGTATCGGTCGTCCGGGTATGCTGGGGCGATTGACGAAAACAATTAAAGAGAGGCATCCGGAAGTGATCATTCAATATCATGGTCATAGTGGGCCGGGCCTGTCGATGGCATCTATTCTTGAAGTCTGTGAGAATGGAGCTGATATCATTGATGTGGCTATGGAACCGATGTCCTGGGGTAAAGTACATCCGGATGTAATTTCGGTGCAGGCTATGTTGAAAGATCTGGGTTTCCAGGTACCGGATATCAATATGAAAGCCTATATGAAAGCGCGTGCCATGACGCAGGAATTTATAGATGATTTCCTGGGGTATTTCATGGATCCTACGAATAAACATATGTCTTCTCTGTTGTTGAAATGTGGACTTCCCGGTGGTATGATGGGGTCTATGATGGCGGATCTAAAGGGGGTACATTCAGGAATAAATATGATACTGAGAGGGAAAAACGAACCTGAACTTAGTATCGATGATTTGCTGGTGATGCTTTTCGACGAAGTGGAATATGTATGGCCTAAATTAGGTTATCCACCACTGGTGACACCCTTCAGCCAGTATGTGAAGAATGTTGCGTTGATGAACGTTATGCAACTGGTGAAAGGCGAGGAGCGCTGGACGATGATAGATAATCATACCTGGGATATGATTTTGGGTAAGAGCGGACGCCTGCCAGGTGAACTGGATCCTGAGATTGTAGAACTCGCAAAGTCTAAAGGTTATGAGTTTGTAGATACAGATCCGCAGTTGAATTATCCGGATGCACTGGATGAGTTCCGGAAGGAAATGGATGATAACAACTGGGAATATGGTGACGATGATGAAGAACTCTTTGAGTTAGCCATGCACGACCGTCAGTATCGTGACTATAAGTCAGGTACTGCTAAGAAGCGTTTTGAGGATGAGTTACAACGCGCTAAGGATGCTGCCATGGTGAAAAATGGATATTCAGAAGAAGAAATAAAAAAACTGAAACGTGCTAAGGCTGACCCGATAATTGCTCCGGATAAAGGACAGGTACTGTGGGAGGTATCAGTTGAAGGTCCTTCTGTTGCTCCGTTCATCGGGCGTAAATACCAGCATGATGAAGTGTTCTGCTATCTTTCCACCCCGTGGGGAGAATACGAAAAAATACCGACCGGATTTACCGGACGTGTCGTAGAGATATGTGCCAAGCAAGGTGATACCGTGAATAAAGGCGATGTGATTGCTTATATTCAGAGGAGCGATATTTTTGCATAGTTAAATTAATGATTAACGGTTAGTGTATCACTAACCGTTAATCATTAATTCTCCCTTATCCACTTTTTTATTGTCTCCTTTAGCACCTCCTGTGTGAAAGGTTTAGTCAGGAAATCGTTGCACCCCACTTCAAGTGCTGCTTTACGGTCATGATCATAGGCAAAAGCAGTCAGGGCAATGATGGGGATATCGGGTGATAGTTCACGGATGATTCTTGTTGCATCCAGTCCGCCGAGGTTCGGCATTTTCATATCCATCAGGATGATATCCGGATTTAATTCCACAAACATATTGACGGCTTCCATACCATCTTTGGCACGTTCCAGGTGATATTCTTTTCCTAAGATGGCTTTGATCAGGATATAATTACTGTCGGTATCTTCGGCTATCAGGATCGTTTTCATTCGAGAACTTTCAGGTGTAGCTTGATTCTTTTCAGTTGTTGCTTTTTGTTCATTGGTTGTCGACCCACTCTCTTCAAGTACAGTTTCAGGCATTTCTTTTTCTTCCTCGTTGGCAATCTTTGCAGGCAGGTTAAAGGTGAAAGTTGTACCTTTCTCCAGTTCGGAAGTTACAGAGATTGTTCCGCCCAGACGTTCAATGATGGTCTTGCAAATTGCTAACCCTAATCCTGTACCTTGTGCAAAATTGTTTGCTTTCACAAACCGTTCGAAAACTTTTCCTATCTTTTCGGGAGCAATGCCTGTTCCTGTATCAGTTACATGGAAAATGATATTTTCCCCTTCTTGGTGGTATCCATAACTGATACTTCCATGAGTTGTGAACTTGAATGCATTTCCTATCAGGTTTGATATAACCTGGAAAATACGATTCTTGTCCGAATCGATGCGAATATCTTCATCCGAAGGTTCAAATATTAACTCAACATCGGAAGGACAACGGAATACATGGGCATCATGAATCTCTTTACAAAGCGGATATAGGCGGACGGGAGCAATGCTGAATTCAACAATACCGGCTTCTATCTTTGATAAATCCAGTATTTCGTTGATGAGTTGCAGCAGGCGTTCGTTGTTAGCTTCCACTATGTTGTAATATTCTTTGCGTTCCTCTGTATTTTCACTTTCGGCGATGATGCGTGAGAAACCTATAATGGCATTGAGTGGCGTACGTATTTCATGGCTCATATTGGCAAGGAAAGCCGATTTGAGCTGATCGGAAGTTTCCGCTTTTTCTTTGGCAACCATTAATTCACGTTTCATCAGTTCCATGTCGGTGATGTCCCATTCTATATTCAATAAGATGGGAGAGAAGTCGTTACTTTCTATTTTCATCTTCCGTTTGTCAAGGAAAAGAGATTGTCCGTTACCATCACGTTCTTCCGTAATCCAGTGCATTTCTTGTCCTGTAGCAGCTATCTCAATGTCTTGGCGACGTTTTTCTTGTGCTATTTCCAGAGGATAGAAGTCGAAATCGTCTTTTCCCAGAGCTTCCTGCATAGTGATTTCACGGTTATATGATTCACGGTTGCGGTATAAGTACTTAAAATTGTTTTTTATATCTTTCACGACGATACCTGCGGGCAAATACTCTATGGTTTTGTCTAATATCTGGCTGAAGCGTTTGATTTGCTGTTCGTGTTTGATGCGTTGGGAAATATCCCGGCCGAATGCCCAGATAGTTCCTTCACCTTCATCACTGATGATACAATAGGCATTACTTTCGTATGCCAGTATTTCGGGGTAGAGTGGCAGAGGGTTATACATAGTGACACACAGTTTCTTTTCTCCATTCTTGATGGAAACAGCCAGTTTTTTCCATTCTTCTTCATTCCGGACATATGAGTCGATTTCATAAATTTTTAGTTGGGTGATGTCATCTGTATTGTTCAGGTTGTGGTGCAGCTTGAACTGGCGGTTGGCAAATATCAACGTACCATCTTCATGGGCTGCAAAGATGTCTTCTGTGGAATTGTTGATGGCATGTGTCAGCAGATTGATGTCATTGCGTCTCTGCTGGATGTCGGTGATATTTTGTATATATCCTTCCAGGGTAACATTGCCGTCCTTGTATCGTTCGCGGGTGAATGCTTTCAGGCGGATATAAAAGACTTTTTTGTCTAAGGAAATACGATAGTCTATGCTTTCTTCCATATTCCCTTTGAGATTTTGGACGAGCCAGTTGCTGAAACTGTCTCTATCTTCAGGAAGAATAAAATTCAGGTAGTCGGATAGGAGAATACTTTGTTCTGCTTCCGTACACATGATACCTGTCTGACCTGAATAGCTGAATTCCTTGGCGTTGGCATTATATATCCACCTGCCAATGAGCGCGGCCTTTTGTATTTCAAACAGTTCCCGATTTTTTCTTTCCAGTTCCAGTTTGCGTTGGCTGCGTTCCGTAATGTCACGATATTGACATAATATTAGGTCGCCATAGGGCTGCATGATACATTTGAAGAAATAATTTCTACCCCGCAATGTGAGTTCATAATTGCGGATTGATTTTGTTTTCCGGAGTAAGACTTTCTTGAATTCCGGATAAAACTCACGGTAGGTATTGGAGGGTAACAGGGATAGTAAATTCTTTCCAAGTAGCCTTTTTTCTTTTATGAACCATAAATCTACATTATGGATAGCTATATCTACACATACACCGTCTTTGTCCATGAGTATCAGTGTGTCTGATACCATGTTCAATAGTTTTTCGGAGTTGTTTGTGTCTTTCAGGATGCTTTTCATGTCTTCTTGTGTATTTAGATTTATAATTGGACAGGTATCTTATTTTCCCGCCCTTCGTGATTTTTCCCAAGCTCCACTGCTATTGCCTTTACGTTTACTTAGGTAGCGGAATCCCCTTATTACATTGACGTTCATAAAAAGGAAGTAATAAGGTATGAAGAGAATTTTGTTTTTAATATGTCTTCTTGAAAGGATATATCCCCAGATACCCATCAGGTAAAATAGAACCTGTAATCCCAGAATGATAGCGTAGAATAGAGGACAGTTACCAGTAAAGAGTAATATAACATTGAGGGGCAGCAACAGGAACAGGAGGATAGGGGTGATAGACCATCGCAGAACACGATGGGATACATATTGGAAATTAAGCCAGCCATAGCGGAACGGGTTCAGTAACGGACGTAATCGCCAGATAGACTGTAGTCCTCCGGCTGCGATGCGTACTTTACGTTTTTCTTCTTCCTGCATATCGGCAGAACCACTTTCGGTGGCGTAAGCTGTAGCACAGTAAGCGATGGTATAACCGTGCATGGCTATGCGGAGGGAGAGGATGAAATCATCGAGTAGGGTATCCGTTCTCATGTCTTCGAATAATTCGCGGCGTACAGCGAACAATTCTCCGGCGGCTCCTACAGCTGAATAAAGACGTGAATCGAGTGCTTTCAAAGTCGACTCATATTTCCAATAGATGCCTTCTCCACCTGATGCTGCATTATCTTTGCTTTGTACGGCAATACGTTTTTCTCCGGCAACACACCCTACTTTAGGATTGGCAAAAGCATGAACGATTTCACGCAGAGCTTCACGGTTCAAGTGGGTATTGGCATCAGTGAATATGACGAGTGGCGTTTTTACAAACTTCATTCCCCGGTTGAGGGCAGCGGTTTTTCCCTGCCGTTGGGGCTGATGGAGTACGGTGGCTTGAGGCCGGCGTGAAAGGCGTTCATTAGTGTGGTCGTTACTGCCATCGGTTACCCAGAATATTTGCAGTTTCTCTGTAGGGTAGTCTAAGTCCAGGCAGTTTTGCATTTTTTCGTCTACAACGTCTTCTTCGTTGTAAGCTGCAATAAAGAGTGTGAGTTCAGGCAACTCTTCATCAGGAGGTATGGGGTAGTGGATCGGCTTACGGAAAGTTTCCTTTATCTTAACCAGAATATATAATACAATTCCATATCCTATATAAGTGTAGAATACGATAAAAAGGCTTATCCAGAATACTATCTCGAGGGTTCTCATTATAAAGTTGTTTAAGGTAAACAAGTAATCATGCTCAAAAGTATGGATAATCTTTTACTGATGCAAGAAAAGGGGGAAGATTTATCAAAACGCTTCTGTCATATTGAAATAAAACAGTGTTTGGTTGTTGACTGTATTTTTACCCAAATCAAGACGGACATTCATACGGGGCTGTACTTCAATACGTAGTCCGACACCGTAGTTGGGAAGTACACCTTCTATCTTGCCGGGAGTGGGCCCCATGAATCCGCAACCTGTCCAAGCTACGAAACCTACATGGTTTAGCATACGCTTCAGCCAGGTACTCTTATCAGTGTTTATCATCTGGCGATACTCCGCCATAACCACATGGGAAGATTTGTCACGATATTGTCCCATATAATAACCACGCAGGTCAAAAGGAGTTCCAGTAAGCATGTATTGTGTCAAAGGTACATCTCCAAACACGTTTTTAGTTTGTGCTGTCCAGGCAATGACCTTACGTTTCCCGACAGTCTTATATTGACGATAGTCTATCTCCAAGCGATAAAAGTTTTTATCGCTCCCGAGAAATTTGGTATACATCATTCCACGGAAATCGAGGTACATGCCCGAGTAGGCATTGGAGGGAATGTCACGGCTGTCATAAGTCAGCAGAAAACCAAGTCCGGAATTGAAATTTTTGTAACCTTTCTCTGTACCTCCGGCTGCCTTGTAGGATGGCTCGTCTACCAGATGTTTGGCGGGTTCTGTTATATCGTCATAGTTGATGTCTATCTGTGGTCCAGCAAATATGTTGCTGTTGCCTAAGCGGAAAAGGAACCAGGGATTGAACTGGATACCACTGTAGCGGTATTGGCTGGTGCTGTCGCTACGAACATAATTCTTGTTTGTACTGTAGCCCAGACCGTAGAAATTATCTTCCGTGTTTTTATAAGCAAATTTTCCGAAGATGCGGAAACGGTCACCTTTAAAAAAGAGTTGAGGCTTGGAAAAAAGGTTGATGCCACCATTGAACAAGAAAGCGATGGCTACGGGAACTACAGAACGCAACTGTGTAGTGTCACTGGGATTCATGCGGAAAGTCATCAGAGCGCTACCACCAAGTACTGCACCAAAATCGGGAGTATAACTCGGACCACCCAAAATATTATAATGCAAGTTTCGTTTTGCTACCTTTTGTTTACGCAATTCACGCTTAGTCAATGCAGGAGTCGTATCGTTGCCGGTAATCATCAAATTCATTCCTTCCTGAGCGGAAAGTGCTGTTACTGAAAGTAGTAATGTAATAATACCTGTTATATATCTTTTCATATCATACGAATGAGGGTGCAAAGAAAACTAATAAATTTGAATTAGTTTTCAATTCAAAAGACAATAAATCTAAAGATTTTACTAAAAGTTTCAAAAAAGCCATTAATTTTGCATCTAATCAAAGAACTGGCAGTGGGAATTGCCAATGGCCTTTTTTCGAAGTATCGGACATTTAGACTAATATAAGACCATCCCCGTACCCGGTCCGTGTCTGGTCCATACCAAAGCCGTACCAAGTCCAAGCTCTTAGACACGGAGCAAGTACGGACTTGATGGGGGGAAGACCTGTAGAAGACAGGAAAAATAGACCAATTACTATACAAACCATATATTTTATGAATAAACGAATTTTATCAGTTTTTGTTTTCAGTGCCGCTTTATTTTCCATGCAGGCACAAGACGGAAAAGGGGGAATCAGCGAAACGATGCTGAACCAGATTAAACAGGGCTATCAAGGCACCACTGCCGATAAGGCTCTTCGTAATGCCATCGGAAACAATGACATTCGTAAACTTGCACTGAATCAGGAGAATCTGACAGGAATGGATACTCATTTTTCTGTGAAGGTAAATTCTAAAGGAATTACAGATCAGAAGTCGTCCGGACGTTGCTGGCTCTTCACCGGACTGAACGTGATGCGTGCCAAGACTATTGCCAAATATGATTTTCAATCTTTTGAATTTTCGGAGATTTACCCTTTCTTCTGGGATCAACTGGAGAAAGCCAATCTTTTCCTGCAGGGTATTATCGACACCCGTGAAAAGCCTATGAGCGACAAAACAGTGGAATGGCTTTTTCAACATCCTTTGAGTGATGGAGGAACATTTACGGGGGTTGCTGATATTGTCAGCAAATACGGTCTGGTACCTAAGGAAACTATGCCGGAAACCAATAGCAGTGATAATACTTCACGTATGGCAAATCTGGTTTCTTTGAAATTGAAAGAATACGGCCTACAATTGCGCGACCTTGCTTCTAAAGGGGCAAAACCGGCGGCATTGGAAAAAGAGAAAACAACAATGCTCGGTACTATATATCGTATGTTGGTACTGAATTTGGGTGTTCCACCTACAGAGTTCGATTATGTACGTAAGGATGCCAAGGGTAATCCTGCGGAGACCGAACATCACACTCCGATGTCTTTCCTGAAGAAATATGGTGATGAGAATCTGCTGGGCAATTATGTGATGGTAATGAACGACCCTTCCCGTGAATACTACAAATGCTATGAGATAGACTATGACCGCCACCGCTACGATGGCAAAAACTGGACCTATGTAAACCTGCCTGTAGAAGATATCAAAGAAATGGCTATTGCTTCTTTGAAAGACAGTACCATGATGTATTTCTCTTGTGATGTGGGTAAGTTCCTGAATTCCGAACGTGGTTTGCTCGATGTGAAGAACTATGATTACGAATCGCTTATGGGCACTACTTTCAATATGGATAAGAAACAACGTATCCAGACTTTTTCCAGCGGTTCTTCTCATGCCATGACGCTTATGGCAGTAGATTTGAATAAGGACGGAAAGCCTGTGAAGTGGATGGTGGAAAATAGCTGGGGACCTGCAAGCGGTTATCAGGGGCATTTGATCATGACGGATGAATGGTTCGATGAATATATGTTCCGTCTGGTTTTGGAAACTAAGTATGTGCCTGCTAAGGTAATGGATCTGTTCAAACAGAAGCCTATTCGTCTACCCGCTTGGGATCCTATGTTTGCGGAAGAAAATTAACACGATAACTCATCTTGTCGTCATCGTGCTCGTTAACGAAAGGAATTGCGGAAATTTATCCGTAATTCCTTTTGTTTTTGCTCTTTATTCACGTTCTTTTTTGCTACTTTTGCGGCAAATTAATGAAACCATTATTTTATATAAACGCATGGCAAATGTAATTAAGTTACGTA